>JAEEGH010002294.1_pt1 | contig 51899 bp, 39 predicted proteins | sample 9134181 | NCBI WGS metagenome assembly JAEEGH01 (sample SAMN16246544, study PRJNA631951) | gut metagenome | biome: gut microbiome; feature: rumen; material: DP-attached | host: Bos | place: Iran: Karaj | collected 2018-10 | reverse complement strand
AGAGATTTTCGAGTGATTTTTGTTCTTTTTGATGCGGCAAGGCTGTCGCCTTGCAAAGAAAAAAGGGCAAAAAGCGCCGAAAAGATACGTTCTCGGGCGGCAGAGGTTCGACTCCCTTCGCCTATAACCATATGTTAAAAAAAGAAGTCCCGGACGCGCGGACCGACGAATATCCTTTGCGTTTTTTCCGCCTTAAATTGTCAGTAATAATGCAAAACGGCGGACGCAACATATATGCGGGACACCGAGAAAAAGAAAAGGAGTTTCAACTCAGATGGCTAAGAACAGCAACAGAATTCTTAATCCCAACGCCCGCGACGCCATGGACCGCTTCAAGATGGAAGCCGCCGGCGAGGTCGGCGTGAGCCTGAAGCAGGGCTACAACGGCGACATCACCTCCAAGCAGGCCGGCAGCATCGGCGGACAGATGGTCAAGAAAATGATCGAGTCCTACGAGAACGGCATGAAGTAAGACCGGGATCCGGCCATAAGCGGAGCCGCGGCAGGAAACATCCTGCCGCGGCTGCTTAGTTATTCCGCTTCGGTCTGGTGCGCCACGATGCTGACGCCGTTGTATTTTTCGCGGAGCTTCGGCTTTTCGATCTTGCCGGTGGGATTTCTCGGGACCTTGTCGAAAATGATCTCGCGCGGACGCTTGTAGCGGGGGAGATCCATGCAGAATTGCTCTATGTCCTCCTTGGTGCATTCCGCGCCGGGCTTGAGCTCGATTATCGCCGCGGCGATCTCGCCGAGACGCGCGTGGGGACGGCCTATCACCGCCACGTCCTTTATCGCGTTGTGGGCGCGCAGGAAATCCTCTATCTGCACGGGATAAATGTTCTCACCGCCGGTGATGATCACGTCCTTGGAGCGGTCCACCAGCCAGATGAAGCCGTCCTCGTCCTCGCGGGCCATGTCGCCGGTGAGCAGCCATTCGCCGCGCATGACCTCGGCCGTGGCCTGTTCGTTTTTATAGTAGCATTTCATCACGCCCGGGCCCTTCACGGCCAGCTCGCCCACGGTTCCGGGCTTGACGTCCCGGTTCTCGGAGTCGACTATCCGCGTTTCCCAGCCGTAGCCCGCCTTGCCTATCGCGCCGACCTTGTGGATGTTTTCCACGCCGAGATGGACGCAGCCGGGGCCGATGGATTCGCTCAGACCGTAGTTGGTATCGTACTGGTGCTCGGGGAAACAGCTCTTCCAGCGCCTTATCAGGCTGGGCGGAACGGGCTGCGCGCCTATGTGCATCAGCCGCCACTGGCTCAGCTCGTAATCGGCGGGATCCACGTCCCCGCGCTCGATCGCGTCGAGTATATCCTGCGCCCAGGGCACCAGCAGCCATACTATCGTGCATTTCTCGCGGCTGACGGCCTTGAGTATCCATTCCGGACTTATGCCGCGCAGCAGCACCGCCTTGCCTCCGGAGAGCAGACTGCCGAACCAGTGCATCTTTGCGCCGGTATGGTAAAGGGGCGGCATGCACAGGAAGCAGTCATCCTTCTGCTGGCCGTGATGAGCCTGCTCGGTGCGGCAGGAATGGACAAGAGCGGCATGGATATGCAGTATGGCCTTGGGGAAGCCGGTGGTGCCGGAGGAAAAATATATGGCGGCGTCGTCACTGTCGCTTATCTCCACCCGGGGCTTGCGGCTGGAGCAGTAGGCTATCATTTCATAGTAGCTGTCGGCAAACATGGGCGTATGGCTGCCGACGTAGTAGAGCTTGCGGATTTTGGGCATGGAGTCCAGCTTGCTTTCCACGCGCTCGGTGAATTCCTTGCCGAAAATGAGCACGGAGGCGTCGGAAAGATCCAGGCAGTATTCTATTTCATCGGCCGTATAGCGGTAGTTGAGGGGGACGGCCAGCGCGCCGGATTTGAGGATGCCGAAATATATCGGCAGCCATTCCAGGCAGTTCATCAGCAGTATGGCGACCTTGTCGCCCTTTTTGACGCCCGCGGTGAGCAGCAGGTTGGCAAAGCGGTTGGCGCGGCGGTCAAAATCCTCCCAGCTGATCTCGCGGCGGTAGGCGTGCTCGGGGTCGGCCTCCACGAGGCTGAACTCGGTCCACTTCTCCTCGTGCTGATTTTCAAGCTCGGGATTTATCTCCACGAGGGCCGTGTCGTCGGGCCAGCGGCGGGCGTTTTCTTCCAGAAAAGCTGTAATAGGCATTTTGTTGTTGCTCCTGTTCGGTCGAAATTCTTTTTTTCGTTAAATAGCTATATTAGTATAGTACGCTTTTTCTCACAAGTCAACGGTTATTCTTCACATAAATAAAAACCGAGCGGGTTTTATTGTTTTTCCGGCGGCGGTTTGATATAATCACACGGCCGAAAAGGAGAAAAAGTATGCTGTATTTTGCAAACGATTATTCGACCGGGGCGCATCCCGAGCTGCTTAAGGCTCTGCTGGACACCAATGACGAAAAGCTGCCGGGGTACGGCGAGGACCGCCTGTGCGAAAGGGCAAAGGAGAAGATACGCCGCGCCTGCGGCTGTCCGGAGGCGGAAATATTCTTCCTCATGGGCGGCACGCAGACAAATTCCGTCGCGCTGTCCGCACTGCTGAAGGGCTACGAGGGCGTCATCGCCGCGCAGACCGGGCATATAAGCGTTCACGAGGCCGGAGCGGTGGAAAGCGGCGGCCATAAGGTGATAACGCTGCCCGGCCGGGAGGGCAGGCTCGACGCCGGCACGCTGAAGGCGTGGCTCGGCGACTTTTACGGCGATGAAAGCCGTGAGCACATGGTTTTTCCCGGGGCGGTGTACATATCGCAGCCCACGGAATACGGCACGATATACAGTCTCGGAGAGCTGGAAAGCCTGTCGGCGGTATGCGGGGAGTATTCCCTGACCCTGTATATGGACGGGGCGAGGCTGGGTTACGCCCTTGCCAGCCCGGCTGCCGACGCGGGGCTGGAGGATATCGCGCGGCTGTGCGGGGCCTTTTACATAGGCGGAACCAAGGTAGGAGCCCTGTGCGGGGAAGCCCTGGTCTTCCCCAAGGGCGCGCCGGAGCACTTTTTCACCACGGTGAAGCAGAAGGGCGCTCTGCCGGCCAAGGGCCGGCTGCTGGGAGCGCAGTTCGACGCGCTGTTCACCGACGGACTGTATCTGCGCATTAGCCGTCGCGTCATGGAGATGACGGAGCTGCTCAGAGGCGTGCTCGCGGCGCGGGGCTTCCGTTTTTATATAGACTCGCCCACAAATCAGCAGTTTATACTCATCGAGAACAGCCGCCTGGAAAAGCTGACGAAGGAAGTCGTACTGACGCTTTGGGAAAAGCCGGACGCGGAGCACAGCGTCGTGCGTTTCGCGGCGGACCCGTCCACGACGCCGGAGGATATCGAGGCGCTCGACGCGATCCTCGCGGGGCTGTAAAGGAGATAAGATCGAATTGAGCGGAGAAAAAAACAAAGTCAGCCTTTCGGCCGTGGCGGCATGCCTCGTATGCATGTTCAGCGTGGGCATGGTATATCTGTGGAGCGTGTTCCAGAAGCCGGTGACGGACGAGTGCGGATGGAGCGCGCCGTCGGTGACGATGGTGTCGTCGGCGGTCATATTCATGTATGTGCTGGGCTCCTTTGCCGGAGGGGCGCTTACGGACCGCTTCGGCCCCGGAAGGGTCGCCGCGGCGGGCGGGGCGCTGTTCTGCGCGGGACTGCTGGCAAGCTCGTATACCGTAAGGGAAGGGATGCCCGTATGGTCGGTGTATCTTACCTACGGCGCGGTAGCCGGGACGGGCACGGGCTTTACTTATTCCTCGGCCCTCAACTGCATACAAAGATGGTTTCCGCATAAAAGGGGCTTCGCCACGGGCATTTCCGTGTGCGCCTTCGGCCTGAGCGCCACCGTGACGGCGCCGCTGATAACCGCCCTGATAAACGGACGCGGTCTTACCCCGACCTTCCGCATACTTGCCTTCACCTTTCCGGTGCTCGTCGTGCTCGCGTCCCTGTTCGTAAAAAATCCCGGACGGGAATACCTTGACGGGCTCGCCGCGGCGGGCGGCGGCAGCGGGGGCAGACAGTATACGCCGAGGGAAACGCTGCGCACCCTCAAATTCTGGTGTCTCGCCCTGTCGCTGCTGTTCCTTCCCGCGGCGTATATGATGATAATACCCCGCGTGAAGACTCTTGCCGCGGCAAGGGGGCTTTCGGAAAGCATGGCAACGCTGACGGTATCGCTGACCGGAGTGGCCTCGGCGATATCCAGGCTGATCGCCGCCGCGGCCTCCGACCGCGCGGGGCGCGCCGTGACGATATGGGTGCTCACGCTGGTGACGCTGGCGGCGTCGGTCTGCATGACCTTCGCGAGAGGCTGGCTGTATATCGCGGCGGTGCTGCTGATAGTGGCGGGCTATTCCGGCCCGGCGGGCATCTTCCCCGCCATGGCCTCCGATTCCTTCGGCGTGAAATATTCCGCGACGAACTACGGCATGGCCTTTATGTTCCTCGGCGTGTCCGCGCCGCTGTTCACCGTGATTTCCAACACGGTCAGCGCGGCGGGCGCCGAAACGGGCAATTATACCGCGGCGTTCATCATAGCGGCGGCAGGCTGCGCCGTGCCGCTGATAATGCTGCCGGTATACGATCACGCGGGAAAGAAGGGGGCGAAAAAATGATATACGACAACACGGAGGGCGGCCGCTTCGCCGGATACTTCGTTCAGGACCTGCGTTATCCGGACGGCATGGCGACGGAGGAATTCAAAAAAATATACGACGGCTTTGCCAGGCGCATACTGTGGATGGACGGCGACGTTTGCCCCGGCGCGTTCCAGATGAATACCGCATGGTACGCCGCCGTGCCGCAGCGGGATCCGATATTCGACGAGCACAGCCACGGCTGCGAAGAGCTCATAGGCTTTTTCGGCTCCGATCCGGACGACCCCTACGAGCTGGGCGGAGAGATCGTTTTCACCGTCGAGGGCGAGCAGCGCAGGCTGACGCGCTCCACGATGATCTTCATACCGCCGAACGTCAGGCACAATCCCATGCGCATTTTGCGCGTGGACAGACCGATATTCCATTTTTCCGTGATAACGGACGGCCGATATAACGGCGGCGACGTATATAAATGAAAAAAGCTTCTCCGGCACAGTCAGAGGACTTTGCCGGAGATTTCTTTTGCGGGCGGTATTATGCGGCCTTTTTCGGGAAATACTTATGGTATTCTTCTTTAAGGAAAGGAAAAGGGCATGACGGAGATAGGAATAAACGGGTTCGGACGCATAGGCCGTCTGGCGCTGAGGCTTGCGGAACGGCGGGACGACGTGCGCGTAACGGCGGTGAACGATCCCTTCCTGAGCCCGGAGGGCATGGCATATCTGCTTAAGCACGACTCCGTTCACGGGATCATGGACGGGGACGCGTATGCCGACGGGGACAGACTGATGGTAAACGGGAGGCCGGTGTACGTGTCGGCCTGCTGCCGCCCGGAGGAGATACCGTGGAAACGCGCGGGGGCGAGATACGTCCTGGAGGCTACGGGACTGTTTACCGGCGCGGAGAAGGCGGAAGGACATATCGCGGCAGGCGCGGAAAAGGTGCTGATAAGCGCGCCGTCAAAGGACGCGCCGATGTTCGTGATGGGAGTAAATCACAAAAAGCTGACGGGAGACATGCGCGTAGTGTCAAACGCTTCGTGTACGACGAACTGCCTCGCGCCGCTGGCGAAGGTGATAAACGACGCCTTCGGCGTGGAAAACGCCCTCATGACCACCGTCCACGCGGTCACCGCCACACAGAAGACCGTGGACGGCGTCTCGATAAAGGATCTGAGGGCGGGCCGCTCGGCCATGGAAAATATAATACCCGCCTCCACCGGGGCGGCAAAGGCGGTGGGGAAGGTGCTGCCGGAGCTTGCGGGAAGACTCACCGGCATAGCTCTGCGGGTGCCGGTGACTGACGTTTCGGCGGTGGATCTGACGGTGAGCCTGAAAAGGCACGCGCCCTACGCCGAGATATGTCACGCGCTGGAAAGCGCGGCGAAGGAGGAAATGAAGGGAATAATACGCTATACCGAGGATAAGCTCGTTTCCTCGGACGTAAAGAGCGACGTTCACAGCTGCGTTTTCGACGCCGGCGCAGGGCTCGCGCTGAACGAGGGCTTCATGAAGCTCATAGCCTGGTACGACAATGAGGCAGGTTACGCCATGCGCTGCCTCGACATGATAAAATATATGTCACGGTTATAAAACTGCGGCAAGGTCCGTTTTCGGACCTTGCCGCACCGATCACGGGGAATTATCAGGCCACCACGCGGCTGCTCAGATACAGCAGGCAGGCGCAGGCGGCGGGAGTATACTTCGCTCCTGCCGGGGCGGGACGGGAGGGATCCCGGGTAACGCCCTTTTCGAGGCAGGAGGAGATCATGTCTATGGCGATCTGCTCCGCGGTGGCGCCGAGATCGCAGTCCAGCAGACCGTTGGCGATGATGCTGCTGAGAAGAAGATCGCATCCTCTGTCCACGGAGCAGGCGGCAAGCCTGCCGAGAGCGCGGGCGTTGTCCTCCGGCAGCAGCTTGCCGAGAGCGAGGGGTACGAGGCAAAGCAGACTGTCCGGGAAGTATTTTTCACCGGTAAGTACGTTCATGCAGGCGTATTTTTCGCCGCTCCGGAGAAGCTCGTCCATGAGCCTGAGCTGTTTTTTGCTCAGCGCCGCCCACTTCGCGGCGTCCTCCGCCTTGTAGAGCAGCACGGCGAGCTTGCACAGGCAGTCGGCGCACATGACCATGTACGCGTTCAGATCCGGCGAAGCCACGGGAGCGACGTCGGGGAAAATGTCCTCATGCGGCCAGCCGCATTCATGGGGGAAGGCGTAATAGAACAGGCCGTTGTCGGCAAGGCGTTCCTTCTGCCACCAGCCGACCGTGCGGGACATATCATCGTAGAGAGCGGCGAGCTTTTCACGGGGCACGCTGCCGAACTCCCCGCTCTGCACCACGCGCCTCAGGGCCCAGCCGTACAGGGGCGGGGCCGCCTCATAGAGCGTGGAGGAGCCGGAGACCGAGGCGGGCAGAAATCCGCTCGGCTGCGCAGAGGAAAGAAGGGCGTCGATGAGATCGCACACCGTCTCGGCGTTTTTCAGAGGCAGCGTCGCGAGCGCCTGTTCGGGGGCGGTAAAGGTCAGGCCGCTCATCTTGTCCGAGCAGAGACGCTTTTTTCCTCCGCAGGGGAGAAAACCGGTCCAAAGAGAATATGCCGCAAGGTCGCTCAGCTCGCCTATGCCGTAATCGGGCGCGGTAAGACCGTTGAAGAATTCCTGGAACTCGCGCTGAGACCGGTCGGCGCATTCGTCCAAGGACGCGCTGAGGGCGGGCAGGACGTAGGCGCCGTCGGTGTCGTATATCGCGGCGGAGAAGCAGCCGTCCGCGTCCGGCTCAACGGTGATGACCGGGTCGGACGAGCGCAGCGCCCGCAGGTCCCACTGAGTGTCCAGACTGACGCTGCCCTTCATGGCGGTGATGAGATAGCGCGTCGAGCCGAGGGATATCTCCGCGCCCATATCGTGCCTGTTGGCGTTCTCACCGAAGCTGAGCCTGCCGACGAGGCGCAGGGCGAGGCCCTTGCCCTCGATGCGCAGGACGGAGTCACCGTCTATCGCGAAACGGATATGCCCGCCGGAGGAATTGAGCTCCACCAGGGAAGGAGAGGCGGAATAGCCGTAGGCGGCTTCCTCGCCGCCGTAAAGAGGCGCTATGCGCAGAAAGCCCTTGGCGCGCGCGGAAGCTCCTCCGAAAAGACTGCTGCTCTCCGAAGCGAGAGCGAGATAAAGGCCCTTTTCGATGCCGCTGCCGTCGGCGCCGGTCTCCTCGTATATCATGTGCCGCGACATGTGTTTTCCGAAATGAATGGCGGTCAGATCAAGGCGCATGTTCCGAAACCTCCGATCAAGAGTTTTTGCCCCGTCCCGTTCCCGCGGGAGCGGGCATTTGTTTTTGTGTCATTTTACCACACTGCGGGCTGCCTTGTATAGTAAAAATCCGAAAAAAACGATACGTACGAAAAAACGGGCTCGGGATGGCCCTTCGCGGGCGGGAGACCGGAAAATGAATGTCTGACCGGGGTTTTATTCATTTACACTCTTGAAATCGGGCATATGATAGTGTAAAATGAGCGCATATTGAAACTTTCGTAAAAAATAATGCAGATCAGGAGGATATCATGAAGAGAACAATAAGATCGGCCGCCGCTCTGCTGATGGCAGTGATCATTCTCGCCGCTCTCTGCGGCTGCGGCAGCTCCGCGACCCAGATCAAAATGGCCACCGGCGGCACCGCGGGCACCTATTACGGCTTCAGCGGAGTCATCGCGCAGGTGCTCAATGAAAAGCTGAAGGACGATATCAACATCACGGTCGAATCTACCGGCGCCTCCAAGGCGAACATCCAGCTCGTGCAGAACGGCGACGACAGCCTCGCCATAGTTCAGAACGACGTTATGTATTACGCCTATACCGGCACCGACATGTTCACCGAGCCGGTCAAATCCTTCTCGGCCGTGCTGTCCTGCTACCCCGAGATAGTGCAGATAGTCGCGGCGTCCGATATCAGCTCGATAGACCAGCTCAAGGGCAAGTCCGTTTCCGTCGGCGCTTCCGACTCCGGCACGCGCTACAACGCCGAGCAGATACTCGCCGCCTACGGCATAAGCTTTGACGACATCAACGTGGTGTACGAGAGCTTTGCCGACTCGGCCGACTCCATGAAGAACGGCACCATCGACGCCTGCTTCGTGGTCGCCGGTACGCCCACCACCGCCATTACCGAGCTTGCCACATCCTATAAATTCAATCTTCTCGGCGTAGACGACGCTCATCTCGCGCAGCTGCAGGAAAAATACGGCTTCTACACCGCCGTGACGGTTCCCGGAGACACCTACAGCTGCATGAACGGAGACGTGCAGTGCGCCGCGGTCATGGCCACGATCATCGCCTCGAACGATCTGAAGGAGGACGCGGTCTACAGCTTCCTCAAGGGCCTGTTCGACTATAAGGACGAGATATCCGCCGCCCACAACAAGGGAAATGAGCTGGATCTCAACACGGCGGTGAGCGGCATCTCCATACCCTTCCATCCCGGCGCGCAGAAGTTCTACGCCGAAAAGGGGATCGACGTCGGGAAATAATTGAAAAGAAAAAAGCTTGCAGCGGCGGCCGCGGCGGTGTTGGTTATCGCTGCGGCTGCCCTTACAGCCGCGTTTTCGCCTCTCTGTCTCGTCCTCAGGGACGCCGACAGCGGGGAGGTATACGCGGCTGTGCCCGTGAAGGAGGGAGAGGAATTCTCCGTTACCTTCACCCATTCGGTCAATAAGACCGATGAAACGGAGCTGTACGCGGTCCGCGGCGGAGAGATCTGGCTCACCGGCTGCGTGTATTACAGCTTCGGCGCCGGCGTCGCGGAGGTACTCGACGGAAGCTGGTCTCTCCGCATCGGCGACGCCGGAGAAATGATCATTTCGGACATAAACATGAAAATGGAGCCGCTGCGGTACGTCGTGGGCACCGTGTCGGATCACGTGCTGAGCATCAAAGGAAGACAGATCGGTCTTCGCGAGCTTTGCGGGCAGAACAGCAGCGTGATATTCACCGCCGCCCGCATGCCGCTGTATAGCTTCAAACGGCGCTCTTTCGGCGCTTTTTGACTCCCCGTCCCCGACGGGTCTGATGAAAGGAAGTGACGCATCTGTCTGAGGAAATAAAAAAAGACGCCGTCGGACCCGGAGCCGACGAAGCCGAAATACGCGCGGTGATGGAGAAATATGACCGCGAGTCGAACACGCGCCTGTGGGAAGGAATACCGCGAAAGATCGTTCGCGTGCTTTTCGTTCTCTTTTCGCTTTACGCGGTGTTCCTGCTGTTTTATACGGGTGAGACGAGGTTTGAAAGGGCGTCCTTCGTAGGGGCGATAGTATTCCTCGTATTCGTCAATTTCCCCGCCTCGAAGGGGAAAAAGAAGAGAAACAATTTCGTGCCCTGGTACGATATCGTCATTGCGCTGCTCGGCGCGGGAGCGTATTTTTATTTCGCGCTGAACTATCAGGCGATGATAGAAAAGGCGTTTGCCATCAGCACCTTTGACGTGATCGCGGGCGCCGTGGGCATAATCGTCACTCTCGAGGCCTGCCGCAGAGCGGTGGGGCTGCCGATAGTCATAGTCGCCTCGGCCTTTATAATCTATTCGGTGGCGCAGAGAGCGGTTTTCAGCAGCCTCCCGAGGGCCGTGATACGCAACGTATACGACATATTCTACACTACGGAGGGCGTGATAGGCACGCCGACCCGGGCCTGCCTGAATTTCATCGTCCTGTTCGTCATCTTCGGGGCCTTCCTTGAACGGACGGGGATCTCGCAGTTTTTCATAGACGTGGCCAATTCCATAGCCGGAGCCTCGAGCGGCGGCCCGGCAAAGGTGGCCGTCATCTCCTCGGCGCTTTGCGGAATGGTGTCCGGCTCGTCCGTGGCGAACACCGTTACCACCGGCTCGATAACCATACCGCTCATGAAGAAGACGGGATACAAGCCGGAGTTTGCCGGCGCGGTGGAGGCCGCGGCCTCCACGGGAGGACAGATAATGCCGCCGATAATGGGCGCGGCGGCCTTCCTTATGGTCGAATACGTGACCATGCCCGACGTCAGCGTAAGCTACGGATACATAGCCCTGAGAGCCATCCTGCCCGCCGCCCTTTACTTTCTCGGCATATTCATAATGGTCCATCTTGAGGCCAGAAAGCTGGGACTGAGGGGCGTGCCCAAGGCGGAGCTGCCCAGCTTTTTCAGGCTCGTCATGCGCGGCGGCTACCTTCTTCTGCCGCTGATCGCGCTGATATATTTCCTCATCACCCGTACCATGGCCTTCGCCGCGCTGGCGGCTACCGCCATAGCCGTGGCGGTGAGCATGTTCAGAAAGCACACGCGCATAATAAGCGTTGAGCGCGGAGAAAACGGCCGGGCGAAGCTGAACGCGACGAAATTTATCGACGCGCTCGAAAACGGCGCGCGCAGCACGCTGACCGTGGGCATAGCCTGCGCGGTCGCGGGCATAATAGCCTGCGTGATAACGACCACCGGCATAGGCAGCAAGCTGATCACTCTCATAGTCGGCGTCGCCGGCGACAAGCTGCTCATCGCGCTGGTGCTGACCATGATAACCTGCATAATCCTCGGCATGGGCGTTCCGACGACGGCGAACTACGTGATCATGGCGACGACCTGCGCTCCCATACTTATCAAGATGGGCGTGCCCTCGATAGCGGCGCATATGTTCGTATTCTACTTCGGCATAGTGGCGGATATAACGCCGCCCGTTGCCCTGGCGGCGTACGCGGGGAGCGCGATAGCGGGCTCGCAGCCGATGAAAACGGGCGTAAACGCTACCAAACTGGCGATAGCCGCGTTCATAATCCCCTATATCATAGCAATGAATCCCGCGATGGTCTTCGTGGATACGACCGCGTGGCAGGTAATATTGCTTATAGCCACGTCCTTCGTCGGCATGTTCGGAGTGAGCATGGCGCTGGAGGGATATATGCACGGCAGGATAGCGTGGCCGCTGCGCATACTCGCCGCGGCGGGCGGGCTGTGCCTTATCGACCCCAATCCCATGACCGACGTTATAGGTCTCGTCATTACCGCCGCGGTCTGCGCGGTACAGATACTTTTCGTAAAAAGGCAGAGTGCCTCGGCAGCGTAAAACAAAAAAATATATAAAAAGGAGAGAGGAAAATGTTCGGAGACTTTGTAAAAAGCTTTGTAATGAACTACGGGCTCAAGCTGATCGGCTGCATAATCCTGCTGATAGTCGGATTTCTGCTGATCAAGCTGCTGACGCGGTTCCTCCGCAGCGACCGCGTTTTCAAGAAAACGGATACCACCGTCAAACGCTTCATCGTCAGCTTCATTACCATCGGCCTGAAGCTGATATTGGTCCTGACGGCCGTCATTATCCTCGGTGTGCCCGCCGCGACGGTAGTGGCGCTGCTGGGCTCCTGCGGTCTGGCGATAGGTCTGGCTCTGCAGGGCGGGCTGGGCAATCTGGCCGGCGGCGTCCTGATACTCCTTCTCAAGCCGTATAAGCTGGGCGACTATATCATCTGCTCCGACGGGGAGGGCAACGTGGCCGATATCGGGATATTCTACACGACCCTGCTTACCCTCGACAATATCAGAGTGGAGATCCCAAACGGCAGCGTGGCGGCCGGCACGATAAAGAACCTTACCGCGGAAAAGCTGCGCAGGGTGGATCTCGACTTCGCCGTATCCTCCGGCTGCGAGCTCGACGCCGTGCGCGGCATACTCGCCTCGGTCATCGAGGCGGACGCGCACGCGCTGAAAGAGCCGGCATACGATATCCTCATCAGCGAGCTCACCGCGGCGTCGGTCACCTTCCGCATCCGCGTATGGTGCTCCAGCGCGGATTACTGGACGGTCTATTTCGACCTCATAGAGGCGGTCAAGCGCGCGTTCGTCGCCAACGGAGTGGAAGCGCCCCTGCAGAAGATGGGCATAAAAAATCTGTAAAAGAAGAAGCAGCGGTCGGCAGCGCGGCACGTCGTGCCGCGCTGCCGAATACTATTGAAAAAAAAGCGGAAGAATGGTAATATCGATTTACGGAGGAGAGCTTCGAAATGGGTATTACATCTGATAAAGAGATATCAAGGATGTTTTCCAATCTGAGCGCCGCGATGATAAAGGTGCTCAACGACTCCATGGCGGCGTCGGAGATAATGGCAAAAAGGCTCGAACGGGAAAACGACGGGGAGCTTGACAGCCTGCTTGCCGTTATGCGCCGCGATCAGATGCGCCTGCTGCGCATCGCCGACAATCTCGGCGAGCTCGGCAGGATAGGGCTGGACGAAAAAACGGAGGAGACGGGGTTCACGGCGCTGGGAGAGCTGTGCGCCGATCTGACGGACAGCGTGCGCGCGCTCATCGGCGAAAAGGGGATAGAGCTGAGCTTTTCCGGTCCGCCCGAGGACGTGCTCGTCCGGGCGAGCGGCAGGGATATCGCTAAAATGCTCCTTAACGTGCTGGCAAACAGCCTGCTGCACTGCGCCCGGGGAGACCGGGTGGAAATAAGCCTGTCAAAAAACGGAGACACCGTCCTGATAAGCGTGACCGATACCGGAAGCGGGATAGCCGAAAACGTGCTGCCCAGTCTTTTTTCCGATTTTATCCGGCCGGAGGATCTTTCCGATCCCGGCAGGGGAGCCGGTCTGGGACTGAGCACCGCGGAAAGTCTCGCGGAGTTTTACGGGGGCGGACTTGTCACGGGAGAAAGAGAAGGCGGCGGAGTGAAAACGGTGATCAGTCTGCCGTGCAGCGGCAAAAGCCCGCTCGCTCAGGCGCACGGGAAATACAACGGGCGCATGAGGGATATACTCGTCGGGCTGTCGGACTGTATCGACAGCAGATATTTCGCTGCCCCGTATATGTGAGGGAAAACGTAAAGGCGCCGCTGCAAAACAGTCTGCAGCGGCGCCTTATTATATTTGCGCGGGCGGGTACGTTCAGCGCATGGAAACGAGCTTGAATACGTCCTCGGAGCGGCCTATGATCATGAGATGGTCCTCGTCGGAGAAAAGCCGGTCCGCGTCGGGCACGGGGTCGATATCGCCGCCGTGCTTTACCGCGATGATGTTCACCGCGTATTTTTGCCGCGCGTTCACTTCCCTAAGGCTCTTGCCCAGCCAGGCGCGCGGCACGGTTATTTCGTAGACCGCGTGGGTATCGGTAAGCGGTATGTAATCGAAGATGTTTTCCGAATCGTAGCGCACGGCCAGCTTCTCGGCGAGCTCGTACTCGGGATATATCACCTCGTTCGCGCCTATGGAGTAAAGCAGCTCCCGCTGCACCTCCTTGCCCGCTTTGGCCACGATGAAGGACGCGCCGAGCTTTTTGAGAAGCAGGGTTATGATCACCGAGGCTTCGAAATTGGAGCCTATGGTCACGAAACAGATGTCGAAGCTCGGCACGTCCAGAGAGGACAGCACCTCCCTGTTTGTGCAGTCGCCTATGTGGGAGTCGGTGAAGCTGTCGGCGTACTGTTCCACGAGCTCGGCGTTGCTGTCGACGACCATGACGTCGTTTCCGAGCTCCTGCATTTTCATTGCCAGATGATAGCCGAGCTTGCCCAGACCTATAACGAGAACGGATTGCATAATATCATCCTCCTATCCTACGAGTATGTTTTCCGAGGGGCGCTCCGTTTTTGAAGGCCTGCGGTTTTCGCCCAGAAGCAGGGCGAGAGACAGGCCGCCTATGCGCCCCGCGAACATCAGCAGCATGATGATCGCCCGGGACGCGGCGTGCAGATGCGCGGTCGCGCCCATGGTCAGCCCCACCGTTCCAACGGCGGAGACGACCTCGAACAGTATCGGCTTGAGCCCGAGGGGCTCCAGCGCGCAGATGACGAAGGCCGCTGCCGCCGCCGCGGAGACGTAGAGCGTTACTATGGCTCCGGCGCGCTTGACGACGGCGTCGTCAAGACTGCGCTTGAAAACGGTGATGCTGTTTTGCCTGGTGGCGGAGGCATAGGCGCTGAGCAGCAGCACCGCGAAGGTGGTGGTCTTTATTCCGCCGGCAGTGGAGCCGGAGCTGCCGCCTATCAGCATCAGCACGCAGCTGAGCAGCGAGCCGCTGTCCGAAAGCCGCGACAGATCGGCGGTGTTCATGCCGGCGGTACGGGTGCTGACGGAGTGGAACAGGGACGCGAGCACCCGTTCGCCTGCGGACATAGAGGCCATGGAGGCGTTTTTCTCACTGAAGAAAAACAGGATCCATCCGCCCAGTATCAAAATCGCGCTGACCGAGAGAGAGAGCTTTGAATGAAGCTCGTATTTTCTGAAATGAAAACGGTTTTCGGCTATATCGCCCCAGATGATAAAGCCTATGCCGCCGATGACTATCAGCGCGCACAGGGTGAGACAGACCAGGGGATCGCGGTAATAACCGGTAAAGGACGAGTAATTGCCCATTACGTCAAAGCCCGCGTTGCAGAAAGCGGATATGCTGTGAAACACGGCGTACCATACGCCGCGCGCGGGACCGAAGAGGGGGACGAAGCGTATCGCCAGCAAGGCCGCGCCCGCGCACTCGAATATCGCGGTGCCCGTTACGATGCGCAGCACCAGTCTTCTCACGCTGCTGTGCGTCATCGCCCCGGTGGCCTGCATCAGCAGCGTGCGTTCGTGCAGCCCGATGCGCTTATGTATCAGCACCGACGCGGCGGTAATAACGGTCATGAAGCCGAGCCCGCCCACCTGTATCATCAGCAGTATGACCAGCTTGCCGAAAAAGGACCAGTGAGTGCCGGTGTCCGCCACGACGAGCCCCGTAACGCAGGTGGCGCTGGTGGAAGTGAAAAAAGCGGTGAGAGGGTCCGTGCGGACGCGGTCCGCGGAGGACCAGGGCAGCATGAGCAGCAGCCCGCCCGCTATTATTACGGCAAGAAAGCCGAGCACGATTATTTTGTTGTAGCTGAGACGTGATTTGCGTTCCTTCATATGATCGTCCTCTGAAAGCCGGAGACAGAAGCACAATAAACAACTACAGTATTTTAGCATAGCATTTGACGGGCCGCAAGAGTTATTGACTTCGCCTCGGGGAGTGAAATATAATCGGTACGTTGGACGAAAGGGGGGCTTTCGCATGAATAAAACGGTCATAGTAACGGGCGGAAGCAGCGGGATAGGGAAAAGCACCGCGGAGCTGTTCGTACGGGCGGGGTACACCGTATATACCGTGTCCCGCGGCGAGCATGCCCCGGTGGGCAAGGCTCACATCCGCGCCGACGTGTCCGATCCCGACCTGGCCGCGGCCGCCGTAGAGACGGTCGTTAAGGCGGAGGGCGGCGTGGACGTGCTGATCAACTGCGCGGGCTTCGGCATATCCGGAGCCGCGGAATTCACGCGGCCCGAGGACTCGCGCCGACAGATGGAAGTGAACCTGTTCGGCACGGACAACATGATACGCGCCGTGCTGCCCCATATGCGCGCCGCCTCAGCCGGGAAAATAATCAATATAAGCTCCGTGGCGGGCTGCGTGCCGATACCGTTTCAGCTGTGGTACTCGGCGTCGAAGGCGGCGATAAACTCCTACACGATGGCGCTGGCCAACGAGCTCAGACCCTTCGGGATAAGCGTATGCGCCGTAATGCCGGGCGATACGAAAACGGGCTTTACCGACGCGAGAAAAAAGGAAACCGCGGGGGACGACTGCTACGGAGGAGCCATAGAACGCTCCGTGAGCCGCATGGAAAAGGATGAGCGCGGCGGAGCGCCGCCGGAGAGCGTTGCAAAAAAAGTGCTGAAGCTGGCGAAAAAAAAGAAAACGGCCCCGCTTTATACCGTGGGAACGCAGTACAAGCTGATCGTTCTGCTCGTAAGGCTGCTGCCGCCGTGTATCTGCAACAGGCTCATAGGGCTGCTTTACGCCTCATAACGGACGGAGGGTATCGATGAACGCCGAAGAACTTTACCGCAGGCTCGACGCTCTTTACGCGGCGGACGACGCCGCAGGGGCGTACGAACTGCTGTGCCGGCAGAAGAAAGAAGCGGAGAGGACGGGAGACGACGCGCTCGCGCTCGCCGCCGCGAATTCTCTGATGGGCCACTGCAGGGAAAACTGCATATTCGATGAAGTGGACGGGCATTACCGGGAGGCTGTGCGCTGCATAGACGCGCTCGGCCTGCGGGGAACGGCCGAGGAGGCGGCAACCGTGCTCAACGCCGCCACCGCCTTCTGCGTTATGGGCAGGGAGGAAGAGTCCGAAGAGCTTTACGGCCGGGCCGAGCGGCTTTATCTGAGCCTGCTTGAGCCCGGAGACACGCGCCTTGCGGCGGTATACAACAACCGTGCGCTTCTCTACCGCTCGCAGGGCAAAAGGGAGAAGGCGGAAGCCTCCTTTGCAAAGGCGCTGGAGATCCTTACAGACAATAACGGCCCCGCGGACGAGATCGCGGCGTCGCAGCTGAACCTGGCCTCGGTATGCGCCGATATCGCCCGGGCCGGGGAGCTTGCCGAAGAGGCCGCGGCATATTATTCCACGCCCGAGGGAATGACCGACATACACCGCTTCACCGCCCGGGCGCTGCTTGCCGAGCTGGCGTTCCGCCGCGGAGAGTACAAAGAAGCGGGCAAAAGCTTTGAAGTCACGGCGGACGCATGGCTGAGCGCCGGAGGCGCCGAAATGCGCGCGGCGGTGCTGCTGCGCAACGCGCTGCACAGCTATGAAAAAGCCGGATCGTCCGAGGACGCCGGACGCCTGCGCCGACGGCTTGCGGAGGCCGATCGAAAATGAAGGGTATGGAAATGGCCCGGGAGCTTTATGAAAACGTCTTCCGGGATGTGCTGGCGTCCGAATTCGCTCCGTGGGAAGAGCGCATAGCCGTGGGGCTCGCGGGACCCGGCTCGGAATGCTTCGGCTTTGACGATGAGATTTCGCGCGACCATGATCTCGTGCCGCGTCTGTGCCTGTGGCTGACGGAAAAGGACATGGCCGAAACAGGTCCGCGGCTCCGCCGGCGCTTCGACGAGCTCACCGCGGATCTGCCGCAGCCCTCCGAAGCGGCGCGGGACCGCTCCGGCGTGATAGGCACGGCGGAGTTCTACCGGCGCTTTACCGGCTGTCCCGGCGCGCCGGACGGGCCTATGCAGTGGCTGAGAGTATCCGACCGTTACCTTGCCTGCGCCGTGAACGGCGAGGTCTTTCGGGACGATCTCGGAGAGTTCTCGGCCATACGGCGGGAGATATCGAAGGGTTATCCGCCGGACGTAAGGCGAAAAAAGCTTGCCGCGCGGCTTTTCGCGATGGGCCAGGCGGGTCAGTACAATCTGCCGCGCTGCATCAAGCGGGGAGACGCGGTCGCCTCGGCTCTCGCGCTGAGCGAATTCATCCGCGCGGCGCTCGGAGCGATATATCTGCTCAACGGACGATATGCGCCGTTTTACAAATGGCTGTACAGGGGGGCGCTCGATCTGCCGCTGTGCCGGGACGCCGTCGCCGCCGCGGGAGAGCTGGCGGACTGCCCGAAGGGGGAGCGGGAGGAGCGCGTGGAAAGCATATGCGCCATGCTGCTGCCGCAGCTTCGCTTGCAGGGACTTTCCGATACTGACGGCGATTTCATGGTGGATCAGGCATTTTCGGTGGCGGCGGGGATAGAGGACCCGCAGCTCGCCGCGCTGGATGTAAGCATCGGATAGGGATGAGAAAATGGATAAAGAAACGCTGGTCAAATCGATTATAGAGCTTGAATGGCCGATGTTCCGGGACGTCAACGGAGACGACAGGGCGGACTGCCAGGAAAATGAGCCCATGTTCGTGAAAATGCGCAGCGCGCAGTTTTCCGTATGGAACGAACAGACGCTCCTTTCGTACAGAGACGATCTTATCGCGGCGAAAAAAGAGGGAAGGAACCTTCTCAGGGACAAATACATCAATATGATGGCCTCGACGGACCCGGAGCTCTATGCGAGGATGAAAAGAGAACTGCCCGAGCCGGGCGAAAAGAAGCTCGAGCTTACCGAGAGCATATGGCGTATACTGCTCCGGCAGACGGTCCTGCTCCGCAGCCGCTATCCGGAGGTCGGCAGGCTGGGGCGTCCGCTGCTCGCCGCGGACGAACGGGACGGCTGGGCCTCCGTGGAGACCTATGAAAAGGGCGAGCTGCTCACCTATTCCGAAAAGACGCTGGCCCTTCTGCTGCAGTGCATACGCGGCATGGAGGCGGAAGGCGTATCCTTTGCCGAGCGTATTCAGGAAAACGGAGTGATGAGCGAGGGCTACGCCTCTTTGGAGGAGGCGGAGAGGGACGCCGCTCGGCGCAGACGGCCGTAGGCCCGACGTGTTGACAGGAGATGTGCATTGAGTTATAATTCCAACGCGGCGATGCGTATTTTCGGCTGCGGAAATGAAGATCCGCCGGGGCTTCGACGGATTTTCCTTCCGCTTTCATATATGCCGCGGTAAGGGAGAAGAACACGTATAATGAGGATAAAAATAAGCTCGGACAGCACCTGCGACCTTCCCGCAGAGATCACCGAAAAAAACGACATAAGCATAGTTCCCCTGTATCTTGTCTGCAAAAGAGGCACGATGCGCGACGGAGTGGACATCACCCCGGACGAGCTGTATGCCATAACGGAAGAAGAAGGACAGATCTGCTCTACGGCCGCGGTGAACGTACAGGAATACACGGATTATTTCACCGAATATCTCAAAGATTATGACGCCGTCATACATTTCACCATCAGCAGCAGCATGTCCAGCTGCTGTCAGAACGCGATGACCGCGGCGGAATCGCTGGAAAACGTTTACGTCATAGACAGCAAAAGCCTCTCTACCGGCATAGCTCATCTCGTGCTTGACGCGGCGCAGCTTGCCCGGGAGGGAACGGCTCCCGATAAGATAAAGGAGATACTCGAGCTCCGCCGCGAAAAGCTCGACGTCAGCTTTGTCCTCAGCACGCTGGAATACATGCGCATGGGCGGACGCTGCTCGTCCGTGGCCGCTTTCGGAGCGAACCTTCTCGGCATCAAGCCGGAGATCGAGGTGCGCGACGGGGTCATGGGCGTAGGGAAAAAATACCGCGGCCCTCTTGACAAGAGCCTGGTGAAATACGTCAGGGAAAAGCTTGCCGACGCCGGGAGCGTAGATCCGCGCAGGATATTCATTACCGATTCCGGCGTGGATGAAAAGACCTGGCGGCTGGTGGAGGCGACGCTGAGAGAGTGCGTTCCTTTCGAGGAGATAATACATACCCGCGCCGGCTGCACCATCTCGGGACACTGCGGCCCGGGCTGCCTCGGGATACTGTTCTACAGAAAATAAAAGACCGGATATAATTCTGCCCGCCGTGAGCGCGTCGCGCTCACGGCGGGCAGTTTTTTTAAGAAACGCGTTATTTCCCGAAGCGTATGCGGGACTGCTTGTAAAGCTCCTCGCGGTAGGGGAGAGTGAGGGCGGAGGCGCCGTAGGGGTTGATCACGCAGGGCTTGTCGGGATCGCAGAATTTTTCCGCGAACTCCCTGGCCTTGGCGCGCTGCTCCTCTTCGCTGAGAGCGCTTGCGTCGTACTGCTCGGGTATCACGCCCACCACGAGCCTGTCGCCGTAGAGCTCATATATCTTATGAGTGTCGTTCATCGCCTGACCGCTCCAGGTATCCCAGCCGGCGGCAATGATGTTGGGGACCTGCTTGAATATCTGTCCGCAGGAGTGCAGCTCCGCCACGCGGCCTATGGAATGGATATGGTCGGTGACCTTTTTCATATAGGGAACTATCATTTCCTCAACGATGGAGGGGCTGAAGAACGTCTCCTTCTGGGAGCCCCAGTCGTCGTGCATGTATACGCAGGCCGTCTGAGGGAAGTAGTGGACGTAGTGGTCTATGATGTCGATGTACAGGTCGCCGAGCTTGGTGAAAAAGGCCTTGATGGCGTCCTTCTGATCGTCGTCGATAAGAGCCATGATGGCGCCCTCGAATTCCATAAAGGAGATCAGTCTCTCGAACCAGCCGGTCTGGAACCATACCTGCAGCGCGGTGTCGCCGCTTACGTATTCGGCGTTTTCCTTTGCCGAGCCTTCCCAGTCCCAGCTGTCGGGATCGGGCCAGACAAGAGTGCTTTCCCAGTCGTTCATGTCCTCGAGCATGACCTGACCGGGCTTTTCCATGGAGCCGCCGGCGACGGGGACGTATTCCCACTCCACTCCGAACATGTCAAGTCCGCCGCCGTCCTTGAGGCTGTCGAAGCGGGCCGCCTCGAAAACGAAGGCGCGGGCCTTGTTGTCGGGAACGATGCGGGGGGTGAAGATGCGGGTCTCGTTGCCGGTGAGCTGCCATATCGGCTTGCGGTCGCGCATGAAGGACATATAGGCGTCGCGAACGGGAACGGGGTAGCTGAAAATGGGCACCTGGCCGGACATGGAGAAAGACCAGCCCGACGGGGTCAGCTCCTTGGGGTCGAATGCGGGAATATCCATAACAGTTCCTCCAAACTAAATCATTATCCTGTTATCCTGCGCTTTCCGGATCTTCGGGGGCCGCGGCGAAATTTCGGCGCAGATCAGCCCGTAAAAACCGGAAGACGTTCAACTGTCTTAAAAGTTAGCATAAGCCCGGCGGGCTGTCAAGGAAAAGCATGTGCGGAAAAAAACGGTATGAAACATATTCGGGTAACGGGAAAAAAGTAACCGTAAGCAGACGCCGGAATTATAAAAGGAAACGGCATGCGCGGCGCAAGTGAGGAAAGACTTAACGCAATATGACTTGAGATAAAAAAAGCGATGAAATAAGTAAAGATTATGAAACAATTTTCAAATTATTCATAATTGTGATCAAAACTTCTTGTAGAATACCACCAAAGAAAGCTCGTTTTGCAGCGCGGAGGGGGCACGGAGTTGAAGCTGATCGAAAACAGACAATCCAAAGAAATGCGCAGGACCAGGCGGAACTCGTTCTTTTTCATAATACCGAGTCTGCTCGGCATCTTCGTCTTTTTCCTGGCGCCGTTCGCCGTGGTTGTCTACTACGCGTTTATAGACAATCCCATAAATAAGGAATTCGTATGGTTCGATAATTTCGTCAAGGTATGGAACAACGCCGCGTTCAAGCAGGCGTCCACCAATACTCTTACGTTTTCCGCCATCGCCGTTCCGCTTGCCGTCGTGCTGTCGCTGCTGCTCGCGATGATACTCGACGCCAAGATACCGGGCAAGAGCCGCTTCCGCACCTTCTTCCTCAGCCCGATGATGGTCCCGGTCGCGTCGGTGGTGCTGATATGGCAGGTCATCTTCCACTTCAACGGCGCAATGAACGACTGGCTCTCGGTATTCGGCTGGGAGCAGACGGACTGGCTCAAATCCCAATACAGTCAGATAGTGATAGTGCTGCTGTTTTTGTGGAAGAACCTGGGCTACAACATGGTCCTGTTCATGGCGGCGCTGTCGGACATACCGACCGAGCTGCTCGAGGCGGCCGAGGTCGACGGCGCAAGCCCGATAAAGAGATTTTTCACCATCAAGCTGAGATTTCTTTCGCCCTCGATACTGTTCGTGACGATCATGTCCCTGATAAGCTCCTTCAAGGTGTTCCGCGAGGTCTACCTGCTGACGGGAGATTATCCGTTTGAATCGCTGTATATGCTCCAGCACTTTATAAACAACACCTTCGCAAGCCTCGATTATCAGAAGCTGTCCGCGGCCGCGATAATAATGTTCGTCGTGATGCTGTTTATTATCGGCGCGCTGTTCGTCGGGGAAGCGCGGTTCGGAAAGGATGTGGAAGGGCAGTGACGACGGCGGCAATAAGAAACAGGCGAAAGCTTCGCCGGGCAAGAAAAGGCATAAAGATCGCCCTGCTCACCACATGGGCCGGACTGTTCGCGGTGCTGTTTTTGCTTCCGACAGTGCTTACGATAACAAACTCGTTCATGTCCTCCGGCGAGATCACCGCAAACTACGGCGCGGTGTTCGCGACGGGAGAGTCGGGCGGAAAACAGTTCATTGCCGAAAGGGTCAACCTGAAGTTCATACCCGACAGGGTGACGCTCAAGCAGTACATAACGGTGCTTTTCAAAAGCCCGGATTACCTGCTGAAATTCTGGAACGCGCTGATCCTCACCGCGCCGATAGTCATCTTCCAGACAGTCGTGGCGCTGATAGCCTCCTACGGCTTCGCGCGATACCAGGGGCGCTTCCGGAACATCCTGTTTTTCATGTACATCGTACTGATGCTCATGCCCTACCAGGTGACCCTCGTGCCGAACTACCTCGTATCGAAATGGCTCGGAACCCTGAACACCCGCTGGGCGATAATCCTTCCGGGAATATTCTCACCCTTCGCGGTGTTCATATTGACCAAGTGCATGAGAAGGATACCGAACAGCCTTATCGAGGCCGCGAAGCTCGACGGGGCGAACGAGTGGAAGATATTTACCAAGATCTGCGTGCCCTCGTGCAAGAACGCGATATACTCGGTGGTCATACTCGTTTTCATCGACTACTGGAACATGGTCGAGCAGGTGCTGATCCTGCTGCCCGACAAAGAAAAACAGCCCCTGTCGGTGTTCCTCTCGGAGATAAACACCGGCGAGATCAGCCTCGCGTTCGCGGTCGCGTGCATATACATGATACCCGCTATTTTCCTGTTCCTGTACGGCGAGGAATATTTGCTGGACGGCATAAACTACTCCGGCGGACTGAAAGGTTAAGGTGGACGATATGGATAACAATGAGAACGGCAAGATGAAAAAACGCGGTTGGGTCAAAAACGCGGCTATCATTTTCCTGGCTGTCATGCTGGTGCTGACGTTTTTCTCCAACACGATACTCAACTGGTCGCTTCCCGAGGTATCGGGACAGTATACCGGACGCGGAAGCATTTCCAGCGGCATCAGCGGCACGGGCAGAGTGGCGGCCAACGTGGCCTACAACGTGGAGATATCCGAAGGCCGCGAGATAGAGAAGGTCCACGTCCGGCAGGGAGATACCGTTGAAGCCGGCGATCTGCTCTTCACTTTGAGCGAGAAGGACAGCACCGAGATAGAGGCCGCCGTCGAGCAGCTTGAAAACATGCAGTACAACTACACCGTGAAGGTGCTCAATCACGTCGCTGCCGACTATGACTCGTCCAACGAGAATATAGCGAACCTGAGAGAGCAGCTGGCGGATGCTCAGGCAAAGTTCGACGCCCGCAATACCTATCAGGAAGCGTACGACGCGGCCAAGGCGGCCGCGGAGGAAGCCTCCGACAAGGTAGACGAGCTCAACGAGATATCCTCCGAGCTCAGCACCGCCGCAAGCCAGCTCAACATGAACGAGGACGGCGGCTACGAGGACGTCCGGGCGAAGCTCGACGAGATAGAGAAGCTCACCGAACAGCTTGAAGACGCCAACGACGCTCTCAGCGCCATGACCACCGGCTCCTCCGAGGTACAGGCTGCCGAGGCGAAGGTCGAAAGCGCCGAAGCCGCTCTCGAAGCCGCTCAGGACGCTCTTGACAGCGCTCAGGACGCATGGATAGACGCCGAGGAAGCGTATGAAGCCGCCGATACCAGGCTCGACTCTTACAATAACAAGCTGAAGGACTACAACGCCGAGAAGGCCAAGCTTGACGCCATGGCCGCCGACGATCCCGGCCGCACGGCTCAGCAGGACTACGTGAACGCGCTTCTGGCGGATCTCGGGACCAAACCGGATCTCAAGCCCTATGAAAAGACTCTTAAGGATACGGAGACGGCCTACGGCAAGGCCGCCGACGCCCGCAGCAAGGCTCAGACCGCTCTTGCCGACGCCAAGGCGGAGCTGGAAAAGGTCAAAAATGCCAACCGCGATACCAACGTAAGCGAGGAAGAGTACGACGCCGCCCAGGCGCTGGTGAAGAGCCTGACCAAGGAAAAGACCCAGGCCGAAAAGGATCTGAAAAAGCTCGTCAACGCGGCTCAGAGCGACATAAAGAGCAAACAGAAGGAAAATGAGGCTGCGCTCAAGGAGGCGAGGAAAGCGGCCGAGGAGGCCAATTCCAAGCTCAACGACGCACAGAAGGAGCTCAACGACAATACCGTCACCAAGGAGACGGTGGACAATCTCCAGAAGCAGCTGGAGTCCGCGATATCCCAGCTCGAAAAGCAGAAGAACTCCGACAGCAGGAGCGAGAAGCTTTTCCAGATGGAGCTGGACAACGCGATGAAGGATATCAATAAGCAGAAGGAAAACATAGACAAGATGCGCGCCTCGAGCATCAGCACCGAGGTAACGGCCAAGTACTCCGGCACCATATCGAGCGTGAACGTGATGGCCGGCGACACGGTCAACAAGGGCGAAACCCTCTGCCAGATCGAGGTCAACGGCAAGGGCTATACCGTCAGCATTTCCGTTACCAACGAGCAGGCGAGCACCGTAAAAGTGGGCGACGAGGCCACGGTGAACAACTTCTGGTGGGGCAATATCTCGGTCACGCTGGCCGCCATCAAGGCCGACAGGACCAACCCCAGCACAAAGAAGCTGCTTGAGTTCGACGTGGAGGGCGACGTGACCGACGGTCAGAACCTCGAGCTCACCATAGGCAAGAAAAATACGTCCTACAGCAACGTCGTTCCCAACAGCGCCATCAGAGAAGACTCCGAGGGCAAGTTCGTTCTGATAGCCGTTCCCAAGAGCACGCCTCTCGGCAACAGGTACGTCGCCACGCGCCAGAACGTCACCGTTCTTGAAAGCGACGATTACAATTCCGCCATCGATACCGGCACGAGCTACGGCTATGATTACATCATCGTCAGCTCCTCCAAGCCCATCGAGGCGGGCACGCAGGTAAGGCTGGTGGATAACTGATGAGCCGCAGCGAGCTCAGGCGCCTCTGCGTGGGAGCCGCGCTGCTGATACTCACGGCGGCCTCGCTCATTGCGCTCGGCGCTGTCAAAAAAAGCTTTCCCGGGCAGTTTGCCGCAGAGCGGTGGCAGTCCGAGGAAAACAGATACGCGCAGCTGTCCTGCTTCATAGACACGCATGAGGAATGCAGTGAAAGCACGATAAAATCCCTGGAAAGCAGCATAAACAAGCAGATGGCGAGCGAGGCAATGGATCTCAGCTGGACCTTCTGCTACAGCGGAGACAGCACGCTGTCGGTCTCGCGGGGCTCGACCACGGTATCGGCGAGAGCGATATGCACGGGAGGAGATTTCTTCCTGTTCAATCCCCCGAAAATGGTCAGCGGCTGGTATTACAGAGACGACAGCATCAACGGAGACGGAGTGGTGCTCGATATCCAGCTGGCGTGGAAGCTCTTCGGCGGATATGACCTGGAAGGCATGACGGTCACGATAGGCGGTCACAGCTGCCCGGTCACGGGCGTTGCCTATCCTCCCGAAAACTCCATCGAGAAAAAGCTGTACGGCGACACGCCCACGATCTACGTTCCGTATTCGCTGCTCTCGGTGATAGAGCAGGCTGCTCCCGCGGTGACGAATTTTGAGGCGGTGCTTCCCAACCCCGTAACGAATTTTGCCATGGGCATGCTCGAAAAGTCGGTAAGCTTTTCCGAGAACGGCAGAGAGCTGAAGCAGAACACCGACAGGATGGGGCTGATACCCGGCCTGAAGATGCTCGCCGAATTCGGAACGAGAAATCAAAAGACCACGGCCGTTTACTATCCCTATTGGGAGAACGCGGCGAGGGCGGGGGAGAGCTGGTGCACGCTGCTGGCGGCGCTGGCGGCGCTCTTCGCGATATTCCCGCTGGTACTCGCATTCATCTATCTTGCAAAGCTGATCGGGCTTCTTAAGGCCCTGGCGATAAAGCAGAAAAATAAAATAATAGGATAAAGGAGTATTCTACCGTGAGACATTTCAAAAGGATAGTCGCGCTGATGCTGGCCGTGCTGCTCATGGCGGGACTTTGCGCCTGCGGCGACAAGGGCGGAGAAAGCGGCAAGCCCGCTACCAGCGCCAACGGGACCAAGATGCCCGAGAAGGTCAAGCTGGAGCATGTGTATACCGCGAAATACATCGACTCCGGCCTGCCCGAGGGAAGCAGCTACAACTCCATCAATTTCCTCAACGACACCATTTACGTCACCGTACCTTATAACCGCAACGTGGAGGTCGACGGCGAAAACGTGATGGAAATGGGCACCGTCCTGTATTCCATGGACCCCGACGGGAACAACACCGTGAAGCTTGCCGAGTTCCCCACGACCATGGACTTCAACACCTCCGAGATGCATATGGTCAACATCTCGAACATCGTGCCCGCGCCCGACGGGACGATATGGTACTACAAGACCGATTCCTACAACAACTGGGAAGACGAGAACGAATTCATAACCGAGGATAAGAGCGCGATAGTAAACGCCACCGTCGACGGCGAGGAGCTGCTCAGCATCCCCGTGGCAAGTCTCACCGAAGACTCTTACTTCATGGTTAACAGCATGTTCGTCGACAAAGACGGCGACATCACCCTGACCACCGGCACCGGGATCATCGTGCTGGATCCCACCGGCAAGGTGCTCAGCCGCGTTACGCTGGAGGACAACTTCATCAACAGCCTCGTCACCACCGGCAACGGTGATATCGTGGGCATAAACAACAGCTTCGACATGACGCCCATGGGCGCCGGAATGGATCCCATGGCGGGAGGCGGAAACACCACCTCGCTCATCAAGCTGGATAAGCTGACCGGCGAATTTGAGGATATAGGCGCTCTGCCTCTTGCCACCACCTATTCCATCATCGGCGGCGAAGGCGACAACGTGCTTATCAACAGCGGCGCGTCGGTGTATTTCTACGACATCAAGACCAAGGTGCTCACCGAAAAGCTGAACTGGCTCAACTCCGATATCAACTACAACCGAGTGGGAATGATCGTTCCCGCCTCCGAGGGCAGAGTGATAGTCGTTGAGAGCAATACCGCGGGCGGCATGTTCGGCGGTATGGGCATGGGCATGGGCATGGGCGGCGCCTCCGGCAGACTTATGATGCTCACCGGCAAGAGCGACTCCGAGATAACCGAAAAGTATCTCATCAACTTCGCGGCCACCAACCTCAGTGAGAGCCTGCAGGACGCGGTCATTTCCTTCAACAAGACCCATGACGAGTACCGCATCCAGTTCAAGGATTATTCCGTATACAACAACGAGAACGACTTCGGCAATCAGGGCGGCGTATCCCAGCTCAATTACGACATCATCGCCGGCGACATCCCCGATATGTTCCTGCTGGACGGCCTGCCCTTCGAGACCTATGCTTCCAAGGGCCTGCTTGCCGACCTCGGCCCGATAATGGACGCGGATCCCTCCTTCAACAAGGAAGACTATCTTACCAACGTTCTTGACGCCTGCTCCTACAAGGGCAAGATATGCAGCGTGATCCCGGGCTTCTCGCTCATGACCCTCGTCGGCAAGAGCTCCAACGTCGGCCCCAAGCCCGGCTGGACCATGGAGGACCTCAGCGCCCTCATGCAGAAATACCCCGACGCGGCGGTCATCAGCGATATGACCAAGACGTTCATGCTCATGATGTTCAGCATGATGGGTCTTGAGAATTATATCGACACCGATACGGGCAGCTGCAGCTTCAACAGCCAGTCCTTCATAGATCTGCTCAAGTTCCTCAATACCTTCCCCGACGAGATCGACTACGGCGCCATGATGAACGGCGGCGGCGGCGGAATGGGCGGCTTCGGCTTCTCCAACACCAGATACCGCGACAACGAGACCCTCATGCAGATGGCGTTCCTGTCCGATTACGAGAGCATCAAGACTCTCATGTACGACTTCGGCGAGGACATCACCTTCGTGGGCTTCCCCGTGGCCGAGGGCGTAGGCTCCACCATCCAGCCGCAGCTTGAGATAGGCATATCCTCCAAGACCGCGCTGACCGACGCCTGCTGGGAATTCATCAAGTTCCTGCTCGGCGACGATTTCCAGAACGGTATAATCAACTCCGAGAGCTTCATGGCCATGTCCGCCTTCCCGGTAAAGAGAAGCGTACTCGATAAGCTGGCGCAGCAGGCCATGACGGAGCAAGAGGACAACAACGGCGGTTTCGGCGGCGGCTTCGGCGGCATGATGGGCATGATGGGCAGCGACGAGCAGAGAGAGTTCATGGCCAAGCCCCTCACCCAGCAGCAGGTCGACCAGGTCAACGAGGCGATCTTCTCCACCACCAACGTTTCGAGAAATCGCGACGACGTGCTGGCGATAATCGAGGAAGAAGCGGGCGCGTATTTCGCGGGCCAGAAGTCCGCGGAGACCGTTGCCGGCGTCATCCAGAGCCGCGTACAGATCTACGTAAACGAGAACAGATAACAGGGCGGCGCCGGATCATCCGGCGTATCCCCGGGATCGGTAACGGAAAGCCGCGGCTTCGGCCGCGGCTTTCAGAATATTGTTTTGAAGAGCGGTTCGATATATAATAAGCGCGGCGGCAATCATTATTTATCGGAAAGGGGTATCGCCATGGCATACAGGGCATTGACGGCTTATCTTGACGCGCTGGAGAGCGAGATGCACGTCCCGGCATATGATCTGCGCATCTTGAAAGGGCACGAGGAGGTTTATTCCTACCGCAGGAACTGCGACGAGAAGACGGTTTTCTGGTTCTATTCCTCTACAAAGCTGTTTACCGTGACTGCCGCGCTGCGGCTCGCGGAAAAGGGCGCTCTGGATATTTCGGCGCCGGTAAGCCGATATATCCCCGAATTCGCCTCGCTCAGGGTAAAGGAAGGAAACGGCCTTCGCGAAGCGGCCACGGTCATGACGGTCGAGCAGCTTTTTTCCATGACGGGCGGCATGAGCTACGATATCTCTTCGCCGGAGATAAGCTCGGCCGAAGACCGCTCCACCCTCGGGATAGTCCGCGCCATGGCCGGCATGCCGCTGCTTTACGATCCGGGCGAGGGCTTTGAGTACAGCCTGTGCCACGACGTGCTGGCAGGCGTTATAGAGGTCGTGTCCGGCATGAGCTTCGGGGAGTATCTGAAAAAAGAGATAACCGGGCCCCTGGGCATGGAGAGCATGACCTTTCATCCGGATGAAAAGACCCTTGCCGCGATGGCGCCTCAGTGCGTGATGACCGACGGCAGGGCGGTCGAGATACCCAAGGACAACGTCTTCAGGCTTTCGCCCGAGTACGAGTCGGGCGGCGCGGGGCTGTGCGGCACGGCGGCGGATTACATACTCCTGCCCGACGCTCTGGCAAACGGAGGCAAGGCGAAAAACGGCTGCCGCCTGCTGAGCGAGGAGAGCGTGAAGCGCATGTCGTCCAACCGCCTCAATGCGCTGCAGTTTGCCGTGATGAAGGAGAAGTGGCCGCGCTTCCGCGCCTACGGATACGGCATGGGCGTGCGCACAAGACTGGACGCCTCCGACGGCGGCAGGAGCCCCGTGGGCGAGTTCGGCTGGGACGGCGCCGCGGGCTGCTATTCGATGATCGACCCGGTGAACGATATCGCGATGTTCTACGTTCAGCACGTGCTCGGACACGGCGAGTCGTTCGATATAATACATCCGAAAATAAGAGATCTGGTATATGAGGACTGAAAAGAAAAAGCTCCCGGGCAGCCTCTGCATAATCCTTGGGGGCATACTGTGGGGCTGCATAGGACTGTTTACCCGCCCCATGTACGCAGCGGGACTGTCGGTATTCAATACGATAGCCCTGCGCAACGTGGGGGCGATGATCGGGCTGACGCTTATATTCGCCATAACCGACCGCAGCGTTTTCAAGATCAGGCTGAAGCATCTCCCGATTTTTTTCGGGACGGGAATAATCAGCATACTGCTGTTCACCCTGTGCTATTTCGCCTGCCAGCGCATATGCTCGCTGGCGGTTTCCGGCATACTGCTTTACACCGCTCCGGCCTTCGTGATGCTTATGAGCGCCCTGCTCTGGCGCGAGAAAATAGGCGGCCGCAAGCTCGCTGCTCTCGCGCTGGCGATAATAGGCTGCGTCCTGGTCAGCGATCCGCTCGGAGCGGGGAGAATAAGCGGGACGGGGCTGCTGCTGGGGCTCGGCTCCGGATTTTTCTACGCGACCTACAGCATTTTCGGCCGCTATGCTCTGAAGCACTACAGCTCGTACACCGTGACGCTCTGGACCTTTATTTTTGCCGGTCTGGGCTCGCTGTTCTTCGCGGACGGGGAGATCTTTTCCGTTTTCGGCAGCCTCTCGCTGACGGCCGAAACGCTGGGACTGGTCCTGCTGTCCACCGTGGCGCCGTATATACTGTACACCCGCGGCCTTGAGCATACGGAGTCTTCAAAGGCGTCCATAATGGCAAGCGTGGAGCCGGTCACCGCGGCGGTGGCGGGCGTAACGGTTTTCGGCGAGAAAATGACCCTTTTTACCGCGGCGGGCATAATATGCGTGCTGCTCGGAGTGTTTCTGCTCGCGGGAGAAAAAAGGAAAGTTTTGTGTTGACAAACAGGTGCCGCTGTGCTATCATCTATCGTGCTGTGGGGGTATAGCTCAGCTGGGAGAGCGCTTGAATGGCATTCAAGAGGTCAGCGGTTCGATCCCGCTTATCTCCACCAAAAAAACAGAGTCCGCCGATGCGGGCTCTGTTTTTTTGACGAAGTAGGAAAACGAACCGCTGAGCTCTTGCAAATAGGAATAAGTCAGCGGAGCCGCCGGACGGCGAATGCCGGCCGGCGGTTCGATCCCGCTTATCTCCACCATCAATCGAGGAGATTGAAATGGCGGCCCGTTCTCATCAAGAGAACGGGTCGCTTGTCATATTCAGGCTGTCTTCGCCGCCTCCTCTTTCCTGTTGAGGTCCAGCCCGAATTGAAACTGATCGAAGTCGATGTTGAAGTCGATATGCACCCGATAGTCCCGGTACACGTCGATGCGCTTGATGAGGCAGCTCACGATCATCTTCTTCGTCTCGATGCTGGCCCCGTCGTACAGCTCCGACCAGCCAATGATGGCGTCATACTGGGTGTTCAGCGAGGCCATCAGCGCCTGCCCTTCGTCATAGGCCGCCTGTGCCGATTTGAGTTTCTGTTCCAGGGCAGCGCATTTGTCCTCTGCCTCGTGGATCAGTGTGCCCAGCGTGTCGGTACTGAAGCTGCTCTCGCCCCGGATGGACTTCACTACCTCGGCCCGGAGCGTCGCCAGCTCATCGGCGGCCTTCGCGTGGTCCCGCTTTGCCGATTCTAACAGCGCTTTGCGCTCCGCCATCCTGTCCCGGTAGCTCTGGCTGACGATCTCGCTCTTGTTGACCGTCCACATCTGCTCGAAAATGTGATGCACCACCTTATCCACGATGCCGTCCAGGATATGGGCGGTGTAGCCGGTCTGCCCGTCGCATTCCGTCTGCTTCCTGGTCTTGCCGTAGCAGATGTAGCGGATGCGCTTCACCACCCGGTTGGGATCGGCGGCGCAGGGATAGGCCTTGCCATTGGTGGTGAGAGACAGCCGAGCCCCGCAATGGCCGCAGAAGACGTTTCCTGCCAAAAGTGAATTGCCTCTCGTGTTCAGCGGAACGCGGGGATTCATGGAGGCAGAGTCAGCGCGGGCTTCCCGGATACGCTGAGCAAGCTCGTACTGTTCCTCCGTGATGATCTGTAAGTGCTCCTGTACCGGAGATCGGCTCTCGCCACTGCGCAGGACGCCGGTGTAGGTCAGGTTGCAGAGGATGCCCCGGATGCTGGCATGGTGCCAGGGCTTGCCGCTGCGGGCTCTGTAGCCTTGGTTGTTCAGCCAGGTGGCGATGCGCTGGGCGCCGTAGCCCTCGTTGGCGTACTTGTCGAAGATCATGCGCACCACGGCGGCTTCGCTCTCGTTCACGGCCAGGGCGTACACCTCATGCTTCCGCTTGTTCAGGATGCCGCTGCTGACCAGATCGTAACCGTATGGCGCGGAGCCGCCCATGAAGCGTCCGTCCTCCGTGAGCTGGCCCAGCGCGGTCTTGGTGCGGATGGAGGTCTTCTCGCTCTCCCCGTCCGCCTGCCAGAAGCGGATATAGTTGGTGAGCTTGCAAGTTTTTCTCTACTACTCTATTGCGACATAAATTTGGAAAAACGAAACCCATGCTGGGAAAGAAAGCGTATCCGTAATTCTTCCCTCACTTCTCTACAGCAACTTTTTTGAGTCCAAAGCGAAGCCGAATGCGTAAAGAATCTGTGAACTCTGCTGTTTCGCCTCCGTCCCATTAATTTGCAGTGGAAGCTGAAAATGCACACCCTGTTTTGAAAAATAAAAAACGCTCATGTTTCTCCGAGCGGAGTTGTATGAGCGCGTTTTGTTCTGGTAGATCTCGATCATGTCACCGCCAATATGAATTGAATTTTGACGGTTTCTGTGGTATATTTAATTATGGAGGATAGTATGCATCTGATACTCTTGAGGTAGCTGGAACGGAACGCAATCATGACGCTTTAGGACCGACCATGAGTGGTATTTTTGCAGAAATCAAGATGGTCTTGACTCTGCCCGTAGCGATGTGGCCAGACAGGTCAACAACGTACTTCTGAACACCTACTGGAATATCAGTCGCATTACCTCTGAACATGAGCAGACCGTGCCGACTACGGAAAGCAGACGATGAAAGAGCTGGCCCGGGTGCTGACGGCTGAATTTGGCAAGGGCTTTTCGCGGGCCAATCTGCAGAATATACTTAACTTTCGAATCATTAATTTATGCCTACAGAGGGAAAACGCTGACAGAAATATCTCGGCTCACCGGCATCAGCTACGGTATGGTGAAGGTGAAGCACAAAAAACGCTGGAGACCTTGCGTTCCCAGCTTATGTAAAGAACCCTCGGGTTTCTATGTCGGAAAACAATTCCGCTTTGAAATAAAAACAAAAGCTCAAAGTCTGAAAGGAGTAAACACCATGAAGAACAGAAAAAAGCAGATCGAGAAGATGGCCCAAGAGGCTGTGAAGAAGGCATCCGAAGCGGTCAAGAGCGCCAACGACGCCCTGACCGAGGCCCAGACCGCTCTTCGTGTCATGGAGGAGCTCTCCGACGATGACCTGGATCAGGTCGCCGGCGGGGGGAATCCCTTTGGGGAGAACCCGCCCTATGTCCCGCCTCAGCCCATCGACGATAAAGATCGGCCTGATATGTGATCTGTGATTTTTATCAACAAGGAGTCGATTCCCTATGAAACGATTTTGTAAAAGATCGCTGGCCGTGCTGCTTGCCGTCCTGATTCTGTTCGGGACCTGCGAGGCGGGCGTGGCCTACGCCGTGGACGAGATCGACAAGGCGATCAATCCGGCGGAGCAGATCGAGCTGACCGTGCCGGAGGCGTTCGCGGACGGTGAAAACTGGTTCTTCATCGCCAACGCCGACTGGAGCGCCGGCGAAAAGAGCGGTGAAAAGCTCTACATCCCGATCCAGCGGGCAGGCGACCTGAATTCTGAGGCCGAGGTGACCCTGAAGGTCATCGACCTGTCCGCCAAGCACGATGTGAACTACACCGTGGAGGTCTATAAGGAAAAGGTCACGCCGGAGACCGCCATCGCGGATCTCTCCATGGTGGAGCTGGCCCAGAACGCCGACGGGCAGGAAGAAGTCCAGCTGGGCAGCGAGAACGACATGGGCCAGGTCCTCTATGAGGTCGGCGGCGCGGACATCGTGGACGGTGAGGGCAGTGTGGTCGGCAGCATCAGCGCCACCCCGATGGACGAGAACGGCAATCCCATCCCCGAACCGGAGGCCGAGACCGCGGCGGATGAGCCGGAGGCCGAGACCGCGGCGGATGAGCCGGAGGCCGAAACCGCGGCGGACGACGGGGAATCCTCGGACGAAGCATCCGAATGGACAGAAGCGGAGCTCTCCGGCCCGGCGGCGCTGCTGGCGGCCCGGAACGCGGCCACCGGCACGATCTCCGACCGGCAGCCGCTGGCGGCTCCCGATATGACCGAGCAGGCCCTCATGGCGGGGGAGGAGTTCGGCAAGGACATGGCCGCCGCCACAGAGGACGGCTACCCCGGCAGAGAATATACTCTGCGCTTCAAGGCCGGGGAGGACGCCAAATTCCTGGTGATCACCCCGCTGTATTCCGAGGCGGCGGAGGGCGACGCTCAAATCCTGCTGATGCTCAAAAACCCCGGTGAGGGCTGGGCCATCGGCGAGAACGTAAACCCCGTGTCCGTCACGATTCTTGACGAGGATGAGCCGGAGCCCGTCACCGTCTCCATGGCGACGGAAACGATCACCGCCGAGGACGGCAAGGCGGTTATTACCGTCACCCGACAAGGCCGCATCAACGCCATCAAGGGCGTGCAGCTCAGCTCCTGGGGCGGCAGCGCCACGGAGGGCGACGAGTACAGCGGCGTGGGCGCCAAGCTCTATTTCCCCATGGGCATCACCAGCCGCACTGTGGAGATCCCAGTGTACCACGGCACGGAGCAGAAGGACTTCTACGTCACCATCACGGCGCTGGAGGACGAGGAGATCGGTACGGCCACCACCCATGTCATCATCCCGGCGGCGGAAACCGACGCCGACGGCGAGCTGATGGGCATTTCACAGGTCAACGGCCACCCCTATACCGACCCCATCAACCTCAAGGCCGGGTCGTATGACAAAGGCGGCTTTTACTCCGATACCAGCTTCTATCTGTGCACGAGCACTAACACAAAGGAGACCGTCCATTTCTGGCTGGATACCTCTGTGTACGGCTATGCCTATGACGGCATCTATCTGGAGTATAACGGCTTTCAGAACTGGTGCAACGCCGAATACCGGCTGGTGCGCTGGACAGGAGATAACGCGAACCGCGTACACACCAACTCTATCAAGGATGGCGGCTGGTCAACAAACCACTGGCTTTACAGTGCCTGGAACGCTCCGAAAGCCTCCGAGAAGTACTCCATCGAGGCGGCCAACGTGGAATACGACGGCTTCAAATGGAACGACAAATACTGTCAGATGAATGTCGCGAACGTCCGGCTCGTCAAGCGGCAGTTCGACATCAACGTGGAAAAGGCCGAGGTCAAGCCCCTGCTCGGCGTGGACGACGCGTATGTGCTGAACAACTACGAGACGGTCTTTCTGGACAGTGGCACGGCTTCCAAACGCACCCTCTGGACGGGGGACAGCTTCGCCATCACCGCCCAGCAGCCCGATGGCTTTCTGCGCCTGGTGGGGCTGGAGGCCAAGTCAACGGACGGCGCGTGGGTCCGCATCGCCTCCATCGACGGCTCCAGCGCCACCATCACCGTGGATATGAACGCGGACAACATCAACGCGCTGAGCGGCAAGAATCTCATTAGCTGGAGCACCAACGGCAAATGCGATAACGGCGGAGACTTCTATAAGGGCACACTCACCGTGCGCCCGGTGTTCGAGTACCAGAACGCCTCCGTGGAGCTGCAGCAGAATTCCAACGGTGAGCTGTATATGACCGCGCCCACCCCCAACCTGCTGTGGGACTTCAACTCGGATAACGCCATGAACAGCCACATGGGCTCTAATTGGATCCATCAGGTGAGCTATACCGGCACAACTGACGGCACCAACAACTATTACACCTTCACCGCCTCCGGCAGCGACCCCTACGTGTCTATGGACACCCCGGTCTCCGATGCGGACAGCATCAAGTGGGTGAAGGTCCGTTATTACTATAAGGACGCCGACAACTCCCCCGACGTCAAAATGGAGTTCTTCGCCAGCTGCGGCAGCGCCGGCAAGAGCATCGGCAATACCAACGTCCAGATTCCCATCACAGGCGACGGGACTTGGCATGAGGAAGTATTTCAGATCACCAACAGCAACTGGAAGGGCGACGTGAAGTGGCTGCGTCTGGATCCCATCCAGGGCGGAAAAGCGAACGACGCGATCTGCATCGACTATGTGGCCTTTTTCTCCGACGAGCTCAGCGCCAAAGCCTTCCGGAGCGAGTCCGAGGTCCATACGGAAGGTACCTACACCTACCATCTGGGCGACACTCCCTACTTCCGTACCGTGGTCAGCGCCACCGGTAGCCAAAACAACCTGAGGGGGGACGGCGTCACCTACCAGATCAGCCAGCGCGGCAAGACCGGTGTGGTCAAGGATTGGACGGACTCCCATTACCTGAGCGGCAATAGCAAGCACGGCGTGACCCTCACCGGCGCCGGGCAAGACATTCACGTTGTGGTGGATCTGCCCTACTACACCTTCAAGCCCACCTTCACGGAGGTCGGAAACTGCGTGACCGTGGAGGTCTCCAAGGCGGCGCTGGATTATCTGGATACCTCCAAGGGCTTCTTCGCGATCTCGGGCGTCACCCGCGAGGAGGCGGGGGACAGTTACGTCTACACCGTCTATCAAAACGTCAACTCCAACGTGCGTGTTTCCCTGACAGCCGTGGCCAAGAGCGGCGCAATCGCCTTGTGGACCCAGAGCAACGGAGTGCAGTCCGGCGGCTCCACGGTGGACTTCTTCACGGCGGAGCGCAGCGCCGCCAACCGGGTGAAGCTCCAGGTGTGGACCAGCGGCGGGCTCATGTCCGACGACGGGGACGGGGCGCTCATGGACGACTTCTCCTTCACCCCCACCTACGCCTCCATCAGCGGCACCGTGACCACCTCTACCTTCAACCTGACGTCGCAGCGCAGCGCCGCCAACTCGGTGGCGGCCCCCAACGCCTACGTGGCTTACGGCGACGCGGGGACCTGGACCGACGAAAACGGCCACTTCGAGCTGCCCGCCATCTTCACCCTGGCCGGCTTGCCGGTGACCTACACCGTCACCTATAACGGCGCCACCAGCATCCTGCTCGCGAACGTCCCCGCCGCCAGCGCCTCCAAGAGCACGAAGGTCAGCGACGCGGGGCAGACCGTGGAGGCCGTCACCGCCAACGTGGGCGCGGTGAAGGTGGACGCCTTCTCCGAGGAGGGCGCGCACTTTGTCAGCGCCTACGCCGACCAGATCGGCGTCCTCTACGGCTCCATCAACGCCCTGTCCATGAACGGCAAGCAGCTCACCTTCACCGTCAATGTGGCCCAGGGGCAGGACTATGACCTCAACGGCACCACTTATCAGGAGCACATCAAGGACGTGACGCTGTACTTTATGAACCAGTACACGGGAGAGGTTCACGGGATGTTCTCCTCCAGCAGCACGGGGGAGCGGCCTTCCGGCATCGACTGGAGCTGGGACGAGGATACCGGCGTGTTTACCCTGACCATCGCCAAGTTCTCCCCGGAAACCCCGGAGAACTGGACCTACGGCGACGTGCTCATGGCGCAGCTGACCACGGACAAAAAGGTGGCCCTCTCGGCCTTTGCGGACCAGGATATGCACTATGACCCGGTGTCCACGGGCTACGGCGTCTTCGCGGACCCGGACTACAAGCCCCAGACCTTCCAGTTTGACATCGACGACGTGGCCCAGATGGTGGGCGCCACCCCCCAGACCGACGGGGACGGCAAGCTGCTCGATGACGGCAACAGCTACAGCTTCGGCACTTTCCCCTACATAGGGGCGATCACCACGTCGGTGCACGTGTTCATCGCCGTGGCGTCCACGGGCATCTCCAAGGCCGCAAAGCGGCTCCGGTCAGACGTGGCCGCTGCCGCCGAGGACAGTTACGACTTGTCCTGGATCAAAGACGGTGACTGGTATGTCCCTGACTACGGGCTGGGTGTCGGCGAATACGGCGACGACGACAATTACTGGGGCAGCATCAGCGCCTTCTTTGACATTGTGCCCACCCAGTACGGCGGGATGCGCTTCATGGTGGGCGCGGTCTACACCTACAACGGAGGCTCGGGCTATAAGAGCCAGAGGAACCCGTACAACAAAAACCTCGAAGTAATGCGTTATCGCTTTACTGATGTCGTCGATGCTTATGAAGAATGGCAGGGAACCTCTAAATATTGCGGAACTAAGTCGTACTTGGAGAATGAAGTCAAGAGCAATTTTGGCGGTCCGCACTTCACCTTCTCCGGGTTCATCGGCTTCTATCTGGACTACGGCTATGTGGAGATCACCAATAACGGCACCCAGGAAAAGAGCCACGAGATGGTGTACATGGGCGCGGGCGGCTTCTTCGGAGGCAGCGTCAGCGGCGGCTATACCTGGCCCTTCGTCATCGTCTTTGTTCCGGCCTATATCAATGTGGATGCGGGCTTCAACATCACCTTCTTCCTGGGCTCCGAGGGCGACCCCCAAAAGACGCTGGACAGCTTCTACGATACGGACGAGCTTACGGGCCAGGATTTCAGCTTCACCTGCGAGATCTACGGCAAATTCTACGGTTCGGTCACCATCGGCGTGGGCTTCTATAAGGTGCTGGGCATGCGGGTGAGCGCCGGGGTGTCCTTCGAGCTCGGCTACAGCAGCAACATGACCGAATGGTACCCACAGCTCTTTGACAGCGACTTTGGCTATGTGTCGGAGGCGACCTTCGCCGGCACGCTGGACCTGATCGTCACCTCCATCGACGTGTACAAGGCCAGTTGGCCCCTGCCCCTGGCGGGCGGCTTCATGTACTACTTCCAGGAGTACCGCCGGGCCACGAAGTGCATCACCTATGTGGAAAGCGGCATCTCTAAGGGAAAGGGCAGCGACTCGGCCCAGGCACGGGCCAGGGAGCTGATCGTCGAGCTGCGGGCCATGATGAATGCCGAGAAGGACGTGAACGGCGACGATCTCCGCAGCAAGACCTATGAGCTCAAGGACTACGCCTATAATAACGACATCATCGATTGGGTTATCAAGAACACCATCGAGACGAACTCCCAGAGCGGCATTGCCAGCATGATCATCAACGGCGTGACCCAGGATGATGATGACGGCAGCGGCATTCGCTACCACACGAGCGGCCACGTGGATTCCCAGTGGGTCGCCGGGGATGGCCAGCTCATGGCGGCGTATCAGGCCGTGCGGTCCACCCCTATCATGGAGGACGCCTACGCCCAGCCCTCCAGCAAGATCGTCGGCATCGGCGACAACCGCTTCCTGATGGTATTTCTGGACGACGAACCCAGCCGGGACAACATCATGGCCGCACAGCTCAAATGGACGATTTACGACGCATCAAACGACACCTGGACGGTGCCGCAGGCAGTGCAGAATGACCATACCGCCGACGGCAGACCCCATCTGGCCGACGCCGGCGACAAGATCATTCTCTCCTGGGCCTCCGCGACGGACAAGAAATATGACGCGCTGCGCTATGAGGTCGCCAGGGAGAACGACGTTTACACCGTCGATCCCGACACGAACGCCGTCACGATCGACAACATCGCGGTTCAGGTAGCGCTGGAGGACGACCCAGCCCGTGTGATGAGCACCTTCGATATCTTTACGGTGGAGTTTGACAAGTCCAGTCGGAGCTTTGGTTCGATCACCCAGCTCACCGACGATGTTTTCTACGACGACTATCCCCAGGCCATCTATGACCAGGAAACGGGAGATTACATCGTCGTGTACTACAAGACCGCCCAGGACACCGAGGCGTACACCGGCGGCGGCGACAAGCTGACCGACCTGGTGGGCGTCAGCGCGGATCCGAATAAAACCTACAGCCTCCTGTGCTATATGCTCTATAACAACCAGACCGATGCTGTGGACACCAAGGGGCAGACGCACGCGGCAGGCTGGGCCAGAGACTACTACTTCCCGAATGAAACGGCGGAGGACGCTGCGGCGCAGGAAAAGAGCCTTGCGACATGGAAGGGTCAGCGGATAATTGATACCCGTGTGAGGAATGCGGACGGCAGTTTCTACAACGATCCGCCCATCACCGACCTGACGGTCTGCGCGGGCTACAACGGCTTTGGGACCTACGCCTTCACGGTGGATAAGGACTTTGATCTCTCCACCGCCGAGGACCGGGAGCTGTGGCTGCAAATCTACAACTTCAAGACACACAGCAGCTACTATGCCGTCAACGTGGCCGGCAGCGTGACCGAGACCACCGACCGGTATGACAGCACCGCCGGCGGCTACGTCCCCGTCACCGCCACCCGGCAGGTGGAGGTGGGCGCACCGAAGCTCATCCGCAACGGCGGCAATACCTTCCTGTTCTGGCGGGAGGACGGCGAGACGCTGAAGTATCTCAACGTCACCGAGATGATGAACGCCAAGGTCGCAGCAGTCGCCAATCCAGACGAAAACAACGAAAGCGACTGGACCTATGCAGTCAAGTCCGACGGCACCTTTGCCACCGATGCTGTCACGGGCATCACCTATTCGCCCCGGGCGCAGAAGGTGGACTTCGGCTCCGCCTTGACCGAGGACGCCATCCACATTACCGACTACGAGGTCATGGCGGACAAGGACGATAACCTCTATGTGGTCTGGACGGATACGGTGACAAATGAAGTCACCAACGAGATTGGCGAGACCCGTCCCGTCACCGCGCAGGAGATCTACGCCTCCGCGCTGATCAAGCAGCCGGAAAAGACCGTCACCGGCACCGACGAAAACGGCGAGACAGTCACCGACACCACCCAGACCGCCCGCTGGTCCAAGCCCTACCGTCTGACGAAGGAGAACGCCTTCAACGACGGTGTAGCCCTGGCGCTGGACAAGGACGGCGGCCTCATCATCGTCCACAACCAGTACACCAAGAAGACAGCCCAGAGCGAGGCCGAGGTGATGAAGCTCCTGGACGAGGGGAAGATCGGCCTGACCCAGGACGCCGAGGGCAACTACTACGCCGCGACCATCGAGTATAACTCCCCGGTCAGCCTGATGGTCACCCGCTGCGACAAGGTGGGCTCTCTGGAGGCCACGCAGTTCACCTTCTCTGACGATACCCCCGTGGCCGGCGAGACCATCAAGGTCAAGGCCGCCATCGAGAACGTGGGTCTCACCAACGCCGAGGGCATGGACGTGACCTTCTACGAGTACAAGAACGGCAAGCAGGGCAAGCAGATCGCACATACCACGTCCGACGACACCATCACGGTCAACACCGCCAAGGAAGCCACCTTCTACTGGACGGTCCCGACGGACGGCCCGGCGGGGTACAGCATTGAGGCGGTCATCAAGGAGAAGAAGCCGGACGGCAGCTACTACAACTCGGTGAAATCCTATTCCGATGTGTTTGAGACAGCGCCGGCCTACGCCCTTGAGTTGACGGACGTTACGCAGGAGGGCGATCAGTTCCGGGTTGATTTCAAGGCGGCGAACACAGGCAACGCCGACGCCGAGGACGGCACCAAGGTGGAGCTCCGTCTGGTGGGCCTGTACGGCGATCTGGACAGCGACCGCTACGGCAACCTGGAGACCAACGTGCTTTACAGCAAGGATATCACAAGCGAGTTGAAGGCCAAGACCCTGCTGGAAAAGGTTGAGGGCATCGACAAATACGCGCTGTCGCAGGACACAGTTTACGAGGGCGACGTGTTGGTGGATATCCCCGCCAGCGTGTTCCGTTACTGTGGCTACGACGCGATCCGGGTGGTCGTGACCGATAAAAACGGAAGCGTGATTGAGGAAAGCAGTCAGCACCTTGTGCGGCTGGCCGAGCCGATGAATCTGGAGCTGAACGGCGGCAATGTCATCAATCTGAGCGCCGATGCCACTGTGCAGGCCGTGCTGGACTACAATGCCAACGTGTTCATCGACAAGGGTACTGTGGTCTACACTGTGGACGATCCCACGATCGCCACCGTGGATGAGAACGGCATCGTCACCGGCCTGAAAAACGGAACCACCACTCTGACGGCCACCCTCCTGCCCTACGGCAGCACGGTTTCAACAACAGTCAAGGTTGGTTCCGGCGGAACACCCAGCCCCAGCCCCAGCCCCAGCCCCAGCACACCGTCCACAACGGAAATCACCGTGGAGATTTCCTCCGACGAGGGCAGCGTTTCCGTCACCGCTAAAGTGAGCGGCAACACCGCCGCCGTCACCGCGCCGAGTGACGCGCAGATGGAGGAAATCGTCGGCAAGAGCAAGGAAACCGGCGCTGGCACCATTGATCTGAGCAGCCTGCCGGAGACTGTCACCGCCGTCAGCATCCCCGCTGAGACCGTCAAGACCATCAGCGATGCCATGAAAACGAGCGGCGAGGGACTGACCATCAAGCTGCCGAATGCGACTGTAACCTTTGATCCTGCGGCGCTCAGTGAGATTGCCAAGCAGACCACCGGCAAGGATCTGAAGCTCAATGTGGACCCGATCACGGAGAACAAGCTGAACGCCAAGCAGAAGGATGCCGTGGCCGATCTGGATGTGCAGGCGGTCTTTGACATCTACCTGACCAGCGATGGCAAGCGTATCACCGACTTCGGCGGCGGCAAGGCCGCGATCCAAGTGACCTATAAGGTCGAGGACGGCCAGCAGCCGGGCGGCATTGAGGTTTGGTATGTAGCCGACGAGGGCGGAAAGACATGGATTCCCACGACGGCAACCGCCGATTCCGTCACTTTCACCGTGACGCACTTCTCCAACTACATTTTGACCTATGACGAAACGCTGCCGGGAGCCTGCGCCAAGGATGACGATTGCCCGATGACCCCGTTCACCGATCTGGACAAGAGCTCGTGGTATCACGATGGCGTCCATTGGGCGCTGGAAAACAGCGTGATGAACGGTGTGGGCAACAGCAAGTTTGATCCCAGCGGCACAACCAGCCGCGCCATGATCGTCACCATGCTCTACCGTATGGAGGGTGAGCCGGAGGTCACATCGGAAATGACCTTTGACGATGTACCGGCAGACATCTGGTACACCAATGCGGTGGCCTGGGCGGAGGCCAATGAGATCGTCAACGGCGTGGGCGACAACAAGTTTGCTCCCATGGCGGATCTGACCCGTGAGCAGCTCGTCACCATTCTCCAGCGTTACGCAAACTACAAGGGCATTGACACCAGCGAGGGTGAGATGAAGCCGCTGAAGGACTTTGATGACACGAGGTACATCTCCGATTGGGCAGTCAAGGCATTCCGTTGGGCCGTGGACGCCGGAATCATCAACGGCACCGGCAACGGCAAGATCAGCCCCAAGACGGACGCCAGTCGCGCGCAGGTGGCCACCATGCTCATGCGCTACGATTCGATCACTCAGTAACATTCCATGAAAAGGTCCTCCCGGCTTTCGGACTGGGAGGACCTTCACAGAGGAAACTTTGAAAGAGCTGCGGATGGACTTCGGCGCAGTAGAAAAAGCAGAAAAGAGGTGTGCCGATGGGCCTGAAACGCAGAAAGATTGCTTGGATCATGGCTGTTTTCATTACCGTGAGCCTGGTAAACGGCGTACCGGCAAGCGCGGCCAGCGAAACGGAAACCGAGTACATCGTCAAATACAAAGAAAGCGCCGCCTGGCTCATGGAGGACGACAGCGTACCCTTCGATGTAGTCACAGAAGCTGAGATGAAGCGTCTGAAAAGCTCCGGTTTGCTGGAATGGTACGAGCCGGACGGAGTAATGACGCTTCTGGACGAAACGGCTTCGCCCTGGTACGAGGATGACAAATGGGACCTTGCTCTCATCCAAGCGGACGCGGCTTTTGAACAGAACTACACGGGCCGGGGCGTGCGGATCGGCATCCTCGACTCCGGGATCAATCCCCATGCGGACCTGACGGGCAATCTTCTTCCCGGCCACAACTATTTGGAGGATGCGGACGCGGATAACACCATCGACGCCTACGGCCACGGGACCCTCGTCGCCGGTCTGATTTCCGGCGCCGGCGAAAACGGTGCCATCGGGGTTGCGACCGGGGCGGAGATCGTCCCTTTGAAGGTCACGGACGGCAAAGCGGTAATGGTAAGTACTGTGTGCCGCGCGATTTATGGCGGGATCAACGACTACGACTGCGACATTCTGAATCTGAGCCTCGGCATCACGTCAGAGTTTGAATCCCTGAAGGAAGCTGTGGACTACGCGGAGGAACAAGGCGTTTTGATCGTGTCCGCAGTGGGCAACAACGGGACAAGGAGCCTGTATTACCCGGCGGCGTATGACAGCGTCATCGGCGTGGGGACGGTGGATCGTGACGGAAGCGTGTACTACCACTCAAACCGCAATGACAGCGTTTTTCTCACCGCGCCCGGCGTGAACGTAAAGACCACAGGGCATTTGGGAGGCTATGTGACGGCAAGCGGCACCTCCTTCGCTGTTCCGTATGTAACGGCTGCAGCGGCTGTGATGCGAAGCTGCGATCCCTCGTTGACGCCGCGCCAAATCATGCAGATCCTATCGGAAACGGCAACGGACCAAGGCGCGGAGGGCTATGACGATTATTACGGCTACGGCATCCTGAATATCGCCGGGTGTGTGGAAGCCTTAACGGGAGAGTCGGACCCAACGCCGGAACCGTCGCCAGACCCTGCGCCTGAGCCAACGCCCGACCCGGAGCCGTCCGGCGAACCCCAACCGCAGCCATCTCCTAAGCCGTCCCCTTCGCCGGAGCCGGAACCAAAGCCTTCTCCTGAGCCGGAAACGGAATGGAAAACAGGTTTTAAAGATTGCCCGGGCGATGGCGGCTGCGTTATGGCGGCCTATGAGGATTTGGATTGCGTGGCCTGGTATCACGATGGCGTTCACTTTGCGCTGGAAAATGGAATTATGAACGGTGTCAGCGATCAGATGTTTGCGCCGAGCAGCTCCACCAGCCGCGCTATGATCGTTACCATGCTTTGGCGTATGGAGGGCGAGCCTGTGGTGAATGATACCATGAGATTTGCCGATGTGCCGTATGATACATGGTACACCGAGGCGGTCCGATGGGCGGCGTCTGAGCATATTGTGGACGGTTACAGTGCAGAACGCTTTGCCCCAAACGACAATGTGAGCCGGGAGCAGCTTGCCACGATCCTGTGGCGATATGCCAAGTACAAGGGTACAGACAAGATACCGGCAAGCAAAATCAATTTGGGCATCTACATAGACGCGGAGCATATTTCACGCTGGGCCTATGACGGGATGCAGTGGGCGGTCAACGCAGGACTGATTACCGGCGTGGGAAATGACAAGCTCAGCCCGGAAACGGACGCCAGCCGCGCGCAGGTCGCTGCGATGCTCATGCGCTATGAAGCCATCGAGCAGTAAGCAGTAAGAAATCCTCCCGTCCTGCGGGGCGGGAGGTGAAAAATCATCTCAAAAAGGATACGGTTTCACGCTGTAAGGAAGACCCTTGGAGCCCTGGAAATGGCAAAACAAGCCGTCGATCTGGCAAACAACGCGCTCATGTCCGCCATCCAGGAGCTGGACGACGATGAACTCGACAAGGTCGCCGGCGGTGGAGAATTCGATGATGTGCCTCCCGTAATCGAGAACCCCTACGACCCCGATGACGAGCCAAGATATTGATTGATGAAACTGCAGCGAGAGAATGGTGTGAGTGATCTCTCACCGCAAAGAAGCAGAACACGCTGACAGTATTGGCGGTCGCGTTCTGAAAAAGCTGATAATCAAGGTGCTGCACTCCTGCACGGGTGGTGCGGCACCTTGACTGCTTTATAGAATTCAAAGAAGGGGGCAACCTCTAACAGAGCCGTCAAAAACAGATGAATTCCTGTAGCATCACCTCTTCGACTCGTTCCCGGATGCTGTACATCCGTTGTACCCATTCCATCTGATCCAGCGCTTTCAACTCCTCTGTCACACCCTCGCGCTCGGCATACTGCTTCATCAGCAGGTCAAACATCTCACTGGCCGAGCGGTCGATTTCTTCCAGATGGGCGTTGAGCTTGCCGCTGAGAAGCAAACCGGTGTAGATGCCGTCGTGGTGCTTTCTCAAGAATTCTCGCCGTCTTTTACCCCATACCCCTATCCGGGGAATCTCCGGGGGAATCAGGTCAGGGATCAAATAATCGCCTTCACGATGGTATGTAAGCTCATTCATTATTAGAACCTCCCAAATCGTTTTTTCGTCGGCGCGTCGATGACCCGCAGGATCAGATCCTCTATCGCTGTCGTATCAGCACCGGCGTCCAACATCTGTTTCCATTCTTCATATAAAGCTCTGACAAGCAGCCCGTGCTCATAGCGATCAAGCTTTAACTGTTTGACCTTGCCCATAATTATGCCCTCCTTTTCTGCCTTCATTGTAGAGGCAGATCGGTTGAATGTCGAATGTGCGAAACCGTATAATACCCAGCACGCTTCACGCAAAAAACGCTCCCCCAAGCAAATCGGTTTCGGGGGTACGTGACCGATTCGCTTGGGAGAACGCTTGAATGAATGGCATTCAAGAGGTCAGCGGTTCGATCCCGCTTATCTCCACCAATTAGAAATGATGTTTTACTTTTTGCCGATAATGTAGTATCCTCAGATGGTAGTGAAGCGAATGAAGATGTTTTCCGCTGCGGATCGTGCGGTAAAACGCGGAGTCGCGGAGCGTACAGTGCGGAACTACTGCGCTCACGGCCGACACGACCTGCCTGAAGGGATAAAAAACAAGGAGGGTTCCCATGAAAACGCAAAAACTGATTTTCCTTTGCCTGATCCTCGCCCTGCTCGCATCGCTGCTATGCCTGCCTGCCGCAGCGGCGGGGATATCCGATTGGGACGCACTCTCAGCTGCCCTTGAAAAAGGCGGCGAGGTGAAGCTGAGCGCGGACGTGACCGCCCCGGCGGAGCGTGATCGCATTCTGGAGGTCCCGGAGGGCGTCACAGCCTCCTTGGACTTAAACGGCTTCACCCTTGACGGCGGCACGCCGGGGGAGGAGGACTGCGTCATCCTGGTCCGCGGCAGCTTTACGCTCAAGGACAGCTCCGCCGGCGGCGCCGGGCGCATCACCGGAACGCGCGACGCCGTGGACGCCATCGGCGGCGATTTCACCCTGGAGGGCGGCACGCTTGACGCCTGCGGCAACGACGGCATCGCGGTCGCGGAGGGCGGCAGCCTTAAGATGACCGGCGGCGCGGTGCGCGGCAGCGGCCAGATCGGCGTTCTCGTCACCGGCGAAGGCAGCACGGCCATTGTCTCCGGCGGCGAGATCAGCGGCAGCGTCGGCTACTACGGGGAAGGCGGGTTCTACAACGGCACCGGTCTGCAGGCCGAGTACGGCGCCGTCGCCGAGATCGCGGGCGGCGTCATCTCCGACAGCGTCTTCGGCGCCAAGTCCGTCGACGCCACGCTCACGCTCTCCGGCGGCGAGGTGCGCGACAACTGCGAGGTGGCCTTCGGAGACGAGGGCACCTACGGCGGCGCAGGGCTCTATGTCTATCAGGGCCGGCTCCGCATAACCGGCGGCACCGTCTCCGGCAACTCCTGGACCGGGCTTTACACCGACGCAGGCTCGGAGACTGAGGTCTCCGGCGGCACGATCATCGGCGACGGGATGTTCGCCGTTCAGATCATGGACGGCGAAGTATCCATCACCGGCGGTGCGGTCACCGGCGGCAGGGAGGCGGCTGTCCGGGCCTTAAACGGAACGCTCGGCATTACCGGCGGCGAGATCGGCGGCAGCCCGAAGAGCGGCGTCTGGGTCCTGGGCGGCGGGGTCTCCATGACGGACGGCAGCATTGCCGACAACGAATGGTTCGGAGTCCGGATCTCCGAGGGCAGTTTTGAGATGAGCGGCGGCGCACTCTCCGGCAACGGCTATTTCGGCGTGGTCCTGGAAAGCGCCGACGCGGATTTCCGCATGAGCGGCGGCACGATCTCCGGCAGCGGTCAGGGCGGCGTCGGGATCGCGGGCGGTACGCCGGCGCTGTCCGGCAGCCCGGTCTTCGCGGACAATGGCGGAGCAGATCTCATCATTTTGCCGGACACGACCCTCACCGTCGCCGGGCCTCTTGCCCTTGACGAGCCCCTGTCCGTAGCAGTAAGTGCGATCGGCGGCGGGGAAGTGACCTTCACCGCCGGCCTGCCCGGCAACGGCAGCGCGGAGGACTTCGCCTACGCCCTGCCGAGCCATAAAATCGAGGCCGGGGAGGACGGCGAGGCGAAGGCTGTCTTTATCCGGCGTTTCAGCGACGTGACGGGCGCGGAATGGTACGCCGACGTCGCTTCCTGCGCAGTGGCCTACGGCTTCCTTGACGCACGTGACGGGCGCTTTGACGGCAATCAGCCGCTGACCAGAGCTGAATTGGTCACTGCCCTCTGGCGCTTCGCCGGCAGCCCGAAGGCGGAGACGGACGCCCCCTGGCCTTATTCCGATGTGGCCGCCGATGCGCCGCTCGCAGACGCGATACACTGGTTAGAGGCGAATGGGTCCGTTTCGGATACCCCCGGATCGGCCGGGCCCGATAAGCTCGTGCAGCGCTATGATATGCTGGAACTCTGCCGGATCCTGCCCCGCGTGAGGGAACTCTATTCCGGCGCGGAGGTCTACGGAGAGCTTCCCTTCGCCGACGCCGGGGGACTGGACGAGGAATATACGCACTATGTCCTCTGGCTGACGGAGAGCGGCATCCTCCAGGGCTTTGACGACGGAACGATGGGCCTGGAGCGGATCGCCACCCGCGCCCAGCTCGCCGCGGTCCTGATGCGGCTGTTCACCTTGCCCGGATAAGACGGATCGCGATTAGTGGGATCTCTCGGTCTTTAACGCATGGGGCCGGCTCCGTGCTTGAAAACGGACTGCCACATTGCGAAAAGGCGCGTATAAACAAACAGAAACGGTCAAAAAAACCGCGAGGATCGAAAGGAGACGTCATAATGGAGGAGAAGAAAACCAACGAACTGACAGACGAAGCGCTGGACGCGGTCAGCGGCGGCATTTCCCGCCGTACAGGACGCAAAGCGGCCTGCCGGCGCTGCGAAGGCGAGTTCCCTGAAGCATCGCTGCTTGGCGGATACTGCAGCAATTGCCTTGACGAGCTTCATGAGCAGGGCGTTTACCCGCCGATCTGACGAAAGACAATGCCGTGAAAAGAGCAGGCGCCGGCATACTGCTTCTGTCGTTCGTGGCGCTGTGCGCCTGCGGGGGGACATGAATTGCCATGTATGACTATCTGATCGTCGGCGCCGGCTTGTTTGGCGCGGTATGTGCGCGCGAGTTGGCAGACGCGGGGGAAATCGGTCCTCGTCATCGAAAAGCGAGCGCATATTGCGGGGAATGCGTACACCGAAAGGATAGAAGGGATCATCGTTCATTCATACGGCGCACACGTTTTTCATACGAACAACAGGATCGTATGGGACTACGTCCGGCGTTTTGCGAGCTTTAATCACTTCACCCATTCTCCGGTGGCCAATTATCACGGTGAACTCTACTCGCTGCCCTTTAATATGTACACCTTCAACAAGATGTGGGGCGCAGTGACGCCTCAGGAGGCGGCTGCCAAAATCGAGGAGCAGAGGACGGAGATCACCGGTGAGCCGCGAAATCTGGAAGAGCAGGCAATTTCCCTTGTCGGAAGAGACGTATATGAAAAGCTGATAAAGGGATACACCGAAAAGCAATGTGGACGGGACTGCAAGAGGCTTCCCGCTTTTATCATAAAAAGGATCCCCGTGCGGCTGACTTTTGACAACAACTATTTCCATGCTCTTTACCAGGGCATCCCCACAGGAGGGTACACTCAGCTCGCTGCGAAGATGCTTGACGGTATCGAAACAAGACTTGATACCGACTATCTGCTTGACCGCGATTTCTGGAATGGGCTTGCAAAGAGGATCATCTATACAGGGCCGATCGACGCATTCTTTGACTTTTCCCTGGGATCGCTGGCATATCGGAGCCTTCGATTTGAAACTGAGGTCCTGGATATTCCAAACTATCAGGGTAATGCGGTCGTGAACTTCACGGATCGGGAAACACCGTGGACCCGTGTGATCGAACACAAATGGTTTGCGTTCGGGAAAGATGAGCTGGGAAACGATCTGCCCGGGACGGTGATCTCAAAAGAATACAGTTCTGAATGGAAGCCGGGCGACGAACCGTATTATCCCGTTAACGATGAGGAGAACGCCGAGCTGTATAAACGATACAAGGCATTGGCAGACAGGCAGAACCAAGTCATCTTCTGCGGGCGCATGGGCGAGTATCGGTATTACGATATGGATCAGACCGTTGCGGCGGCTCTGAATTTGACGGAAAAGCTGAAGTCAGGCAGTCCGGCATGATCGACCCAATGATTTGACAGGAAAAAAAGAAAGCTCACGGCGCTCTGACAAAAAATCTGAAAAATGAACCGGAGGAACGGCTATGGAAAACAGGAAAACCGAAAATACGAGCCCCGAACTCGCAGACGAGGAGCTGGACCGGGCATCCGGCGGAGGAGGAAACTTTTTTGCCGACCCTTATGAGAAAAAGTGCAGCCTCTGCTCGGGGAGACTGATCACCGATGAGGAAAAGAGGGCCGGCGTGTGCAGAAATTGCAGGAACGGCGGGATCGTTCCCGGCCGCCCCTGACGGTCATGCGGGCCCCAACAATTTGAAAATTGCTTGAATGAACGTGCCATGCGATGAAACGGCGCGTATCAATACGTGAAGACAGAACATTCATTTGGAGGTATACAATGGAGAATAAGACACCGTATGAACAGATGGCGAAGATCCTGACGAGCCTCACCGATGAGCAGAAGGAGCAGGCAAAAGCATGCGAGACGATGGACGAGCTGACGGCCTGCCTGGGCAAGCTGGGCGTCGCCCTGCCGGACGAGCTGCTGGACAACGTGGCGGGGGGTATGTCGGATTTGGAATACATCGAATTTTACTCCAATGTGGTGATGCCGATGATCGACAGGCTCGGGATCGGCCACGGCGACTGGCGGAAGCAGGATGAGCTGGAGCAAAAGCTCCTGAAGCAATACAGCCCCGATAAGCGGCTGTCGGATTACATCGTGTAAGCTGAATCAGTCATTCCATAGGAAGTCCTGCGGATGCTCTCCATGACAGGCGGCATCCCTGCAATCCTGCACGAACCGGACGGGCACAGCAGTATAAGCAAAAAACAGAGCGGCGGCGATCATCACCGCCGCTCTGTAAATCCTGTACAGACCGGATCGTGATTTACGATCTCTTCAACACGCTCCCGATTATTTTCCACCGGATGAACGTTCGGTGTTCCGCTGAGCGGCGTTCCGGTGCAGCTGCCGTCGTGATGCTTCCGCAGGAAATCCCTGAGCCTCATGCCACAAATCCCCATGATCTGAAATCAAGGGGACAGGTACAGCTGACCGAGCGCATTACAGGCTGAGCACCGAAACGACGCTCCATGGAAACAGGCACCCGCCGGGATCCGGCGAGTGCCTGTTGTGCCGAGATGGGAAAAATGACCGTGCTCCTGTCCCCCTTCGACCAACAGATTCATCAATCATTTTTCATCACTCATGTTCGGATTTTTGATCGATGAAATGTCAGCCTCCGCAAACAATGACACGGGACTTCATACCGGGTGTGCTGAAAACGCAAATCCCGGACATGCCTGCAGGGGCAAAAAGGATCAACATATCGTTTTCGTATTTCCTATTGATAAAAGCACAGTTTGGTGCTAAAATAAAGTGGACTTAGGATTTGCACCTTCTTCGGAGGTTTATCATGGAATACATCAAACGGGACCTGGAGAGAAAATTCCTTCACATGAGTTCCGCGTTCAAGGCCGTCATGGTCGTCG
>JAEEGH010002292.1_pt1 | contig 51934 bp, 39 predicted proteins | sample 9134181 | NCBI WGS metagenome assembly JAEEGH01 (sample SAMN16246544, study PRJNA631951) | gut metagenome | biome: gut microbiome; feature: rumen; material: DP-attached | host: Bos | place: Iran: Karaj | collected 2018-10 | reverse complement strand
AAGGAGGAGCGACGGAATGAATGAGCTCAGACCTTTGAAAAAAAGGTCGGAGCGAACGATATGCAGTCCGCTCCGACGTGGTGCCGGCGGCGGGGGTCGAACCCGCACGGTATCGCTACCACCGGATTTTGAGTCCGGCACGTCTGCCAATTCCATCACGCCGGCCTGCGTAATTTACAGCTATGATACAACAGCGCGGGAGCAAATTCAAGAGCTTTTTTGCCCGGGCGGTCGCGGCGGATTTTTAAGCATCTTTTGACTTCCATCTTTTCCCGAACTTTGTTATAATTCTCTTAAGATGATAAAAAAAACATAAACGGATATAAGGAGGTTTTTCCATGAAGATCGCAGTCATCGGCGCTGCAGGAAAGGCGGGCAGTCTCATTGCACGGGAGGCCATGGACAGGGGACACGAGGTCACCGCGATAGTAAAGCCCGGCAGCGAAAGCCGGGTCCCCGCGGGCTGCGCCGTTCTGGCAAAGAGTCTGTTTGACCTCAACGCCGCCGACCTGAAGGGCTTTGCCGCGGTAGTGAACGCCTTCGGCACTCCCTATGATCAGCCGGGCAAAGAGAAAGAGCATATCGACGCGGCGAAGCTACTTATCGCCATAGGCAGGGAACTGCCGGACGTGCGCTTTCTTACCATCGGCGGGTACGGGAGTTTGTTTACTGACGAAAGCAAGACCAAACGGGTGGTGGACGGCATCCCGGAGCCTTACGGAGCCGTGCCGCGGGCGGCCAAGGAGGCGCTGGATCTTTTTCAGGCTTCCGACATCAACTGGACCTTTTTCAGCCCTGCCGGCAGCTTCGATCCCGACGGGGCAAGGAGCGGCAGCTACACTCTGGGCGGAGACGTGGTGATCCTGAACAGAATGGGTCAGAGCTATATTTCTTACGCGGACTTCGCCGTCGCCATGGTGGATGAGATCGAGCAGGCAAAGCATGTCCGCGAGCGGGTGACCGCCGTATCCTGCGATCCGTTCTTCCGCGGCGCGCCTCAATATTTCCCTGTGAGCATATACAAGTTCTCCCGCGCGGGAGCATGGATGGCTCTGAGCATCGACAACGTGAAATACGGAAAAGGGAAGCTGTATCTTACTACCAGCCGCGGGAACCGCGCCCACGGCCAGTCGGACGAGGGAAGCCAGCTCTTCCGCATTTATCCTACCTTTGAGGGCAAACGCGTTTCCTTTGCCACGCAGCAGATCGGCCCCGCGGAGCTGGTGCTCCATACCCGCCACGGCGACGTCCGCTTCACCTGGGCGAGGGTCGACCGCCTGATGGCGGAGGGCGATCCGGGCATGGGTCTGGAATGGTCCCGCAGCGCCGCGCCGTATGAAGCCATCCGCCGCAGAAAGGACGGCGCCTGGGAGAGCATCCCGCAGCACGCAAATCCTCTGTGCTTCAAGGCGCTCGAGGGCTCGGGCTTCGCTTTCGGGGATTCCTGGAACTGGTATACTCTTAACGCCACGGAGATAGACGGCTTTACATCTCCCGGTCCGGACGGTCGCTTTACTCTGGCGGTGGATGAATTCACGTACATGGTCAAGGTCCCGGAGGATTACGGGACCTATGCTCAGGGAAAGGCGGATATGACGGCAGATTGGGAGGCTTTTCTGGCCAAATACCCCAAGCTGGCGGAGCCGTACGCTGCCAAGTCGGAGGAGACCGCTTACGCCCTGTGGACCATGCAGGTCGGCCCCTCGGAGCTTACGCCCCGGCGGATGATGCAGATGTTCCCCGGCGTCATGGGGTCGCAGTGGCAGCAGGTACAGAACGGCGTATCGCTCCAGAACTGCCCTGAGCTTTCCAGGGGCCTGCTCATGGCGCCGCTGGAGCGCCAGGGAGCAGACGGACAGCTTGCCGACAGTTATGACGAGGCTCAGCTTGAGACCGGGGGCATCAAGCCTCCCATATACGGCTGGGCGATCAAGAATATACTTTCGCACCGCGATATGGCCGCGGAATGGCCCCGAGAGGAGCTTGAACGGCTGTACGAGGGCGCGGGAAAATGGGCCATGTGGTTCATGGATTGCCGCGACGACGATAACGACGGACTGCCGGGCTTCGACATCGGCGCGGAATGCGGCTTTGACGAGGTCACGGCCTTTATGGAGGGCGCGTCTATGGCTACCCCGGATCTCTGCGCCTTCGAAGTGCTGAACTTCGAGGCCCAGGGCGATCTGGCAAAGCTTTTGGGCAAACCTCGGGAAGAGATCGACGGATGGTATAAAAAGAGCAGGGAGCTGCTTGACAGAATGCTGAAAAACATGTGGGACGGCGAGCGCTTCGTCTGTCTGAAACAGTATACTCATGAGCACGTATATTCCGAATCGATCGTGTTCTATATCCCGCTGATCCTCGGCAGCCGCCTGCCCGCCGACGTGCTGGACAAGCTCTGCGCGAACCTGCTGAGGGAGAACAGGATACTGAGCCCCTACGGAATTGCAAGCGAAGACATCCTGAGCGACGTGTTCGAAATGACCGGAGTGAAAATGGGCTGCGGAGCGATCAGCCCTCCGGGACAGCTGTTCATCCTCACCGGGCTCTGGGAGGGCGGAAAAAAGAAAGAGGCAAAAATGATAATCGACCGCTACCTCGGCAGCCTGATGGAAAAGGGCTTCCCGCACTTCATCGATCCCGTAAACGGCGACGGGGACTTTATGGGCGGCTCCTGGTGCCGCACCGTTTTCACCGTTCTTGCGAGGATGGTTTCCGAGGGATGACCGGGCGCCCGTATGGGGACCGCTGCAAAACGCAGGTTTTGCGGCGGTCCCGCTGTTTTCCACTGGGATAAATGAACAAAAATCATATTGATAAATTGCATGAAATATGATATTCTGCCAACATAAATAAAAAAACGAAAGGATGAAAAAAATGGCAGTATTCCAGTTCAGCTTTTTCTCTTCGTCGCTGCACCGCAATACGGACGTAACGGCGGTAATTCCCGCCGGCGCCCCCGCGTTTCCGATGCCCGGTCAGCAGCCCGCGCCCACGGGTCCTCTGCGCCTGCTCGTCCTGCTTCACGGCTACGGCGGACATCACTCCGACTGGGTCGGAGGCAGCAGCATCGATCAGCTGGCTTCCATGCACCGCATGGCGGTCATATGCCCCTCCTGCGAGAACAGCTTCTACATCGACGATACGAAGAGGGACGCTCTTTATGAGCAGTTTATCTGCCGCGAGCTGCCTAAGTTCGCGCGCGAGGTATTCCACATTTCCGACAAGGTGGAGGACACCTTCATCGGCGGTCTGTCCATGGGAGGCTACGGCGCGATCCGCAACGGCCTGAAGAACCCCGACGTTTTCGGCGGCATCCTTGCTTTCTCCTCGGCGCTGATCACCGACGGCATTTCCCATATGCCCGACGAGCCTCAGCCCGCGCCTCAGGGCCCCGGAGGCGGCGGAGGAATGGGCATGTCTCCCTCGTATTTCATTCATACCTTCGGTAAGCCCAGCCAGATCCTCGGCAGCGACGTTGACCCCAAGGCGCTTGCAAAGAAGCTCGTGGACGCCGGCGGAGCGATGCCGAAGCTCTATATGGCCTGCGGCGCCGAGGACTTCCTCATCGATCCCAACCGCGATCTGCACAAATATTTTGAAGAGATCGGCTACAAGCATTTCTACGTAGAAGGCCCCGGCACCCACAGCTGGGAATACTGGAACAAGCACATCGCCGACTCCCTTAACTGGATAGACGGCAAGCTTGAGACCAAAGCGGAATAATGATATCAGGGCAAGGCTGTGATTTTGCAGCCTTGCCTTTTTATGATCCGGGATCACCGGAAGGAGAGTTTTCAATGAGCAAATTCAAATTGATACCCGGCACCCCTTTTGAGGGTGAAATGTCGTTTCCGCCTCCCGTGGGCGTCGTGATGAACAATACCAACTCGAATACGACCATACCGCCGCATAAGCCCGTAATGTGTACCGGAGTCCTCGCCGACGGCAGGGAGGACAGCTGGCTGGAATATATCCCCGAAAAGCTTCCCAAGGGTAAAAAACCTCCGCTGATCATATCCTGCCACGGCGGCGGAGCAAGCGCGGAGCTGCAGTTCAACGAAAACTCCTGGTGGTGCGTGTGCGAGAAAGAAGGCGCCATTGCCGTATTTCCCAACGCCGGCGGTCAGGCAAAGGCGTGGCTGAGCGACGATCCTCCCGCGGGAGCCTCTTCCGGAGGACCGGGAGGCGGCCTGATGGCCTTTGCCGACGCGGAGGACGGCCGCGCGAGCGAGGAAAACCATCATATTAAATTCATTAAAGCCCTGATCGGCGAAATGAAGAGAAAATACGATATTGATGAGGGAAGAGTATACATGCAGGGCATGTCCATGGGAGATATCATGACGATGATGTTCGCCCGGGTATGCGGCGAGCTTCTCGCGGCGGCGGACTGTACCGCGGGTCCGTCTCCTGAGGCCGCATTGTTTTACGGGGACGGAAGCCTGAAGGGATATCGGTGCCCGGTGCCGATGTACCAGTCCCGCGGCGAGCTCGACAGCATAGTCGTTGCTCAGCGTCCCGGACAGGACGGTACGACGAGGCAGGACATAAATGCCGGCAACAGGGAATTCTGGCTGAGAGTAAACGAGTGCGAAGATCTTCCGAGGCTCGCTATCCGCGGAGTAAACAATTTCGCTTTCTATACGGGCAAAAAGGCGAACGTGGTATACCGCGACGTCAAGCACCGCGGCCATGGCCAGACGCTTGACGATTCGTTCTGGGCATGGGAAACTCTGTTCAGGCACTGCCGCAGAAATCCCGACGGCAGCGTGACCTGCGGCGATTCCGATTTTACTTCAACGGGGGACAAAAACGCCGTCGCGATATGCGACGGATCGCAGTTCGCGTATGTCCGCAACAGCAAGGTAAGACTCGAGGCCCCGGTATTCTCAGAGGCGCTTACGAACTTCGATTTCGCGACGGGAAAGAGCGTGGAGGTAAAGAGGGATCTTTACGTGCCCGTAAGCGCGCTGAGCCAGTTTTTCGGCGCGGAGGTCGAGCTGAGCGACGACGGGCTGAACGCGATCATCCGCACGGAGGATGAGGAATATGAAGTGACCTCGGAGAGCGTCGCGTGTCTGCACGGCGGATTTCTCGAAGCGATGTTCATGCCCGCAAGAGTAAGGAACGGCGTGCTTTGCGTAGCGCTGCGCTGGTTTGCGGAGGTCGTGTTCCGCCGCTTTGTCACAGAATGCGACGGAGCGCTGTATTTCTCCGGACACTACGGCGAGATGAGCAAGGATATGGCATATCTCATACGCAGCATACTTGACTGAAAGACATATCGAGTAAAAACGGCGGCGCGGACTCTCGTCCGCGCCGCGTGTGATCATAGTCTGAAATTTTTCCCGGTTAGGAAGCTTTCATGAAGCTTCCGCGGAAAAAGGCGAGCCGGGGACGCCTCAACCCTTTACACCAGGTAAGGGTTCGGATCCGTAAAAAAATGGTCGTCTACTTCCTCCGGAGAAGCGTATTTGCCGATCATGACGAAGATCTCGCTTTCCTTGCCGCCCATGGTGGCGGTGCCGAAGCCGCGGCCGACACTGTACATGCGGTTCCAGTTGTCGAGGAAGCAGAGCGTATCGCTGCGGAAGCCCATCTTGTCGCCGAGGATCTTTTCCATGTTCTGCTCGGTGACGCTGACGAGGTACATGCCTTCCTTGATCTTGACGTAGAAGGTGGGCTCGTCGGGGCCGGGCATGGCGGCCATGGAGTCGTTGAACATTTCGTTGGTGGCCTTGGCCTCGTCGGACTTCGCGGCGTCCTTAGGATAGCCTATACGATACCAGTTGGAGCTGTAATAGATGTGCACGGTGGCAAGCTCATGGCCGTAGGTCCACTTTACGCTGGTGCCGACGACGTCGTCGGTGAAGCCGTGACGCCTGCGGTCGGTGTGAGGTTTGTCCTCTTCCTTGATGTAGCCGAAGCCGAAGTGGCTCTCGATAAGGTACGGCCAATAGGTGTTCTCGCCGAGCGGGCAGCGCAGGAAAGTGACGAGACCCTGCTCGCGGTCGATGACCCAGGTGTGGTTCTCGCGCGGAGTGGTGTTCGAGAGACAGTAGGTAACGAGATAGGTCCAGTCGTCGGCCTTGCGGCATTCGTATTTTTCCGCTTTGGGCTCGCTGCCTTTGTAGCTCCACTCGAGGTTCTTTTCGTCGAGGAAGTTCAAGGTGGCGTCGCCGGAGACGTCGCCGGTGTCGAGAACGAAGTCAAAGGTCTTTCCCGCCAGTTCGAAGCAGGCAGGGGGGCAGTACTGTCCGATGGACAGAGCGCTTGCTTTCGGGCCGTATGTTTTCGCAAGATTCATGTTTCTACCTCCGTTTTTCATATTTTCACTTGTGCAAAGTATATAGGAAAATCGAGCCGAAGTCAACATTTTATTAAATAAACTGCACCAAAACGGCGCCGGACCCGCATATGATGATGCCGAAAATAAATCAGGGAGCGGATAGTATGATGTTTTTATTATTTTTAATTACATTCATAACATCCTTGCGAAAATAATATTACCGCAGATACTACTCAAAGATGTCGGCTTTTCGTATAATGCAGACGGAAGCATGGGTAGGGATATCTGTAGCTTCCGACAAAAAAGACCGATGCGGCGCCGGCGTATCATACATATAACGAGGATCCCGGACGCGCCGCAAAAGGCCGAAAATCGATGAGACGATATTTTGAATGGAGGAAGAAGAATGAAAAAGCTGTTGGCAATAATTATTGCCGCCCTGATGCTTCTGTCTCTGGCTGCGTGTAAGGATAAGGGTCAGACGACCCCTGACGACGGCGCAAAGCCGACCGACGCCGTATCGGAGACCGACAACACCGAAAAAGATAACGACGATAAGGATACCGAGACCGAAGACGAGGGTAAGACCGAGGACGACAAGGACGCCGAGGGCGACGCCGAGACCGAAGGCGACAAGGAGACCGAGGGCGACGCCGAGACCGAGGGCGACAAGGAGACCGAAGGCGACGCCGAGGGCGAGACCGAGACTGAGGGCGACGCCGAGGGCGAGACCGAGGGTGAAGGCGACAAGGAGACCGAGGGCGAAGGCGACACCGAGGGCGAGACCGAGGGTGAAGGCGACGCCGAAGTCGAAGTGCCCGAAATTCCCGCTTTTGATCCCGGCGCGTTCGAGGGTTTTGAGTTCACTCCGCCTCCCGCACCCGTGGAGAACGAGAATCTTTTCATCGACGCCTACAACCTCTACTATGAGATCATCGGCAAGATGAACACCACAGTGAACGACGCCGCGACGGCTTACAACGCTCCGATACTCGCAAAGTATCCCGAGGGTGATTTCAGCGTTTACATGGATCCCGATTACCTCTCCATCATGTTCAGCGCATTCATGGGCTGGGACGGCTACACCGGCGCATACCTCGGCGTGAACGATATTGACGGCGCTCTCGAGGCCGTGAGCGGCATGTACAAGACCTGCGACATCACCAAGACCGGCGACTACAGCTTCCGCACCGACTACGTCATGGAAATGACCACCTTTGACGCCAGCTTCAACATGGTCACTCAGGACGTGTCCGGCTACAACACCATCGAGTACGATCCCGCCAACAAGGCGTTCAGCTGCAAGAGCTACTCCGACGGCGCTCTGACCAACTTCACCGAGATCGTTCCCATGGGCGACGACAAGTACCTGTTCTACGACAGCTACAACAGAGCCATCGTGACCTACAAGAACGGTGAGATCGTTGATATGGTCTACTCCAACAACATGAAGTACAGCGCGGACTACACCACCGTAAGCGGCAACGACCAGGCTTCCGCCACCTTCTATCCCAACGGCACGGCCGATGCTTCCTGGGTAAACGATCAGTCCGCCGCGGCTTACCTGATCTCCATCAGCGGAGGCAAGGTCAGCTACACCTACCAGCCCGTGACCTTCGATATGACCACCTTCCAGAGCATCACCGGCGACTGGACCACGGTCACGCTGAACTGATCGCGGCACGGCAAAACAGGCATAACGATTCAACGAGGGCTGCCCGGCTTCGGGCAGCCCTCGTTTTTTCGGAAAGACGCGTCGGTCCATATAAAGGATATGCTCCGTTGACGAAGAAAGGCTTTTGAGTTATAGTTCTGCACGGGGAGAAGAGCCCGGCTCAGCGCATCGGAAGACCAGTCTGCCGAAGCAGGGCGGATAACCGGGCCGGAGCGCCGTACAGCACTCCGTCCGCTCCGAGACGCTTGCACGCGGCCGCGGTCCGTTCGTCGCTGCCGTCGAGAAGGAACCATACGCGGGCCGCTTTCGTCGGGGGATTCAGGCGCAGCCACTCATACAGCTCAAAGCCGTCCATGTCCGGGAGAGATACGGAAATAATGATCATCGGATGATCGCCCTTGCGCATGAGCTCCATGGCTTCGCGGGCGCTGCCCGCCGTATGAGCCGGAGGGGCGAGCACAGAGGCGATGAACGCGGCGCGGCGGCTGTTTTCGTCGGCAATAAGGATCTCTTTCATGACGTGAATACTCCTTGCATCTTTATATAAGAAAGGCTGGATCGTTATGTTATACGAGGTAATAACCGAGATAGAAAATGATTGCGGAAACAATCAGATGCGCGACGTTGCGTTTGAGGAGCTCGAGATCGCCGATCCGGATAAGTGGATATCTCAGAGAGAGCCCGGCGCGGACACGGTGGAGAAAACCGGAGGCAGGGGAACGCTGACTTATACAGTGACCGTGAACGGAATGGTAAAGCGTTACCTGCTCAGCCGGGTTGAGTAAAATCAGAGCCTGCGGCGCGGAAGCAATGCCTCCGCGCCGCGGAATATTATTATCTTATTTCGTTTACGTAGATCTGCACGCGGCTCTGAATGATATCGGCTGCGGTCTGCGCGCTTTTCTGACCGGAAAAGTAAGCTCCGGACTCTTCCTCGATTATCGCCATTATATCCTTCGTGTCACGGTACACGGTGTTTACGGAGGATACCAGCTCGTCTATCTTGTCCGCCTGCTCCCGGGAGAGCGGCCTGTCCCAATAGCTGTAATATCCGCCGGGACCGGGCGCGGTCGGCATAACGGAGTCGACGACCAGATCGGAGCCGGAGACAGGTATGCCGTCGGCAGAATACCGATAGGGCGTGGGATCCATGGCGTCGCTCCTGCGTCTGTCGAGCACGCTGCGCTTTATCGGGAAAGCATAGGCATACTCGTCAAGGAATTCGTCGGAAATGAGGTATTCGATAAAATCGCGGCAGGCGCCCTTGAGCTTGCTTTTGGATGAGACGCCGATCTCAAGACGGGGAATGATCACGCTGCCGACGCCTTCGGGAACGGGGAAGCCTATGTACGTTATTTCCCCGCCGAAATTATTCATCTGGCTCTTGATGCCGTTGTAGTTGCTGACATAGGCGATATTCAGCAGGGTGCTGCCGTCACGGTACATGTTATCCATTCTTTTCCAATCTTCGTCGGTCATCGAGCTGTAATAGCTGTCCCAGTCGATAGTGTCGGGAAAAGAGTTGACCAACTCGAGCATTTTTATGAAATGCTCTGAATCAAAGCTGCAGGCGCCGCTGTCATAATCAATATATTTGTTAAGCGCCATGTTCATGAAAAAGGACAATACGTCCGTTTTGGTAAGCGTGTCGAACACGGAGGAGCCGGGATGCGCCTCCATAAGCGAACGCAGGTCGTCTATGGTCCAGCCGGGCTCGCTGCCGACGAATTCCGTTTTGCCGACGACGGTCATTACGGAAAAACTCGGTATGATGCTGTAGCTGTGCCCCTTGAAGGCGGGGGCGGACAGGATATTATCAAAATATTCGTCGCGGTCAAAATCGGGATCGGAGTCCAGGAGAGCGCCGATATCGGTAAGCAGGCCCTTGGAGGCGTAGGTCTGAAACGGAAGCTGATCGAGCAGAAACAGGTCCGGTATTTTGCCGGCGATAATATCCAGATTGAGCTGCTTCGTGCCGCCGGAATAATCCCGATCGGTGTTGTATTGAGAGTAGTCGATGAATTGGATGCGGAATTCGCCGTTTTGCTTGTTATAGTCGATTATCGCGTCCTGCAGAGCGCCGTCCAGATCGACCGAGGCAAAGGTGATGATATATTTTTCGACTGCGTCGCCGTCCGAGGCGGGAGTCAGAAACGCAGGACGGTTTTTTCCGAAATCGCGGCTGTATTCCATGACGATGAAGCGCCCGTCGGACAGCGGGAAGACGTTGTTGATTCGGTTTGGGTTTATATCGGAATTGATCCAGTTGACGAGCTCCCGTTTCTCTCCGCTGACGTAATCGTAAGAATACACGGCCGAGCCCGTGTTGGAAAGAACGGTGGTTCCCGCTCCGCCGATGATATCATAGGCATCGGCGAACGGCAGATCGCCCAGCTCATCGAAAGCGCCGGAAGCAGGGTCAAGAGCATAGAGCGTGCGCCTGTTTTCCTCCCAATCTATGACCAGCCCGATAAAATCGCCGCTGCCGGTCTGTACGAGGCTGCTGAGCCATTGATTATCGTTGAAAGAGGGTGAAATGTCGCTCTTGAGCTTGCCATACTCGGATACTGTCAAAACTCGGTTTCCGCACAGGAGGACGATATCCCCGCTTTTTGAGGAATATATTGAGCTGATATACAAATTGTCGACCGGCTCAGGGCCGGCACCGGGGGCGATATCTGCGGCGGAGGCTCCCACGGGCAGCTCGGACAGCGCGATTTTCAACAGCTCTGAGCCGTCGCCGGAAGCGTGAACAAGATAGGATGAGCTGTTGTAGTTATTTATGCCGGGATCGCTCCAATCATAGCTTTCCTCGGTAAGTCCGTACCAGAACGTGCCGTCCGCGCACGGCATGACGGAGTTTATGCTCTTATATGAATATCCGTTTTCCGACTCTGAGGACTCGGCTGAAAACTCCGCGGCCCTGCGGTAATTGCCGCCGTCGTGATCGATGCGGTATATTCGCACGCCATTTTCCGAGCTGTATTCGTTATCTTTGTAGACCTCATGATAGAATTGATTGCTGATATACAGGTCTCCTGACTCCGTTTCGGTGACCGAGCGTATATACTCGTCGGTAAATTCTCCGTATTCGCCGTCACCGGGCTCCTCTCCGGGAGCGGTTTCCGTTTCTTCGGTATCGGGCAGGCCCGTGCCGGTGTCGATATAACTCATTGTGTACACATGCTCGAGGCGGACCTTTTCAAGCCCCTCGAGCTGATTGCCGTAGTTCGCTTCCTCGCCGGTCTTTTTGCAGGCGCACAGGCCCGCGAGCAACGCGGCGGCCAAGAGCAGGGAGGACGCGCTTTTGAGTTTTTTCTGCATGATCCCTTCCTTTCCCGAATGTGTATGCCGATAAAATGTATAATGACCGCTTTGTAGTCGGTCATTATACCTTCATACGCTTTGACGAAAAATAAGAGAAAATGTTCCTCGGAAACGATAAAAGACTCCGATCCCGCCGCAAGGGCGGGACCGGAGTTCGGGGGAACAAAAACGGTTACATGTTTTCGCTTACGTAGATCTGCGCGCGGCTCTGAATGATGTCGGCAACGGTCTGCACGCTCTTCTGCCCGGAGAAGTATGCTCCGGCCTCTTCCTCGATTATTGCCATTACGTCCTCATTGCTGCGGTAGACGGAGGATACCGTGGAGACGAGCTCGTTTATCTTGTCGGCCTGCTCCTGCGTTACGGGCTTGCTCCAGTAGTCGTCCGGATCTTCGGGGTACAATACGTCAGCCTCGGCTGCTTCCTTGTAGAGAATGGGGCCTCCGCCGCCATACCTTTCGGGATCCATGGCGTCGGCCATGCGCTGCTCCAGTACGCTGCGTTTTACGGGGAAGGCGTATGAAAACTCGTTTATGAAATCGTCGGAAAGAATGTACCTGATGAAATCCCAGCAGGCGCCTTTGAGCTTGCTCTTTGAGGAAACGGCGATCTCCATATTCGGCATGATCACGCTGCCGATACCCTCGGGCACCGGGAAGCCTATATAGGTGATGTCGCCGCCAAAGTTGTTCATCTGACTTTTGATGTCGTCGTAGGAGCTGACGTACGCCACGTTGAGCAGAGTTCTGCCTTCGCGGTACATGCTGTCGCGCTGTCTCCAGTCCGCCTCGGTCATGGAGCCGTAGACCTTTTCCCAGTCGATCGTTTCGGGGAAGGAATTGACAAGCTCGAGGGTCTTTACGAACGAATCGGAATTAAAGCTGCAGCTGCCGCTGTCATAGTCGATATATTTGTCGATGGCCATGTTCATGATGTAGTTAAGGATATCGGTCTTGGTCATGTTGTCAAACACGGCCGAGTCGGGATGCGCTTCGGTAAGGGCGCGGAGATCGTCTATGGTCCAGCCGGGCTTACTTCCGACGAACTCGGACTTGCCGACGACGGTCATTATATAGAAGCTGGGGATCACGCTGTAGCTGCGGCCCTTGAAGGAGGGAGCGGACAGGATATTTTCGAGATAATCCTCCCGACTGAAATCGGGATCTGCGTCCATGAGGGCTCCGATATCGGCAAGCAGTCCCTTGGAGGCATAAGTCTGGAAGGGAAGCCCCTCGAGAGAGATTATGTCGGGGATCTTGCCGGAAATGATATCGAGGTTCAGCTGCTTGATCCCGCCGGAATAGTCTTCGTCGGTGTTGTAAAGAGAGTAATCGACAAACTGGATACGGAAATCGCCGTTCTGTTTATTATATTCAATAATGGCGTCCTGCAGGGCGTCGTCAAGGTAAACGGAGGCGTAGCTGATAACGTATTTCTCCACGGCTTCGCCGTCGGCGGCGGGTGTAAGGAACGCCAGGCGGCTGTTTCCGTAATCGCGGCTGTATTCCATGACGATGAAGCGTCCGTCCGACAGCGGGGTAACGTTGTTTATGCGATTGGAGTTGATGTCGGAATTGAGCCAGTTGATCAGCTCCTGCTGACGGCCGCTGACATAGTCGTAAGAGTACAGGGAGGAGCCGACGTTCGAAAGGATCGTCGTTCCCGCTCCGCCGATGAGGTTGTACGAATCGGCGAAGGGCATTTCGCAGATCTCTTTGAGCTCGCCGGCGTCGGTGTCGACGCGGTTTATCGTGCGCTTGTTGTTTTCATAGTCGATAACAAGGCAGATGATGTCTCCGCTGCCGGTGGAGGTGATGCTGTTTACCCACATATTGCCGCTTGTCGATATCGGGACCGTCTTTTTCAGAACGCCGTCCTGACCGATCACATATATCGCTGAGTCGGCGTGTACGATCAGATCGCCGGACGCGCTGAGGAAAAAGTTCGAAATATACATATAGTCCGGCATATCCTCGATGATATCGGACATAGTAAGGCGCGCAAGCTCCGTGCCGTCCTCAGCCGTGTGCACCAGGTATGAGGAGGTAGAGTATTTGTATTCGTTGGGGTCGGACCAGTCGTTTTCTTCCTCTCTCAGAGAATACCAGAAGCTGCCGTCCGGGCAAGGCACGATCCGGTCGATGCCGGAGTAATAAAAGCTGTTTTCGGAATTGCGGTTCTCGGTTTTGAATTCGGCAGCCACGCGGTAATTCTTTCCGTCCGGATCGAGGCTGTATACGCGTATGCCGTTATCCGAGAAATACTCTTCGTTGGCGTATCTCTCGTTGTAATACTGCTTGACGATATATATTTTGCCGTTTGCTTCGGATATGGAGTTTATGTATTCGTCGCTGTAAGCCCATTCGCCCTTATCCGGGTCCGGCTCCGGTTCCGTCGGAACCGTTTCAGTCTCGGGAAGATCGATATAGCTTACGGTATACACGTGCTCGAGACGCACCTTTTCAAGCCCGTCGAGCTGATTGCCGAATTCCTCTTTCTCAGGCGCCTCTTTCGCGCAGGAACACAGACCCGCGATCATGAGCGCGGCCATAAGGACCGAGACGAAAGATTTTGTCCTTTTGTGCATGGTATGTTATCCTTTCCGCCGCCCGGTCTTTTTTATTTCGGGCCGCTTGGATGATTAGACGCGATCGCGTGAAAAAAGTTGCATTTTGCGGGCGCCGTATCATGCGGCGCCCGCAAAATAATTTTATCTGTTTTCGCTGACGTAGATCTGTACGCGGCTCTGTATGATGGACGCAACGTCCTGCGCGCTCTTCTGTCCGGCAAAGTAGGCGCCGGATTCTTCCTCGATAATGGCGAGGACGTCCTCGGAATAGCGGAAGACGGACGTTACCGAAGAGATCAGCGCGTTGACCTGGTCGACCTGCTCCTGCGTAAGAGGCTTGTTCCAGTAATAGTCGTCCGAGCCGTAGGCGCTGTCATAGGCGCCGACGTCGCCGAAGCGGGAGGCGTCCATCGCCTCGGCGGCCTGCTGCTCGAGAACGCTGCGGTTTATCGGGAAACCGTAGGACGTCTCGCTGAGATATTCGTTCGACATAAGGTATTTGATGAAGTCCAGGCACGCGCCCTTGAGACGGCTCTTTGAGGAGATCGCGAGCTCCATGTTGGGCATGATCACGCTGCCGGAGCCGCTGCTGGCGGGGAAGCCTTTATAGGTCATCGCGCCGCCGAAGTTGTTCATCTGGTCCTTTATATCGTCGTAGCGGCTGACGGCGTTCATTTCAAGCAGTATGCTGCCGTCGCGATAAGCGTTGTTCCTGGCTTCCCAGTCGGCGTCGGTCATGGAGCCGTAATAGCTCTCCCAGTCTATGCTGTCGGGGAAGGAATTGGCGATCTCGAGCAGCTTGATAAAGGCGGGGGAGTCGAAGCTGCATGTGCCGTTGTCATAATTGATGTAGTCGTCGATGGACATATACATAAGGAGGGTGAGCAGGTTGCTTTTCGTCATCGTCTCGAACAGCGCGGACTCGGGATGAGCCTCCATGAGCGCGTGGAGATCGTCCACGGTCCAGCCCGGCTCCTCGCCTACATAATCGCTCTTGCCGATAATGGTGTAAACGGAGAAGCTGGGTATGACGCTGTAGCTTTTGCCGTTGTACTGCGGCGCGTCGAGGATATTTTCAAGATAGTCCGCACGGTTGAACGACGGGTCGGAGGCCAGCGCTGCGCCCATATCCAAAAGAATGCCCTTGGAAGCGTAGGTCTGGAAGGGAAGCTCGTCGAGCGAGAGGATATCCGGTACTTTGCCGGAGATGATGTCCATATTGAGCTGATGTATGCCGGCAGAGTAGTCGTCGGTGCTGTTGTACTTGGAATAATCAATGAACTGAATGCGGAAATCGCTGTTTTGCTTATTGAACTCGATTATCGCGTCCTGAAGATTGTTGTCAAGATATACGGCGGCGTAGTTTATAACGTATTTCTCCACCGCGTCGTCCTCGGAGGCTTTGCTGAGCAGGGCAAGACGGGTCTTGCTGTAGTCGCGGCTGCGTTCCATGGCGATAAAGCGGCCGTCGGACAGGGGGGTGACGTAATCGAGGCGGTTGGGATTTATGTCCGAATTGAGCCAGTTGATCAGCTCCTGCTGAGTTTTGGCGGAGTAGTCGTAGGAATAGAGCGCCGAGCCGAGGTTGAAAAGCACGGTGGTCCCCGCGCCGCCCACGCAGTTGTTCGCGTCGGTGATCTCTATGTCGCCAAGCATGTCGAGGGAGCCCGTTTCGACATTGACGCGGTATAAGGTGCGCTTGTTGTTCTCGTAGTCGATGACGAGGCATACGACGTCTCCGCTGCCGGTGGAGCAGACCGAGCTTACCCACATGTTGCCGCCGGAGGGGGCGGAGATCATATGCTTAAGCGCGCCGTCCGGACCGATAACGTACATGTCGGGGTCGGTATAAATGATCAGATCTCCGCCGGGGGAAACGATCATTCGGTCTATGTAAAAATATTCGGGCATGTTTTCTATTACGTCCGCGAGGTCGATGCTCGCGAGCTCGGAGCCGTCGGCGGCGGTGTGAACGAGGGTGGTCTGGGTGCTGTAATTATACTCGGTCGGATCGGACCAGTCGCCGAATTCTTCCATCACTACGCACCAGAAGCTGCCGTCGGAGCACGGGGCGACATTGTTTACGCCCTTATAATGATACGCGTTTTCACTGCTGTCGTTTTCCTGCTTGAAATCGGCGACGTCGCTTACTTCGCCGCTGTCCGGATCGAGGCTGCTGACGCGCAGGCCGTTGTCCGAAACGTACTCCCCGTCTGAGTACTCTTCGTTATAATAACGCTTGACGATATACACCTTGCCGCCGGCTTCCGTGACGGAATCGACGTATTCGTCGTGGTAGCTGTATTCGTTTTCGCCGTAGACCGGAGCGGTGCTTTCCGAACCGGAGTCGTCAGCGTCTTCGCCCTCGCCCATGTCGATATAACTCATGGTATATACGTGCTCAAGCCGGACCTTTTCGAGCCCGTCGAGCTGATTGCCGAAATCCTCTTCTCCGCCGCCTTTTTTGCAGGAAGCAAGGCCGGCGATCATCGCGGCCGCCAAAAGCAGCGACAGCAGTGTTTTTATCTTTTTCTTCATATGTTTTTCCTTTCCGGGGCAGACCCCATTGAACTGAATGTCATTTTCCGTTTATCACGCCGCGAATGCGCTCGTATACCGAGCGGACATCGCTTTCAAGCTCCGCCGCGCTCATGCGCAGCAGACCGGAGCGCAGAGCGGACAGCTGTATGAGGCTGTCCGAGCTTGCGACCCGGACATTATAATTCTTTCCTATCTCGGATGCAAGCCGTTCTATATACATATCTCCCGTTTCACCCTCGCGGGTATAGAGCACATGTATCCCGTGATGGTCAAAGCGTTCGCCGCCTCCGCCTCTGACCTTGTAGGCGTCGAAAACGAGCACGAGCTCGCTGCCCTTGAAGGCGCGGTAATTGCTGAGCAGCTCCATGAGCCTGAGTCGGGCCGCGTCAAGGTCTCCGCCGCTCTCTCTGAGCTCCTCCCACGAAAAGATCATGTTGTAACCGTCGACGATCAGATAGTCCTTTTTGGCACTCTCGGCGGCAAGAAAAGCGTCGTCGGCGGCGTAAACGCGGGGAGTATAGCTCCTGCGGCGTATGGGGCCGAACTCGCGCTCCATGATCTGCTCCAGCTCTTTGTCGTCGAGACTGAAATTGCGCCTGTTGAGGCGGGGAGCGGGAGGCTCTTCGCCGTCGGTCCGTGCGCCGCGGTCGGAGCCCACGTCGAGGTGCATGTACGCGTCGGCTTTGTCCCAGGCGATATTTACGCCCGCGCCGTGGGAGCAGAAGACGGAGTCTGCGGGATTTTCGGTATCGCGCAGAGGGTCGTAGCCCGTTTCCGCCGCGGCCTCGGCGCCGTCACGGCAGGGCTCGAAGCCGGACGGAATGAGGGTCATCCGGCCGCGGCCGTGGGTATATGCCAGCATCGTGCGGTAATAATCACGCATCGCTTTTACCGGGGCGCGTCCGCATATAACGGAGAACTCGCCGTCGCCTTCCCCGGGGGTGAAGCTGCCGTGCATGGAACGCAGGTCGTTTATGGCTCTGCCGAGCTGCGCTGCGGGCAGCTCGAGCCTGAATTCGTAATACGGCTCAAGCAGTACGCTTTCCGCTTTCATAAGTCCCTGACGGAAAGCCCGCCGGGCAGCCTGGCGGAAATCGCCGCCCTCGGTATGCTTAAGATGCGCCCTGCCTGCAACGAGAGTGACGCGCATATCCGTGACGGGTGAGCCCGTAAGCACGCCGGTAAGGGGAGGCTCTTCAAGCTGAGACAGTATGAGATGCTGCCAATTCGCGTCAAGCTCGTCCGTGCTGCAGAGCGAGCGGAATTCCAGCCCGGCTCCGCGCTCTAAAGGTTCGAGCAGCAGGTGTACCTCCGCGTAATGCCGAAGGGGCTCAAAGTGGCCCGCGCCGCGGCTCGGAGCGGCTATCGTTTCTTTATAAGTCACGCTGCCGCTCCCGAACTCCACGGGGATGCCGAAGCGGTCGTTCATAAGGCGGGAAATGACTTCCAGCTGTACGGGCCCCATGACGCGCAGCGATATGTCGCCGGTCTGCGCGGAATGGCTGACGCTGAGCTGAGGGTCCTCGTCTTCAAGCTCGCGCAGCCTCGTCAGCAGGGTATGCGAGTCGCATGATGAGGACGAGACGGCGTAGGTCAGTACGGGCTCCAGCAGCGGCGGTACGCTGCCCGCCTCGTCGCCGAGCCCCATTCCGGGACGCGTCGCAGTGAGCCCGAGGACCGCGCAGATCTCGCCGGAATGAGCCTCGTCTGCCTGAGTGAAGCCGGCGCCGGAATATAAGCGGATCTGGGCTGCCTTTTCCTCAAACGGCTTTCCGTCGGAGATATAGCGTATCGGCGAGCGCACCCGGAGGGTGCCGCCGGTGATCTTCATAAAAGTCATGCGCGCGCCGCGGCTGTCGCGGGATATTTTGAATACCCGCGCACCGAATACGGGACCGGCGGGGGTCTCGACGGTGAGCCGGTCCAGGGCGGAAAGGAATTCCTCCACGCCCGTCAGCTTCAGTCCCGAGCCGAAAAAACAGGGGAAAACGCGCCTGCGACGTATCAGCGCGGCGGTAAGCTCACGCGGTACGATGCCGCGGGACAGGTAAGAGTCGAGAGCCTCCTCGGAGCATTCGGCCATGCTCTCGTACACTTCGTCCTCAGGAGCGCAGAAATCGACGCAGGCGCCGTCGAGGCGCTGCTTTATCGCGCGCATAAGCTCCGCTTTCCGGTCTTCGGCAAGATCCATTTTGGAGACGAATATGAAAACGGGCTTTGCGGAGCGTTTGAGCAGCCGCCACAGCGTTTCGGTGTGCGCCTGAACGCCGTCTGTGCCGCTTATGACCAGAACGGCGTAATCCATGGCGCTGACCGCGCGTTCGGTCTCCGAGGAAAAATCGCTGTGTCCGGGAGTGTCGAGGAGAGTGACGGCGCTGTCGGGAAGCTCGATGCGCGCCTGCTGCGAAAAGATGGTGATGCCGCGTTCGCGTTCAAGCTCGTGAGTGTCCAGAAAGCTGTCGCGGCGGTCGACGCGGCCCTGCTTCTTTATCGCGCCGCCGACGTACAGCAGGGCCTCGGCAAGCGTTGTCTTCCCCGCGTCCACATGGGCGAGGATGCCGAGAACGATACGCTTCATCGCTCTCCCGGTCAGCCGCGGAGAGCGGAGAGCCAGCTGACTATGTCGTCGGCTACCGCGGGAGCGACGCTGCCGGGCAGGGAATAATCGCGCTCGTCCCTGTATCCGTTCGTGGGCATGAACAGGTGGTTGAGCCCCTCGTATTCTTTGAAGCTCACGTTTGCCTTGCCGGAGAGCAGGCGTTTCCAGCCGCCCAGGTCGGTTTCCGGGTCTATCTGAAAATCGGCGCTGCCCTGCATGAAGAGCATGGGTATATCAAGCTCTCTCGCGATCAGTGCCGGCTGCAGGCGGTTGAGACTGTACCAGTATGAGGCCTCGGTGCCCAAAAAAGTGCCGGAGTCGCGCGGGCCGAGGCCGTTTATCATTTTTACTGCCGTGTCGAGCTCTTCGACGGCGGCGGCAAGCATCTCCTCGGGATATCCCGCGGAGCTGAGCTGAGCGAGATACTGGGAGTAGACTATGTCCTGAAGCCGTCTCGGGCTTCCGGCAAGGGAGATCATCCCGGAGACGGAGCGGTTCCGATCGGCGACGACGGGAGCGAGCATTCCGCCGAGACTGTGGCCGAGGATATAAACGCGCCGGGCGCCCTCGACGGAAGCCGCGAGCGATGCCGCGGAGTCGGCGTCGTCCAGCACCTCAGACTGCACCGTTACCCCGCCGGAGGCGAGGGCGGGATACTGGTAGTACCGCTTGTTGAAACGCAGGCTCGCCGCGCCCCGCTCGGCAAGAAGATGCGCCAGGTCGCGGAAGGGAGCGTTCCCGGCGCTGCCTACGGTCTCGTTCATGTCCGTCTGTCCGGAGCCCTGGAGCATGACGATGATATCCCCGCTCCACTTGGACGGGAGCGTGAGCATTCCGTCTATGACGCCGCCGTCAAAGCCGAGCCGGGCCGGCTTTTCGGCGTATTTGTCGGTCGCTTCCGGCTTTTGAGGGAGGGAATAATAGTTTACGAACAGCCCTTCTATCACGCCGCCGTCGGAAAAGGTGAAGCACACGGACAGACCGCGCAGCTCGTAGAGCATTATAACGGTGACGGAGAAGTAACGCCCGTCGCTGCCGGAAAAGCTGCTGTATATTCTGTCAAATTCGCCTAAGCTGCCTGCCGCGGAGGCCCAGGTGTCGCGAAGAGCGTCCTGAGTAAGAGCCGCCTTCATTCCCTCACCGAAGCGGGCATAGCAGCTGTCGAAGTCAAGTCGGGCCATTTCAAGGCACAGACTTTCAGCCAAAGCGGTAAGATCGACGGTTTCGTTCATTATCCGTATTCTCCTCGGTTTATCCGCGCGGAACGGCGGACATATTTCTTAATAATTCTATCATTATCCGCCCCCTTTTACAACCGTCAGAACGACTATTTCCACAAACGTATGAAACGGCCGTCATTCAGGCGTTTCAAAACGGTCAGAAGCAGCGGAAAAAGCACCATCCCCCATACGCCGATGAGCCGGAAGCCGAGATATATCGCGATAAGAGAGGCGGCGGGATGCGGTCCGCTGCGCTCTCCGAGCAGCTTCGGCTCCAGCAGGGAGCGCACCGCGGCAACGGTAACGTATGCGGCCAGCAGAACGACGGCTTTTGTCGTTTCGCCCGAGATGAGACTCAGCATAGCCCACGGCACGAGTATAACGCCCGTTCCCACAAGGGGCAGCGCGTCGATCATGGCGGCGGCGAGAGCGCCGAAAACGGGCTGTCTTACGTTAAGAATGAAAAAGAACATCAGCAGCTCGGCAAAGCATACGGCGGAGAGCGTAAGCTCCGCGAGCAGCCAGTGCTTCACCGCGCCTGCCGAGGCGTATACGGCGTCGCGGACCCGCAGGCGTTTTTCCTCCGGGACCTGGCGCCATATGAATTTTCGTACCTCGTCATAGCCCGAGCTTATGAAAAACGTGCCTATTGCGGCGGCGGTGAAAAAGAAAACGACGCCCGGCGCGGAGGATATCGCTTTTCCGAGCAGGGACAGTACGCGCTCATATATCCTGCCCGGCAGGCTCTCCGCTCCGGAGCGCATGCCTTCCGCGGCGGAACGGAGATAAGTCTGCAGCTCTTCGGGAGCGGAGACGATGAAGCGTTCGACCGCGCTGCTCCCGCCCCGGAGCAGTGAGGGAAGGGAAGCGAGCCGCGAGGGAAGAGAGGCGGCAAGCTCATACAGCCATAACAGCCCCCGCCAGCAGAGCGTAAGCACCGCGGCGCCCGCGCCGCCGTATACCGCAAGCACGCCTGCGGCGGATACGAAGCCGCGCCTGAGACCGCTTGCCGAACGCACTCTTCTCAGACACGGCTCGATCGCGGCGGAGACGCCCAGAGCGATGATGAAGGGAGAAAGAAATCTGACGGCAAGAAAAGCCAGGACAAGCGCCGCCGCTCGGCGTATCCATATGTTTGTTTTGACCATAATATCCGTCCTTTTTCGGGAGCATTTTTGTGTTGCAATTACGCAGACTGTATGCTAATATACTAAAATAATTGTACAGGCGAAACTGACGGAAAGTTGTAGAATAAAGGAGAGTAGCGCCATGGCATATGCGGCAATACTTGGTTACGGTACCGTCGGCTCCGGCGTGGCGAAGGTGCTGACCGACAACGGCGCCGAAATAGAAAAAGCTTCGGGGGAAGCAATAAAGCTGAAATACATCGTCGACGTGCGCAGTTTCCCCGACGACCCCAATGCGGACAAGCTGATAAGCGATTTTTCCGTAGTGGAAAAAGACCCCGACGTCGGCATCGTTGCGGAAACTATAGGCGGCGTCGGAGTGGCGTACGAGTTTACAAAGCGCGCTCTGCTCGCTGGAAAAAGCGTAGTGACCTCCAATAAGGAGCTCGTTGCAGCGCACGGGAGAGAGCTGCTGTCCATAGCCGCGGAAAAGAACGTCAGCTATCTTTTCGAGGCGAGCGTCGGCGGAGGCATACCCCTGCTGCGGCCCTTGACGCAGTGCCTCGGCGCAAACCGCATAGAGGAGATCAAGGGCATAGTCAACGGGACGACCAACTATATCCTTACGTGCATGGAGAAGGGCGGAGTAAGCTTTGACGAGGCCCTTGCCACGGCCCAGCGTCTCGGGTACGCCGAGCGGGACCCGAGCGCGGATATAGACGGAAAGGACGCCTGCCGCAAGATATGCATACTTGCCGATCTCGCATTCGGGAAGGAATTCATCCCCGAGCAGGTAAGGACCGTGGGCATCAGAAACGTGGACGCGGAGGATATAAAAATCTGCGCGGGCTTCGGCGCGAGGATAAAGCTTATCGCGCGCACCGGCCGGACGGACGGAGGCGAATACATTTTCGTGGAGCCGCATGTGGTCATGCCGTCGTGTATGCTCAACGGAGTGTCGGATTCCTTCAACGCGATAATCGTGCGCGGAAACGCCGTAGGGGAGTGCATGTTCTACGGCCGCGGCGCGGGAAGCATACCTACCGCCAGCGCAGTGGTGGGCGATATGATCGAAGCGGTGCTTCACAGGGAAAAGCGGCGCGGCATAGGCTGGGATGCGGACAGTTCCTGCCGGGCGTCCGACGGAGCCGGGCTCGTTTCCCGCTGGTATGTCAGAACGGGAGCGCGCTGGGAGCTTCTCGAGCCCTGCACAGCTGCGGATACCGGCGATTGGGATATCAAATACCGTATACTGGACTAACTCGAAAGGAAAGAAAAAAATGCTTATCGTGCAGAAATTCGGCGGCTCATCCGTCGCCGACGCCCAGAAGATGATGCGTGTGGCGGGCATTATCGCAGATACGAAGCGCGCGGGCAACGATGTGGTCGTCGTCCTGTCGGCTCAGGGCGATACGACCGACGACCTTCTCGACAAGGCCGCGGAGATAAACCCCCACGCCTCCAAACGCGAGCTGGATATGCTCCTTACCACGGGAGAGCAGATCTCGATAGCGCTGTGCGCAATGGCGCTGGAGACAATGGACGTACCTGCCGTGTCCCTGACCGGCTGGCAGGTCGGAATGAGGACGAGCTCCGATTTCGGCAACGCCAGGATAAAGACCATGGACACCGCCCGCATCAGGGACGAGCTTGACGCGGGCAAGGTGGTAATAGTGGCGGGCTTCCAGGGCGTCAACAAAAACGACGAGATCACCACCCTGGGCCGCGGGGGCAGCGACACCACGGCCGTCGCGATAGCCGCAAGGCTGCACGCCGATCTGTGCCAGATATATACCGACGTGGAGGGCGTGTATACCGCCGATCCGCGCATCGTTCCGCAGGCCAGGAAGCTTGACGAGATAACATACGATGAAATGCTCGAGCTTGCCTCCATGGGAGCGCAGGTGCTGCATAACAGATCCGTTGAAATGGCAAAACGCTATAACGTAAACATGGAAGTTCTTTCCAGCTACGTAAGAAAAAGCGGTACTATAGTACGGGAGGTCGTTAAAAAAATGGAAGAAACCAAGGTCAGCGGCGTAGCCAAGGATGAAAAAATTGCACGTATAGCTCTTGTGGGTCTGAATGACGTCCCGGGCGTGGCATTCAAAGTGTTCCGCGTTCTGGCAAAGGAAAAAATAAACGTGGACATCATTCTGCAGTCGATAGGCAGGGGAGACACGAAGGATATCAGCTTTACCGTTTCAAAGAGCGATATGGACAGAGCGGTAACCGCTCTCGAGGCGGCCAAGGACACGATAGGCTTCGACCATATAACGGTCAGCGACAAGGTCGCCAAAATATCCGTCGTCGGCGCGGGCATGATAAACAGCCCGGGCGTCGCGGTGCAGATGTTCGAGGCGCTTTACAACGCTCATGTCAACATCCACATGATCTCAACCAGTGAGATAAAGATCTCTGTGCTTATCGATTCGGCTCAGGCGGACGTTGCCATGCGCGCCGTCCACGAGGCCTTTTTCGGAGAATAAGGGTCCGGACAACGGCCCGATCAAACTGCCGCCGGGGCTGCGCTCCGGCGGCAGTCAGACTGTAGACAGACTGTGATTTCGGAAAAGACAGCTGTATTTACGCATAAAGCCTCGCAGAGTTCACGCCCGCAGGCGTGAATAAAGTGGGATATTTTCGGCGGAAACCTTTATTTTCGACGAAAATACCTTTCACGGAGCGCGCGTGCACGCGCCGCAGAGCGGCGCGCTGTGCGCGAAGCGCAGTGCAGCTGTTTTGCCGAAAAAGTCTGAAGGGCTTTTTCGGCAAGCCCACTGCCGCCGGGGCTGCGCTCCGGCGGCAGTTCGTATATTACGGCATTGCAAAGATAAGCCGCATATGTTAATATTTCCCGGGAAGGTGTATTCATTTGTTTTCTATGAAAAAAACCTCCGCGCCGTCGTGGCTCGTCTGCTTTTTGGGCAATCCCGGCTCACAGTATGAAAAAACGCGCCATAACGCGGGATGGATGGTCAGCGACGTGCTTGACAACAGGTACCGCATAAAGACCTCCCGGCTGAAATTCAAGGCATTTACCTGCATAGGAGAGCTCGGCGGCGAAAAGGTATTCTTCATGCGCCCGCAGACCTATATGAATCTTTCGGGAGAGGCCGTCGGCCCGGCGGCGCATTTCTATAAGATCCCGCCCCAGAGATGCATAGTGATACAGGACGATACGGCGCTGCCGGCGGGCCGTCTGCGGGTAAAGCGCGGGGGAAGCGACGGGGGACACAACGGCATAAAAAGTATTATCTCGGCTCTCGGCACTACGGATTTTCCGAGAGTCAAAATAGGCGTCGGCGCGCCCGAGGGCCCGGAGGACGACCGGATAGACTGGGTGATCGGCCGGCTGACAGACGAAGAATACGAGCGGATATACAAGGCGGCGGAGGTCGCCGCCGACGCCGCTGAAGAAATAATAAGGAACGGCGTGGACAGCGCCATGAATAAATACAATGCAAAATAACGAGCGAATCCTGCGCTGGCACAGCGGCGCGTTTCAGGTGATATCCTCCTCCAACGGGTATCTTTTCGGCAAATTCATGCTCTTCGCGGCGGCGGTCGCCGTGATGAGGCTGCTTACTACGGGGCTTTCCGTGCCGTTTCTGCGCTGGTATCAGAACAGCGTGGAATATCTGCAGCACGGCAATCCGGAGCTGCCGCCGATAAGCAACAATCTTATGATCTCGCTTGTCTTCATCATCGTGCTGAGCATAATGTGCCGCACTCTCGAGACGGGCTGGATCAGGATCGCGCTGGAGGCGTCGCGGATGAGGGACGCTTCCGGATACCGAGTCACGGACGGCTTCTCCGCGTCCTTCCTTAAAATCGCCGTTATCGAGATAATAAGGTCGCTCGGCATTTATCTCGGGCTTTGCTGCCTGATAGTACCCGGAGTATGGCTCTTTTACCGCTGGAGAATGGTCTACTTCATATGCGCGGACAATCCTCAGTACGGCCCGATACGCTGTCTCAAGGAAAGCGCAAAAATAACCTCAGGCTCCAAAAAGCTTATATTCACGCTGGACCTCACGCTGATCACACCGTATATCACGGCGCTTCTGGCTTCGCTGATCACCAACGGTATTGCCGACCTTTTCATGAGACCGAAAATAGCGGTGACCATGGCGTTTTGCTACAATGAGCTGAGTTCTTATGAGTCTTCGGATCCGCAGGAGAGCGGCGGGGAAAGCGGCGGTGACTGAGGTGGAAGACAGATTTGCAAGACAGCGCATGCTCATGGGCGACGAGGCGATGCTCAGACTGAAACGGGCGCATGCGGCGGTGTTCGGCCTCGGCGGCGTGGGCAGCTGGGCGGCGGAGGCGCTTGCCCGCGGGGGCGTGGGCAGATTGACGCTGGTGGATTTCGATACCGTCAGCCTTACCAATATCAACCGCCAGATACTCGCTCTGAGTTCTACCGCAGGCCGTTATAAGGCGGAGCTTGCCGCGGAAAGAGCGAGGGATATAAATCCGGAAATAGAGGCAGTACCGATTTGCGCAAGATATACGGCCGAGACGCGTGAGGATTTTTTCGCCGATTACGACTTTATAATCGACGCCATCGATCTCGTGGCCTGCAAGCTCGATCTTATACAGACCGCTCGGGAAAAGGGGATACCGATAATTTCGTGTATGGGAACGGGCAACAAGCTCGATCCCTCGCTTTTTTGCATATCGGACATTTCCGAAACCTATGCCGATCCGCTGGCGAGAGTGATGCGCAGGGAACTAAAAAAACGCGGCGTGGAAAAACAGACAGTTCTGTGGAGTCCGGAGCTCCCTTCGGATACTCTCGAAACCGATGAGGAACCTCCTCAGGGGCGGCGCAGTATACCCGGCAGCGTAAGCTGGGTGCCGCCGGCCGCCGGCATGCAGCTCGCAGGCTGGGTCATACGGAGCATTACCGATATGCCGTAAGGACAGCAAGGCGGTACGTATACAAATATGATTTCCGACAAAGAAAAGCATGGCCGGTAAAAACGGCCATGCTTTTTCGTAAAGCTTACGCAAGCAATATCTGTCTGTTTCGTTCGCCGGAAATTAAACGACCGTCCTGAATGTCCGCTCAATTCCCGCGCCAGAACAAATCGCTGCTCGAAGAGGGCGGCGGAGTCTCCTCGGGCGCTTCGGAAGGTACGGGCTCCTCCGTTTCTCCTTCGCTGCCGGTTTCGGTATCCGGTTTGTCTTCGTCCTCTCCGATCCCGCCGCCGGAGGGCGTATCCGTATCCGTGTCGGTTTCGGAGTTCTCGTCGGGGGCCGTTTCGGTATCGGGGATCGTCGCGGGTTCGTAACCGTTGGGACGGGAGTATTTATCCTCGGTGTACCTTTCCGGATGCACGGTCACGACGCGCCCGGACAGATTGGTGTATTCGCCGGTTTCAGGGTTGATCAGATATCCCGTGCGCCAGTCGACTGTCCAGCCCGTTACGGGTTCTATGAGGATATCGTTTTCCCGGTCGTAATAGAAGCCTGTGGAGGGGTCTATCAGGAAATTGCCGACGGGAGCGATGTGCCAGCCGGAAATGGGGTCGGTGTCGTGCAGAGTACAGGGCGTCAATTCGGACAGTACGTAGGGAACTGCGCCGAGGGGAGAAGGATCGGAAGCGTCGTAGCTTGCGCGCAGCGTGGACAGAGCACGGTCGTAATCGGTCTGATAGGCGGAGGCGCTGGAGTATTTGTCCCTCTGCTTTTCCCAATAAGCCGCAAACGCGTTGTAGTAGTTGTCCCAGGAGGATTTGCGGGGGTAATGCCCGTCGGGGAACCAGGGGGGGAGAGTGATCCTGCCCTCGTACTTCGAGGTGTCGAGCACGCTGACCGTTCGGCGGCATTCCTCGGGACACATTTCTTCATTGAAAAGATGATAGGTATCCGAGCAGATATCGACAAACACATGCGCCTGACAGACCGTGGAGGGAAGCTCGTTGGGCTCCATATACAACGTCATGGTACGATCGCCGCGTATGTCATGCTCACAGGCTTCGGTGGCCAGCAGCCCGGTATCGCAGCAAACCGTTACCCTTACCATGTCGTCCGGTGTTTTAAAGGAAGCGTCGCTGTATCCGAGGGCTGCGTGCACCCTCTGCATGACCTGCTTCCACATGCCTGTTGCCGGGTTGGATGAGCCCATGGTCTCGGGCATTTTATAGCCTGTCCATACGGCGCCGAGAAGGTAGGGAGTATAGCCGATGAACCAGCGGTCCTTCCATCCGCTCGATCCGCCGGTCTTTCCCGCAACGGCCATGTTGTCGAACTTGGCAAGCCAGCCGGTACCGTGATTGACGGCGTTGTTGAGCATTTCGGTCATGTAGTACGCGGTACGCTTGCTGAGAGCCACGTTGGTCTCGGGCACGTTTTCGTAGACGAGCGCGCCGGAGGCGTCCTCTATGCGCGAATAGGTGCGGGCGGAAGTGAAGATGCCCTCGTTGCAGAAGGGGGTATAAGCCTGGCACATCTCCCGCACCGTTACGCCGTTGGTAAGCTGACCGAGGCTCATTGCCGCGTAGCCGACGTCGGAATAGCCGCCGGCGCTGTCATCAACGAGAGAAGTGAAGCCGAGGCGGTTGACAAGCTGATTGAAGGAAGCACGGGGAGTGATCATGTCAACGAGCTGCGCGGCTATGGTGTTGATCGAATGCTGAAGGGCCGAGCGGAGCGTTACGCTGCCGGAGTTGGAGAAATCGTCGTTGTTGGGCAGCCAGTTTATGCCGCCGAGCTTTGTGAAATCGCTGTCGTCAAATACCGTATACGGCATGACGAGGCCTCTGTCAAGGCAGATGGAATAGCTCGCAATGGGCTTGATCGTAGAGCCCGGGCTGCGCTGCGACTGAGTGGCGAGGTTGAGAAGTCTCGAGCCCTCTTTGCGGCCTATGCCTCCGGACAGCCCGCGTATATCCCCGGTATAGGGATCCATTACGACGATGGACGACTGCAGGTCCTGCGTTGCGCTGCGGACGTAGCCGGAGGGAATATTGTCGGTCGTGGAATACACGTCGTCGATTATATCCTGGACGGTGCGGTCCATGGTGGTATAGATCTTATATCCGGCGTTGAGCAGAAGCGTCTCGGCGGTTTTGTAATCAATATCCTTCAGCTCCATGAGATCGGCAATGACGTCTTCGATCACAGCGTCGGTAAACCATTCCGTAGGATCGGAAGCGATGCTGTCTTCACCCTCGGAACCCGCGGTGCCGAAGGTGAAAACAAGCTCTTCGGCGGCGGCCTCGTCATATTCGCTTTGGGTCAGATAGCCCTGATCGAGCATTTCGTACAGTATGGTCGCGGTGCGCTTGCGGTTTGCCTCGGGATGATACTGCGGGTCGTACATACTGGGATTGTTCGTTATGCCGATAAGGCACGCGCATTCGGCCACGCTCAGCTCACTGGCGTCCTTACCGAAATACTCCTTTGAGGCGGCCTGAACGCCGCGGCAGCCGTGGCCGAGCCATATGAAGTTGAGATACCACTCCATTATCTCTTCCTTCGTATATGACTTTTCAAGCTCCAAAGCGCGGAATATCTCCAAAACCTTTCGCTTGACGGTCACCTCGTCGAAATGAAGGACGTTTTTGAGCAGCTGCTGGGTTATGGTCGATCCGCCGAAGGAGCTGTCCATATGAAGAAACATGCTGCCGAAGGCCGCGGTAGTACGGTACCAGTCCACGCCGTAATGCTCGTAAAACCGCTTGTCTTCTATCGCGACGGCCGCATGCTCCATGGCCTTCGGGATATCCTCATAATTGATCCAGGTGCTTTTTCCCTCGCGTCCGCTGAGCTCGTCAAGAACGACATAGTCGCCTATGCTGCTGTCCCAGCAGTACAGAGTGCTCGTCTGATTGAGATTGAATTCCGAAAGGGAAACCTTCAATTCGTCTTTAAGAGAGTTTTTGACAAAAGCGGCAAATATCAGCGCGAAGAGAGCGCCGGTGCACACGCCGATGAGCACCGCGGTGATGATGACCTTTACCGCCGCGCCGAGTATCCGCCCGACGGCGGGAAAGCCTTTATTTACCAGCTTGCTGTCGGATGCACGTTTTGCGAGCTCCGGGATCCTGCGCCACCTCAGCATAGCTTAACCTCCTTGAACACAGGGCGAAAAAAGTCGTTACGGCCGCAGAGCGCGGACCGCATTATTGCTGATAATAGCATATTTTGCCTGAAAATTCAATCATTATTATTCGGCGGCGCGCACGCGAGCGCGCCGCCGGGACAACAAAAAAGCCGTCCCGGCGGCGTTGACCGCCGGGATCGGCTGATCCCGCATCCGGGGACCGACGGAAAAGGACCGCCGGCCGTGCCGTGTAAGCCCGTTTATAACCTGCACGTTTATGCAGGTGGGTCGCTTCCCGTATACTTCAGTGCTTCCAACGTCTCCCGGGAGGCGGAGCAGATCGGAGCCTGCTCTGGCCGCGGCGGGAGGAGGCCTGCGATCCGTATGCGAAGGCAGCATCCCGTTAAAGTGATGTGGGTTTAAATAGACTTATCACAAACACAGCAGGAATATCATCGGTGATTATCCCGCTTTTTCTCTCTGTGAGCATAGTATATCACGAAAATGCGCCGATTTCAATAAAATGCGTTTCCAATTATCGGCCCGTTTTCCGCAAATAACCTGTTTTTTCAGTCCTCGTCGTTATCCTCGGCAAAGAGCTGCTCCATGAATTTTTCATATACGAGCTCCGCCTCATTGTCGTCGTCGATGGTCTCGAGAAGCTCCTCGCCGTCTTCCTCAACTACCCGGAAAAGGATCATTTCATATACCTCGTCCTCGTTTTCGCTGACGGGAAGGAAGGCCATATAAAGTTTTCCGTCGTATTCGATGGTATCAAGGTGCTCGAGCTCATAGCTCACGCCGTCGTCGCCCGTAATGGTTATAAAATCGTCGCCGTACATTTCTGACATGCAGCAAAACTCCTCTCGTTTACGATCCCGACGCCGCCAGGCATTGCAGCGGCCGCTCCATATGCTTTTTCGTTTTTCGCCCGTTAGTTTAACTCTTTTCCGCGGTAATTGCAATAGGCGAAGGGAGTTGAACATCTGCCGGCGCATTGGCGGGTATGATTATTCAACCGTAAAATAATATTGCATTATCCGCTGTCGTGATTTATAATATTAGCCACGGTCAAAAGCCGTGTTTCTTTTCGTGCGGCCGCGAGCCGCACGGCAAACGAGCAAATCTATGTGAAGGATTGGTTTTCATATGAGCGCTTCGAGAGAAAAAAATCTGCGTAAACAGCAGCGCGGAGAAGGGTCGGAGAAACGTCAGGTACGCGCGGTAAACGAGGTACAGAAGAAAAAGGCGAGAAAAAAGATCGCCACCGCAGCGGCGATCGTCGTTGTCGTTCTGCTGATATTCCTCGTGCTGGTAAATTCCACCCTGCTGTATACCGGAGTTCCGTCTGTCAAGGCGGGCGACTGGAAATTTACCAAGGCTGATCTCGATTACGAAAAATACCTTGTCTATCAGACGACCTATCAGAATTTGTATAACACCTACGGGCAGTATATCTCGTATATAATCGACACCTCCAAGCCTCTCAGCGAGCAGCAGTATTCCGATACTCAGACGTGGGACGATTATTTCAGAGAGTCCGCGGTAGACAACCTTGTGCAGATCGCCGCGCTGTGGGATAAGGGACATGCGGAAGGCTATCCCGAGTCGGACGATTTCAAGGCCGCAGCCGACCACGCGGTGGACTCCATGCGCGCCGCCGCTACCGAGGCGGGCTTCAAAAACTTCAATACGTTCCTTAATATGAATATAGGCAAGGGCGTTACGGAAAAGACGATCAGAAGCATGCTCGAAAAGGTCCATTATGCCTCCGATTACAGTCAGAAGCTCGTTGAAGACTGGAAAAACGGCTTCAGCAAAGAGGAGCTTGAGGAATACTACGAAACCGTGCGCAATTCTTACGATAAGGTGACTTATGCCTCATATTACTCCGCCGCGGCGTCCGGCTCGGAAGAGGAAGAGGTCGATCCCGAGATCGCCATGAACGACGCGAAAGCGAAAGCGGAGCTCGTTGCCGCGGCAAGCGGCGACGAGGACGCCTTCTATCAGGCTGTACTCGATAATTGCGGAGAAGACGAGCTGTATAAGTACTATGATAAAAGCAGCATTATATCCAAGTCCACTCCTCAGGGACTTTCCGAAGAGTGGAGAGAATGGTTCACCGACGACGGCAGGAGCTACGGAGACACCGTCGTGATGGAGAGCGATAACGGTTATTACGCACTGATGTTCATAGGGATCGAAGACAACGATTATCAGCTGGCCGATTATCACGTGATCACCGTTTCCGCTGAGGCCGACGAGGAGACCGGCGAGATAAGCGAGGAAGCGATCCGGGCGGCAAAGGATCTGGCGGACGACGTCGCCGCACAGTATTCAGAAAATCCCACGGTCGAGAACTTTGAGGACCTCGCGGTACGCTATTCGCAGGACGCCGTTTCGGCTGCCACGGGCGGAGCCTACACCGGCATGTCCAAGGACGCTTTCGTTTCCGGCCTTGTAAACGAATATGCGTTTGAGGAAGGACGCACCGAGGGCGACTTCAGTGTGATCGAAGACGGAAGCACGTATTATCTGATACGCATGGACGGTTACGGAGACAACTACCGTGAAACGATATCCTCCGAGCTGCTCTCGCAGGATAAGTACGACGAGCTGATCGATGACCTCAGCGAGCAGTATCCCGTGAAAACAACGCTCGCATACAAGCTGACGAAATAAAACGGAGATCCGTTGTCCGAAAAAACACATCCGCTCCGACGTCGTTCTGTCGGAGCGGATGCCTGTAAAAAAGGCAATACGGAATTATAATGTGCGTATGAAGAACGTTAATGACAACACGAATTCGGCGTCTTCGGCGCTCAACGCCGACTTCGCCTGTCCCTGCGAGCCCTGCTTCGCTTTGGATGAGCACATCGCGCTGCGGAGCCGGGAGGATATCGAAGCGCTGTGCGGAGTGATAGGGACCGGGGACGGAAGAGCGGCGGCCCGCTGGCTGCTTGAGCCCGAAAATCTGAAAATGATACTGCTCGCGATACCGAAGGCGGATTTCCTGCTTTTCCGCAGAGCGGCGGGGGAGACCTTCATCAACGACGAAGGAGTCGTCCTGCCGCGGCATCGCAGCGCGCTCATGTTCTGCCTTATGACGGCCTTCAAAACAGAGAGAGGGATCTTCATAGTCGTGCCCGAGGAGCTCAGAAGACTGTGGAGAGATCTTGACCGGATCGGCTTCGGAGAATACAAGCTCAAACGCGACGAGCTGGACGCCTTCGCCGCCGCCTGCGCCAAGCTGTACGGCGCTCTGACCCTTGAAGAGCTTTGCGAGATATTTGCCCTTCGCTCAGAGTACGGAAGTATCACGAAGCAGCAGGCTTTGTCCATGCTCGAGGGTCTTGACGACGGGCAGGGGTATGTCATCGAGGACGGATATGTGCTGCACCCGACGGCGCGCCCGGAGCTCGCGAAGGATTATATCTCCGTCAGAGCGGGGATCGAAAGATACCTTCCCGACCGTGAGAAGCTGGAGCGGTTGGGCGAAAGTGATTATTACGATATTTTCCGCGAGTTGGAGCTTTACAGGCTCAGCCTGCAGGAGAATATGGGCGAAAGCAGGGCTATTGCCGCGGTGGACAGTCTGTATATGCTCCTGGCGAGCGAGCTGTACGGTCCGTTCGTTCGAAAAGATTTTTTCGACTGGTTCGGAATAAAAGAAGACAAGCAGCTCACGGAAAAGCTGAAGAGAAAAGTCAGACAGTGGCGGCTGTACGGACATACGGCCGAGGAGCTTGAAAAAAAGCAATAAAAAAACGTCGGGGCGAGCGATCATGCTCGCCCCCGGATCACGGCCGGAGTATCAGAGATAGCGCCCGTCAAACAGGCCTCTCAGCTTCTGCGTGGTGGATCGGGCGCGCTCGAGGACCGCCCCGATTTCACCGAAAATGCTGTAAAGATCGTCAAGAGAATCCTTGCGGCGCTTTTCATACATACCGCTTTTCCAGTTTTCGCATACTGTTTCATAACGCGAATAGGCCCGGCGGACGCTGTCGCCCCAGGAAATGTACAGCTCCTTTGCCGCCGTCTCTCCGATGCGCTTCATCCGCTCGGACGCGCCGGAGGAGCACAGATCATACAGCGTTTCGGTAAGGCAGGATACGTCCTTTTCCACAAGGATGCCGTTCCGCTCGTCCGTTACGCCTTCCGCCGCGCAGCTGCCGCGGACAAGAATGCTGCCGAGAGAGCAGGCCGCGGCTTCCCGGACCACGAGCCCGTTGGTATCAAAGGTGGAAGGGAAGAGCAGCATGTCTGCCCGGCAGTACCATGCCCTCAGTTCGTCGCGGTTTGTGACCGCGCCGACAAAAATGCATTCTTCGAGCCCGAGCTCACGCACGCGTTTTTCTATTTCCTCGCGGTCGCCGCCGTCGCCTATGAACACCATGCGGAAAGCCTTGCCCTTTGCTCTGAGAGCGGAAAGAGAGTCGAGGATAAGATCGATGCCCTTATACCACATGAGCCGTCCGACGAAGAGAAACACGGGCAGCCCCGGCGGAAGATCATACGCCCTTGTGACTGAAGCGACGGCTTCCGGAGAGACGGTCCCGAGAGGGATATCGACCCCGTTTTCCATAACGATGTAGTCGCCGCCGTAGCCGAGAGAACGCAGGTTTTCCCCTGCGCCCCTGCTGACCACCCATACCTCGTCGCATGCCGAAACGTTTTCGACTATCATTTTGATCGCCATATCCTGGAGGAAATTGCCCTTTATCGCCCTGGCTATGTCAATATCGAATTTGGTATGATATGTAAATACGACGGGAGCGTTGACGATCTCGCGCAGTCCCCGCGCAAGCAGCGTGGACGCCGCGGGGCAGTGGGAATGGATGAGGTCTATGCCCATTGCGTTGAGCTTGCTCAGCGTTTCCGGACTGAACGGCATTCCGGCGCGATAGCCGAGGAGCCGGGTAGTGTTTATGCTGGGGTATCTTATGACCGGGAAAGGATAATCATCAGTCACGCCGGGGTACTCCGGCGTGGCCACGACGCTGCGTCCGTATTCGGCATTGATAACGGTCGCGTAATTCAATACGGCGTTTGCGACGCCGTCTATCAGCGGAGGAAAAGAATCGTTGCACAGGCATACGTTGAGCACGGTCATCTCTCCTTGATCGTTGTGCTTTCATTCTATAACCTTTTCGCCTTCTTGACAAGCCGGAACTTTTTCAGTAACATATCGTCAAAGCATTTACGGGAGATGATGCTGAATGAAAAAACTTTTATGCGCCGTATTGGTGCTGATGCTTCTGGCGGGCTGCGCGCCGCGCGTACCGCCGGTGGACGATACGGGCGAAAGCCCCGAACCGTCCGTAACAGACAACGCCGCAGCCCCGGAAGAACTGCGGCAGGAAACGCCCGGGGAGACGCCGACCGCCGAAAACACGCCCGCTCCCACCGACGCCGCGAAGGAGGATGCCGGAAGCGAGTCCGAATCTTCGGAGGACCGGAATCCGTCCCCCGGACCGGCGGATACGCCCGCTCCCGCCGTTACTGCGGCGCCGTCCGCGCCGCCGGTACAGGCGGGCGGCGAGGCAGATATGGGCTTTGAAAGCTACGGCGATATAGCCGCGGCGATCGACGCGATAAACCTCAGCTCCAATTCGTCCTATGGATATTATTCGGGCTTCCGCGGAGGCTTCGGAGATTTTGCCGTGACCAACGACATGGAAATGGCTGATGCCGTTGCCGAGGAAGCGCCCGCATCGGCGTCCTTCGGAGGCGGAGTAAAGGCGGAGTCGGACTGGTCCGGCACCAACGTTCAGGTGGCCGGAGTGGACGAAGGCGACATAGTCAAGACCGACGGGAAATACATATATATTCTCAAGGGAACTACTCTTGAGATATACCGCGCCGCGGGATCCGATACCCTGCGCATGTCCCGCACGGAGCTTGAAGTGCCGGAAAGCAACGACAGTTATCTGAAAAGCGACAGCGGATGGACGTCAGAAGGCCATTACTGCAACGTGAGAGAAATGTTCCTGTACGAGAACACTCTCGCCGTGGTATACGGAACGGACGAATACAGCGAGAGCTACGATGAGAACGAAGGGAAGTACTCATACTCCAACAGTCAGAGAACGGAAGTGCTGTATTACGATCTGAGCGTCCCCGAGGCCCCGCAGCTGATATCCAAAACGGGGCAGGACGGCTATTATCTCTCCGGACGCATGTACGGCGGGATACTGTACATCGTGACCTCGCACGGGGTATATGACTGGGTCTTTGACGACCCCGGAAGCTTTGTGCCGAATATATACAGAGGCGGCACCCCCGAACTTATCGCCGCGGACAGGATAATCATGCTTCCCGACAGTGACGAGAGCCGCTATCTTGTGGTGACCTCCAGCGACGCTTCCGGGGGCGAAATGATATCCTGCGAGGCGGTGCTGGGAGCGGGAAACGCTGATATGTACATGAATGAGGACTGCATATATCTGGCCTCGTCCGAATGGGTAAATGAGGAGCTTTCGATATATACCGAGAGCGTGTACACGGTAAGGGATTATTTCAGCGGATACCGCACCTCTCTTGTGCGCATAGGGCTTGAAGAGGACGGCTCGATCACCGCCGAGGCAAACGGCAAGGTGGACGGGCGCATAATCGGACAGTTTGCGATGGATGAAAGAGACGGCTATTTCAGGATAGTCACCACCAACGAACCGTACAGATACACCACTTATACGGATGAAGAATACGGCTTTGTGAATTATAGATATCCCGAGGAGCGCAGCCCGTCCTCGTCGGGCCTTTATATCCTGGATAAGGATATGGAGATCGTGGGCAGCCTCACCGGACTCGGCGAGAACGAAACGGTATATTCCGTGCGTTTCAGCGGGGACACGGCTTATTTCGTCACTTACCGCCAGACGGATCCGCTCTTTGCCGTGGACGTTTCCGATCCCGGGGAGCCCAGGCTGATGTCGGCGCTGAAGATACCGGGCTTTTCGGAATATCTGCATCCCTACGGCGAGGGACTCCTGCTCGGACTCGGAATGGGCTCGGAGGATCCCGAGCAGACCTGGCAGGACCGTGTGAAGCTGAGCATGTTCGACGTATCGGATCCCTATGACGTGAGCGAGCTGTCCGTTCTGCTCCTGGACGCTTATTATACCCCGGCGCTCAACGACCATCACGCCATACTCGTTGACAGCGAGAAAAACCTCATCGGTTTTGCCACGGATACGGGATATGAGGTATACAGGTATACCGACTCCGGCTTCGTCAGACAGACGGTCATAGACATTGAAGGCTATACGTGGGATACCCGCAGTCTGTATATAGGCGACTGGCTGTATATCATTACCGAAAATAAGATGTTCATTGTCTATATGAACTCATGGTGGGTATCAAGAGAGATCGCGCTCATGTGAGGAAACGCATAATAACAGCCTCTGTCCGTGCTTTGCGGACAGAGGCTGTTTTATGCTTTGGTCAGGCTTTTGAGACTATCGGTCCTCGTCGATAAGCCAGCCCTCGAGGCATACGCCGCAGGCCTCGTCGACCTTCCGCGCGAAGGCTTCGGGATATTTGCGGCGCCATTCGGCCCATTCCTCGTCGCTGACCTTTTCCACCTGCGCAAGGAAGCCGCTGACGGCCATGCCGGTGGCGTTTTTGGAGGTGGTGGAGGTGGGCGTGATGGTGTTGATCGCGCCGCCGCGGTCAAGCAGGCCGGGGATTATGGGGTCGAGACGCGAGCCGTGGTCCACGTAGCATACGCCCGGCATCAGCCTTTCGGTGACATACGCCCCGCACAGAACGATCCCGCGCTCATTGAATACCTTTACCACGTCCCCGTGCTTTATTCCGCGCTTTTCGGCCTCGGAGGTGTGCAGCCAGACGGGCTCGTACTGGTAACCGTCGAAGGCGCGGATCTTCATGGTCTCGACCTCGCGGTTCCATATGATATCGTCGCACTGAGCGTGCATGCGCCAGCGCCCGTGGTTCGACATGCAGAGCAGGGGGTATTTTTCGGCCCGGGGCGAGCTTAAGCGTTCGTCATGGCTGGGACCGCTTTCTATCCAGTGCGGTACGGGCGGGCGCTCGGGATCGTCGGGAGTGAATTCGGCGATCTGAGTGGAGTAAAATTCCAGCTTTCCCGTAGGAGTCGACAAGGGATTTCCCTCCGGGTCGCGGTAAAAATCAATGAGCCCCGCGGGTATGGCTTCGTGCTCCTCCTGCGGCTTGCAGGGAACGACGAATATCTTGCGCTGTCTGAATTCCTCCCAGCTCATGTATTCCTCGCAGCCCGTCGCCTTATAGAAGAAGCGCACGCGCTCATCCTGGGTCATGTTGCCGGTATAGGCGTCGTAATATTCTTTGCCGAGCTTCTCGGCGACTCTGGCGCAGACGTCGAAGTCACTGAGGCTTTCTCCTACCGGGGGGCAGCAGGGCTCGGCAAGATATATGCTCGTGAACGCGCCGCTCGACATATCGTTGCCGAGATCGCTCATTTCGTGCTTGGTCGCGACGGGGAAGATAAGATCGGCAAAGTAGCAGTCGTTTTCAAGCCAGGGATGCTGAGCGATTATCGTCTCTATGCTTTCGTCGCGGTAGGCGCGTATGCTGAGATTGCCGTCGTTCCAGCAGGTGACCTGACACGGAGCGTCGGTCCAGATCATATGCACCCGACTGAGCCCCTCGCGGGGATACTGCATTTTTTCAAACTGGTACTGCTGAGTGGGCAGACGTACGTTGCCCTCGCGGGGCTGCTGGCTGGATGAAAAGCACTGCAGTCCGCGCCACTCGGCGTGACCGTTTATTATCGCCTCGTGCACAAGGCAGCGGGGAATGAACTGCTTGGGCGCGGGAAGCTGACGGAACAGCTCTATCAGCTCCGGCGCGCGTTCCTTCTGAGCCTTTGTCAGAACGAAGCGGTCCATGTTTATTTCGGGATCGACGTCTCCCTCCACGGGGCGGAGCGGATCGGCAATGGCCGTTATTTTCGGAACGAACTGCCCCTGGAAGGGAACCGGATAATCGCGGTTCCACAGACTCCATTCGATCATTTTCGCCTGATGCACGCCGGGCCTGCCCAGGCCCTGCATGCCGAGGAGCATCACCTCGAGCCTCGCCGGCTCCGAGGAATAAGGCCCGCGGATATAGGGACCGCCGTTGCCGTGAATTATGCTGGCCGTGCGCGCTGCCCAATCGCGGGCAAGGGCCTTGATCGTCCACTGCGCAACGCCGCACTTTTCGCTCGCCCAGGCGGGAGTTTTTGCGACGCCGTCCTCACGGCCGAGAACATAATCCTCGAATTTGTCAAAGCCGTAAGCATGTGCGGCAATATACTCCCTGTCGTACAGATCCTCTGTTATCCATACATAGGCTATGGCGAGCTGCAGGGCAACGTCCGTGTTCGGAAGTATTGGTATCCACTTGTCCGCGTGTATTGCGGCGCCGTAATTGAGGTCGGGACAGACATATACGCTTTTTATACCTATTTGAGTAAGCCAGCTGCAGAGCCTGCCGGGAAGATGACTGACTACTCCGAGAGGCGTGGTCTCCGGGTCGCAGCCCCAGAAAAGCAGCAGATCGGAATTTGCGGCTATGTCGGGGTAAAGATTGGCCTGAGGCGCCATTTCGCCCACCGGCTCGCAGCCCCATACGTATTTTGCGCCCCAGAACCAGCCCTCCCAGCTGTCCATGTTTCGCATCTGAAGAGTATAGCCGCCCATGAGTGACAAAAGTCGGTTGGGACAGCCGTGGCTGGGAGCGGTGTTCTTACCCTCGCCGTGCATGTCCGCCTGACACAGCACGGCCTCGCAGCCGTAGGTATCCCTGATGCGCACGAGCTCGTCCGCCGCGATCTGAGCGGCTTCGTCCCATGAAATGCGGATATACCGGCTGACGCCGCGGTTTTGAGGATTGCGTTCGCCTTTCGGGTCCCAATCCACGCGCTTGAGAGGGTATCTGACACGGTTTTTTGAATATACTCTGCTTTTATAGCCGAGGCCGAAGGGCGTGACCGTAACGCGGTCGGGCGCCGAGAAGGTACTGCCGCGGGCATTGATGCGCCAGGGATTGCAGTTGGCGTCGGTGTATTCCTTGTCGTAGAAATACGGCCTTATGCGGGTTATGCGGCCGTCATTGGAGTCAACGAGACAAGGACCGCCGCTTTCCGGGCCCATCAGGCTGAAGCTTACTATGCTTTGATTATCGGCTTTGAATTTGTTCTTCATGGAGCTGCTCCCGAAAAAATGAAAGAGAATGTGCCAAAGACCCGGCCGTCACCGTCGGGCGGTAAGCGAAAGCTGTGCCGCCGCGGCAGTGTACAGAGCTTTTGCGTTCACATTTACACATATATTATTATACAAGAAATGCTCTATCAAGTCAATCAAGGAGACTATCAAAACAAAAGGAAAGCGCGGAAAAGCTTACGGGCTCTTCCGCGCTTTGAAGCAATGAACGGATCAGTAATTGGAGCCTCTGACCTCAAAATAGCTCTGAGGATGAGCGCACACGGGGCAGACGGCGGGGGCTTTCTTGCCGATGACGAGATGACCGCAGTTGCGGCATTCCCATATGGTCTCCTCGCTCTTTTCAAATACGGCCTGCATCTGGACGTTGCTCAGCAGAGCGCGATAACGCTCCTCGTGAGATTTTTCGATCATGCCTACCATTCTGAATTTCGCCGCGATTGCCTTGAAGCCCTCTTCCTCGGCTTCCTTCGCGAAACGGTCGTACATATCGGTCCACTCATAGTTCTCGCCGGCAGCGGCAGCGGAGAGGTTGGCAGAGGTGTCGCCGAGCTCGCCGAGCTCCTTGAACCACATTTTGGCGTGTTCTTTTTCGTTGGCGGCGGTCATTTCGAATATCGCCGCGATCTGCTCATAGCCCTCCTTGCGCGCGACGGAAGCGAAGTAGGTGTATTTATTTCTTGCCTGAGATTCTCCGGCAAAAGCCTCTCTGAGGTTCTTCTCGGTCTTTGAGCCTTTAAGTTCCATGATGTATTCTCCTTATCAGTATAATAAAAAATATTCTCTTCACTTTGTCTTCAAATATTCTAACACAACTGCGGGGTTTGTCAACAGTCACGGGGCGAAGAACGGAAGAATTATCGCGGTGTATCAAACGGGGCGCGCAGCCCCTCGACGGAACGGCGCTTTCCGGAAAATCCCGCCGCCGTCTTCAAAAAAACCGAAAAACAGGGAAGGAATGGTACAAAAGCAAAAACCTCTCCGTCAGGCCGGGCTTTGTCCTCCTCGAAGGATTTGTCGTATGGCGTCTGCGTACTGATCCGCGCGGTTGATGGAAAACTCTCCGTGTTTCAGGCCGCGCATGCGGTGCAGCCTGCCGGACGGAACCATCCGGCAAATCCTTTTCGCGGAGCGCAGGATCTTTCCGGTTTCTCTTTCCCCGACATAAACATGTACCTCCGCAGACGTATCACTGATCGCGTCCTTCAGCGCATATGACGTATTTGCTCTAAGAAAGGCGATCATGTCCTTCTTTGTTATCCGGCAGGTATCCCGATAATAGTCTTCAAAGAGTTCCGGCTTCATATGCAGAGATCGAAATTGCAGCCCGGAAAAGCTTCTGTTCCCGATCAGTCCGTAGCTGCAGCCGAGGATCGGAGCGATCAGCGCGCCGGTAAGCTTTGAAGGAATGACGGCTGCGCTTTCAACCAAGGCATAGGAGCAGATATCTCTTCGCTGCGACAGTATTTCAAGCAGGATCTGTCCTCCCAGAGAAAGTCCCCCGATCAGTAAAACCGAGCCGCTTAGATGCGCGTCGATGAATGAAATGATCTCGGACGCATTCTTTTCAATCGTCGTAAACGGATCGTCGCTCCCCGCATGCCCGTCCAGGATCGGCAGGAGCACGTGAAACTCCCGCTGCAGAAGTTCAGCTGCTTCCCGATAGTTCCACCATGACAATCCTCCGCCGTGCAGCAGAAGGATCGTATCTTCCCGATCTCCGCCATATTCATGAATTTTCATACCTGCCCGCTTCCGCGATAAATATCGATCTGACGATTTTTCTTAAAACACCGCAACAATAATCTTTTTATGAAGCTCCCTCTGTTTGGGCAACATAAAGATCTCACGAGACTTTTTGCCGTGCAAAAAAAGGTTTTTAAATTCAGCTCACACCTGTTTTGAAAAAAGAATACTCAAAACCTGCCGCTTTTCGGCCAAAAACCTGATGAAAACACACTTTTTTAAAAAATTAAGACTCATTGACCAATTTTCCTGTCATCTGTTCCGGCGAAAACTCCAGACACCGGACCCTTGAAAAAGCATTCTTAAGCTCTTTTTCCAGATACTCTGCATCATCAGTGAACTTCCCGGTCAGCGCAGTGCATATGCGTCTTGCCTTATCTTCATCTTCAACAAGGCTGATTCTACCAAAAATAATGACGCTTTTTATATTAAGCGCCCAGTCGCCTTCCTTGCGATAACCTTCGTCATATACGCAGTAACCGGCTTTGCTGCAGGCTTTAATGGAATCGATCTTATGTCCCTCTTTCGCTCCGTGAAAATAGATTTTCCCATCCTCTTCACAGTACCAATGGTTTATGGGAAGCCCATAGGGATACCCATCATCGCCTATCAGTGAAAGAACACCTCTTTTGGTATTCGTCAAAATATCAATGCACTCTGCTTCGGAAATCTGCTGCTTTAATCTTCGCATTTTCCTGAACACCGTAAACACCTCGTTCGTTTCCCGAAATCTTCAGCACGGGTATTACAATTACAGTAAGATAACACGGACCGTCTGTTGCAACCGATGTATGGAAGTGCCTGAGATCAAGATCGGTTCGGACAAAAGCAAAAGGGAGGGAGATTACTTTCACTCTCTCGCCGACTGTGCGGACACGATATGTTTTTCAGCGGGTATTGCGATGTAGACTGGGCCACGTCGATATCGAAGCCTACGATCTCGCCCGAATCATCGATGAACCCCATGGGAGGGAACGCCGCGTCAAGCCCAAGTACGAGCTCGCCCGAGTCGAGGATCTTCTGCAGAGAAGCATCCTATTTGGAAGTCTGAGCCTTCGAATCGCATGCGGACAATAAGCCGAGAACGACGAGAACGCATAAAGCGACCGCGATCAATTTGCTTTTTCCGTTGATTATACTGCGAAATTTCATAGTGTGCCTCCTGCCGTGTATGGGAAATATTATAGCAAGGCAATGGGCGGAATTCAAGAGACAACAACACGGCTGCCGGTCTCTGCGGCAACGCGTGTCAGAATATTCCGGTTACCGCTTTTTCACCGGAATTCAACCGTTGAGGGCGGCAGGCGTTCCTCGGAAGGAGAGTGCTCAAGGATCGAAGATCACCATAGCCGCCTTTAACATAAAACCGGGAGCGCCGGTTTTGTTAAAACGGCGATCCCGGTTTGGCTGGGATGGCGGGGTTCGAACCCACGAATGCGGGAGTCAAAGTCCCGTGCCTTACCGCTTGGCTACATCCCAAGGTATTTTTTCGCTTTTGAAGACGGTGAGATAATACTACCTTTTTTTCGCCCTCAATGCAAGGATTATTTTTCCCGCCGCGCGATGAGAACGGACGTCGGAAGACGACGCGGCGGCAAACGCATGAGCCGCGTCCGTGAAGCGCGCCCGGCAAATAACTGCGTCGCCCCATTCATAACCGCATATGCGCCGACAGCCGACTTGATTTAAAAAGTCGGCTGTCGCTGTTTTTCCCGCAGACCTTTCCGTCCCGTCGGCGGCGGAAGGACAGGAGATTATCAGATATAATTTTTTGCGCAGAGCAGCTCGGCAAGCAGCACGGCTCCGCCGGCGGCACCGCGAAGAGTGTTGTGGCTGAGACATACGAACTTATAGTCGTACTGAGTATCCTCACGCAGCCTGCCCACGGATATTGCCATGCCGTTTTCAAGATTGCGGTGCAGCTTTGTCTGAGGCATATTGTCTTCCTCGAAATAATGGAGGAACTTCTGAGGGGCGGAGGGCAGGGCGAGCTCGTTCGGCAGGCTCTTGAAATTGTTCCACGCGTCGAGTATCGCTTCCTTTGAGGGCTTGTTTTTGAAGGATGCGAAAACCGCGGCCATATGACCGTTGGATACGGGAACACGGAGACACTGCGCGGTGATCGCCGGACTGTCGGCGTTCACTATGACGCCGTTTTCCACGCGGCCCCACAGCTTCATGGGCTCACGCTCGGATTTTTCTTCCTCGCCGCCGATGTAGGGGATAACGTTGTCTATCATTTCCGGCCAGGTCTCAAAGGTCTTGCCTGCGCCGGAGATGGCCTGATAAGTACATACGAGCACTTTGTCAAGACCGTATCCGCGCAGCGGATGGAGCGCCGGAACGTAGCTCTGCAGCGAGCAGTTTGATTTAACCGCGATAAAGCCGCGTTTTGTGCCGAGACGCCTGCGCTGACTCTCTATGACCTCGATATGCTCGGGGTTGATCTCGGGGACCACCATAGGCACGTCGGGAGTCCAGCGGTGGGCGCTGTTGTTGGAGACGACGGGACATTCGAGCTTGGCGTACCTTTCTTCAAGAGCGAGTATCTCGTCTTTTTTCATATCGACGGCCGAAAAAACGAAATCGACGGAGGAAGCGATCTTTTCGGCGTCGGCGTCGGCGTCCATTATGACGAGCTGTTTGGAACTATCCGGAGTGGGAGTATCCAGAAGCCAGCGTCCGTTCATTACGTCGCCGTATTTTTTCCCGGCGCTTCTGGGACTGGCGGCCACTACGGCAAGCTCAAACCAGGGATGCTTGTCAATGAGAGTCACAAAACGCTGTCCGACCATACCGGTCGCGCCGATAACTCCGACCTTATATTTTTTCATTATATGTCACTCCTTCAAACAATGATCATCGTATAAATTTGACTTGAACACCGGTTCCGGTTTCGCTATAATAATAGAATAATCAAAGAGTAATACGATAGTGCGATAATACCACTTGTGAATATTTGATGTCAATGGTGTTTTGATATGATAAAAGCGAGAATTGAAAAAACCGCCGCCGTGCTGCTGATATTGGCGGCGCTTCTTCCGCTCATATCCGTCAGACTGCCCGACAGCGCGGCGTTTGAGGACCCCGTCAGCCGCGTACGGATCGGCCTGAGCTGGGGCGGAAATTCCACCGCTTCGGCCAATCTACTCAATTTCGTCGGCAGCGGATACGATTTCGGATATTTTGACGGCGACCGGGAGTTTATCAAGCTGGGAGAGACCGATAAAACGGCGATCACCATGATGAAGGACTGGAACATGTACCGCTATTCCGGCGCGTGGCACGATTCCGCGCCGGCGTCGGGAAGCGCGATCTGCGTCGGATGCTATCACCTGCGTCTCGAACCGGCATACGAAAGCGCGGAGGCCCTGAGGGAAGCAATGTACGACGCCGACGGAAACAAGATCATTTCCGACAGCTTCGCCGCCTATCATAACGGGGAATGGTACATATGCGCAGGAGATTATACTTCTCTCGGAGCGGCCGAAAGCGCGCTGAGCTCAAGAGGGCTCAACGGCTCGGCGATGACCGCAAGCTCGCGCTGCGTTACGGCAGTTGAAACGGAAACGGGCGAGATCCTTTTTCAGTTCGACTGCGGGGAAGACCGTTCCCTCGCGGTCATGCCGAAAGCGGATGAGGGCGAAGACGCCCTGACGTGGTATCACGGTTATAAATATTACGGCGGTTTTCAGTATACGAGACTCGACGGAGGAGATCTGACGGTAGTTAATTTTGTCGGGATGAGCGATTACGTCAAGGGAGTCATACCTTATGAAATGACACCCTCGTGGCCGATCGAGGCGCTCAAGGCGCAGGCGGTCACGGCGAGAACTTACGCTGCCGCGCACCTCAACGCGCACAGAAAGAACGGTTTCGATCTTTGCGACGACGTCTGCTGCCAGACCTATCGCGGTGCGAACAGCGCGACCGACGTCAGCGACCGGGCAGTTGAAGAGACAGACGGGGTCTATCTCACGTATGAGGGAGACTACGCAAATACATTTTATTATTCCAGCAACGGCGGCGCCACCGAGGACTGCCAGAACGTTTTCTATGAGGACATACCGTATCTCAAGGGAAAGCACGATCCCTACGAGGATTACGTGGAAACGGGATATAAGAACTGGAGCTACACATATACCGCGGCGGAAATAACCGGAATACTGCAGGCAAAGGGATACGCCTGCGCTTCCATAGTATCGGTCACGCCTACGTATACGCCAAGCGGAAATATCTATTCTATTAAATTTACGGACGCCAACGGAGTGAACTGGACGTTTTCAAAGGACAGAGCCGGCAGTATACTGTACAGCTCGTCTTACGGGAAGTACACCTTCAGCCAGCATTTTACCGTTACCGACGGTAAGAGCAGCGGCGCGACGGAGATATTTGTAAACACCTCCGCAGACCGGATAGGCTCGGGGAGCGGACGCGTTTTGTATGCGATTAACGGCGACGGCATTGCCGAAGAGCTTCAGGGTATTGAAGGAAAAGCCGTCATCACATCCTCGGGCGTGACCGTGCTTTCACTGCTGAGCAGCGGAGAGCCGATCTATTCCGACAAGTACGTTGTAACGGGATCGGGCTGGGGACACAATGTAGGCATGAGCCAGTACGGCGCGAAAGCAATGGCGGAGCTCGGATACGGTTATGAGGACATACTTGATTTCTATTATACGGGCGCTTCGATAGGCTGAGGCGCGTTTCCGGGGTAAAAGCAAATGAAGACAAAAGACTTTTATTACGATCTTCCTGCCGAGCTCATCGCGCAGACGCCTTTGGAAAAACGCGACCGATCGCGGCTCATGCTCGTAAGCCGAAACGGAGGCGAGCCGCGGCACAGCGTTTTCTCCGCTCTTCCCGAGCTTCTCAGAGAGGGCGACTGTATCGTTTTCAACGATTCGAGAGTGATACCCGCGCGGCTTTTCGGCAGAAGGGACAGCGGAGGCAGCGTGGAGGTGCTGCTTCTGAACGATAAGGGCGGGGGAGTCTGGGAAGCTCTCACGAGACCGGGCAGAAAGACGCCCGAGGGCACGCGTATCACGTTCGGCAGCGGCGAGCTTACCGCAACGGTTACCGGAAGAGGGAGCGACGGACTGAAGCTTCTGAAATTCGAATATGACGGAGTGTTCCTTGAGATCCTTGAAAAACTCGGAAGGACTCCGCTGCCGCCCTATATCAGACAGGAGCTTGACGATCCGGAAAGGTATCAGACCGTGTATTCGAAGCACCCGGGCTCCGCGGCGGCTCCGACGGCCGGCCTGCATTTTACCGACGAGCTCATGCAGCGGCTGAGAGATAAGGGCGTGGAGCTGTGCTACGTAACGCTGCACGTGGGTCTGGGAACGTTCAGACCCGTAAAAGCCGAGGAAATAACAGACCATGAAATGCATGCGGAATTCTGCCATATCGACGCAGGCACGGCCGAGACGATAAACAGGGCGAAAAGAGAAAACCGTCGCGTTATCGCCTGCGGGACGACGTCGTGCAGGACTCTTGAAGCCGTGGCGGATGAGAACGGATACGTAAGGGAATTTTCCGGGCTTGTAAATATCTTCATTTATCCCGGATATAGCTTCAAATGCACGGATGCGCTGATCACAAATTTCCATCTTCCGGAAAGCACCCTGCTCATGCTCGTATCGGCGCTTGCCGGAAGAGAAAACATCCTTCACGCGTATGAGATCGCGGTCAGGGAAAAATACAGATTTTTCAGCTTCGGCGACGCGATGTTCATATCGTGAACCGACGCCCGATAAAGGATATATATCATGGAATTTCGCATCAAAAAAAAAGAAGGACGCGCGCGCAGGGGAGAGTTTGACACCGCTCACGGCACCGTACAGACGCCCGTGTTTATGAACGTGGGCACACAGGCGGCGGTAAAGGGGGGAGTGTCAACGGAGGATCTGGAAGCGATAAACTGCCGTGTCGAGCTTTCCAATACCTATCATCTCCATCTTCGCCCGGGCGAACAGATCATAAAGAGGTTCGGCGGTCTGCACGGTTTTATGAAGTGGGACAGACCGATACTGACCGACAGCGGTGGCTTTCAGATCTATTCGCTTGCAAAGCTCAGAAAGATCAAGGAAGAGGGAGTGTATTTCAGCTCCCATATCGACGGGCGCAAAATATTCATGTCTCCGGAAAACAGCATTCAGATACAGTCGGCGCTCGGCTCCGATATCGCAATGGCTTTCGATGAATGCGTGGAGATACCTTCTCCGAAAAAATATGTCGCCGACTCCTGCGAAAGAACGTACCGCTGGCTCGTTCGGTGCAGGGACGAGCTTGAGCGGCTCAACGCTCTCCCGGATACGGTAAATCCCGGTCAGCAGCTGTTCGGCATAAATCAGGGGACCGTGTTCAAGGATCTGCGCATAGAGCACATGGAAAAAATTGCACAGCTCGATCTGCCCGGTTACGGTATCGGCGGACTGTCCGTGGGCGAGACGACAGAGGAAATGTACGAAACGCTTGACGCCGTCCTGCCTCATGCTCCTGATAATAAACCGAGGTATCTTATGGGCGTGGGAACTCCCGAAAACATTGTCGAAGGCGTATGGCGAGGAGTCGATTTTTTCGACTGCGTCATGCCGGCGCGCAACGGCAGACACGGAAAGCTCTATACCCGTTTCGGGACGATAAATATCAAAAACGAAAAATATACGGACGACGAGTCTCCGATAGACGACAGGTGCGGCTGCCCGGTGTGCAGGAGATATTCCAGAGCTTACCTGCGGCATCTGTTCAAGGCCGAGGAGGTCCTTGCGCTGCGCTTCGGCGTACTGCATAACCTGTGGTACTATAATCAGCTTACCGAAGATATACGTTCCGCTCTCGAACGCGGAGAGTATGAAAAATGGCGAAGCGAGTTTTACCGGCTCAGGGAAGCGGGAGATGACGTCAGATGACGCGGCATTTCCGTCGTAAGACCGAAGCGAAATAATAATTGACAACATTTTGCACTTAAGTATATAATCAAGCCATAACATCTTGGAGGGTAACAAATTGAATTACACAAGCATTATAATGATAGTCGTTCTTCTGGTCGTATTCTATTTCTTCCTGATAAGACCGGAAAATAAAAAGAAAAAGAAGCTCGAGCAAATGAGGAACGAAGTCAAGGTCGGCGACGAGATCACCACGATAGGCGGAATGCTCGGCAAGGTCGTGAACGTGAGAGACGACACGATAACCTTTGAAACCGGCGAAGACAGAGTACGCATACAGATCGCCCGCTGGGCCATATCCAATACCGGCTACAATACTCAGAACTGAGCGATACGCGAAAACGGCAATACTAAAAACGATCCTCCCCCGCATATCCTTAACAAGGATAAATGCGAGGGAGGATCGTTTTATGAAAGAGGGAAGAGAAACGGCGGGAAGAATTGCGGCAGGAAGCGCCGTGACCGTGCTGACGTGCCTTGCGCTGCTTTTTGCGGCGTCGGTAATGACCGCGAAGGGTATTATTGAAGAAAGCGAAGCGAAGCCCTGTATAATCGCGGCGTGCGCGATGGGAAGCGCACTGGGCTCGGCCGCGGCGGCACGGGGGAAAAAAGCCGGCAGAAGCACGGCGGCGGCAGGGCAGGGAACAGCCTGCGCTGCGGCCGCTCTGACGGCGGGCGCGCTTATTGCTGACGGAAAAGGGATGGAAGGCTTTGCCGCGGCAGTGTTGTGCACATTGATGATACCGGCGCTGTCTATAGCTCTGATGACAAGGAAAAGGAGACGTAAACACCGCTGATATTACATCCTGCAATCTTGGACGACGACCGATAAAACAAGATGTAATCAAACAATATATTGCGTTTTTGACAGGAAAAGCAATAATATAACCACCATATAACGCAAATCAATACATCGAATGCGGCACCGGAGTTGACTCGGTTTACATAACATTGTAGACATAATACTTTGACATAATGCACAAAAATTTTGTAAAAGCATTATTTTTCTTGATAATATCGGTCAGTTGTAATATATTTAAAGAGCTTTTCAAGTCGTGCTCGTGCATCATCGAATTCTGCTGCTCATAATAATCTTACGAGGTGAGCAAAATGGACAGCAGAATGATACAAAGACGCGGATTATATATCTGCGCAGCGTTTTTTCTTGCGGGCGGAGCGTTCGGCGCTTATCGCGCCTGCGGAATAGATGCGGACTTATCGGGAAAGATGCTCGAGGTTTGCCGCAGCGGTTTATCGGCGCGGCAGGCTGTGCTGTTAAATCTCGCCCTGCCGTGTCTGGCTGTGTTTTTTTCAACCTCCGTTATCGGGTTCCTTTTTGTCCCGATCCTTGATTTTGCCGGGGGTTTTGCCGCGGCTTACATAATGACCGCTATCCTGTCGGCGTCTGGCAGGAATTTTTATACGATAGTGTTTCTCGCGGCTCCTGCGCTTTCCGGCGTGCTGTGTCAGCTCATGCTGTCCGTAAGCTGCATTGACCTTTCGTTTTCCGTTGGCCGTGAAAAGCGCGGAACAGCCGGTTTCGGACGTCTGCATATTTTTTTTGCCGCGTTGGCCGGACTTGTCATCCTAACCGCCGCCGAATTCTTTTTTTATAAATTTGCGCGATGAGCGTCCCGCAGAGAGACGCCGTTTCCTGAAATCGAAACGAAAGGAGGAGATGCTTCGATGCCCTCAGCGTATCATATCGACGATTTTGCCGGTTTTCTCAAAGAGGAAAAGCGCGTTTCCTCCAATACGCTTGTTTCGTATCTGCGCGATATCAATCAGTTTTGCGTCTGGGCGGCCGAGAACGGTTTTTCCGACGCTTCACGGATAGACAGAAATGCCGTCGAAAACTATTTCAGGCATCTCAAGGGATACGGAAAATCATCCGCAACTCTTTCCAGATGCGCCGCGTCTTTAAAATGCTATTTTGATTTTCTTTTAAGCAGGAAAATAATCGGCGCCAATCCCGCCGTCAAGCTTTCTCTGGATAAGCATTCCCGGCGTCTGCCTCAGATACTTACAAACAGGGAAGTCGAAACTTTTCTTGAGCAGCCCGACGTGAACGACGCCAAGGGAATTCGCGACAAGGCCATGCTTGAGCTGCTCTACGCTACCGGCATACGCGTAACGGAGCTTATTTCGCTGAATTATTCCGACGTCAATCTTTCGGCCGGCCTGATCGACTGCAGAAACGGGGATAAGGAAAGAGTGATCCCCATGTATTCCGTCGCAGTAAAGTCCCTGAGGGATTACCTTGACAACGTCAGACCCATGATGATAGCGGAGAGCAACGAGGCGGCGCTTTTTGTTAACGTAAACGGCAGCAGGATGTCGCGGCAGGGCTTTTGGAAGATCGTGAAGACGTACCAGAAGAAAGCGGATATCAAAAAAGACATCACTCCTCATACGCTGAGACATTCTTTTGCCGCTCATCTGCTTGAAAACGGCGCGGACATACATGCCATACAGGAAATGCTGGGACATGCCGATATTTCCTCCACGCAGATATATACGAAAGTCGTCAGAAAACAGCTTAAGGATGTCTATAATAAGGCGCATCCGCGTGCATGACGCCGTTTGGCGCTGCTGACGGGAAAGCAGGATCGCTCGAATGAGTATTTTCAGACCGTATAATTACAGAAATAAGCCGGATTTGCCGGAAAACGTTCCGGCAAAAAACGGCTTTTTTCAGTTTTGGGAGCTTTATTTCAGAAAATTCTGGCGCTTCGTTACTCTCAATTTTTATTATTTTCTTTTGACTCTCCCTCTTTTGATGCTTGCCTTTTTTACCGCAAACGGGTTTTACATATCGCTGACCGGAAATGAAGACACCGTGCTTTTCCGGGGCGTCAATTTTATTTTCTATCTTTTCGGATTTGTCCCGAAGCAGCTGTATGTCCCGCTGGTGATCCTGTCCGCGCTCGTATACGGCCCCGCGACTATGGGGCTGACCTATATTCTCAGAAATTTCGCCAGGCAGGAGCATGCCTGGACGTCCGACTTCTGGTCGAGAGGCGTATCGAATTTTCGGCAGGGTCTGTTTTTCGGCCTGGCCGATATCCTGGTCGCATACGTACTTTTTACCGGTATGTTCGGCGGTATGGCCGCGGCGGGAAAAACCGTCGGCTACGCCCTTTCGGTCATTCTCGCCGTGCTCAGCGCCGTCGTTTTCGTGATATGGGCCTTTATGCGGCACTATACCTATCTTATGGCGGTGACCGTTGAGCTCGGCGTTTTCGCGATACTGAAAAACGCGTGGCTTTTTACCGTGCTCGGATTTGGCCGAAACATACTCAGCGGCCTTGTCACGCTTGTATGCATCGTGGTATGCTTCATGCTCGCCCCGCTCGTGACGGTCGTCTCGCTGCCGCTGTTTTTTTATACGTTGTCATGGTTTGCGACGGTCTATATATGCTATCCGATAATAAAGAAATACATAATCGTTCCCGCGCTGGAGGCCGAAAAGAATAAAAGCGAATAACGTGCCTCTTCCGCCGGGCAGCATTGCCGCGGCGGAACGGTTGTGATATAATGAACATATCATGTTCATTATATCGCGCATCTCGCATCTCCGAGGCGAGGCGATTAAATCCAATGGCCGTGCCGCCTCAG
>JAEEGH010002288.1_pt1 | contig 51995 bp, 39 predicted proteins | sample 9134181 | NCBI WGS metagenome assembly JAEEGH01 (sample SAMN16246544, study PRJNA631951) | gut metagenome | biome: gut microbiome; feature: rumen; material: DP-attached | host: Bos | place: Iran: Karaj | collected 2018-10 | reverse complement strand
GAACAACTCCGTTCCACCAACAGCGGCATACTGTCCATCAGTACCTGCATTAGCAGGTACTGCAGAGGATTTAACTGTAACATCTGCCATAGATTCCGGCTGGGGGTTAACTGCTTTCCATTCACCAGAACCCGTGGAACTATACTGCCAGTAGGTAAAGCCATTGTTCATCCTTACCCAGTCATTATTAGAATATTCGTCCTTATGGTTATTCCTGTCGCTATAAAGGAAGTCGGCATTTTCAATGGTTACACCTGTAGGCGCCGTTGTCGTGCCCTCAGTCCATAAACGGGTGTCTTGCTTTGTATAAAAAACATAAGTCCACATACCATCACCAACATTTCCTCTGTCATTCAACAGATTGTTTAATTCAACACCTGTCATGTTGGGATAGGTAGTAGTACCATCATCATCATCATGAGCTATGTTATAATAGTCTGTTTTTGAACAATCAACCCACACTCCTCCCCATTCATTGTCGGCTTCAATTTTTTTGAAATAACGAATAAAGCTGATGCTCTGACCATTCTCATAAAGGGCCAAATGACTACTATTATTTATATAATCTGTTATTTCAGATGTGCTTTCATTATCTATCTGTTGCTTCACATTACCTGGGTTAGAAGTAACTGGCCCACTCCAGGAGCCGCCTGTAACTTGCAGTTGACAATACATATAACTTGGAACCTTTGCAACCGTCCCAACAACCGGTGATGTATTTTCCATTGCTTCTTGAGTTGCGTATTCCAAGTCGGTCCATTGTTCTGAAGCAGAAGTCCACGCCTTAGTAGTAACATACTGATACAAATTACCGCCAAAAATAGCAGTCGAGCCGGCAACTGATGTAACATCTCCCCAATTTTCCGTCTTATACCAAGTCCAGTTGTTGGCGGTCATGCCTTGAGAACTTTTCACGATGTGAGCATCGCCCATGTCAACTTCAGTAACACCTGTGAAGCCACCACTATTCTCACCTCCTGTCTGGGCTTGTAAAGCCACTATGTCGGCGGAAGTAATGTTACCTTCAAACTTGATTTTCGTAATTGTTGACCTGTCAACTGAAAGATTAGATAAAAGCGCCGTAACTGTCTCCCCTACCTTTCCCAATTCTCCAGAGGTAGTTGCGTTACACGTTACAGTAAGCGTAGTTCCGTCAAGCGTGGCCGTGGTACTACCATTAGTAGCAGTGTTACCACTTACAACCACATCCGCCCACAAGTTTTCCGGCAGCAACAATGCCACCATACAAAATACCATAAAGAAAAAATTCCTCATAACAACTGAAAGATTTTTTATTGTTAATTACCTTATTATTAGTTCTAAATGAATAGGCTTGTCAGCAGCTAAAATGGTATGGTCTTACTCCTGAATGAATAGGTGTGTCAGCAGCTAAAAAATGGTATGGTCTTGATTCGTACTTTTTAAAAGTCAATGCAAAAGTATATATAAATATAGAGAAAGGAGTCAACGACCCCTTTCTCTTAACTCTTTTTTAACTAAAATTAGTGATTCGAACTTCGTAAGCGGATGTTTACCAGTCGTCGGTCTCCATCATTTCCGCATCCTCGACAACCTCATACTTGCGGGGAAGGCTGATGACGAAGACCGTGCCGCCACCGGGGTTATCCTCAACGGAGATGCTACCCTCGTGGGCATCGACGATGGCCTTCACGCGGTCCAGACCCAGCTCGCCGCCTTCCATCATGACATGGTCGAAGACATGGGCCTTGTACTCGTCCTTGATGCCTACGCCATTGTCGGCTATGAGCAGCTTCACCACATCGTCGGACGGAGCAAAGACGCTGACCTGGATGCGGCAGGCATGGGGACAGAAGCGCACGGAGTTTTTGAGCAACTGGTTGACGGCCTGTGTCAGCTGCTCCTTGTCGAAGGTTGTCATCAACGACTCGACGGTGGAGTTGAAGCTGAGCTTGGCGCTCTTTCCGTCGGGAGCCTTGAAGCTGTCGCATATCCGGCTGATGCACGCCACGATGTCGCCCTCGGTCGGCTCCAGGTGGATATCCTCCTTGCTGATGGGCTGGTCGGCAGCGGCATCGCTCTTGGCACCGTTCATCTGCAGGCGCATCTCGTTCATCCACTGCATCTTCTCGGTTTCACGGCGGAAATTGTCAATCTCCATCTTTCTCTTCTGACGGGCAAGGAAGTTCCTGTGCCAGAGCCAGTAGGCGCCTGCCAGTATCAGCACGTAGAACAGGTATGCCCACCAGGTGCGGTAGAAAGGCGGTTCGACGACAATCTCCAGCTGGCTCTCAATGTCGCCCGGCGTACCGTCGTCCTTCAGCATGCGGACACAAAGGGTGTAGGAGCCTATGGGCAGCGACATATAGGTGATGTTGGGGTTCTGCTCGGAGGTATGAATCCACTGGCCGTCCTCGTCGAAGCCGTCCAACCGATAGACGAAGCTGTGGCTGTTGCCCAGCGAGGCATTGGTGGAGCCTAACTGGATGGTGAAGTTGTTTTCAGAATACTTCAGGTGCAGCTCACGGCTGATGTCGAGAATCTCCTCCATGAGGACACGACCGTGAAGCCGCTCACCCACCTGCACCTCATGGCCGCCTAACAGCAGTCCGCTGAATACGGGGCGCTCGGTGCTCTTCTCTCCGCCAATCTGCTTGGGGTCGATGATGTCCAGTCCACCCTGACCGCCCACGAGGATGAGTCCCTCGCGGGTTTGGTAGATGGAGCGCTGGTTGTAGGTGCCGGGCTGCAGTCCGTCGCGTGAGTTGAAGCTGAGCACCATGAACGCGTAGGTGCCGTCGTCCTCCGGCTGTACTGCGACACGTGAGATGCCGTGGTCGGTCACCACCCACATGACGTGGTCACGGTCTTCGAGGAGTCCGCAGACGCTGGAGCCGTAGAGTCCCTTGGTCATGTCGAGCAACTCGACGTTCTTGGTCTTCGGGTCGTAAACGTAGGCACCCGACGAGGTGCCCTGCCATATCAGTCCGCGGCTGTCCTCCAGGGCGCAGTAGGTGGTGTGTGACGACGAGGGCAGGTCGGGGTCATCGGGAATCTTGCCGTTGATGAGCTGCCCCGAAACGGGATTGATAATGGAGTAGTAGTCGTCGTGTCCCACGAGGAGCCATCCCTTGCTGGTCCATCGCACGGTGGTCATATAGCCGTTGGTAAGGGCTGTGTTGCCCTGGTTCCACGACTTGAACTTCCCGGTCTTGGGGTTGTACATCTGCACACCGCTGCCCAGGGTGCTGAACCAGATGCGGTGCCAATGGTCCTCGGTGAGGTCCCACACATTATTGTTGGCCAGTCCGCCCGGCTCGTCAATGGCCCGGGTGTTACGGATGACAGCTGTTCCGCGGTCGGCGGGCTCCTGGGGAATGCACTGGCTGAGACCGCCGTTGTAGGAACCGAACCAGATGGAGCCGTCGGAGGCTGCCAGCGAGCCCACCATCACGTTGCCGGAGAGTCCGCTGTTGTCCTTGGTATAGTGCTGCATGACCTCATCGGTCTTGGGGTTATAGACCAGGATTCCCTGGTCGTTGGTACCCACCCAGTAGTTGCCGAAGCGGTCCTCGCAGACGGTGTTCACCTCACCCAGCTCCACGCTGCGGAAGTTGTTGGTGCTCTTCCGGTACTGGCAGATACCATTGCGGTAGAAGCCAATCCACACCTGTCCGAGGTCGTCTTCGTAGAGATGGCGGATGGTGTTGTCGCTGATGGTCGTCTCATTGTTCTTGTTGTGAGTGAACTGGCGCACCTCCTTGTTCTTCATGTCGATGACGAAAAGTCCCTGGTGGTCGGTAGCCACCCAGAGCCAGTCGTTCTCATCGACCAGCAGGTCCCACACCTGCAGGGACTCGTGCAGGTCGTCGGACAGCTTGTCGATGCCACGTGAACGGAGGTACTCCTCGGCAGAGTTGTACCACACCTTCTCCTTCTGGATATAGATGAAGCACTGGGGCTCGCTGATAATCCACAGGTTTTGCAGCGCGTCTATATAAATATGGTAGTCACGGTTCTCCAGTCCGCCATGTTTGCGCATCCAGTCGCTCTGCCACTCGGCACGTCCCGTCTCGCCGTTGAGACAGAGGAGGTCGCCATTGTTGCTGGTCATGACCACCTTATCTCCGAGACTGGCAAACGACGAGACGAGGAAGTGCGAGGGCACCTCGTTCTTGTCGAAGTCGTAGCCATAGCGGAAGCGGGTCAGCTTCTTGCTCTTGGGGTTGTAGTAGAACACGCCCTCGTCGTACAGCTTCGCCCAGTAGTTCTTGTCCTTGTCGATAAAGATGCGGTCAACGCCCTTACGGGGCAGTCCGAACTTCACCAGCTCGTCCTGGATGTTACGCTGGAAGCGCTCGGTGACGGGGTCGAAGACGGAATAGTTCATGCCGTGCTTGATCCAGAGCTTGCCGTCGTGGCCCTCATAGATTTTCTCCACGTAGTTGTCGCGCATGGTCGTGGAGTCCATACGGTTGGAGTAGTAGGTCTTGACACGGTAGCCGTCATAGCGGTTCAGACCGTACGCCGTACCTATCCATACAGCGCCGCGGGAGTCCTTGAAGATGCAGTTGACCTGCGAGCTGCTCAGTCCGTCGCGGGTGTCGAAGCGGCGGAACTTCATATCAGGAATATTGCCTGCAAGCGCTGTTACCTCACATAGCATCAGTACCAAGACTGCGCAAAAACCAATAATTTTCTTCATTTATCTTTTCCTTTTAAATTTGACTGAATAATGGCGCTGCAGCTCATAGAGCAGCGCAGCCGCAACCAAGAGACATAGCAGCATGGCCCACCAGGAGCGGTACCACGGTATGTCGATGGTAATGTCGAGCCGGCTCTCGGTCTCACCCAGCGTGCCGTCGTCGTTGAGCATACGGACACAGAGGGTGTAGTGGCCTGACGGCAGACCCATATAGGTGATGTTCGGATTGAGCGACGAGGTCTTCATCCACTTGTCGTTGTAGCCTTCCAGGCGATAGACGAAGCGTGTGCCGTTCTCGATGCCGCCATTGTCAGAGCCCATCTCGATGGTAAACTGGTTCTCGCTGAAGCGCAGGTCAATGGCCTCAGTCTGACTGAGCGTCTTCTCCAGAATGACGTGGCCATTATACTCCTGCCCTGTCTCGATGAACTCGTTGAAGACCACCAGGCCGCTGAACACAGGGCGTTCCTGCATCTTGTTGGCAGCCAGGTTACGGGTGTTGATGATGTCCAGTCCGTCCTGTCCGCCTACCAGCACATAGCCCGAACGCGTCAGGCAGATGGCACGCTGGTTGAAGGGACCAGGCTGCAGACCGTCGCGGTCGTTATAGCTACGGACGGAGAACACCCACTCGTCGTTCTCGTCTTTCTGCGGGGTGACGCTGGAGACGCCGTGGTCGGTCACCACCCACATGGTATGGTGACTGTCCTCCACCATGGAGACGACGTTGGAACCGTAGAAGCCCGACTTCATGTCCAGCAGGTAGCTCTTGCCCGAGGTGCGGTCGTTGATGGAAAGTCCGGAGGGCGATGCCTGCCAGATGATGTTCCGACTGTCGTAGAGTGTCTGCGTAGAGGCCCGTGAGATGGTATAGGTATTCTCGTCGTGGGGCGGCGGCATATTGATGACGCGGAAGGTACGTGGGTTGATGAGGGCACAGTACTCGGAGTTGCCTAACATCACCCAGCCGTTGGCAGCCATCGAAATGCTGTTGGTCCAGACGGTGGCCAGATAGGAATTGCCTTCGGTGAACGAGCGGTGGACCCCGGTACGCTTGTCAATACGCACGACACCGCCACCCAGCACACCAACCCAGATGTTGCCCCAGTGGTCCTCGGTAATGCCCCAGATGTTGTTGGTCATGAACTTGGAACCGGGCGAGGTGACGGTGGTCACGCTCCACTCCCCATTGCGATACTTGATGAGTCCACCCTCCCAGGTGCCAAACCACAAGGTGCCGTCACGCGAACAGTAGCTGCTCACGATGACATCGCTGGTGACGCCAAGCTGCGACTTGCGGAAGGAGTCAACCACCTCGTAGGTCCGGGGGTCGAACTTCAGGATGCCGCCGCTGTTGAGTCCCAGCCACCAGTAGCCGGCATGGTCCTCGCAGATGGCGTTGATGTCGCCCAAGGGCAGGGTGTTGAAGTTGGAGAGGGCGTCAGAGCTCATGGCAACGCCATTCTTGAACGTGGCAGCCCACATGCGTCCCAGCTGGTCCTTATAGAGATGCTTGGCGGTGGCCTCGGGCAGCGAGTGCTCGTCAGACTTCACGTTGGTGAACTGTCGCCAGTCATGGTTCTTGAAGTCGAGCACGAAGATGCCGTAGTGGTCGGTGGCCACCCAGAGGTAGCCTTGATTGTCGTAGCACACCTCCCAGACGATGATGTCGTCGGGCACGTTCTGGAAGCCCTTGGCACGCATGAATTCGGTAAGTGAGGAGTACCAGCGGTTTTCCTTCGGAGAGTGGATATAGGTACCTACGGAGTGGGTGATGACCCACGTCAGGTCCTGAGGCTGGTCGTAGAACACCCAGTAGTCGTTATAGGCATTCAGCGTTCTCTTGACGTAGTCGTTCCTGCTTTTCACGGTTCCCGTCTTCTCGTCAATGGTTATCAGGTCGCCCAGGTTCGAAACGAAGAGCATGCCGGCGGGAGTCTCGGTAGCTGCCGAGATGCCGAACTCCTTGGGGAAGGAGGTGTCGTCGTAGCCAAAGGGCCATTTTACCTGTCGCTTGGTCTCCGGGTCCAGGAAGTACAGGCCGTCGCGGTAGGTCTTAATCCAGTAGCGCTTCTTGCTGTCAATATGGACATACTCTATCTCACCCTGGAGCCCCTGCTCTGCAAGCCATGTGGAGGGTGTGCGGTTCACCTTTTCTGTCACGGGGTCGAGCAGCGAGTAGTTCATGCCGTGGTTCAGCCAAAGGCGTCCGTAGTAGTCCTCCTGCACCTGGTCAATACGGTTGTTGCGCAACGTCAAAGTGTCACGCTCGAAGGAATAGAAGTTACGGAAACGATAGCCGTCATAGCGGCAAAGGCCGAACGGCGTGGCCAGCCACATGAAGCCGTGGCTGTCGCGAATCATGGAATTGACCTGAGAATTAGCCAAGCCGTCACGGGTGTCAAGACGGCGGAACTTGACATCAGGTATTCCTTCGGCATAAAGGGTATGCGCCCAGACACCTATGAGGAAGACAAGGAAAAGACGAGTCATCTAAAAAGCTATTTTATGTTTTGAGGAGGTCTCGCGGATAACCAGTTCCTGCGGGACTATCTCATGATAGACGGTGTGGTCACCGCCAATATTCTTCATCAACATCTTACAGGCCGTGACGCCTATCTCATGGCTGCGGTCCTCAATGACCGAGAGACGGGGGGTGACATAGGCAGCATGGACATCGTCGGTGAAGCCGATGAGCGCCACGTCCTCGGGGATGCGGAGGTTCAGCTGCTTGATGGCTGTGAAGGCCGCAAAGGTGATGATGTCGTTGAAGGCCAGTATGGCATCCGGCCGGTCCTCGCGCTTCAGCATCTCCGTGGCAGCATCCAACGCCACCTGGTAGTCAATGGGACCACAGGCCACCATCTCCCGGAGCACCGGCAGACGGTTCTCGCGAAGCGCCTCCAGATAGCCATGCTTTCGTCTGCGTACCATGTCCAGATGGTTCGGTCCGCCGATGAAGGCAATGCGCCGACTGCCCGTATCGATGAGGTGCTGCGTGGCCTCCTGAGCCGCCACATCACCATTGGCCTTGACCGAGGAGAACTTCTCGGGCAGACAGGTACGGCCGAAGAACACCAGGGGGATGCCCATGTCGGCTACCTCCTCGAAGTGGCGGTAGTCGGTGGTGGTCTGCGACAGACAGGCAATGACACCCTCCACATGCATGCTGACAAAGTTGTCCAGCGCACGGGTCTCTGTCTCGAAGTCCTCGTGGCTGTTGGCGCTGATGACGCTATAGCCCGACTTGGCTGCCTCCGCCTCGATGCCTGCCAGCACGGCGGCATAGTAGTGGGTTTCCAAATGGGGCACCACCACACCGATAATCTTCGGGGCTTCACGGCGTAGGCTTTGAGCAAAGGGGTTGGGACGATAGTTCCTTAACTTTGCAAGGTCCTTCACACGCTGCTGCATCTCCCTTCCTATTTCAGGAGAGGAACGCAACGCACGACTGACGGTGGCAATACTGACACCGAGTTCACGGGCAAGGTCTTTAAGAGACGTCCTCCGCTTGGGATTTCCGTTCTTTTGATTGTTAGTAGTAGCCATTTTCATTAAAGTATGGTGCAAAAATAAACATTTTTACGGAAATTGCAAACGTTTACGTGTGTTTTTTTTGCAAAACACTACAAAAACATATAAATAATGCGTACCTTTGCACCAGAAAACAGAATGAGTAATGAATAGTTGATAATAAGTTAGTTAATGAATCAAGCCTGTCGTGATGACAGGCTTGTTTTTTTTGTATTAAGTTAATTCCCCACACAATTTTTCGTGAGAACGGTGCATGTGCCAATACATCAGGGCAAAGACGGTCATTTCCAAAAGCGGATAGACATAGGGTACATTCAGCAGACAGGTGACGTAGATGATGATGGCACGGGTGTTGAACGTCAGCAGATTGGTATATTTCATCAGCGGAAGGGAACCACGACGGAAGGTATCGCGGAGCGACTGGGGCATGGAGGAGGCATCAGGGTAACGCTGGCGGACCTGACGGAAGAAGCGCTGGAACTGTGGGGTACGCCGTTCCTGACTGCGGCAGTAGTTGGCGTAGTTGTAATAAAAGATGCGCTGCAACCACTGACGTTTCGGGAGACGCTCGTAAACTTGGCGCTGAGCGGCATAGCTGTCGAGTTCACTACCCTCACGGCCCAACAGGAAATAGAGGTGTATCTGACGGTAGTAGTCGGCCAGGGAGCTCTGCGGCGAGTGGCAGAAGATGCTGGCTATGAAACAAAGGAGAAACGACAGGGAGTAGGACAATGGCGTTCCCAAGGCAGGCTCCCACATACGGCCAATACGGAATATCAGCGCCAGGTAGATGGCAAAGAACCAGAGGTCGCCCGAGAAACCGTCGAGCATACGGCCGATGAGCGTTTTCTTACCGGTCAGACGGGCCATCTGCCCATCGGTGGAGTCACAGAAATTGGCCAGCATGAGCAACAGCACACCGAGGAGGTTGTGCTGCAGGTCGGTGAAATAGAACATATAGCCTGCTGCCACGCCAAGGAAGATGGAGAGGATGGTCACCACATTGGGGTGAACGCCAAGCTTCATCCACCCAAGGGCGAAAACGAGACCGATGGGACGGGTGAAATGGACGTCAAGCCACTCCTCGGTATCGTCGGACTTGAACGAGACACGGAGCATTTCCTGAAAAGACTTTTTCATATTTACTCTTTTACCCTTTTACTTTTTTACCCTTTTACTTTTTTACCTTTAAGAAGCTCACCGCCTTCAGGATGTCTGAAGCATGGTCAATGTCAAGCACCTTACTGAAGGGCCACGCCTTTACCGCCAGTTCCTCGGCAATCAGGGCCCGCTGGAAGTTACGCATGCGGTGCTCGCCACGGGCCACGCAGCGCCCAAGGACGGAGAGGGCGTCACTGCCCAAACCATAGATGCCGGCAGAGACATATTGGAGAGTGGAGGGTGAAGGGTGAAGGGCGGAGGGGGTATCGCGGAAAGCGGTGATGTTCATATCGTCGTCAACATCCACATAGAGGGGCTTCTCATCGTCGATGTAGGAGGTGACACCCATGAGAATGGTGGAGGGTGGTAAACCAGCCGTGAGCCGCAGGCTATTGTCGTTGCGAAAAGCAGCGACATAATCACGGAACTCCTCTTCACGGAAAATGGTATCGACGGTTGTCAGGATGAACGGAGCACCGGACAGGAAGGGACTGATTTCGTAGAGGCTATGCATGGAGCTGGGGGTGCTCTTGACGACAAAGCGAAGGGGGACGGGACGTCCCTGCAGACCATCACGCTGCAACTGGACAAGATGGTGGCTTACCTGGGCTGTCTGGTCGTTGCAGATGACGACAATCTCATCGGCATCATTGTCCATGAAGATGCGGATGAGACGGTCTATAAGACACTCGTCCCCCACCCTGACCAATGGTTTGGGTTGGGGGACGCCCTCGGCGGCCAATCGCGAGCCTTCACCCGCTGCTATGATGGCATATCTCATACTACGGTCTATCGATGATGTTCAGCTGATTGGTATGGTAGTCGCCAGTGCCTACCAGCGACTGCTGGGAAGAACGGACAAGGCCGGACAGCGAAATATCGCCGGAGCCGCGGAGGTCGGACACAACAGCACCTCCATCGATAAACGAGGCCTTGATGTCGCCGGAGCCTTTCAGACGAAGGTTGGTGCTGGGGGTACGCTCATAGCCCACCTTTACATCGCCGGAGCCTACCAGCTCTACCGAAGAGGAAACCTGCACCACGGCATGACGGACCTCCAGGTCGCCGGAGCCTACCAGCGTGATGTCCAAGTTGTCGCAGATGACGTCAGCAAAATCCATGTCGCCAGCGCCCTTCAGCTCCAGACGGAGGTTGTCGGTGTCGAAATGGCTCCTGCAGACGAAGTCGCCAGAGCCCGTCAGCAACACGTCGGTGAGGTCCGGGGACGTGACATAAACCTTCACGTCGTCGGCATCTATCATACTGAAGTTAACGATGTTCTTCAGTTCATCCCTGAAACGAATGGTCAGACAATTGTCCTCGACCGTTGTCTCCAGGCAAGACAGGATGTCAGCAGGGGCATCCACATAAACAGAGGTGCTGTCGCTCTGAGAATAAATAACGGTGGGCGAGCCCATCAGCGTGATACGCTCGAAGGAGGCTACCTGGCGCCGTTCTTTCAAGATGGATTCGTCACTCATGTTATGCCGGACCTGGATACACGATGTCAGGGCAAAGGCCACGAAAAGGAATAATGCTGTTTTCTTCATACGTTTCTAACTATTTGGTTCTGTAGGTTTGACGTTCATCTGACGGGAAAAGTTGCAAACCACGATTATTTTTCTCAGAATTTCAACTGGACCATCAGCCGGACGCCGTTCTTACGGGCTGTGGGCAGGTGGTTGTAGTTCAGACGACGGACATACTCCACATGGATGAGCTTGAAGATGTTATGGATGCCGAGAGAGAGTTCCAGGTAGGGACGGTGGGAGTCGATGACATAAGAGCCCTCAGGGAAGACCATGAGCAGGGGACTGCCGGCATGCTGCGGCAACGTGGGGTTATTCTTGTCGGAGAGGGCACCCCAGAGGCAACGCACACCGATGTACTCGCGCCACTTCAACTTCTTGAGCAAGGGCACCCGGTTGAAGAGCTTGCCGTTCAGGTCCCAGCCCATCTGTACAGAAAGGAAGCGGTCGGTAGGGAACTCCATATTGTTGATGGCCTCAAAGGTGAAGTCCTGGACGATGTACGAGAGGTTGGTCTCTGGCAGGATGAGCAGGGGGAAGGGCACCTGGTTCCACTGTACGCCCCCCTTTACCCGCCAGTCCATCTTTCCCCAAGAGGCCAGCCAGAAGCGCTTGAAGATGCTGGCCTCCGTATAGTTGTAACGGTAGTCGCCTCCCAGCAGGCCCTTGATGCCAAGGGTATGGCTGATGGTGAAGACGGGTGCATCGAGGTTGATTTTACGGCGTCGCTGCTTGGTATTGATATAGGTGGCACCGGGACAGTATTCCAGTTCGGCACGGAGCTCGGTGGTGCGGAAGGAGATGGAGGTGAGGGGTGAGGAGTGGGCGGAGAGCGGCGTGAAGTGCAGGTTTCCTGCTGCTTCGTTCGACTCCGTCTTCATGCTAAGCGTTGCCTTCATACCCGTTTCGTCCTCCCATTCAAAAGACAGTTGCTGACGGTTGTAGAACATCATGGCATCGACCTTCGACCACTTCAGGGCGGTGAAGACATTGTCCTTGTCGGTATGCATGAACTTGTCGGAGGGCGACATGACATCATAGGTGGAGGTGAAGGTCAGCGTACGTTTGGGGTACTCACGGGGCAGGTAGTCCTTCTTGTTGAACGAATAGACCAGTTCTCCCTTGTAGTAGTTCTTATGGCTTCCCCACCCACGGGCATAGTAACCTGACAGGAACCAGTGGGGACTGAGGTTGGCGGTGGTCTGAGCACTGATGCGGGTGCGCAGCCCATCGACGAAATTGCCGGTAAGTATGGTGTTGACAGGGCCTATATCGACCTTCGAGGGACTGCTCGTCTCGACGAAATTCTCAATGAGGGCCTTCAGTCCGAAGATGACGTAACGGAAACCTTTCATCTGTTCGAGGTGACGGACGAAGGACTCCATGGAACGTTCGCTACGAGTAAGGCGTACCTGTCGGTAGCGGGCCCAGAAATCGGCTTCACGCATGTTGGCACTGGGGTCCCGCAATTCTTTCTTTCTTCCACGGAACAGCTGTTTGGGCAGTTCGGAGAAGTCGTAGTCCGTCAGTCGCGTATTCCTGACCACCACAAACTTCTGCAAAAAACTGGCCAGTTTCAGTTCGACCATGAGGTCATCAACGCTGAGCACCCAGGTGCTGTCCGGCAGTTGGTAGAACTCCTGGACTATCTGCATGTTCTCGACAAAATTGACATCGGACTGTCTGGGCAGGGTCAGCTCACAGCGTTTCACCTGAAAGGAAGAGTCGTCGAGCACATAGAGGTCGCCCCGGAAACCAAAGTCCTGCTGATTGTTGGGCATGAAGTGCAGGTGGATGCAACGGTCACGGTTCACATTGAGTGTGTCGATAATGTAGTAACGGTAGAAGCTGATGGCGCCCTGACCGATGGGCGACGTGAAGGGGTACTGGAACAGCCGTACCTGGTCATCATAGATATTGACATCGGTAAAGATATCCTTCAGCGCAGTGGTCATGATGTCACCCGTCTGAATGAGGTCGTTGATGCCGGTAGATTGCTGTCCGAGGATGATGTCACGCTCGCTGTGGGGCTGTCGGCGGTAGGAACGCTGGGTAACCGTCTCATCGACGGAAACAGGCAGTATGAGTTTCTGATTGAAGGGGCACACCTCTACCTGATTGGCGAGGAACCCTAACTTCTTGGAGGCTGCCAGCCGCTCCAGTTCCTGGGGTGTCACATCGTTCAGGGCGAAGGTAATTTTCTGATATTTATGATATTGGTAATAGTCACGCTGCGACAGGTCCGTGAGCCGCTTGTGCTCAATGACCTTCCGCATGAGTTCAACAGCGGGATTGTTCTTGCGGCTGTAGCGATGGCTGCCGCTGTTGACTATAACACGGTCTATCTGCTGGACGCGGTTGAACCACTTGGTGGTGTCAGTATCCACATCGGGATTCAGCTGCGCCTGCACCGGCAGACACAGCACGGAAAGGAAAAGGAAGAATACTGGTTTAATCCAATTCTTCATCAGCCTCGTATCCGCCCATTTCGCGGATGGCATTCTTCAGCATCGTGTATTGCTGGTAGAGGTTATTGACGGGCTCCTCACCCTGCACATAGTCGTGCATGGGACACTTCAGGAAGAAACTCAGGAAGCGCTGGATGCCATAGCGTCCGGCACGGGCAGCAAGGTCGCTGAGCAGACAGAGGTCCAGACACAGTGGGGCTGCCAGGATGGAGTCGCGGCAGAGGAAGTTGATCTTTATCTGCATGGGATAGTTCATCCAGCCAAAGATATCGATGTTATCCCACCCTTCCTTATTGTCGTTACGCGGCGGGTAGTAGTTGATGCGTACCTTATGGAAATAGTCCCGATAGAGGTCGGGCTGGTCGTCGGCCTTGAGGATGGTCTCAAGGGTGGAGAGCTTGGACACCTCCTTCGTACGGAAGTTCTCTGGCTCGTCAAGCACCAGACCGTCACGGTTGCCAAGAATATTGGTAGAGAACCAGCCACTCAGACCCAGGTTTCGTACACCGAGAATAGGGGCGAAACCTGACTTGACCAGGGTCTGTCCTGTCTTGAAGTCCTTGCCTGCGATGGGCATGCGGGTCTTCTCTGCCAGTTCCCACATGGCAGGTATATCGACCGTGATGTTCGGGGCACCCATGATGAAAGGCGCTCCTTCGCTCAGTGCCGCATAGGCATAGCACATGGACGGTGCAATATGTTCGCGGTCATCTGCCTTCATAGCTGCCTCCAAGTCAGCAAGCCGGTAGTGAACCTTCTCCTCAACAGGAACATAGATTTCCGTAGAGGCTGCCCACAGCACCACGAGACGGGAGCAGTGATGCTTGGCCCTGAAGTTGCGGATGTCCTGACGCAACAGCTCGACCATCTCCCAACGAGTAGGAATGGTGCTTGCTGCATGCTGCGTGATGCACTTTACATTATCACCATCCAGACGACGTACATAGTTCTTATCGAAAGCTGCCGGCATGGGGACAATCTGTTCCAGCTCGTCCTTCACGGGAATAATGTCCTTTTCCTCCAGCACCTGGGCATACATGGCATTCTGAAAGGCGTTCTGGGGATAGACATCCCATGCACCGAACACAATATCATCCAATTGTGCCAACGGTACGATATCGCCATAGGGCAAATATTGCTTCTCGGCACCACGGCCTACACGTATCTTGTCGTATTGTGTCATGGAACCGACGGGCTTCGCCAGTCCCTTGCGTACCATGAGGACACCTGTCATGAAGGTCGTTGCCACGGCCCCACAGCCTACAACCATTATTCCTAACTTGCCTTCAGCAGGCTTTACATTCGTATGTTTCATGTCTTTTATTTATATGTTTTCTAACAATTGTTTCAAATCAGTGATGACACTATCGGGCAGCGTCTCGTCCTCAGGCTCTGAGGACCACCCCTCGCCCTTCAGCCACACCGTACGACAACCGGCAGCCTTGGCTGGTATGATGTCTTTCTTCATGCTGTCGCCCACAACGACAACCTCAGACGGAGAAAGCCCTAATGCCTCGACACCCAACAGGAAAATCTGCGGGTTGGGCTTACGGACGCCTACAACTGCCGACTCTATCACGCTATCGAAAAAACGGTCCATGCCAAACTCATGCAGTACGGTAGGCATATTCCCGTAGAAATTGCTGACCAGTGCCATGGGATAGCGCTCCCGGATTTCAGCCAGCACCTCACAGCTATGGCGTGTATGGCATACCACCTGCTGATAGAGGTCATCCAACAGGCTCTCGTGGAAATGCTCCGTGGCGGTCAACGGCAGTTGCTGCAGCTCCAGCGTGAGCTTCTTAGACAGTGTCTGCCGGAACGTATCATCCCGGCGGACGATGCTGTTACGGCCCAACATCCGTTCGGCATAGACATACGCCTCACGGAACTGGGTTTCAGTCACCGGAACACCTGCCCGCTCGTAGGCATGCCACAGCATCTTTCCCCAGTGGCAACCACCTGTATCGAGCGTTCCACCATAGTCGAAGATAAATCCCTTAACCATAAGCCTACACGTCACTCTGCCCTCGTTTGAATATCACACAAGTGGCAATAGCCTGGCCAGCATCCTTGCGACAGGACGAGAAACTGGGCCAGTCGTTGAAGTCAATCAAAACCAGGGAGCCATCGGGACGGACAATAGCATCACCACCATAGACGGTCAGTCCACAGACAGCAGCAGCCCGCTCTGCCAATTCCTTGAGTTGCTCCTGACTGAAGGCATAGTGATGAGGTTTGCCGTTATAGCGCTCATGTCCCAGCTTTGACTGACCGCCATCGCCTGGGTAGCTGACATGGAAAAACACGGTGCCCATGACACCATAGAACTTCACAAGGTCACCTTCCACATGAGGACTCTCCACAATATCTTGAATTCCACGGTCGTGGAACGCCCGAAGGGCCTGTTCGAGCTGGTCCTCCGATTCCACGAAGAGAATGTCTTCTGCACTCTGCACGTGGGCATCGCCTCTCTTCAGCCAACATGCTCCGTTGCTGATGTCTTTCGTCGGCATGGGAATACCCGCCTCACGTAGCTTACTTTCCAAGAGGCTGCGTTTCCCACACAACAGGACAGCTGCACTGCTATTGATGACGATACAGTGCTCACGTTCCTTTTCTGCCAGCATCTCTGTCACACGACGGCGACGTCCCATGGTGATGTATATCGAGGCATCGGGCAGTTGTTCGATGCGGTCCTCATCAAAGAAATCGACCTGGAGTCCGCGATGCCGGAGGTCGCGGCACACGGCATCCATAATGGCAGCATCCTTCTCAACCGAATTGGGTGAGAAGACAGCAGCACGCCCGATGGCGACAACATGAGGCTGAGCGTCTTTCTCGGTCTGTACACCGGGCATGTCCAGCCAGAACGTGGAACCTTTTCCCTCCTCCGAACTGACTCCCAACTTGGCTTCGATGCTTTGGGCAATGGTACGGCAGAGCGGAAGGCCTAATCCGGTTCCAGGAACAAACTGGTCCAGCTTGACGAAGTGTTCAAAGATATGGCCTATCTGACTCTCGGGGATGCCCTTTCCCGTATCATGGACCCAGATACGAGCCTTGTTATCAGGCAAACGACGGTAGCCAAGCACCACGACACCATGCTCTGTAAACTTCAGGGCATTGAGCATGTACTGCTCCAGTATCTCGTTGACACGCATACGGTCACTATGGATGACGAACGTGGGTTCTGGACGTTCAACGATAATCTTGACATCCTTCTTATTCTGTCTCCGATGACGCCCCGCCACCTCTTTCAGGAGCAGGTTCAAATCGAAGTCCTCCATCGTAGGGGGATGACCGCCGGACTCCAACTTCGAGATGTTGACAAGATCGTTAATCATCCGCAACAGCTTTCCGTTATTCTCCTGAATGAGTTCTACCAAGTGATGACGCTCTGACTCGTCCTCCACCATTGGGAGCACGTCGCTGAATCCGACAATAGCATTCAGCGGCGTACGAATCTCATGACTGATATTAGCCAGGAAGGCAGACTTCAGACGGTCACTCTCCTCCGCCTTACGTAAAGCAGAAGTCAGTTCGTTCTCAATGCGTTTCTGTTCGTCAATGCGTCGGGAAACACCAATAATCTCCAAGGGGTTTCCAGCGGCATCGTGCTTACCAACCATGGCATAAGTCTCGCTCCAGTAAGGCTGGTCCTCACCCGGTGCCATTATCTGATACTCGACGTACTGTTCTTCCTGCTCGCCCGATATCATCTGTCTAAGGGATTCCTGGACACGACCAACATCTTTCGGCAGTATATGCCGGAAGAAATCGCTGGCAGATGTTTCTGGCAACGGAGCATAGCTGTTTGACTCACGGAAGTCACTGACCACCGTCAGCGTCTGACTTTGAACGTCAACCTTCCAGGTAGAGAGCTTCATGGTCTTCAGCACCATCTCAAACTCCACATTACGCTTGTTCAGTCCGTCCATCAAATCCAGCTCGCGCTTCAGCTTCTTGTGCTCACGGCGCTGCCACCACAGCAGCACAACTGTTGCAGCAACAATCAACACGCCGACAACCCATAACAGGATATCAACGCGTAAACCTCCCACAAACAGATAATTAGACAGCGGCATTGGCTTGCATTAGATAGATTTCGGGCAAAATTACAAATAATTTTGGAATAATGAAATAAAAATGAATTTTATTTTGTACCTTTGCACCATATTTAATGAAATAATGGAACAAACTTTCGAACTGATTGCCAAAACCTTTATGGGCTTAGAGCCCGTTTTGGCCAAAGAACTGACCCAACTGGGGGCCAACGACGTACAAATCGGACGACGCATGGTGTCGTTCACCGGCGATAAGGAATTGATGTATCGCGCAAACTTCCAACTGCACACTGCTATTAGAATTCTGAAACCTATCAAGCACTTCACTGCCCGGTCGGCAGACGATGTGTATGAGGAGGTAAAGAAGATTGACTGGACGGACTATCTGGAACTCGACAAGACCTTTGCTGTCGATTCGGTGGTGTTCAGCGACGAGTTCCGCCACTCAAAGTTCGTCAGCTACAAGGTGAAGGACGCCATTGTAGATCAGTTCCGTGAGCAGACGGGCAAGCGTCCGAACATCTCGGTGGCAAACCCTGATCTGCGACTGCACGTACACATTGCCGACGTAGCACCAGGCAAGAGCGAATGTACGCTATGCCTTGACTCCAGCGGCGAGTCGCTGCACCGCCGCGGCTACCGACAGGAGAGTGTGGAAGCACCCCTCAATGAGGTGCTCGCCGCAGGCATGATAATGATGACGGGGTGGCAGGGTGACACCGACTTCATCGACCCTATGTGCGGTAGCGGCACACTGCTCATTGAGGCTGCCCTCATAGCCCGTAACATGGCGCCAGGACTCTTCCGAAAGGAGTTTGCCTTCGAAAAGTGGCCGGATTTCGATGCCGACCTTTTTGACACTATCTATAATGACGAGTCGCAGGAACGTGAATTCAAGCACCACATCTACGGCTACGACATTGACATGAAGGCGGTCAACACGGCACGTCTGAACGTCCGTGCCGCCGGACTGACCAACGACATCACCATTGAGGAAGCCGACTTCAAGAACTTCCAACAGCCCAAAGAAAAGGCCATCATGGTGACCAACCCTCCCTACGGTGAACGCATCTCCACACCCGATCTCCTGGGAACTTATAAGATGATTGGAGAACGACTGAAACACCAGTTCCAGGGCAACGATGCCTGGGTGCTGAGCTACCGTGAGGAATGCTTCGACCAGATTGGTCTGAAGCCCAGCATCAAGATCCCGCTGTTCAACGGTTCCTTGGAGTGTGAGTTCCGCAAGTACCAGATGTTCGATGGCAAACTCAAGGATTTCCGCTTTGAGGGAGGCATTGTCAAGACAGAGGACGAGAAGCGCCAGATGGCAGAGAAGCACCGCTTCAAGAAGGAACGTGAGTTCAAGCAGCGCCTGACGGAAAAGGAGGAAAACGAGGGAGCCGACATCCGTTCGTTTAAGTTCCACTCATTAGAACGGAAGGAGAATGCCTTTCGTGACAAGAGACAAAGTTCAAGTGACAAGAGAGAAGGCAGGGGCGAAAAGAAATTCGGGAAGTCCGACCGATTCGGGAAGTCCGACCGATTCGGGAAGTCCGACAGGTTCGGGAAGCCTGAGAGGAAGTCTAACAAGCCGAGGCGTGATTTCGGCAAAAAGGACAGGAGGTTCAACGATGAAGAAGAGTAAGTTTCTGTTTTTGCTAACGTTATCGTTATTATTCCCGCTGTTCATGCAAGCTCAAGGCCGTCTCTTCACACTCGAAGACCTCAACTACGGGGGAAACAACTTCTACAACCTGCAGCCCCGTAACCTCTATACCACATGGTGGGGCGATGAGTTGATGTTCCTCGATGCCGACGAGGGAGGACGTCTCGACAAAGACGGACAGCGCACTACGCTGTTCAGCCTCAACGACATAGGCAACGAATGGCACTCTGCTTACTCGGCTACCTACCCTTATGCCGACCAGCCTCTCGTGCTGCTCAACAACCGCCGACAGCGCATACTCTATGATTTCGAACAGAAGAAGATAGTATGGAGCCAAAGCTGCCGTGGAGAGACACATGCCGACTGGAACAAGGTGAGCCGTGCCGTGGCCTACGTCAAGGACAACCAGCTCTATGTCCGTACAGCCAGCGATGAGGATCGTCAACTGACGACCGACGGCAGCCGCGAGATAGTATATGGCCAAAGCGTTCACCGCAATGAGTTCGGCATTGAAAAGGGAACTTTCTGGAGCCCTGATGGTCAGTTGTTGGCATTCTACCGCATGGACCAGACCATGGTGACAGACTACCCGCAGGTAGATATCTTCCACCGCACAGCAGAACACCAGCCCGACAAGTACCCCATGGCAGGCGAGAACAGCCATGTGGTGACGATTGGCGTATATAACCTTGCAACAGGAAAGACGACTTATCTGAAGACGCCCGTCGGTTCCATCTGCGGTGACAGCGTTGACACCTCAACACCCATTTATTTCACCAACATCGGATGGAGCCCTGATTCGAAGACCATCTACATGTTTGAACTGAACCGCAACCAGAATGACTGCCGCCTCGTTAGCTACAATGCCGAAACAGGCGACCGCCAGACAGAACTGTACCGTGAGACCAGCGACAAATACGTTGAGCCGATGCATCCCATTCAGTTCCTGCCCTGGGACAGCAAACTGTTCATCCTGCAGAGTCAGCGCGACGGCTACAACCACCTATATTTATATAATAAGGAGGGAAAGCTGCTACGCCAACTCACCAGTGGCGCTTTCGTCGTGATGGAAGTGCTGGGATTCAACGAGCGCGACAAATCCATCATCATCAAGGCCAACCGTGAGCATCCACTCTGCCACAACCTCTATGCCGTGAATGTGAAGAACGGCAAAATGACTGCACTGGACAACGGCCGGGGCGTACACAACGCTGAGCTGTCGGCCACAGGCATCCGCCTCCTTGACAACTATGCGGAGCCTGACGTGCCACGTAACATCGACCTTGTGGAAATCACTCACCCCTCACAAGTGACCACACATCGGCTTCTTACTGCCACCGACCCATGGAAAGAGCAGGGATTCCAGATACCACAGTTTGAAAGTGGCAGTCTGAAGGCTGCCGACGGCACTACCGACCTCTACTGGCGTATGGTGAAACCTGCAGACTTCGACGCCACGAAGAAATACCCTACTGTCATCTATGTCTATGGCGGCCCACATGCCAATAACGTACAGGCCTCTTACCGTTGGTATAGCCGTTCATGGGAGACCTACATGGCCCAGAAAGGCTATATTGTCTTCGTTCTCGACAACCGAGGCTCACAGTACCGCGGTCGTGACTTCGAGCAGGCAACCTTCCGTCAACTGGGACAAAGAGAAATGGAGGACCAGATGGAGGGTGTGAAGTATCTGCAGTCACTACCCTATGTCGATGCCGACCGTATAGGCGTACACGGCTGGTCGTTCGGAGGTTTCATGACCATCTCACTCATGGTGAACCATCCTGACGTATTCAAAGTGGGCGTTGCCGGAGGACCCGTCATTGACTGGAAATGGTACGAGGTAATGTATGGTGAACGCTACATGGACACCCCGCAGAGCAACCCTGACGGGTACGAGACAACATCACTTATCCCACAAGCCAAGAACCTGAAGGGAAAACTTCAGATTATCATTGGCTACAACGATGACACCGTCGTGCCACAGCATTGTCTGTCGTTCCTTGCCGCCTGCATCGAGGCTGGCACACAACCCGACTTCTTCGTCTATCCCGGAGAGGCACACAATATGCGCGGTCATGCCAGCGTACATCTTCACGAGCGCATCACCCAGTATTTTGAAGACTACCTCAAATGAAACAAGAACAGATACTTGTCCGCATCACGGGACAGGACCGTCCAGGACTGACGGCCTCTATCATGGGCATACTTGCCAAATATGACGCACAAGTGCTTGACATTGGTCAGGCCGACATCCATTCTACCCTCTCATTAGGCATTCTTATCCGCATGGATGAGATGAAGTCAGGACTGGCCATGAAGGAGCTGCTCTTCAAGGCTACAGAACTGGGAGTGAACATCGGTTTCGCACCCATTACCGACGAAGAATACGAAGACTGGGTAGGCCATCAGGGCAAGAACCGCTACATTCTGATGGTAATGGGCCGACAGTTGGAAGCCCGGCAGATAGAAGCTGCCACACGTATCATAGCCGACCAGGGACTGAACATTGACAGCATCCTTCGTCTGACGGGCAGGAAGAGCATCAAACAACTCGACAAACATACCCGTGCCTGCATCCAGTTCTCTCTTCGCGGCGAACCCACAAACCGACAGGAGATGCAATCCAAACTCATGCGCCTGTCCTCCGATATGGGCATCGATTTCTCATTTCAAAAGGACGATATGTTCCGACGCATGCGTCGCCTTATCTGCTTCGACATGGATTCCACACTCATTCAGACGGAGTGTATTGACGAACTGGCAGAACGCAACGGCGTAGGAGCCGAGGTACGTGCCATTACCGAGAGTGCCATGCGGGGCGAAATAGACTTCAAGGAGAGTTTTACCCGACGCGTCGCCCTGCTGAAAGGACTCGACGTGAGCGTGATGCAGGATATTGCTGAACATCTGCCCATCACCGAGGGTGTTGACCGTCTGATGTCCATCCTAAAGACCTGTGGTTACAAGATTGCCATTCTCTCCGGAGGATTCACCTATTTTGGCGAATACCTTCAGCGGCGCTATGGCATCGACTATGTCTATGCCAACGAGCTGGAGATTGGCGAGGACGGTAAACTGACAGGCCGCTACGTGGGCGAGATTGTCGATGGGCATCGCAAGGCAGAACTGCTCAAGCTCATTGCCCAAGTGGAGAAAGTCAACCTGGCGCAGACCATTGCCGTGGGTGACGGTGCGAACGACCTGCCCATGATTAGCCAGGCAGGCCTTGGCATTGCTTTCCACGCCAAGCCCCGTGTCGTAGCCACTGCAGAACAAAGCATCAACACCATCGGACTGGATGGTGTGCTCTACTTCCTCGGCTTCAAGGACTCCTACTTAGGAGAGCAGGGGAAGCTATAAAATAATTATTCTTCGATTTCACACGGTACCCAGAGCCAGAAGGTGGAGCCCTTGCCCACCTCTGACTCTACGCCGATGTTACCGCCAAGCCGTTCGGCTATCGCCTTACAGATGGAGAGTCCGAGACCTGTTCCCTGAATATAGTCGTTGAGTTTTACGAACCGCTCGAAGATGCGTTCCTGGTCCTCGGCAGGTATGCCCGAACCGGTATCCTCGCAGAAGAGGTATAACCCACGAGACCCCTCCCGTTCCTCTACACGATAGCCCACCTTGATGTGTCCCTGTGCAGTATATTTGACTGCATTGGTGACAAAGTTGGTTATCACCTGACTGATGCGTTCCATGTCAACCATCACTGTGAGTCCTGAAGGCATGTTTGCGTTGTCGTTGATAAACTCTACAGGAGAGTCAGTGACACGCTGTGCCAGCGACTGACATAAGTCGTCGAACGACTGCTGGAAGTTAATGGTAGTGGGTGTAAGCGTCACGCCATCACTCTCGATGCTGGAGATAGCCAGGAAGTCATTGATGAGTCGCAGCAGCATGTCGCAGTTGTTACGGATGATACGCATCATCTCACGCTTCTCCTCGGGAGCTTCAATGGCCTGCAACAGGTCGCTGAAACCTACGATTGCATTCAGCGGTGTACGAATCTCGTGCGTCATGTTGGCCAAGAATACAGACTTCATGTGGTCAGAGTCGTTGGCACGCTCCGTCTCACGCTTCAGCATTTCCTGCTCCTCAATGAGTTCTGTCACGTCGCGTATCAGTCCGAAATAACCAATCTGCCGCCCCTCGTCATCATAACTTGGAATGCTGGACATATTATACCAGTAGACCTTATCATCCTGCTCCAGAAGGTTCTTGAAAGGTCGGGTAATAACAGAACGATTACGGGGACGCTCTATGAGAGTCAGGGTGAGCCGTTGCATGGCGACTTCCTGCTCGTCAGTCTGCAGGGTTTTAACGAAATCAGGGAAGTCAAGTTGCACAACGGGATTGTAAAGGTCGCGCAGGAACTCTATCTTTCCGTTTTCGAAGGTGGAGCGCCATACGTGCATCTTACTGTTTTCCAACAAATAGCGCAGTTGCTCCTCATAGTGACGTATTTCTTCACTGGCCTTCAGAATCTGCTGATCGTTCAGCCGGCTCTGCAGATACAGTTTCCGCTCCTCAGTGATGTCACGAGCCGCCATGGCAATGTACTGAAGTTTCCCCTTGGCATCCAAAATGGGGTGAACATGCAGTTCCATATACATATCGATATCACGGGAAGGCATGACAATCTTCGTACATCCCCAGTACTCCTCCACCTTTTCGCGGGAAACGCCGGGATAGGTCGCAAGATCATAGATGCAACTGTCAAAGAAGGCACTGTCGTAACGGCTTTCAAAGTGACAAATTTCACGCATCATCTTGTTACAGTCAATGAGATAACCATCAGCATTGTAATACGAGATACCGATGATGGAGTCCTCGAAAAGCTGCTGATACTTTTCCGACATATCGTCGCCCATCTGGCGCACACGGGCTTCGTCTGTTTCGTCTGTCATGATGAGCAGAACATTGGTCGGTGTTCCACCTTCGTCAAATTCCAAGATGGCATGGGCGGTAATATGGTGCCATACAGGGGCGCTTGAACCGTCAAAGACACTGTTGTACTTAAAATCCAAGGTTCCCTCCTTTCGCTTTCCTGAGCGGAAAGAGTCAATAAACTGGTCGTAAGCCTCCATGTCGTCAGGGTGAACCAGGGAACGGGCAGATTCATACGACAATCCTGTTTCGCCTTCCAGTGACAGCCGTCCACCGTGAAAATTGTAGAACTTATTGTCCGCCAGGCTCAAGTATGCAATCGTCAGGTCGCCCATGTCGAGAGACTGCATATACAGGCTGTTTATCCTTGCATAGCGTTCCGTCGTCCTGGCAACACGCAGTTTCACCACATAGTGAATGATGAAAACCAGCAAGGCGATGACAATGACTGCCATCAGGATGAAACTGAAGAGGGTTGAGCTGGAATATTCTGCTGCATTCATACGCGTCGTTGGGATAATTAGATGAGTTCCTTTTTCTTTTCACTGCTGATCATTTCACAGGGGAGGTTGACCCAGATGGTTGTGCCATTGCCTACCTCGGATGTCACGTCAATGCCGCCACCCATGAGTTCCACAAGTCCTTTGACAATAGGTAGTGTCAGACCGCTGCCCAGATGGGCACGCGACTTGTCAGTGAAACGGTCGAAGAGGTGTTCCTGGAATTCCTTGGGAAGACCATCGCCGGTATCCTCGATGGCAATCACCAACTGACCTGGGCGGTACACGTAGCTGGCACAAATGGAACCCTCCTTGGTGTAGAAGACAGCATTCTGTATGAGTTTCTCGATGACATCACCCAACAGCTGTTCGTCAATATCAATGATAAGATGTTCAAAGGGATTGTCGATGATAGTCTTGAGTGCAGGATTAGTATTGCTGCTCCAACCCATGTGACACCGTGCATCAAAGGAAGTGGCAAAATCGGTAGGCTGCCGCTTGACTTCAATCATGCGGGCATCAATGCGGGAGAGGAAGAGAATGTCATTGACCAATGCCAACAGGTCGTTGGAGTTCTTCTTGATCTGTTCCACAAAGATGGGTTCGTCCTCCGGATCATGCTCCTTGTCAAACATCTCGGCAAAGCCAATGACGGTGGATAACGGTGTGCGAATCTCGTAGCTCATGTTCAGCAGGAAGGTGTTTTTCAATGCTTCGGCCTCCTGAGCTTTCTGTGTCTCTTCCTTCAGCTGTTTCTCGGTCATGACAATTCGCGTGTCGTTACGGCTCATGCCGAAATAGTGAGTAATGCGTCCTGAGGCATCACGCATGGGAACACCGTTGAAGGTCAGCCAGACATTCTCCTCGTCATTAGCCCGGAAAATGGTCTTCATCCGCTCTCTTACTATCTTCAGGCTACGGTGGTCCATCCGGTGTAACAGGCGCCTTGCAGTCGAGCGGTCTGAAATGTCAATGAAGTCAAGCGCCCTAATCTGCGAGAAGACATGTTGCGGTTTGTTCAGGTCGCTGGTTATCTGCAGCGTGTGGGTGTCAGGCTGATAGTTCATGATACGGCAGTCGGCAGTCTGTAAGGCCAGGTTGATGTTGTCAACATACGCTTTGACATCCGCCGTAGCCTTCTGGAGTTCGCGCATCGTCTGGCGTTGCATCTGATAGTAGTTAACAAGGTCCGATGCGTTACGGCCTTCCAGGAAGAAACCCAACAGTTCACCATGCTCATCGCGGATGGGGTAAAGCATCATTTCATAATAGAGTCTGGCATCCAGTTCGACGGTGGCAGCCTTACGTCCCACCTTCTCCATTTCCTTGATGTCGATGATGGAGGTACAACGTGTCGTCTCCATCTTTGAAATGTCAATATCATCGAAGTACGTCATCTCGTTCAGATGCTGCTGGGCATTGACGAGGGTCTGCTTATCAGCAACCTTGAATGTATTGCATGCCGATTTGTTGATGTCACTCAGAATACCATTCTCATCGAAGAATACCATATCGAGGAGCGCTGAGTCAAAAACATTCTGATAGTTCAGCAACTCTTCGCGCTCTCGTTCCCGCTTCTGCTTCTCGTGGGTGATGTCACGCTGCACGCCCAGCAGCGTTTGTGGCTTGCCATTCTCATCACTCTTGAACACGGTTATCTTCGTCTCAAAACGACGGCGTTCCATACCGGGTTCTGTCTTGGGGCCCCTCATATGCATGGTGACAAACTTCTTCTTGCCATCCCTAATGGCAAAGATTTCATGACGCATGTACTCGAAGTCGTCAAGGTCGAAGAAACGCGAAAAGTCAATGGGTGTATATTCATTGTCAAGAATGCCCTCACTGTTCAGTCGCTGATAGCGACGGGTGGCCACCTCATAAGTCCATAAACGAGTATTATTGGATTGCTGAATCAGCGCCAGTCGTCCGTTCTTACGACGGAAGGAGTTGGCTACGCGCCGCTCAGAGCGCCGGTAAAGCCTGTCATAATAAAGGGCAGCACCCACTATGATAATAATGACCATGGCACCTATCCACACTGCCGGCGGAATGGTGAAGAGGGCTTGGCCATGGACTATTTTCAACAAGATATCAATTTGCATATAGGCTTTTAGTTGTCACTTTTCGTTGTTTTAGCATACAAAGATACAAGTAAAACGGCAAACCACCAAATGATTTGCCGTTTTTTTGCACTTATAGTGTTATTTCTGCTGAACCATAGCAGCGATGATGCTCCTGGTCATAGATGACGCAGAACTGTCCTGGAGCCACACCATGGATGGGTTGCTCGCTCCTGACGACGGCCTCACCTGTATTCTCCTGCACCAGCCAGCCCTTGTGGAACTCTGGCGTGTGGCGAATCTTGAAGGTGACGGGTGCCTCTGACGGGGTCATCGGAAGCGTCAGCCAGTGCAGGTCACGTACACGGAACTCTTGCCGGTAGGCGGTCTGCGGATCATAGCCATGACTGACATAGAGGATGTTAGCCTGCATGTCTTTCTTCACGGCAAACCACGGACCACCGCCGAAGCCGAGTCCGTGGCGCTGGCCGATGGTGTGAAACCACAGTCCTTTGTGCCGTCCTATCTTGCGGCCCGTCTCCAGTTCCACCACGTCGCCCGGCTGCTCGCCCAGATAGCGGCGGATGTACTCGTTGTAGTTAATCTTGCCGAGGAAGCAGATGCCCTGCGAGTCCTTGCGCTTAGCATTTACCAGATGTTCACGCTCGGCAATGGCCCTTACCTCCTCCTTCATCATGTGACCGATGGGGAACAATGCCTTTCTGAGTTGCCAGTCGTATATCTGCGCCAGAAAGTCGGTCTGGTCCTTCACAGGGTCGGGACTGGTGCAAAGCCATTTTAATTTACCATTTGACAATTTATCGTCTGACGATTTGCCATTCACCATTTCTATTTCTGTTGTTGCATAATGCCCCGTGGCAATGAGGTCATAGTCCATGCCGCGTTTCTCGTGGAATGCACCGAACTTAATGAGACGGTTGCACATCACGTCAGGGTTGGGGGTCAGTCCTGCCCGTACCTTCTCCATCGTGTAGCGCGTCACCTGTTCCCAGTATTCTTTATGGCAATCGACCACCTCCAGGCGGCATCCATACTTATGGGCTACGGCCGTAGCCATCTCCATGTCCTCCTCGCTGGAGCAGTCCCATTCCTCCTGCTCCTCGGGACCTATCTTGATGTAGAAACAGTCGGGCTTCAACCCCTGCTCTGCCAGTTGGTGTACCACCACCGCCGAATCTACGCCGCCTGAGAGTAGCACGGCTATTCGCTTTCCCTGTATTTCTTCTGTACTCATGCTGCAAAATTACGAAAATCTTTATATTTTAGAGGAGAAACTATAAACTTTAAACATTTTTTACGCAAATTGCGCAGACAATAATATAAGTTTTTCTTTGTTTTGTTCTCGCTTATTCGTACCTCTGACTTCGTCGAAGGTACTTGCACTCGACAAAAAAACAAAAGTTTTTCTTTGTTTTGTTCTCGCTTATTCGTACCTTTGCAACCAATGAGGCAATTGTTTATTTGGATTCTCGTGTTGCTGAGCGTTCCTGCCATGCCGCAGTCGAAGCTGAAGGCGCTCCACCATCGTGTTGACAGCGCCCTGATGGCAAGGCGCAACAGAATCAATTACGATACGGCATATATCTGTCGCCCTGAAGGACGACTGACGGTGAAGCTACGCGCAAATGTCTCGGGCAATTCCATCGAGTCGAAAGGCACGACATCGGGTGTCAGCCACCACTCCGACCTATCCACAGCCACCAAGACGACAATCAGTCTGGGCGTCAGCTATCTGGGCATCAGCGTCGGACTGTCACTGAACCCCGGCAAACTGAGCGGCAAGAACAAAGACTACGAACTACAGGTGCATGCCTTCACCCGACAACTGAGCCTTGATGCCAGTTATCAAGTGTCGAAAACCCTCAGCGGCGACTTCCATATGGGCGAGCAGACGGAACACCTGGATCGTGGAATGGTCGAAACCAAGGCACTGAACATTTCCGGTTACTACACGTTCAACCACCGCCGTTTCTCCTTCCCTGCCGCGTTCACACAGTCGTACATCCAAAAACGCTCGGCAGGCTCATGGCTGGCAGGGTTCAGCTTCCAGGCCAACGAGATGGAATGTCCCGGCTATGCAGACCGAGGCATTCCGAAGATTCGCATGTATATGGGAAACATCGCCATTGGAGGCGGCTATGGCTATAGCCTCGTGGCAAAGAAATGGCTATTTCACCTCTCGGTCATGCCCACGCTGATTATCCTGAACCGCAACAACATCACCATCGACGATGAGCGTCACAAGGAGGGCTACCATTTCCCGGAGATGATTTTCAACCATCGGCTGGCCATCGTCTATAACATCAGCCCCCGCTATTTCCTGTCCGCCACCTCCGTCATCAACATCTACGCCTACCAGAACAGAGTCGAACAGCTGACGCAGAATAAATGGTACAGCCGTTTCTGCTTCGGCGTTCGTCTCTTCTAGGGCAATCATCAACTATTCTAATTATCTAAAACTATTATTAATGAAAAGACTACTTACCTACGTGATTTTCTGCTGTGGCATGATAACCGCAGCAGCACAGGGAAATGCCGTGCTTGAACAACTGAAAGCCGACCCGAAGAAAGCCTATGGCAACGACTATCCCTACCATCTGGAGATGATGCCCCAGACCAAGGCACCGAAAGGCTACGAACCCTTCTACATCAGCCACTACGGCCGTCACGGCTCACGCTACTACTGGACCGACCGGCTGTATCGCGACCTGGACACGCTGCTGAAGGTGGGGCACCGGCGTCACCAGCTTACGGCTGAAGGTGAGGCCTTCTACAGCCGATACATGGCCGTCAGCAAGGAGCTGCAGACGGGAGTCTCGGAACTGACACAGTTAGGTTGGGAACAGCATCAGGGCATTGCCCGCATCATGTACAACACCTTCCCCGAGGTGTTCAAGGACGGTGGCAACGTACTGGCCATCGCTTCGCTGTCCGGACGTTGTGTGCTGAGCATGTCGGCCTTCTGTCAGGAACTGGTACAGTGTAACCCGAAGATTGAAATCCGCGAACAGTCGTCACGCTTCACCCTCGACGGTGTGGTACCAGGTGACCGCCAGAACCCTGCACGGCGCGACTTCCCCAAGAGCAAGCCCCGCTACGAGGCAAATAAGGAGCAGTTCGTGGCACCGAGTCCGCTGCGCGAGGAGATTGTGCCCCGTGTGTTCACCTCTACCGACAGTTTGCCTATTCCGCCTCAGCGCATCGGCAGTTGCCTGTGGGACCTCTACTCCACCCTTCCCAGCATTGGCCACGAGGGGCTCATGGGTAACATTCTGACCGACGAAGAATACGCCACCCAGTGGGAAGGCTCCAACCTCGGCTCTTACTCATGGGTATTCGGTCCACGCTACGAGGCCATCCCCATTCTCGAAGACATCCTCCGCAAGGCTGACGACCGGCTGCAGGGACGCAGCGACCGGCTGGCAGACCTGCGATTCGGGCACGACACCTACGTCGGTCCGCTCACCGTGCTGATGGGCATCAATGGCGCCGACCTTGACCCGGAAGACCCTTATGAGGTGAAGAACTGTTACCAGAACTGGCAAACCTGCATGGCCTCCAACATCCAGCTCATATTCTACCGCAAGACGGGCACCGACGACATTCTTGTCAAATGCTTGCTTAACGGCCGCGAGGCCACGTTGCCCGTGCCCACCACACAGGCACCGTTCTACCGCTGGACCGACTTCCAGGCTTTCTACCGCCAGCGGTGCATCGTACCGACCAACTAAACAAAAAAATTTTGGAGCTAGTAAAGGATTATTCTTACTTGCTCCAAAATTTTTCTTATCTGCCGTCATTATTACAAACGGTATTATGATTTCTTCAATCGAATCAACTTATCCCAGTGTTTTCTGGCCTCATTCTCGCCCCTTTTCTTCATCTCTCGGCAGTTTGCCCTGCCAAAACTTGCAGCATTGTAGCCGGAAAGATTGGGGTGTATGTAGATATTAGCTGCTTTGACATTAATATTGTACTTCTTTTTATCCGGACGAGTCACAGACCAGTCAGCTAAAGTATCAAACATGCCACCCAAGCCCAAAGAAGGAATCTGCAAGCCATCATCAGCATTTTGTTGTAAGTCTATAGCAATAACAATGTCGGCTCCCATAGCCTTAACAACGTCAACGGGAAGATTGTTCAACAGGCCGCCATCATTAAGAGCTCTGTTTCCCCATGAGACAAAAGGATAAACAACAGGAATGGACATTGAGGCAATGATTGCTTTCCAGAGTTTTCCTTCTTTGAGTACCACCTCTTCCATTTCGTCAATATCAACGGCTACACACCTGAACGGAATCCTGGTGTTCTGAATGTATTCACAACTACGGTTCCTAAGTTGACGTCTTATTTCACTTTCGATGTGATTAATATCCAGGGCATCTACTTGTTCCAGAGGAAATAAATACTTCTCAATCTCATCAAGAGAAAACCCCGCCGCGTACATACCTCCTATAACAGCACCAATACTTGTACCTGAGATATAGTCGATTTTAACACCAGACTGTTCTATCACTTTGAGAGCACCAATAGTTGCGGCTCCTTTTGCACCTCCTCCCCCAAGGACAAGACCTATTTTGGGATGCATTCCACTTATTGGAATGGCGGTACAAAAGAAGCACACCACCATCAAGAGCTTAATTCGACTCATTATCATTTATATATTGGGATTATGGGTTGTATTCAAACTCACGCGTAGGACCATTTTCCCAATGACCACCTCTTAATAAATCAGCTTCGTACCATTTATCAAACTTTATTCTGAATTTATTATTACTAATTTTCTTAATTGAGGCTCTCCACTTTACGCCTGAATGCATATTGCGGAACTGACCTTTATATGAATGAGTGCCTGTCAGGTCCAAAGCTCCGGTCAATGGATTAATAACATCCTCTGGATCAGATGGCATTGATACAGAGATACTTCCTTCTACATAAGAACGTCCACTGAAGTCCGTGTTGTAATACTCAACACAATAAGCATCCAGAACTTGTTCAAAAGCGCGAATAAGGCCTCTAGTTGTTTGTGCACTGGCCAGACTGCTCATTGCAAGCATGACGACCATCATAATGACTTTTACTTTTTTCATAATCAGATAGAATTTAGTTAATGTATAGAAAAACGTTTATAGCCAAAGTACATAATCCTGCCAGTCAGTAAGCATGTGGAATACCAAACCGACACCAACCGCACGAAGCCACCACGGCCAGTGCAACTTCTCATAAGGCAAAAAGCACATGATAACATACACAGCAATTGCAAAATATGAATGAAGAGGATGAAAACCTATGCTCATCCGATTCGGATCGAAAATCGGATCAGCCAACAAATGGTCCGCATCTACCACCATCGTAGCTAACATTATCAGATATGCCTTAACACGACGATCTTTTCTGAAAAAAAACGCCAATAACAAAGGAGCTATGAAGTGAAGCCCATAATGAGTAATTGTTCTCCAAGGAATAGTTTCTAACATATTCAAGTTCATCACTCTTGCCGACCTCATGCAAGAAAGGAATTAATAGTTTCGTTATTGGTAATACATATAAGAAAAGACGTGAGGTCGTAAACGCTTTCCCATATATGTCCCCTGACCTTCTCCACCACCCAAAAAAGGAAGCATCGGCATTGGGATGTTGCAAAGTTAGAAATTATTTACGGTAATACCAAATTTTTAACCAAGTATTACAATAAAAAAATTGTTTACCCGCATTTTCCCCCGCCACCTCTCCGGGAGAAACTACCGGGGGAAAAGGGAGAAAGGTATAATAAACGCCGGATAAATTCAAGTCACGCAGTGTTAAACGTTATTAAAAAACAAGCAGATTCCATTGCCATACAAAAACAAATACATATCTTTGCGCTATCAAAATGATATCACTTTTTAAAACAACTAAAGACATGGAAATGAAAGAAAAGAAATTTGACGGAATGGTGATGAACGGCTTTCTGATGCTGTTCGTAAACCTAATGATGTACGTAGCAACCATGGCGGTTGCCATCTACGGCATTGTGTTGCTGGCAGAAGAGAACGGACAGGAAGTTCTGGGCTGCGTACTGCTGTGTGTCGGCATGCTGGCTTTCATTGCCAACATCGTTTGTTCGTGCGGATTCTTGATGCTGGAGCCCAACGAGGCTAAGGTGCTGACATGGTTCGGCAAGTACAGCGGCACGTTCACAGAGACGGGATTCTTCTGGATAAACCCCTTCTACGGAACAAAAAAGGTAAGCCTGCGTGCGCGTAACCTCGACGCAGAGCCCATCAAGGTGAACGACAAGACGGGTAACCCCGTGATGATTGGCCTGGTACTGGTATGGAAACTGAAGGATACATACAAGGCTCTATTCGAGGTTGACTCACAGACGATGGCCGGTTCGCCACAGGGACAGATCGGTGCCGACGTGCGTAGCATCATGAACGCTCTGGAACGGTTTGTCCGCGTACAAAGCGACGCTGCCCTGCGTCAGGTGGCCGGACAGTATGCGTATGACGACGAGGACAACAAGAACGAAGAGCTGACCCTGCGCGGGGGCGGCGAGGAGATCAACGAGCAACTGGAGCAGAAACTCAACGAGCGACTGGCACTGGCAGGCATCGAGGTCGTCGAGGCCCGCATCAACTACCTGGCCTACGCTCCTGAGATTGCCGCCGTCATGCTGCGTCGCCAGCAGGCATCGGCCATCATCACCGCCCGCGAAAAGATTGTGGAGGGTGCCGTATCGATGGTGAAGATGGCACTGGACAAGCTGTCGAACGAGGACATCGTAGAACTGGACGACGACAAGAAGGCTGCCATGGTAAGCAACCTGCTCGTCGTGCTCTGCGGCGACGACTCGGCACAGCCCGTAGTGAATACTGGAACATTAAATCATTAAACAATGAAAAGATTTGAATATAAGACATTGACGGTGTTGTTCAAGGAGGAGAAAAAACTCAACCAGTTAGGCTATGACGGCTGGGAACTGGTGGCCGTGAACAACGGGACGATGTACCTGAAACGCGAATACAACGATTAATGGCAGAGAAGACAACAAAAAGTTTCATCCTACGCGTCGATGCCGAGACGATGAACGCGATAGAGGCCTGGGCTGCGGACGAGTTCCGCAGCACCAACGGCCAGTTGCAGTGGATCATCACCGAGGCGCTGCGCAAGGCGAAACGACTGCCAAAGAAGAATAAGTAACTCAACTTTCGCAAGCCCCAGAAGAAAATTTTTGACTTTTCTTTTGGTATTCTGCTCGCTTATTCGTACCTTTGTCAACGCGAATAAAACTTAAAACCAATCTATATGTTAGACGTAAAAGAAACATTAGCCTCGGCAGAGGATCGCATGGAGATGGCAGCGATGTTCCTGGAGGAAGAGCTGAACCGCATCCGTGCCGGACGTGCCAACGTCGCCATTCTTGATGGCGTACGTGTAGAGTCGTATGGTTCCAAGGTGCCCTTGAACCAAGTAGCAACCGTAAACTGTCCTGATGCCCGTACCATCGCCATCAAGCCGTGGGACAAGAAGCAGATCCGCGACATTGAGAAAGCCATCATGGACTCTGACGTGGGCATCACGCCCGAGAACAACGGCGAGATTATCCGTCTGGGTATCCCCCAGCCTACCGAGGAGCGTCGTCGCGACTTGGTCAAGCAGTGCAACAAGATTGCCGAGAGAGCCAAGGTCGAGGTGCGTAACGTACGTGGCGACATCAAGGAAAAGCTGAAGAAGGCTATCAAGGACGGTCTCTCCGAGGACAACGAGAAGGATGCCGAGCAGGATCTACAGAAGCTGCATGACAAGTATATCAAGAAGCTCGACGAGCTGATTGAGGCCAAGAACAAGGAAATCATGACTGTCTAATGGCAATTGGCTTTTGGCTTATAGCTAAAAGCTAATTGCTAATTGCTAACTGCTGATGCACGGCTTAGTCATTAAGAATACAGGAAGCTGGTACACCGTCCGTACGGACGAAGGCCAGCTTATTGATTGTAAGATAAAGGGTAATTTCCGCCTGCGGGGCATACGGAGTACGAATCCGGTGGCCGTAGGCGACAGAGTCGTTTTACAGGGGCAAGGAGCAGGGGCCAAGGAGCAAGGGAATCCTTTATATATAACCGAGATAGAGGACCGTCGCAACTACATCATCCGCAAGAGCATCAACCTCTCGAAGCAGAGCCATATCATTGCCGCGAACGTCGATCAGGCATTCCTGATTGTCACCGTCAACCGTCCGCAGACCTCCACCACGTTCATCGACCGCTTCCTCGCTTCTGCCGAAGCGTATCGGGTGCCTGTGATACTCATCTTCAACAAGACCGACCTGCTGGATGAGGACGAGCAGCGCTACCAGCAGATGCTCATCCATCTCTACGACACCATCGGCTACCAGTGCTTTGCCATCTCGGCCGAGACAGGTGAGGGTGTGGAGCAGCTACGCCCGTTGCTCGAGGGTAAGATCACGTTGCTCAGCGGTAACTCCGGTGTCGGCAAATCGACGCTCATCAACCGCCTGGTGCCTGATGCCAATCTCCGTACGGCCGACATCAGCGATGCACATAACACGGGCATGCACACCACCACATTCAGTGAGATGTTAAGCTTAGCCCCAGGGGCCTACCTCATCGACACCCCGGGCATCAAGGGCTTCGGCACGTTCGACATGGAACCGGAGGAGCTGACCAGCTATTTCAAGGAGATTTTCCACTTCTCGAAGGACTGCCGCTTCTCCAACTGCACCCACACCCACGAGCCCGGCTGTGCCGTACGAAAAGCTCTCGAAGACCATTACATCTCCGAGAGCCGTTATCAGTCGTATCTCTCCATGCTCGACGACAAGGACGAGAACAAGTACCGCGAAGCGTACTGACTACATCGTAAACTTTAAGAATTCACCTTTCTATTTGACTACGACACGTCGTCCGTTATGGATGTACAGGCCGCTGTGTAACGGCTTGCCTGTCAGCCGGCGTCCGCTGAGGTCGTACCAGCTGCCCTTGTCCTCCAGGGATGGGCTGTCGGGCGTCAGGCTGCCGATTCCTGTCGTGCCAAATACAGCATTCACGGTAAGTGACTTGCAGACAGGCATCTCGAAAGCATATTCAGGTACGGAAACGGTGTATTCATCTGTCGTGTTGTCGTTGTTCGTCCTGACAAATGCCCAACCCACAACAGGCTGCTGTCCGCCTTCGGCTTTCAGAGTCACCTGCTTTCCAGCATAGAACTTGCCGTCAAACAGTGGTTGGCTCAGCTTGATACCGTTCATGCTGACGGTCATTCCTGTCAGTTGGTCTGTCTCCAACTCCTGATTAACGGTCAGCGGTGTGGGTGTGCCCCATTCATAGAAATCTGCCAGCTGCTGATAGAAATGCGCCGTGCGGCCTGCCAGCCATTGGCGGGCTGTCTTCAGCTCATTCTGATAATCGTTCCAGTTGCGCCAGCCATTACCTGCCTGACGGTGGTAGGGGTACTCGACCTTGATCATCTCCACCATCGGGTCCCAGATGGCCCTGGTTCCACGCTCGTTCAGGAAGTCACCCATGTAGATGGCAGAACGGTCCAGGAACTCACGCTTCAGGTCAGCATCCTCCATCATGCGGCGGAACAGTCGGGTATGATCCCAACCGTTGGCCCATGCACGGTCAGCATCGTAGTCTGGATTATGTAACCATGCAATGGTGTTATAGTCAGGCTGCACGCCATAGAGTCCCAGTCCGAAATCGGTATCCTTGGCAATCCAGCGCCACTTGCCTTCTGAGGTACGCGGACGCCACATGACGATGTTGTTGCCGGGGAAGTCCTTGTTGTCGAAGTAAAGGTTCATGATCATAAGATTGAAGAACTCCTCCCAGTCCATCCACTGTGCATACTCTGCAAGGGTGTGGTTGTGCTCGGAGTAGAATGCCTGGAAGACATTGTAGTTCTCCCAGTCGCCTTCCTTCAGCTCGTACCAGTTCTCAATCAAGTCAATGTCTTCCAGACCATCATAGTGAGTATAGATGTTGTCCTCATTGCTTCGCTCACGGATGTTGAGCATACCCTTATAGACACCGTTCTTGAAGACAATGGCGGGTCGCCATGCCTGCCAGTCGAGGTCAACATGTTGTGCCATGGTACGCTGGATGATGGCATCGCGCATATACAGGTCGTAGTAGTCGTTACCCGTATTGCGCAGTACCAGCGACTTGAATTCCTTTGCTCCAGGACGCTGATCGGGGAAAAACTCGTAGGTGAAGCGCTTGGTTCCGAAACGCTTGTTGGCATAGATAGCCAGCGACTTCAGGGGGTTGGAGCGTGTGGCACCTCCCTGTACGCGAGTCTCACACAGTTGATTGATCTTACTCTCGGTGTTGGGAGCATCAAAGAACTCGATGTTCACTGGACGACGCCAGTCATTCTTATGTTCACCCGTGTTGTTTGTAATAATGCCAATCCGGGCGTCATACCAATAGCTGTCATCCGTAACTAGCGAGATGACGGGAAGCGTCATGTCACGGCCCAGGAAGATGTACGACTGTGTGGCGCTGCGTGACGACAGGTAGCCGTCAAGGAACGCCTTGGCACGTACCGTGGTGGTCTTGCTGATGGTGATAGGCGACGTGTATTCCGGGCTTTCAGGCGTCGGTTCACTGCCGTCAAGGGTATAGCGTACTACCGTGCCATCAGGTGAGCCGGAAAGCGCTGACAGCTCCAGCTGTAAAGTAGTACCCGTAGTAAACACCTTGCCCTTCTCGCTGAACACAGGTTCGCCCAGCAGGTTCTTTTTCTTGCAGATCTTTCCACAGTTGGCAGCTCCGGGCGTTGGCTGATATTGGTAGCCCCACTCATTGTCCGTCAGGCTCTTGTAGCCCAGCGAGATGTTGGGGGCGGGCTGCTTCTCAATATCGGTCCGCTTGTCATCCACCTCGTTGTCGAAAAACAGATAGACGGAGCCTCCCTTGCCCGAGTCCAGACGGAAGTCCGTATGCAGTGCCTGAGCTTCTTTGTCGCAATAGACGACAACATACTGTCCTGCCTCAATGTGCTTCGTCGGCAGTTGCCAGGCAGAACCGGCATCAGCCGTCAGACCCAGCTTGTATCTGGCCAAGTTGACAGGCGTCTTACCACTGTTGTATAGCTCTACCCACGAGTCGGGGAACTCGTTCAGGTCGTCCATGATGCAGTCAATGTTCGACTGCATCAGCTCGTTGATGCGCAGCTGTCCGGGCTGTTCGCCATAGTCGGGCAGTTCCTTCTTTACCAGATAAATACGTTTAACAACAATCGTTGCCGCTTCTGCCGTCTGTAATGCCACCTGATTCACGCGCTGGCTCTTCACCTCGTCCAGGTCAATATAGGCGACCTGCGTGCCGGCATTCATATAGTGCCTATCTGCTTCATCATAACCATCATAGAAGATAATGGGTTGCACGGCACAAGGTGACGGTTCGCTCAGCTCGAACACCAGCTGGCTGTACTCCGTCCAGTCCGCGCCGTCAAATCCTGCGGCCAGTCCACCCCACTGCTTACCATAATAGGTGATGCTGCCGTCGGCATTGCGTTCAAAACTATCACCCCAGCAATAGGTGAAACGGTCGATGATGTCCACGTACTGCGGGTCGGCTTTGATAGCACACGTAATACTCCAAAGAGCCAACAATAAGAATAGATGTTTTCTGTAGCTCATCATGCGTCGTTTTATTTAGCGTATTAACCAATCGTTATCGTATATTCCGACATGAACGAGGCACCTGGCTGCAGGTGGTTCATGAGCGGTTTGTCCTTGAACTCTCCGGCGTAGCCGCGTGGGTCGCCTAGTCCGTACCACGGTTCGATGCAGACAAAGGGCGCATGCTTGTCGAACGGACTCCAGAAAGCGATGACCGGCGTACGGAAATCCACCGTCACGGCAGGCTGGTCATCCTCGTCCAGCAGCACTGCCTGATGCACCTGACTGTTATGTATCTTGACTGAGTCGTTGCGGAAGAAGTGGTTGTCAAACTCCAGCACGCCGTATTCCCCCTCAATGGGCACCTCCACCATCTCGTGCGAGCCGTCAATGTAGCTCTTCAGGCCGATGAGCGGTTCCTTGTTGTCCAGCGTAATGCAGCCCTCGAGCTTGTCACCGGCCTTCATGCCAGGCACGTTGAATGCCGGGTGACCACCAATCTGGAAGTGAATCTCCTTCGTGTCGGTATTCTCCACATGCCAGATGACGTGAATCCGGTTTCCGTCCAGCCGGTAGGTCACGGCGAGGTTGAAGCGGAAGGGATAGACGGCGAGTGTCTCGTCCGACTCGTGCAACGCCAGCGTCACACGGTCCTCGCCTTGACGGATGACCGTAAACTCCTTGTCGCGGGCAAAGCCATGACGCGGCAGGTGATACTCCTTGCCCTCCACGCGGTACGTGTCGTTCTCAACGCTGCACACCAGCGGGAATAGAATCGGGCTGCGGCGCGGCCAGTATTTCTCGTCGCCCTGCCACAGGTATTCCTTCTCCTCGGCGTCCTTAATACTCTGGAGCTCTGCTCCCATCTCTGCCACTACAATGGCAATCTGCTCGTTTCTCAGTTCAATCATATCTTTATTGTTTTAGTTTCGCATGCCTTTTCCTCGTTACAGGTTGATGCCATAATTCTGCTTCAGCTCGCTCATCACGAAGGTGCTCTCAATGGAACTAAGACTCTCTATCTCGCCCAGTTTATTGAGCACGAACTCCTGATACTGCTTCATGTCTTGCGCGCGTACCTTTAATAAATAGTCGTAGGCACCAGACGTGTTATAGCACTCCGTCACCTCGGGAATGCGCATGATACGGCGCACAAAGGCATCGGCTATCTCATGGTTAATCTGCTTGAGCTTCACCTTGCAAAACACCTGCAGACCCAAGTTCAGCTTCTCGGCATCCAGCACCGCCACATACTTCTTGATATAGCCCAGACGTTCCAACCGCTTCTGCCGTTCAAAAACGGGTGTGGGAGTCAGGTGCACGGCATCGGCCAGTTCCTTGGTGGTCAACTTCGCATTCTTCTGCAGTATCTTCAGAATCTGCATGTCGGTTTCGTCTAATACGTATGCCATAGTTAATATTTATACAAAACAAATTGATATATATACAATTTTGGAACTTTCGTCCATTGACGGTACAAATTTAGGTATATTTTCTGAATTACCAAAGAAATACGGAAGAAATTTCCTTGTTTCCATACTTTATGTCTTCGGTTTGCTGCTGTTAGCCCTCAACAAATAAAATAAAAAACGTTAAAAAAAGAACAATTCCTGGATTTAATGCGTATATTTGCAAAACCAAACACTTTAAATTGGAGGACTAACTATGAAAACGACGCAAATGATGCACGACCAAGAGTCGTACGAACTGGACAACATCTACAACGACGTGGATGACCGTGACCCCAGAGGTTCAACACCCTCTATTTGGTACACTTGAAAATTAACTGAAGTTCTAAACTATTTACGAAGTAGCGGCAAAACTTTTAGCTTTGCCGCTACTTCGTTTTTTCATGGCAGGAATCCAATGGGACACCTGTAATCATCAGTTGAAAAAACTTTCAAAGCAAAAAAGCAAGAAAAACATATATTTTTTAACAAGGAAGCATTAAAGTTAATCGAAGATTTTGAACGCATAGCCCTCCTGCTTGAGCCACTGGATGGATGCTGGCAGCGCGGTGCGGAGCTTCTCAATGCTTTTCAGTGAGTCGTGGAATGTAATGATGCTGCCATTGCGGGCGTAGCGCTTCACATTGTCCAGAACTTCCTCCGCCGTCAGCCATTTGGAGTAGTCACGGGTTACAAGGTCCCACATGACGATCTTGTACTTCTTACGCAACCAGTAGTACTCGCTCCAGCGCATTAGACCATGAGGCGGGCGGAAGAGATGGGCACCAATAAGGTCGTTGGCCTTCTTGGTATTCATGATGTAAGTCAACGTCCAATGCTTGAAGGCACCGAGATGGTTAAACGTATGGTTACCCACCTGATGACCCTCGGCCTTGATACGCTCAAAGAGTTCCGGGTACTTCCTGACGTTGTCGCCAACCATAAAGAAGGTCGCCTTGATGCCATGCTCCCTCAAAGTGTCCAGAATAAACGGTGTGGCCTCGGGAATGGGGCCGTCGTCGAAGGTCAGATAGACCGCTTTCTCCGTTGGATCCATTCTCCAGATGGCTTTAGGAAACAGCCATCGCAGCCATTTTGCCGGTTGTTCTATGAACACTTTTTATTATTTACAATTTACTGATTTTCAATTTAACGAAAATCGAGGGGACAGGTTTTTGATGTGATTTTTGGAATTCGATCAAAAACCTGTCCCCTTGATTGTTAATTAAGACTTCCTCCCTTCTCACGATAGTTAGTCATGAGGTCTATCAGCTCGTTCGTACACTTCTCGTACTGGTCGTCTTCCAGCGCCTCCATCAGCATACTCAAGTGCTGGAGCACAACGAAGTGCATATAGTTCTCGTCATCGGCAGACATGATACGGCCACTCGCCATGTTCTGCTTAATGACCTCAACGGAATGTTGCCAGAGAGGATTGATGAACTCCTTCGTCTTCAAGTCCTTACTCCACGACGGGTCGGTAATGCGGAGAACATCGGCACACTTCTCCAAGGCGTACATATTCATGAGTATCTCACGCTGTGACGACAGGAACCATACTTCAGGCAGATTGTAATAGTAGTTGACGTACTGCGTTGAACGTTTCCAAAGGTTCTGCAGGTGCATCTTAGCCATCTTCTTGTCGCCGACGGTAGCATAAGCGCGCAGGATGTCAAGCGAACCGGAGTCGTAGCAATCGGGTACATTGTACGTGGGAATCACCTTCTCACTATATGCCAGCACCTTCTTGGCATCCTCATAACGGCCCTTGCTGGTCAGATTGGACACTAACTGGGCGATGACTCGGCGGTGGGTATAGCACATACGCATCACCGTTTCGTCAAGATAGAGTCCTTCCGTCTCCAGTCCACCGAACTTGAAGCGGTTCATAACCATGTCCAACGTCTTATCGGTATCGAAATTCTCAGCACCTGTAGCCGGGACCTTGTTTCCATTGGCATCCGCACGGGTGGTAGTGAACGGGGTGATACGATTGACCAGTCCTTCCTGAACGAAGTTCTGCCAGAGATTCATGTAGTTGTCCTCGCCAACAGTCATGGCCACGTAGATGGGGCGCGTCCAGTTGGCCTGAGAAACCATCTCAAGCATCATCAAGTCGTTCTTATAGAGAGCACCGCGGCCCTTCAACGAGATCACCATCTGGTCGGGTATAGAGTCGCAGGCCATCATGACACCACTCTTACGCACGGCCTCCTTGTCAATGGTGATATAGACTGAATCGGTCGGTATGACATGGAGGGTGTTTCCTTCGCCCATAATAAGCTGCATCACTTCACGCTGCTGGTCTGTAATGTCGTTACGTACCCAGTACTTCAGAATGTTCTTCAGCTCGAACGGATTGTCACCGAACATGGTTCGCGCCTCTTCCGGATAGGTATCATAGAGTTCCTTGACTCTTCCCTTTATTTCAGGAGAAATCTGCACATAGTCGTTGGCACGACCGGCATACTTGATGCGCGGCCAGGTAATGGGCAGCGACGGAGAGTCGTATGCAGGACGTATCATCTGGTCTATATACCAATCAGTCTGCAGGTATGAAAGGTTGCAGACACGGGCGTCGGTACGCACACCCTCGACATCCTGATTATACCAGAGGGGGAAGGTGTCGTTATCGCCATTGGTAAAGACAATGGGGTTGCCTTCATCCTGCAACGACATCAAGTAGTTCTGTCCGAAGTCACGGCAGGTATAACGGCCTGAACGGTCGTGGTCGTCCCAAGTCTGGCTAACCATCTGGATGGGTACCAGAAGGGCAGCAACGCCACAAATGGCTGCCAAAACGGCCTCATGCTTCTTGGCAAAGCGTTTCAGGACATCCCAGATGGCTGCTACACCCATACCGCACCAGATGGCGTAGGCATAGAACGAACCAGCATAGGCATAGTCACGCTCACGGGGCTGGTTAGGTGTCTGGTTCAGATAGAAGACGATAGCCAGGCCCGTCATAAAGAACAGGAAGAAGACAATCCAGAACTGGCGGATACCCTTCTGCTGCTTCATGAGTGACTGCCAGAAGAGTCCAAGCAGGCCGAGGATGAGCGGCAGACAGTAGAACACGTTATGGCCCTTATTGTTCTTCAGGTCATCAGGCATATTGTCCTGATTGCCCAAGCGCATGTCATCCAGGAACGAGATACCCGTTATCCAGTTGCCATGCTCAGGTTCACCATTTCCCTGCAGGTCATTCTGACGACCGGCGAAGTTCCACATGAAGTATCGCCAGTACATGAAGTTACACTGGTAAGTAATGAAGAACCAGATATTGTCTATCTGCGACGGTACCTTTACCATCATCTGCTCGCCACAACGGTCGTAAGGCACTTCCGTGCCGTCAACACCGTTCATCCACTGCTCGTAGGAACTGGCATGACCACTGTCGTACATACGTGGGAACAGCATGTTCTGAGCGTATTTGTACTGGTCTTTCGTCTGCACAACAAAGTATTCATCCTTCTCGTCAGGCGACGCCTTCTCCTTGCGCTGATAAACGGGGTCACCCTCATTAACAACGGGACGGCACATATTGCCTTCGACCTTCAGCTCTACCTGCGATGTATAGGCAGGGCCATAGAACAACGGACGCGTACCATACTGTTCGCGACCCATGTATTCGCCCAGGGTAAAGAAGTCCTCAGGGGAGTTCTGGTCCATTGGCGGGTTGGCTGCAGAACGAATGACAATCACTGCATACGAAGAGTAACCGATAATCAGCATCAGCATACAAAGCAACGACGTATTTTTGAGGCGGGCGCTGACCAGTGACTTGCCGGCACGTTTGTATTGCAGGATGAAGAACAGGGCTACCATGATGACAATACCAAGCAGAGCCGTCATAATACTCCAGCCGGTAAAAGGTATTCCAAGCAAGCCGAAACAAAGCACAAAGGCTATGTTCTGACGTAACTCACTACGATTGGCATAGGTCTCATAGATGGCCCAGATGGTGATGCTGATGAGCAACACCATATAGATGATCTCTCCCGTGTTGAACGGACAGCCCAAAACATTGACAAACAAAAGTTCGAACCATCCACCAACACGCACAATGCCTGGCACCACACCATAGAGCACTGCGGCAAGAATAACAACCGAAACGCCCAGTGCAATCAGCGAGCCTTTCAAATCTTTCTTGGGGTCCTGATGCTGATTGCGCTTGTAGTACCAAACCAGTACAATAGCAGGAAGACACAGCAGGTTCAGCAGATGTACGCCAATGGAGAGGCCGGTCATGTAGAATATCAATATCAGCCAACGGTCAGCATGTGGCTCGTCGGCATGGTCTTCCCACTTCAGAATGAGCCAGAACACCACGGCAGTAAAGGCAGAAGAGTAGGCATATACCTCACCTTCGACAGCCGAGAACCAGAAAGTATCACTCCAGGCATAGATCAATGCTCCGACCATGCCAGATGCTTCGATGACAATCATCTTGGCTGCAGTCAACTCTTCCCACTTGTCAATCAGCAGTCTGCGTACCAAGTGTGTGATGGTCCAGAAAAGGAACAGAATGGTGACGGCAGAGAGCAGCGCACTCATCGTGTTGACCATGCGGGCCACCTGACTGGGATCGCTGACAAGTTGTGAGAACAAGTTGGCGGTAAGCATGAAGAACGGTGCACCAGGCGGGTGTCCGACTTCGAGTTTGTAACCAGTTGAGATAAATTCCGGGCAGTCCCAGAACGACGCTGTTGGTTCAATGGTAGAGACATAGCAGAAGGCTGCTATCAGAAATGCCAACCAGCCTAACGCGTTATCTACCAGCCTAAATTGTTTCATTCATTTTTGCCCCCGAGATTAGGAGGTAATGGTCTGAACAGACGAATCAGACTTTTTTACATTAATACAACATGGGGGAATGCGCCTGTCCAACCCCCCATTTCCCCATCTATAGGGAACATTTGGCTGCAAAGGTAGTAAAATCTTAGGAGTTAGATAACAAGAAATAGGAGTTTTTAAAATATTTAACGGGCAAACGGCTCAAAGAAAGAGGCTCGTTCCATAAATGACAAGGACATAACGGGCCAGTTTTCCGATGAAAATAGCAATAAAGGTCAGTGGAATATTTGAGCGCATCAGTCCCAGAGTTACCGTAATGGCGCTACCCAAAAGGGGAATCCAAGACAGCAAGCCCACCCATGCGCCATACCTGGAAACCCAGCGCTGGGCACGGTCTAACTTCTCACGTTTGATTTTCAGGTATCGCTCCACCCAAACCATCTTCCCCATACGACCAATGGAGTAGTTGATGACAGAGCCAAGGAAATTGCCGAGTGTGCCCCAGACAATGAGCCATACAGGGTCGAGTCCTGTCACGTAAAGTGCAGCCATAACAATTTCACTATTGAGTGGCAAGACACTACCGGCAAGAATGCCACCAACGAACTGTCCTGCATAGCCCCATTGGGTGAGGAGTTCTACGATAGCATCCATATATTATAGATAGTAAGCAGGAGCGTTAGTGCGGTTACGACAAAAAAAGCGATATTAGTCCACCGGGTGCCGGTCAATGCCAGGAAATGGCCCACAAGCGGACTGACACAGATTACAGCCACGGGAAACAGCAACAGGTCATGCTGCGGTTGCACTGCCAACATGGCAAGAGAAAGCCAAAGCATGATAATAAACACGTCATACAACATTCGTGTGCGAATCTTATCCTGATAGCGTTTTCGGAAGAAATGGACAGTTCCTATTACGGCAAGGACAACCAACAGGCAGAAAAATGCAATCTGACCAGTTGTCAGTATGTCATAGTCAGCAGGATATGTCACCCATCCCAACTGTTCGAAATGCTCCATCAAAGAGGACAAACTGCCTTTCCAAACGAGATAAGGTGCAAGCAACCAATAGGGCAAAAGCAGACCTATGACGGAAGACAGAAACGTGCGGAACGACAGCGACTGCACCTTGAATGCCATGAGCAGCCAAAAGACGGGCACGAAATAAAGTACACGGACATGCAACAGACTCAATAGGCCTATCATGGAAAAGGCATAGAACGTCCTGCCAACCGAATGTTTGTCCTGATAGGTTTGGAAGATTAACAGCAGGAATGTCAAGAAACAAAGAGTTGTAACAGAGGCCCGTATGGAGGGAAAGAGAAAACCGCCAGCGCACACTATTATCAGGAAACAGCACGACACCATACGCGAATAAATACGAATCAAGGAATTCTGGTTGTTCAGCTGCATCATCAAGAAGGAACTGAGCGCCATGCAGCCGAACTGCAGCCACCAGTTCGCCGACACAAGGCCTGCCACCAACCATACGGCAGCCGCATAGACTGCCACGCAGGGCAAGGCTATGCGGCTTTCCGCTATCCGATTCTGTATGTATTTCATAGGTCTGCCCCGATGTCGCGACGGAAGTATTTGCCTTCGAACTGTATCTTTTGGGCTTCAGTAAACGACTTCTGCAACGCCTCGGCCTTGTCCCTGCCATACGATGACACGGCAATGACACGACCACCATTGGTAACGATCTTACCATCCTTCATGGCCGTACCGGCATGAAAGACTATCGAACCTTCTACCTGACTGATGCCACTCATTTCGTAGCCCTTTTGATAGGCTTCAGGATAGCCGCCACTGACCAGCATCACACAGACAGCCGCACGCTCGTCAAACTCCACTTGGCGTTGGTCAAGATTGCCCTCGGCAACGCCTTTGAACAGTTCAACAATATCGCTCTTCAAACGTAACATGACGGTTTCCGTCTCGGGGTCACCCATGCGACAGTTATACTCAATGACCATTGGTTCACCCTTCACATTGATGAGTCCGAAGAAGATAAAACCCTTGTAGTCTATGTTTTCCTCGCGGAGTCCGTCAACAGTAGGCCGGATGATGCGGTCTTCTACTTTCTGCATCCACTCCGTTGTAGCAAAAGGTACGGGACTCACACTGCCCATGCCACCGGTATTCAGGCCAGTATCCCCTTCACCGATGCGTTTGTAGTCCTTGGCCTCAGGCAAAATTTTGTAGTGCTCACCGTCGGTAAGAACAAAGACTGAACACTCGATGCCACTCAGGAACTCCTCGATGACAACACGGCTTGACGCATTGCCAAACATACCGCCCAGCATCTCCTTCAGTTCTTTTTTTGCCTCTTCAAGCGTAGGCAGGATGAGCACACCCTTTCCGGCACACAGGCCATCGGCCTTGAGAACGTAAGGGGCATCCAGCGTTTCCAAGAAAGCGAGGCCTTCCTGAAGATGCTCGCCATCGAAGGTCTCATAACGTGCTGTAGGAATGTTGTGGCGCTGCATAAATGCCTTGGCAAAGTCCTTTGACCCTTCCAACACAGCACCGGCCTTTGACGGGCCTATAACGGGAATGCCCTGGGTTCTAGAATCAGCTTTCAGGTCATCGTAGATACCCTTTACCAACGGGTCTTCCGGTCCTACGACCACCATATCTATGGCTTTATCTACACAGAACTGCTTGATTGCCTCGAAGTCATCAGCCTTCATGGCCACATTCTCGCCACAATTGCAGGTGCCTGCATTACCTGGCGCAATATAAAGTTTCTCTACTTGCTCACTCTGGGCAATCTTCCATGCCAGCGCATGTTCGCGACCACCGCTACCTAATAATAATATATTCATTGTCTATACTCCTTGATTCTAAAACAGCAACATCCGCTCCAGCCAATAAACCAATATACCAGCCAGATAACCAGCAAATGCTATCCATGTAATCTTTTTCATATACCAGCCAAAGGTTATCTTCTCCAGCCCCATGACAACCACACCGGCTGCAGAACCTATGATCAGCATCGAACCGCCAACTCCGGCACAATAAGCCAACAACTGCCAGAAGATACCGTCAACAGCCATCGCTCCCTCAGCAGCTACTGGATACATACCCATACAGCCTGCCACCAAAGGTACATTATCAACAATCGATGACAGCACACCGATAATGCCATTGATAAGGTAGTAATTTCCGGCAAAAGCTTCGTTCAGACCTTCGCCAAGAGCTGCCAGCACACCGATTTCCTGAAGCACGGCAACGGCCATCAGAATACCCAGGAAGAACATAATGGTGGAAAGGTCAATCTTCGAAAGCAAATCGCTGACGCGCTTTGCCATCGTATCGTCTTCGGAAGTGTTATAGTGGAATATCTCCGTCACGGTCCACAGGACGCCCAACACCAGCAGGATGCCCATAAACGGCGGCAGGTGGGTCAGCGTCTTAAACACTGGCACGAAACATAGTCCGCCGACACCAAGCCAAAAGATGATGTTACGCTGTGTCTGCGTAAAATGGCTGACCTCTGCCTTAGGCAGATTTTGTTCCTTTTCGAACTGGCCTTTCAGCATGTATTGCATCATGAAGGCAGGTATCAACATCGAAACGAGCGACGGGATAAAGATTTCCGTCAACACGCCTTGTGTCGTGATGACACCCTTAATCCACAACATAATGGTGGTTACGTCGCCAATTGGTGAGAACGCCCCACCAGAGTTGGCTGAGATAATGACTAATGCGGCATAAACAATACGCTCCTCGTGGCTCTGCACCAGTTTGCGGAGCACCATAATCATCACAATACTCGTTGTCAAGTTGTCGAGAATAGCCGACAGGAAGAAAGTGATAAACGCAACACGCCATAACAACTTACGCTTTGAATGTGTTTCGATGGTGTCGCGAACAAAGTTGAATCCACCATTGGAATCAACAATCTCGACGATGGTCATGGCACCCATCAGGAAGAACAGCGTGCCACCTGCATCACCCAAGTGATGCTCAATGACTTCGGCTACGTGATGGAGTACACCGTCTGCCGGAATTTCCGGATAATACACACCAGGGGCCATCATCAATAGTGTCCAGCAGCCAACACACATCAGCAAAGCGATGGCTGCCTTGTTAATTCGCGTAAGACTCTCCAAAGCTATGCAGAGATAGCCAATGGCGAAGAGGGTCACAATAAAGATTGTCAAAGTTGTCATTTCTTTGTAAACTCGTATTTCTGTTTAAAATCTGCTGCAAAGGTACGAAAAAGATTAAAGATTAAAGATGAAAAATAAAAGATTTTACTGCCACCCCAAAAAAACTCCAAATTATAAACTATAAACTCTAAACTTTTTTGTACCTTTGCACACAATGAACGAGAAAACTAACCAAGAAACATGGAGCAAGAACGTCATACTGGTCGATGCTGACTATATTGACCGCGTGGCATTTGACCTCATTGTGAACTTCGAACGCATGTTGGGGCGTCGCATTCTGCAAGCAGACCTGGCACACTGGATTGACTGTGTGGCACTGGATGGAGGCATGCAACCTTCCCCCACTCCATCCCAAGAAGGAGGAGACTGCCAGGTCATTTTCCTGCACACCAAGCGCAAACTGGAGAATTTCGTTCCTGGTGACTATGCCAGGGATCTGGACGGAAAAGCCTTCAGCGACAACCTCGGCGAATTCTGCATCAGCTGTGTGCAGGTGGAAGAGCTAACCACCATGGAAAGCCTGTTTTGCGAGTCGCTACAGCATGTCTGCCAACAACCTGGAGTCGAGCGTCTCATGGTCATTGCTGACGAACAATACATTGACGCTGTTATCAGGTCCGTACCGGGAAGGTGTAGCAGTACGCTCACCGTCTTTACCATGCAACCCCTGCCAGGCGGCCGATTCATGCAGCAAATACTGGGTTTCTCACTCATGGCAGCGTTGGGCATTCAATCAGCGGAAATTGAAGAATCAACAAATAAATAGTAAAATCGTAAATCCTTAAATTGTAAATATCAAAGATGAGTAGAGTATTAATGATTGGCGCAGGTGGCGTGGCCACCGTGGCTGCCCACAAGATTGCACAGAACGCCGATGTATTCGACGAGTTTATCATTGCAAGCCGCCGAAAAGCAAAGTGCGACGCGATAGTGGAGGCCATCCACAAGAAAGGACTGACCATGGACATCAAGACGGCCCAAGTAGATGCCGACGACGTGGAGCAGCTGAAAGCGCTGTTCAACGAACACAAGCCCGACTTGGTGGTAAACCTCGCCCTACCCTATCAGGACCTTACTATCATGGACGCCTGTCTGGCCTGCGGCTGTTCCTACTTGGACACTGCCAACTACGAGCCGAAGGACGAGGCACACTTCGAGTACTCCTGGCAATGGGCCTATCGCGACCGTTTCCGCGAGGCAGGACTGACTGCCATTCTCGGTTGCGGTTTCGACCCGGGTGTCACCAGCATCTATACAGCTTATGCCGCCAAGCATCACTTCCAGGAGATGCAGTACCTGGATATTGTCGATTGCAATGCCGGCGACCACCACAAGGCATTTGCCACCAACTTCAACCCCGAGATCAATATCCGCGAGATTACGCAGAAAGGACTCTACTGGGAAGACGGCAAGTGGATTGAGACGGAGCCACTGGAAATTCACAAGGACCTGACCTACCCCAACATCGGACCGCGTGACAGCTACCTGCTACACCACGAGGAACTGGAGTCGTTGGTCATCAACTACCCCACCATTCGCCGTGCCCGCTTCTGGATGACCTTCGGACAACAGTACCTGAAGCATCTTGAAGTAATCCAGAACATCGGCATGAGCCGCATTGACGAAGTTGAATACGAGGCCCCGCTGGCCGACGACACGGGTACTGCCAAGGTCAAGATTGTCCCCCTTCAGTTCCTCAAGGCCGTTCTGCCCAACCCACAGGACCTCGGCGAGAACTACGAGGGCGAGACCAGCATTGGTTGTCGTATCCGTGGCATCGGCAAGGACGGCAAGGAGCACACCTATTATATATATAATAACTGCTCACACCGTGCCGCCTACGAGGAAACGGGTATGCAGGGTGTCTCGTACACCACTGGCGTCCCCGCCATGATTGGTGCCATGATGTTCTGCAAGGGTTTATGGAAGAAACCCGGCGTCTTCAATGTCGAAGAGTTCGATCCCGATCCCTTCATGGAACAGTTGAACAAGCAAGGCCTGCCCTGGCACGAGATTCACGACGGAGACTTGGAATTATAATAACAAAAACATAAAAATCATTACTATGGCAAAAAAAGAAGAGAACAACGAGCAGCTAACTCCGCAACAGGAGAAAATGAAGGCGCTGCAAGCCGCCATGTCGAAGATTGAAAAGGACTTCGGAAAAGGCAGCATCATGCGCATGGGCGACGAGAAAATAGAAAACGTTGATGTCATCCCCACTGGCTCCATCGGTCTGGATGCTGCACTCGGCGTTGGCGGCTATCCCAAGGGACGCATCATCGAGATATACGGTCCCGAGTCCTCTGGTAAGACCACGCTGGCCATCCATGCCATTGCTGAGGCTCAGAAGCAGGGTGGCATCGCTGCATTCATCGATGCAGAGCATGCCTTCGACCGCTTCTACGCTGAAAAACTGGGCGTTGACATTGGCAACCTCTACATCTCGCAGCCTGACAATGGTGAACAGGCGCTTGAGATTGCCGACCAGCTCATCCGCTCCAGTGCCATCGACATCATCGTCATTGACTCCGTGGCAGCACTGACACCGAAGAAGGAAATTGAGGGTGACATGGGCGAAGCTGCCGTCGGTCTGCATGCCCGACTGATGAGTCAGGCCCTGCGCAAGCTTACCTCAACCATCGCCAAGACCAACACCACATGTATCTTCATCAACCAGCTGCGTGAGAAGATCGGCGTGATGTTCGGCAATCCCGAGACGACCACCGGTGGTAACGCCCTGAAGTTCTATGCATCCGTACGTATAGACATTCGCAAGAGTGGAAGTCCCATCAAGGATGGTGACACCGCCATCGGCAACCAGGTTAAGGTAAAGATTGTCAAGAACAAGGTGGCACCTCCCTTCCGCAAGGCTGAGTTTGAAATCCTCTTTGGCGAAGGAATCTCCAAGATCGGCGAGATTGTTGACCTTGGCGTAGAGTACGACATCATCAAGAAGAGTGGCTCCTGGTTCTCGTACGAGGGCAACAAACTGGGGCAGGGCCGCGATGCCACCAAGCAGTTGCTGGCCGACAACCCCGAGCTGTGCGAGGAACTGGAAGCCAAAATCAAGCAGGCTATCTCTGACAAGCAATAAAACGAAGAATCGTACTATGAACATAAGAAAGGCGGGCACTTCTATCGTGTCCGCCTTTTTCGTTTGCTAAGGCTCGCATCGAAACGAGCCTAAATATTTGTATTACTTCTTCTTTTTAGTCTTGGGATTGAGTTCCGTCGTTCGTAGTTTAGCGACCTTTCCTTGATTATCGAACTGAACGATGAAGAGTTTCTTGGTACGCTTATAAATCCACTCCTGCAAACCATCGGCATTGACGGTCTTGGAGTC
>JAEEGH010002287.1_pt1 | contig 51995 bp, 47 predicted proteins | sample 9134181 | NCBI WGS metagenome assembly JAEEGH01 (sample SAMN16246544, study PRJNA631951) | gut metagenome | biome: gut microbiome; feature: rumen; material: DP-attached | host: Bos | place: Iran: Karaj | collected 2018-10 | reverse complement strand
GGATAAATTATCGTACATAACTAAATTATACACCGAAGCACAGAAAAAATCAAGGAAGAATAGTCCCGTCTTTTTCAAAAAGCGGTCAAAAGTATTGACTTGTTTTTAAAATAATAATATAATAATACGGAGAAAATAACGGAGAGTGAATAAAAATGGCAGACAAAATAACCGAAAACACCACGATATTCGACGCTATACAGTTAAACCCCAAGGCGGGCGAAATACTTATGAAATACGGTATGCACTGTTTGGGTTGCGCGCTCGCGCACGGCGAAACGGTGGGTGAAGCCGCCGACGTTCACGGCGCGGATCTCGAAAAAATGCTTAAAGAACTCAACGAAATCGAAGGATAGTTTATGGCGACCGAAATAAACGAGTTCGGTGAAGAAGAAGTAAAAGTTTCGACGGAAAGCGTAAAATGTTCCGCCTGCGGCGCGAACATGGTCTACGATCCCGACAGGCGCGCTCTTTACTGTCCGCATTGCGGCACGGAAAAAAAGTTCGAAGATTCTTCCGTGGCGAAAGAGTTGGACTTTTTGTCGGGGCTGTCCGCCGACGCACAGTGGAAAAAGGAAGACACTTCGGTGTTCCGTTGCGACAACTGCGGCGCGAAAGTGGTGCTTACCGCAAAGGAAACGGCGAAAACCTGTCCTTTCTGCGGCACGGCGCACGTCGAAAAAATAGAAGAACTCGCGGGTTTAAAGCCAAACGGGGTATTACCCTTTTCCTTCGGCGAAGAAAAGGCGTTGGAATACAGTAAAGTTTGGGCAAAAAAGCGGTTTTTCGCACCCCGCAAGTTCAAAAAGAATCTGGAAAGCAAAAACGTGAACGGCGTTTACGCACCGTGTTTTACTTTCGACAGTTCGACCTACTCGGTGTATAAGGGGAGAATAGGCACTACCCACACCCGCACCGTCGGGAGCGGCAAGAACCAGCGCACCGAAACCTACGTCGTCTGGCGCAACATAAGCGGGACGTACGCGCAAAATTTCGACGACGTGCTTATAACGGCGGGCAGTAAGTTCGGGCAGAAACAACTCGACAAGATACAGCCCTTCGACACCAACGCGTCGAAAGAGTACCGTGAAAAATACCTTCTGGGGTTCATGGCGTATCACTACGACTACGAACTTTCCGACTGCTGGGGACAAGCCAAGATAAAAATGGACGCCGCGATAAAAAGGGGCATACTTTCCCGGTACACTTACGACAGGTTGGATTACATAAACGTTTCAACCGACCACGAAAGGGTAACCTACAAATACAGTATGTTGCCCGTCTACGTCGGGAATTTTACTTTCAAGCAGAAACTCTACAACTTCTTCGTAAACGGCACTACGGGAAAGACCTGGGGCAAATATCCCAAGTCCCCGCTTAAAGTGACTATCGCCACGATTCTGGGAATTGCGGCGGCGGCAGTTCTCATATATCTTTTCATACGGGGCTTGTAAGGGTAAAATCGCTCTTTTCGGCGGTAAAAACCCCGCAAGACGAGAAAATTTTCTTAAAAATCATTGACCGCATCGTCGGATTTGTTATATAATTCTATATGGCTCGGAAAATCACGATAAATTTTTCGGGCGGAGGCAAAAATGAAAAAGGGCTTATCAGTAACACTACTTTCCGTCGTCGCCGTGCTGACGGCGGTGTTGGCGTTTTTTACTTTCGTACGGTTTTCCGTGGGTATAAACCGCTATAATTCCATACTCGGCGCGGTGAATACGGATTACGATCTTTCGGGCGGCACGGCTTACACCTTAACGCTTGCGGACGACAATCTCGAAGAAGTCGCCGACGTAAACGAAGTCGTTAATACCTTAAAGACGAGACTTACGTCTTTGGGCTATCAGACCTTTTCGGTAAAGGCTTTATCCGACGCCGGACTCGACGAACACGCCGACTACGATATCAGGATAGAACTTCGCGGCAATATAAACGAATACGGCGAAGTGGATACTTCGGTTCTCGCTTCCGACGTGGCGGTCGCCGCCGCCTACGGCGAGATAAAATTCTACGGCGGCACGTCCGCTAATCCTACCGAAGAGATACTTACGGAAGGCAAGGCGGTTAAAAGCGCGGCTTATAAAGGCGTTTACGCCACGGTTTCGGGCGGCTCCGCGTACAGAGTGGACATAGAGTTTTCCGACTACGGCTATAAAACCCTTTCGGAACTTATGGGCGAATCTTCCTACTATCTCAAAATAACCTTGGGCGACACGGTGCTTATGTCGGGCGACGGCGCGATATCCAAAGCGTCTTTTAACGGGAAAGCACTTTCCATCACCACTTCTACGGAAAATTACGCAAGACAGGCGGCTCTCCAGATAGAATCGGGCGGGCTTGCGTATAAATACGATATATCGGAAGGCGAAGAAGTGTCTTCGCCCTACGGCAAAAATCTCGGAACGGCAAGCGTTATAGGTATACTTGCGATAGTCGTTATCTTTGTAGCGTACGCTTTCGTTAAATACCGCGGCTACGGATGTGCCTACGCGCTTTCGACGATACTGTTCGCGCTTTTATATATCGCGATGCTCGTCGCAGTCCCCGGCGTTAAAGTCGCCGTCGGCGGCGTGTTCGGCGTGATAGTAGCCCTTTTCCTTACCGTTTTCGGTACGGAAAAGGTCGGTTCTTTGATAAAAGCGGAATACGCCAAGGGCAAAACGGTCAAGTCGGCGGTGAAAGCGGGTTTCGACGGCGCGCTCGCGCCCGTGCTGATTTCCTGCGCGGTCGCACTATTTACGTCGCTTTTGCTTCTTATATTCGCCGTCGGCACGCTTAAATCTTTCGCGGCGGTGTTGGCGATAGGATCGGTGCTTTCCGCGGTTACCACGCTTATTCTGCACAGAGCGTTCTCTTCCTTACTGCTTTCCGCAGCGGGGTACAAGGAAGGGTTTATGAACCTTAAAAGACAAGACGGCGCGTCCGCGGAAACGGAGGAGTGATCATGAAAATTTTAGGCAAGACGAAAATTTTTCTTATCGCGGGAATTATCGCGGTACTCTTCGGCATGGTGCTGTTGGGTATCTTCGGACTCAATAAGACCGTCGATTATAAAGAAAGTTACGAAATAAAAGTTTCCGTAAACCAGAACGTTCAGAATTCTTCGGAAGTTATAAAAGACGCCGCCGAAAAGTATTTTTCGGAACAAGGCGTTAAATGCGTCGCCTACGGTACGCAGGATATCGAAGAAGGTCAGGCGTTCATATACAAGACGAATAACAAAAAGGATATAAGCGCGGCGGAATTGAAAACCGCTCTGCAAACCGCTCTCGACGACAAGGCGGAAGCGACGGGACTCGTTGCCGACGCGTTAGTTTATAAGACTTCGGTAACGCCCTACTATAACGTGTTTAACGTCGTGATAGCGACGGTGATAGCCGTGGCGGTGGCGTTCGTCTTGGGATTTTTTACGGTGAAAACTGCGGGTGCGACGGCGGTCGCTTGCAGTGCCGTGATATCGGCGTTACTTTTCGTATCGCTCGTATCCTTGTTGCGCGTGCCCGCGGAACCCTTCTTTGCGGCGGGCTTGGCGATATCGGTCATCCTTGCCGAAACGTTCTCGTTCGCGGGCGTTCACGCTTTAAGGAAAGAACTTAAAGCGGGCGACAAGGCGGACTTAGGAACGGTAAAAGACGGGGTTTTAGGTAAGTTGCTTAAACTTATAGCGGCGATAACGATCGCCGCGGCGGTGTTTACCGTCGTCGCACTGATATTCGGGAAAGCGTATCTCGTGTTCGGCGGACTGCAACTGCTGATAGCGGTGATCGTTTCGGGGCTCACGTCTTTAATCGGTTCGCCGGTCGTGTTCGACGCGTTAAGGAAAAAACAGTAACGTAAGATTTATTTTGACTGTAAGGCGGACGAGTTCCGCCTTATTGTTTACGAAGGGGTTTTATGGTGATAAAATACGCAAGGGCTTTGTCGGAAAAAGAACTTGGAATAGCGGGGGAAATATCCGCGCGCTGCGGCGTTTCGCCCGATACCGCAAGGCTGTTGCTTTACAGGGGTATAGACGACGCAAATAAGGCGCAAAGATTTTTATCGCCTTCCGCAAAGTATTTTTACGATCCTTTTTTGTTGGGCGGCGTAAAGGAAGCCGTCGAAAGGATAACGCTTGCGCGGGATAAAAACGAAAAGGCTCTCGTTTTCGGCGACTACGACGCCGACGGGATATGCGCCGCAACGGTGCTTTCCGCGTGTCTTGAAGAGTTCGGCGTGGAAACTTTCGCCGCCGTACCCGAAAGGGAGAACGGTTATGGGCTGAATACCGAAATAATAGACGGGATATTAAAGGAACGCAGGATAGACCTTATAATTACGGTGGACTGCGGCGTTTCCGACGCGGCGGTCATAGAAGAGATAAAGAAAAGGTATGCGGACGTGATAGTAACCGACCATCACGAACCGCCCGAAAACCTTCCCGACTGCATAACGATAGATCCCAAGATAAAGGGTGAAAAATACCCCTTCGACGGGCTTTGCGGCGCGGGCGTGGCGTATAAACTCGGGCGCGCCCTTATAGGGGATAGGGCGGATAAGTATCTGGATCTCGTCGCCACCGCCACCGTCGCCGACAGTATGGACCTTATCGACGAGAATCGGGATATAGTAAAGGAAGGGCTTAAACTTTTCAACGGTGGCAAGTTACGGCAGGCTTTTAAATATCTTATAGGCGACGGGGATAAGGAAATAACCGCGCAGACGTTGGCGTATTCCGTCGCGCCCAAGATAAACGCGGGCGGCAGACAAGGGGACGCGGGCTGTGCTTTAAGACTTTTTACTACGGAAGACGCGGGGGAGATATTCGACCTTGCGGCAAAACTCAACGCCTACAATATAGCGCGGCAGACCGACTGCGAAAACGTATATGTCGCGGCGGACGAGAAGATTCGCGCCGAAAAACTGTACGAAGACGCCGTGATATCGGTAAAGGGCGACGACTGGAACGCGGGGGTTATCGGAATAGTTTCCGCAAAACTTTCGGAAAACTACGGCAAGCCCGTTATCGTATTCGCAAAATTCAAAGACGGTTACAAGGGTTCGGCAAGAAGCGTCGAAGGGATAAATATTTTCGACGCGCTTACCTTTGCGAAAGACCTGCTCGTCGAATACGGCGGACACTCGCAGGCGGCGGGGATGACCGTGCTGCCCCAAAATTTTGAAAAATTAAGGCGGGCGTTGAACGAATTTGCGGCGAATTTTAAGGGGCTATCGGGCGAAAAGGAAATATTCGTGGAAGTAAAAGCCGATAAACCCGTCGATATGCGGTTCATAAAGGAAATAGAACTGCTTGCGCCGTTCGGGACGGGCAATCGCCGTCCGCTGTTTGCGACCGACGTGTTTTCGGTGGAGGCAAGACCGTTAAAGAACGGTTCGGCGCATTACGCTTTTGCGACCGACGCGTGCGAGATGCTGGATTTTAACGGCGGCATTGACGTGGAACTTTTAAGTTATCCCGTAAAAAAGACGCTGGTATACGAAACGAATTATTCGGTGTTCCGCGGCAAGGAAAGCGCGAAAGGATTTCTGCGGGAAATAGTTTTCGACGAAAAGGAATTATACGACGATATAACGGATAAAATAAACGGCGGGGAAATTTCGGATATAAGTTCGTCCCGCGCGGAGTTCGTAAACGCATATAAAGTGCTTAAAGACAATAAAGATAAGCCGTTTATAAACGCCGTGAATTTTTACTTTTCGGTAAAGCCTACGATAGGGTTAAAGCAGTTTACGGCGTGTTTCAACGTATTTTCGGAACTCGGTATCGTTACGGTAAAACAGGATAAACTTGCGTTCAGAGAAGATTGCAGATTCGATCTTGCGGATTCCGAAATATATCGGAAAATAAAGGGTAAAGGGTTATGACGGATATTCTCGACAAAATAAAAAGCGCGTATGCGGGCAAAGATCTCGTGCTGTTAAATAAAGCCTACGAGTTCGCCGAAAAGGCGCACGAAAATCAGAAACGTGCGTCGGGCGAAGCCTATTTTATCCACCCCTGCACGGTGGCGGGGATACTCGTGGACCTTGGGCTGGACGCCGAAACGGTCGCCGCGGCGTTTTTGCACGACGTTATAGAAGACACACCCGTTTCCGAAGGGGATATCAAAAAAGAGTTCGGTGAAGAAGTGCTGGAACTCGTATTAGGGGTTACCAAACTCGACAAGATAGAGTTTACGTCGCTGGAAGAAGAGCAGGCGGAAAATTTCCGCAAACTTTTCGTCGCCATGGCGAAAGACATACGGGTGGTAATAATAAAACTCGCCGACAGGCTTCACAATATGCGGTCCTTAAACTTTCTTTCGGTAGAACGCCAACAGCGTATGGCGAGAGAAACGCTGGAAATTTACGCCCCGCTTGCGGGACGCTTGGGCATATCGCAGATAAAGTGCGAATTAGAAGACCTGTGCTTAAAATATCTCGAACCCGACTTTTACGAATATCTTTCGATAAACGTCGAAGAACGCGTCAAGGAAAACTACGGGTTTATCGATCAGGTGGTCGAAGAACTCGAAAATATGCTTAAAGATTCCAAGATAAAGGGCGAAGTTTTCGGCAGAAGAAAGCATCTTTACAGTATATACCGCAAGATGAAGGAAAAGGGCAGGACGCTGGATCAGATATTCGACGTGGTGGCTATCCGCGTTATCGTGGACACCGTCGACGAGTGTTACGAGATACTCGGGAAAATACACAACAGATGGAAACCCGTTCCGGGGCGCATAAAGGACTATATCGCGACGCCGAAACCTAATATGTACAGATCCCTGCACACGACGGTGGTAACCAACTTCGGGCGGGTGTTCGAGATACAGATACGGACCTACGAGATGAATCACGCCGCCGAATACGGTATAGCGGCGCACTGGAAATACAAGGAAAAGAAGTCGGGCGACGAACTCGATTCCCGTCTTTCCTGGATAAGGGAAGTGATGGAGTGGCAGGGCGGTCTTAAAGACAGCATGGAGTTTTTAAACTCGTTAAAGGGCGACATATACAGTTCGGAAGTGTTGGTGTTTACCCCGAAAGGCGACGTCATAAGGCTGCCGAAAGACGCTACGCCCTTGGACTTTGCTTACGCGATACACTCCGCCGTGGGCAATAAATGCGTTGGGGCGAAAGTCAACTCAAAGATAGTTCCGCTGTCAAGTACGTTAAAGGTCGGCGACGTGGTGGAAATAATAACTTCCCAGAACTCCAAAGGTCCGTCCTGGGACTGGCTCAAAATAGTCAAAAGTTCGGGCGCACGGGCAAAGATAAAGCAGTTTTTCAAGAAGGAGATGAAGGAAGAGAACGTAAAGACCGGCCGCGTGATGCTTGAAGCGGAAGCAAAGCACAGGGGCGCGGTACTTTCCGAAATCCTCACCGAAGAATCCTTTTTGGTGCTTGCCGACAGGATGTCCTTTTCAAATCAGGAAGAAATGTTCGCTTCCGTCGGCTACGGCGCGGTAACGCCGAGTCAGGTCGTAGTAAAACTTCTGGAATTTTACCGCAAGAACCAGCCGACGGAACGGCTGATGACGGGCGTAGGCTTTAAGCGCAATAACGGCGGCGGCGTTACGGTAAAGGGAGTTCAGGGGCTTTTAGTACGCTTTGCGGGGTGCTGCAATCCCGTCCCCGGCGACGACATAGTGGGCTTTATTTCGCGGGGACACGGTGTAACCGTGCACAGGCGGGACTGTTCTAACCTTAAAGGCATAGAAAACGAAAGGCTGATAGAAGTCGCCTGGGCGAATCAGGACGCCAACGTCTATAACGCCGAGATAAAGGTTATAGGCAACGCGCAGACGGAAATACTTTTCGCGGTCGCCGCGGCGGTCAAAGAACTGCAATTAGAGATAGTTTCCACCAACGGCAGAACGGAAAACAAGACGGGACGTGTGATAGTTGATTTCAACATAAGACTAAAAGGCAAGGACGCGCTCGATAAACTTATCAACAAACTCAAACAGGACAAAAAGATAGCGGACGTGTTCAGGGCGACGGGAAATTGAAACTTTACTGTATAGAGACGGGAAGACTTTCCGCCAACGCGTATTTCATTACCGACGGACTTTCCCGAAACGCGGTGTGTATAGACTGCGGAGAAGATATAAACGCCGTAAGGGCGGCGGAAGAAAAATACGGGTTTAAAGTTACCGCCGTACTGCTTACGCACGGGCATTTCGACCACGCGGGCGCGGCGAAAGACTTGCAGGACGGCGGCGCGAAGATATATATTTCCGAAAAGGATGCGGGAAAACTTCAAAACGACCTTAATCTCGGCAAGTACATGGGATATACCATGAAAAAACTTACCCCCGACTTTACCTTTAAGGACGGGGACGAACTTATCTTCGGCGACCTTAAAATAAAGGCGGTGGAAACCGCGGGGCATACGTCGGGTTCGGCGTCGTTTATCGCGGAAGACGCGCTCTTTACGGGCGACACCTTATTTTGCGGTTCGTGGGGCAGGACGGATCTCGGCGACGGGAACTTTAACGACCTTATATCGTCGGTAAAGAAACTTTTTTCGTTAAAAGGCGACTATAAAGTCTTTCCCGGGCACGGGGAAAGGACGACCTTGCAAAGGGAAAGGGAGAGTAATCCCATTTCGGAGTTTTTGTAAATCATGACGGAAACCAACCTTATCAATATGAAAAGCGAACTGGAAGACGAAGAACGGGCGTTTTCGTCTTTCGGCGTTTTTAATATAAAGCACGAATATACTGAAAAAGAAGATACCGCCGTAAACAGCGTGGAAGTGAACGGCAGAAAGTTCGTCTTTACCGAAAAACTTACCTTTAAAGACGGGGTGTTAAAAAAACGCCTTATAAAGCGTTTTGCGAAACTCGCCGTGTATAAGGCGATATCGGAAACGTGCGGCAAAAGTCTGCCGTGGGGTTCTCTTACCGGCGTAAGACCCACGAAACTCGCCTACACCCTTTTATCCGAACGCGGGGAGTTTACCGATTACTTTAAAAACGTGCTTTCGGTCAGCGAAAAAAAGACCGACCTTACGGCGGCGGTCATAGAGTCGCAGAAAGGCGTTTATGAAGAAAATTGCGACGGTTCGGACTTTTTCGTGTTTATACCTTTCTGTCCGTCGAGATGCGCTTACTGTTCCTTTATAAGCCACGATTTAAAATTTGCGTATAAGTACGAAGACGCGTACGTCGACGCGCTGGTAAAAGAAATAGAGTATTCCGCGCGGTACGTAAAGAAGTTACGCAGTATCTACGTCGGCGGCGGCACGCCCGTCGCGATAAAAAACGAAAATCTCGAAAAGATACTTTCGGCGATAGACGGAATAAATTGCGGCGCGGAATTTACCGTGGAAGCGGGAAGACCCGACGTCATAAGAAAAGACAATCTCGATATATTGAAGGCGCACGGGGTAACGAGAATATGCGTAAACCCGCAGACCTTTTCCGATAAAACGCTTAAAATAATAGGCAGAAACCACACGGCGGAAGATATTTTCCGCGCCTACGATTTAGCGAGAAACGATTTTTCCGTCAATATGGATATCATAGCGGGGCTGCCAGAAGAAAAATTTTCCGACTTCGAAAACACTCTTGACACCGCGCTTTCTTTATCGCCCGACGATATAACCGTGCATACGTTGTGCTTAAAACGGGGTTCCGCCCTTATGGAAAAGGGGAGCGGCGCGGTGGTCGGCGAAACGCGTAAAATGGTGGACTTTGCGGAAGAAACGCTGGTAAAAAGCGGATATTTCCCGTACTATCTGTACCGCCAGAAGTATATGTCCGATAATCTCGAAAACGTGGGGTACTGCAAAAAGGATAAGCGTTGCGTTTTCAATATAGACACTATGGAAGAGATATGCAGTACGGTGGCGTGCGGGGCTTTCGCCGTGAATAAAAGGGTGTTTAACGGCGGCGACAGGATAGAAAGATACGGCAATCCCAAGGACGTAAAGACCTATCTTAACAATTTTTCGCAGGTTTCAGAAAAAAAAGACGCGTTATTTTGCGAATAACGGGGCGTATATATAAAATATTTGCATAAAACAGTTTACAAAGAAAAATTTTTTTGATATACTAATTCAGTACTTTGCGCAAGGTTTGCGGATTCTCCACCCAAAACTTTGTACAGAGCGTATAATTATCCTATGGAGGTAAAATAAAATGGATAAAGCGAAAAAGCAGGAGATCATAGCGAAGTTCGCCCGTCACGAAGGCGATACCGGTTCGGCGGAAGTGCAGATAGCGCTTCTCACGGAAAGGATCAACCACTTAAACGAACATCTCGTGGCGAATAAGAACGACAACCATTCCCGTCGCGGACTCATGAAGATGGTCGGGGAAAGGAGAAGTCTTTTAAAATACCTGCAGGAAGTCGATATCGAAAGATACAGGAAGATAATCGCCGACTTATCGTTAAGAAAATAAGAAATCGCAATAGGGGGTGGCATTTTTGCCACCCTTATTACGAGTAAGCGGGGAATAAGTAAGAATATTAAATGGACGGCAAGGGTTTTGCCGTTTAGGGTAATAGAAGTAAAGAGAAGAACAGGAGAAAGAGAAAAAATGACACAAAACTACAAAGAATTCAGAACGTTGATAGGCGGGAGAGAAGTTATTATCGAAACCGGCAAGTACGCCGAACAGACCAACGGCGCGTGCGTCGTGCGTTCGGGCGAAACGGCGGTAATGGTAACCGTTTGTATGTCTCCGGAACCGAGAGAAGGCATGGACTTTTTCCCGTTGCAGGTAGATTACGACGAAAAGATGTATTCCGTCGGCAGGATACCCGGGGGTTTTAAGAAGAGAGAAGGCAGAGCCAGCGACAAGGCGATACTTACGTCGAGACTTATCGACCGTCCGCTTCGTCCGTTGTTCCCGAAAGGGCTTTACAACGACGTAGTGGTAATCGCGCAGGCGTTATCGGTAGAACCCGATATCCAGCCCGAACCTTTGGCGATGGTAGGCAGTTCGGTCGCGCTGGCGATATCCGATATTCCGTGGGCGGGTCCCACAGGTTCGGTCGTCGTGGGTATGGTGGACGGCAAATACGTCATAAACCCCGACCTTAAAGAAAGACAGGCGTCGGCGATACACTTAAATCTTGCCGGCACGGAAGACGCTATCCTTATGATAGAAGCGGGCGCGAACGAAGTAAAGAACGAAGAAATGGTCGGCGCGATAATGTTCGGGCACGAAGAGATAAAGAAGATATGTAAATTCATCTCGGAAGAGATAGTTCCCGCGGTGGGTAAACCCAAAAAGGAAATGGAACTTTATCACGTTCCCGAAGAACTCGATAAAGCGGTAAGGGAATTTGCGAGCGACAAACTCGACGCCGCGCTCGATACCTTCGACAGAGCCGTCCGTCAGGCGGGGCAGGACAAGGTCGAAAAGGAAACCTTGGAGCATTTCGCGGAAATTTATCCCGACGGCGAAAAGGATATAAAGGACAGCCTTTACTATCTTACCAAGGAAAAGATAAGGGCGAAGATATTCGATAAGGGTATCCGTCCCGACGGCAGGGGATTAAAGGACGTCCGTCCGATATGGTGCGAAAGGCGCGTTCTTCCCCGCGTTCACGGTTCGGCGGTGTTCACGAGAGGTCAGACGCAGACTCTTACCACCTGTACTCTCGGTATGCTCGACGAAGCGCAGAGATTAGAAGGACTCGACGAAGAAGACAGCAAGAGATATATGCACCAGTATAACTTCCCGGGCTACTGCACCGGCGAAGCGAAGGCTTTAAGATCGCCCGGCAGGCGCGAGATAGGACACGGCGCTCTTGCGGAGCGCGCGCTTATCCCCGTGCTTCCGTCGGAAGAAGAATTCCCGTATTCCATAAGGGTAGTAAACGATATAATGTCGTCCAACGGTTCGTCGTCTATGGCGTCGGTATGCGGTTCGACGATGGCGCTTATGGACGCGGGCGTTCCGATAAAAGCGCCGGTGGCGGGCGTCGCCATGGGGCTTATAAAGAATCAGGAAACGGGCGAATTCAGAGTTCTTACCGATATTCAGGGTTTAGAAGATTTCCTTGGCGATATGGACTTTAAGGTCGCGGGTACTCAAAAGGGTATCACGGCGATACAGATGGATATAAAGATAAAGGGCATTTCCGAAGAGATAATGCACACGGCGATAAATCAGGCGAACGAAGGCAGAGAGTTTATCTTAAAGAAGATGCTGGAATGCGTGCCGGAAGTCGCCCCCGCGCTTTCGGAATACGCGCCGAAGATAATTTCGTTTGCTATCCCCGTGGATAAGATAGGCGACGTTGTCGGTAAGCAAGGCAAGGTCATCAACAAGATAATAGAAGAAACTGGCGTCAAGATAGACATCGAAGAAGACGGCACGGTGCATATAGCGACTTTCGGCGAAATGGCGCAGGCGGAAAGGGCGAAGAACATAGTTCTTTCCATCGCCAAAGACCCCGAAGTGGGCGATATGTTCATAAGCGAAGTCGTAAGGATATTGCCGAAAGTCGGCGCGTTCTGCGAACTTGCGCCGGGTAAAGACGGGCTTATCCATATATCGAAGATGAGCAATAAGCGCATAAACAACGTGGAAGAAGTCTTAAATATAGGCGACAAGGTAAAGGTCGAAATAATCCGTATCGGGGATAAAGGCATAGACCTTAAACTTCTCGAAAAGGTGGAAGACTGAACCGATAAAAACGGTTACTATACCGTGATTTTTTCGGCGTAGCGATATCGCTACGCCGAAACTGTCTTTTCCGTAATTTTGCCGCCGCTCTCCGCATAAAATATTTAGGCGGAGGCAGAATATGAGAAAAAAAAGACGTATCGCGTTTATAACCAACGCCGTGATGCTGGCGGCGTTGTCGGCGGTGTTCGCGCTGTCGTTCACGACCTTTTCCGCCGTGCCCATATACGGCGGGGAAGAGATAAAGGCGATATACGGCGGCAACAGTACCGACGGGGTGTCTCTTACTTTCAACGTTTATGAAAACAGGTCGGCGGTGGAAAAGATCGTGGATATTCTCGACGAGTATAACGCCAAAGCGACGTTTTTCGTGGGCGGGTGCTGGGCGGACGACAATAAGGAAACGCTTGATAAAATAATAAAAAGCGGGCACGAACTCGGCAACCACGGATATTTTCACAAAGACCACGCAAAATTAAGTTACGAAGACAACAGACAGGAAATATATCTGACGGGCGTCGTCGTGAACGCGCTCTGCGGTTACCAACCGAAACTTTTCGCCCCGCCGTCGGGCAGTTTTTCGTACGACACGTTAAAGGCGGCGGACGATTTGGGCTACAAGGTAATAATGTGGACGAAGGATACTATCGACTGGCGGGATTCCGACGCGAAAAAGCTTGTAAAACGCGCCACGGATAACCTTAAAGGCGGGGACGTGATACTTATGCACCCCAAAGACCATACGGTAAAAGTCCTGCCCGAGATACTCGGTAAGATCGCCGAAAAGGGCTTTCGCGCCGTTACGGTCGGGGAGAATATAGGCGGATAAAAAGGGGAAAGAAATGATATACACCAAAAGATTTAAAAACGGATTGCGCCTTATAGTGGCGGAAACGGCGGGGGCGTTTTCGGTGTCCTGCGGGGTGCTGGTAAAGACGGGGAGCGTCAACGAGACCGCCGAAGAGAACGGCATTTCGCACTTTATAGAGCATACTGTATTTAAGGGTACGGAAAAGCGCACGGCTTACGAGATATCGGACTTTGCCGACGGGATAGGCGCGCAGATAAACGCCTACACCGCGAAAGAACTTACCTGTTACTACATGAAATCTACGGCGGAGCATCTTAAAGACTCCTTCGAACTGTTGTCGGATATTTTCTTTTCCGCCACTTTTTCGCGGAAAGATCTGGAACGAGAAAAAGGCGTAGTGATAGAAGAGATAAATATGACCGAAGACTCGCCCGAAGATATATGCTTAGACCTTTTATCTGAAAGTTATTACGGGAAAGAAGGGCTGGGGAGGACTATTCTCGGCAGCAAGAAGAACGTAAGGTCGTTTTGCCGAAGAGATATACTTGCTTATATGGACAAGTATTACACGGCGGATAACGTCGTTATCTCGGTTGCGGGAAACGTTAAGGGTAAAGACGCCGAAAGGCTTTGCGAAGAGTATTTTGCCGAAAGGTTCGTAAGGGAAAAGTCGGCAAGCCAGTGGGAAGGGATCGTTCCCGCCCCGAGACATTTAAACAAGGTAAAGAAGACGGAACAGTCGCATATAGGTATAAGTATGCATTCGGTACCGCTTAACGACGAGCGCATAGACCCGCTGTCTATCGCCAACGTGATACTCGGCGGCGGCATGAGCAGCAGACTGTTTCAGCGGGTAAGGGAAGAACTGGGACTTTGCTATACCGTGTATTCCTACGTTTCGGCGTATAAAAACGGCGGGGTGGCGGAAATATACGCGGGAGTCAACACCAAGAGCCGCGACCTTGCCGCGGAAGCTATATGCGACGCCCTTAAAAAGTTCAAAAAAGACGGCGTTACGGAACAGGAATTTCTGCGCGGCAAGGAACAGATAAAAAGCGCGTTCATATTCGGGCAGGAAAGCAACTCCGCGCTTATGCAACTGTACGGCAGGAGACTTCTCTTTACGGATAAAGCCGAAGACGTTACTTCCCGCATAGAAAAGATAAACGGCGTTACCGAAAAACAGGTCGCTGCGGCGATAGAAGAGTTTTTCGATTTAAGTAAAGCGTCCACGGCGACGGTAGGACCGAAACGCACCCCCATTACGCTGTAAAGCGTGTAAAACGACTGTAAACGATAACAAGACTTTCTTTCGGGAAAGTCTTTTTTTTGCGCCCGCGCAATATAATTTTGTATGGCGTTAAGAAGAATAATACCTTTTATTTTAATTCTTTCGAGCGCGGTGTTCACGGCGTTTATAGGGCGTTACGGCATAGCGGCAGGGGGAATAGACCTTTCTCCCGCCGAATACGTCGGGATAATAAAACTGTGGCATATAGATACCTTCGAAGGGGGAGTGGGCAGCAGAAAGCAGTTTCTTTTATCGGTTGCGGCGGCGTACGAAAAGGCGCACAAGGGCACGCTTATAATGGTTGTATCCCACACCGCGGACAGCGCGAAAACGGCGATGGAAGAAGGCGTTTTTCCCGATATGATATCCTACGGCGCGGGGGTAACTCTTCCCGAACTTTCGGAATTAAAGGCAGCGTCGTCTTTCGGCGGCGGCAGAGTGGGGGAAAAGACCTACGCCGCGCCCTGGTGCAGGGGCGGGTACGTTATTATCGAAAACCCCGCGTATAAGGAAAGCAAGAAAAGAAAAGACCCCGAAGCGGTGTTTTCCGTAGGTCGGTTCAACGATTCGTTGACGGCGGGCGCACTCTGCGGCAACGTTTTTAACGGGATTGCCGAAAAAGCCCCGCTTGCCGCGTACGTCGAGTTCGTTTCGGGGCGGTGCAGGTTTTTGTTCGGCACGCAAAGGGATATACACAGGCTGAAAGGGAGGGGTATGGATCATGCCGCGACCGTCATAGAAGAGTATAACGACCTTTACCAGTATATTTCGGTGTGCGCAAAAGAAAATAAACTTGCCGCGGCAAGGGAGTTTGCGGAGTTTTTATTGTCCGAAAAGGTGCAGAAAAAACTTTCGGATATAGGTATGTTTTCCTGTTTTTACGACGTGGAATACGACGATATAACCCTTAAAGCCCTGCAAAACGCAAAATATACGTACACGGTGTCGGCGTTTTCTTCCGAAGAGTTTATAAAAAGCCTTAAAGGACTGTCCGCTAATTTTTACGGGGGAGACGGCGGGGCGGTCATAAAAATTAAAAAATTGCTCACTTTATCTTGAAAAAAGAATAAATATATAGTAAAATATAAAAGGAGTTTTATGGGGTTTACCGAACTTATCCGTTCTCTTCCCAACGTCCACTTCAAAGAAAATTACGATATAGGTCAGCATACCGGTCTTGCGGTAGGCGGCAAAGCGAAATATTTTATCGCGCCGGAAACGGTCAACACCGTGCAAAACGCCGTGCGGATAGCGAAAGAACACGGCGTAGAATTCAAAGCGATAGGCAACGGCACTAATCTTCTGGTTTCCGACTTCGGTTTCGACGGGCTTTTGATATCGTCGAAAAACCTTACCATGAAACTTCTGGATAAGGGGGACGTTATCGCGCTCGGCGGGGTGCAACTTTCGTCGTTTATCAGGTTTTCCGTGGGCAACGGCTTTACGGGTATGGAAGGGCTTTTCGGTATTCCCGCTTCGATAGGCGGCGCGGTGTGTCAGAACGCGGGGGCTTTCGGCTATACCGTTTCCGACTATATTACGGAAGTCGTCGCGATACAAAACGGCGTGTTACGGCGTTTCAGTAAATCGGAGTGCGGGTTCGGTTACAGGGAGAGCGCGTTTTCTTCGGGCGGGAGTTTTATAGTTTCCGCAAGGTTCAAATTTCCGAAGAGAAAGACGGCGGCAAAAAGGCAGGAGTATTACGCCTACCGTTTAAGGCGGAACGGCGTTCAGCCGAGCGGGAGAAGTTGCGGTTCGGTTTTTAAAAACCCGAAAGGCGACTACGCGGCGCGGCTTATAGAAGGCGCAGGGATGAAAGGTTTCCGTATAGGCGGGGCTTTCGTTTCCGATATGCACGCGAACTTTATCTTAACCGACAAGGGCGCGTCCGCGAAAGACGTTTATTCGGTGATATCCGAAATAAAGAAAAGAGTTTACGAAAAATACGGCGTAACGCTCGACGAAGAAGTGGAGTTTTTAGGGGTTTTCAAATGATTTTAACTGCCGATTATCATACTCATACGGTATTTTCTCACGGCAAAGGCGAGATAAAAGACAACGCTTTAGCGGCAAAAGAAAAAGGACTTAAAGAACTCGGTATAACCGATCACGGGTTCGCGCACCCCGTTTTCGGGTTGAGTAAAAGAAAGATATCGAAAATGCGGACCCTTTGCGAAGAAGCGCAAAAAGAGTACGGCGTTAAGATCCTTCTCGGGATAGAATCCAACGTAACGGGCGACGACGGTACGGTAGATTTAACTCCCGGATTTTACGACGGGTTCGACCTGTTTTTAGCGGGGTTTCATAAGTTCGTAAAGTTTAAGTTCGGCACGTTTTTCAGGCTTTTTACGCCGAATATGTTCACCGCGTACCTTAAAAAGGACAAGCCGTCGGAATCGCTTATAAAAGAGAACACGAAAACGTTTATCAACGTGATAGAGCGCAACCCCGTGGACGTTATAACGCACCTTAATTTTTTTTGTTTTGCGGACGTTTCGGAAGTCGCCAAATGCGCGGCGAATAACGGCACTTACATAGAATTGAACGCCAAAAAAACGCATTTTACCGACGAAGAACTTACCGCTCTCGATAAAACGGGGGTAAGGTACATAATAAATTCCGACGCGCACTCGCCGAAAAGAGTGGGAGAAATTTCACTCGTGGAAGAACTCCTTAAAAGGGTTGATATAGATAAAAGCAGGATAGACAATATCGACGGCAGGATCCCGTCTTTCAGGTTCGACGCCTATAAAAAGGGAAAGAGATGAACTTCGGCGAAGAGATAAAAAACGAAATATTTTCGAAGACGCTGAAAGACCGTAAGGAGAAAACGGCGTTTCTTTCGGGGCTTATCCGCGCGACGGGCGTGCTTTTCGAAGAAGACGAAAGGCTCGGGCTGTATTTTACCGTGGCGGGGGAAGACCGCGCTTTTACGGCGTCTTCGCTTCTCGAAAGGCTGTTCGGGTATCAGGTAAGGGAAATAGACGTAAAAGAGGATCGGCTCAACAGAAAGGACAGGTTCGAGATGGTTATATCGGGGGACGGGGCGGAAGAGGTGCTTTCTTCTCTCGGCATAATCTCGGTATCGGGCGGCGAAACGGCGGTGGAGTACGATTTTTACGGCAGAGCCGTAAACGACGCCGAAACTTTCAAAGCCTTTATCCGCGGGCTTTTCGCGGGGGTGGGCGGCTGTACCGTGCCCGACGGGTCTTCCGAAAAGGGGACGGGGTATCACCTTGAAATGGTGTTTTCGCACGACGTAACGGCGGAAAACGTGTCTTCGAGACTGTCGGAATACGGTATAAACGGTAGAATAATACGGCGCAGGGACAGTTTCGTGCTGTATTTTAAGAGCGCGGAAACGATAAAGGATCTACTCGCGTTTCTTGCGCTACCGAAATGCGTTCTTAAATTCACCGAAATAATGGTGCGAAGAGAGTTCATAAACGACGTCAACCGCAAGAAAAACTGCGATCTCGGCAACGTTTCGCGGCAGGTCAGCGCGTCGATAAAGATAAACGAAGCGGTGGAGATACTGAAAGAAAAAGGTCTTTTCGACGGATTGAAAGCGGAACTTAAAGAAACAGCGGAAAAGAAGATCGCTTTTCCCGACGACAGTTACGGGGAACTCGCCGCGAAACTTAACGTTACCAAGAGTTGTTTGAATCACAGGTTCAGGAAATTAGAAGAACTCGCCGAAAAGGCGAAAGGATAAAGGTTATGCCGCAATTCGTACATTTACATCTTCACACCGAATACAGTTTGTTGGACGGGCTGGCGACTATTCCGCTCGCCATAGAGAAGGCGGCGAAACTCGGCATGCCCGCAATCGCCATGACCGATCACGGCAATATGTACGGCGCGGTGGAGTTTTACGACGCATGCAACGCCTTTAACGGCACGGCAAAGGACAAGGGCTTAAAACCGATAAAGCCTATTTTCGGCACGGAATTTTACGTCTGCGACGACCTTAACGTAAAGACGAAAAGCGTAAATTCCGACGACGAGAGCGAAAGAAGACACCTTATACTTCTCGTAAAGAACGAACAGGGGTACAGGAATATATCCATGCTTAACTCCATAGCGTTCCGCGACGGGTTTTACTATAAACCGAGAATAGACTTAAACACCCTTGAAAAGTACAGCGAAGGGCTTATCTGTCTTTCGGCGTGCATAGCGGGGGATATACCGCAGGCGATACTTCACCGCAACTACGAAAAGGCGGAGGAACTGATAAGGCGCTTTAAAGGCGTTTTCGGCGAAGACTTTTATCTCGAAATGCAGAACCACGGGCTTAAAGAAGAAGCCGAAGTCAATAAATACCTTAAAGTTTATTCGGAAAAGTACGGGGTAAAGACCGTCGTTACCAACGACGTTCACTACGTCGAAAAGGAAGACGCGCTTCCGCACGACGTACTTTTGTGCGTGCAGACGGGCAGAAACTACAACGACCCCGCCCGTATGAAATTTTCTTCCGACGACTATTACCTTAAAAGTTACGAAGAGATGGCGGAACTTTTCCCCGCCGATATTTCGGCGCTCGAAACGACTGTGGAGATAGCCGAAAAGTGTAATTTCGAGTTCACCTACGGGCATTATATGTTCCCGAGATACGTTCCCGACACGGGCGAAGAACCGATAACGTTCATAAGAAAACTCGTGGATAAGGGAGTAAAGGAAAAGTACGGCGAAGAAACGCAGGAGATAAGGGACAGGATAGAAAACGAACTTTCCGTCATAGAAAAGCAAGGTTTCATAGAATACTTCCTTATAGTGTGGGACTACATAAACGCCGCGCGGAACATGGGTATTTCGGTTGGACCCGGGCGCGGCAGCGGCGCGGGTTCTATCGTGGCGTATCTTATAGGGATAACCGATATCGATCCCATTAAGTACGAACTTTATTTCGAGAGATTTCTAAATACCGAAAGGGTGTCCGCGCCAGATTTCGACGTGGACTTCGAAGATTGCAGGCGCGAAGAAGTCATAGACTACGTCCGCAAAAAGTACGGCGACGACAGGGTTTGCAGAATAATCACTTTCGGCACGATGGCGGCGAAGAACGCCATAAAGGACGTCGGCAGGGTTTTGGGCGTTTCGTATTCCGAGTGCGACAGGATAACCAAGGCTATCCCCATGAAACAGACGAAACTCGGCAAAGACGTGGAGATAAAACGTCCGCACGTTCTTCAAAAGGTATTCGGGTTCTACGAGCCCGACGCAAAGGAGAAAGAAAGCGGACTGACGACCGAGCATTTCGCCGTAAACGAACTCGTGGAGATGTACAACCTTAATTCCGACGTAAAGCGCGTCGTGGACATAGCCATGAGACTGGAAGACACGCCGAGACAGAGCAGTACCCACGCCTGCGGCGTTATAATCGGGCACGACGTTTTAGATCGTCATATGCCGCTTTCCCGCAACGACGAAGACATAACCAGCCAGTATACGGGGGTACAACTCGAAAAGTTAGGGTTTCTGAAAATGGACTTTTTAGGACTTCGAAACCTTTCGGATATAAAAAACTGTATAGAATACGTCAAAGAAAACTACGGGGTAACGGTAGATTTTTCCGACGGGAAATACGACGACAAAAAGGTTTACGACCTTATTTCCGACGGCAATACCGACGCCATATTCCAGCTTGAATCCGCGGGGTTCAAAAAATTCCTGAAAGACTTGAAACCGAACTGTCTCGAAGACATAATCGCGGCGGTATCTCTGTACCGTCCCGGACCTATGGATTCTATCCCGAGATTCGTGCAGAACAAGCATAACCCCGATAAAATAACCTATCTCCACCCGCTATTGAAGCCGATATTAGAGCAGACTTACGGCTGTATCGTGTATCAGGAACAGGTCATGAGAATAGTTCAGACGCTTGCGGGCTACACCTTGGGAAGAGCCGATTCCATACGCCGTATGATGGGCAAAAAGAAAGTCAAGGAAATGGAAAAGGAAGAAAAGGTGTTCATAAACGGCAAGGAAGAGACGGTCGACGGGCACGGCAAAGTTTCCCCCGCGGTGGACGGCTGTATAAAACGCGGCGTGCCGAAAGAAGTGGCGAAGAAGGTGTGGTCGGAGATGAAAGACTTCGCAAAATACGCCTTTAACAAGTCGCACGCGGCGGCGTATTCTGTCATTACCTACGAAACGGCGTACCTTAAAGCGCACTACGAACCGGAGTTTCTCACGGCGTTTTTGAATAACCGTATCACCGACGCCGACGCCGTAAAACAATACACTTCTTACGCAAAGAGCGAAGGGATAGAAGTGTTGCCGCCCGATATCAACGAGTCCGACGGGGCGTTCAGGGTGAAAAACGGCAAGATACGGTATGGGCTCGCGGCGGTGAAAAACGTCGGCATGGGCACGATAGAGCAGATAACCGCCGAAAGAAATGAAGGCGGAAAGTTTATTTCCTTCGAAGATTTTATCGACAGATGCGCACGTTACAATATGAACAAGCGTATGCTGGAAAATCTTATTTACGCGGGGGCGTTCGACTGTTTTAAGAAACGCCGTTCGCAACTCGTGGCGGTGTACGCGGAACTGCTGGACCGTGCGGTGGACAGGCACAGAAACGCCGGCGGCGCGCAGGTTTCGCTGTTTGAAACCTTCCTTAAAGACGACGACAAACTTTCGGTAAAGTACCCCGATATAGACGAATACGACTCGAAGTACAAACTTTTGAAGGAAAAGGAAGCCTGCGGAACGTATCTTTCGGGACACCCGCTGTCGGATTTTAAGGACAAGATGAATAAGTTTACTTTTAACACGGGGATGCTTGCTTCTTTCGAAGAAGAACCGTCGTTCGACGACGAAGAAGAAAGGGTAAGAGTCTACACCGACGTAAACGAAAACGACAGGGTAACTCTGGGCGGGATAATAACTTCCGCGGAAAGGATAATGACCAAGGGCGGGACGTATATGTGTTTTATCACGGTGGAAGACCTTTACGGCTCGATAGAGTGCACGTTGTTTCCCAAGACTTATTCCGAAGCGCGAGATATAGCGGTTGCGGACGAATTCGTGCAGATAACGGGGCGTATACACATAAAGGACAATAAAGTTTCGGTCAACGTCGATAAAATATCCAAGATGGAAACGGAAGGCGGCGTAATGGGCGACGAAGACCGCGAATATCTGGCGCTTTTAATGGGAGAGCACGACGAGAAAAAGATAGACGCCGTACTGAACGTTTTAGCGGGATATCCCGGGGATATTCCCGTGTATATGGCGATAGGCGAAAAGAAATACGACGCGCATTTTTCGGTGCGAAAGGCTGAAGGGCTTATTATGGAACTGAAAGCCGTTCTGCCGGAAGAAAACGTAGTCTTTTTTAAGAAAAAAAGTCAAAACGGGCGTTAAAAGAATAGCAATTTTTCAGGCAATGTGATAAAATACGTAATGAACGAAATTTTTGTGGGTGAGTTATGAAAAGGATAGCGGTTTTAACCAGCGGCGGAGATTCGCCGGGCATGAACGCCTGTATAAGGGCGGTAGTGAGAACGGCTCTCAATTACAATATGGATATATACGGGATAGAGCGCGGGTACGCGGGGCTTATAAAGGGCGAAATATCGCGGCTCGGCACGCGTTCCGTTTCCGATATGATACACAAGGGCGGCACTTTCTTAAAGACGGCAAGATGTCCCGAATTCAAGGATAAAGAAGTGCAGAAAGACGCGGTGGAAGCGCTTTCCGCCTACGGGATAGAAGGGCTCGTCGTCATCGGCGGCGACGGAACTTTCAGGGGCGCGAAGGATCTCTGCGACAATTTCGGAGTACGGGTGATAGGTATTCCGGGGACTATCGACAACGACCTTGCGTATACCGATTACACACTCGGCTTCGACACGGCGGTCAACACCGTGCTGTGGGCGATAAACAATTTAAGAGACACTATGCACTCCCACGACAGAGTCTGTCTTCTGGAAGTTATGGGGCGCGAGTGCGGCGATATCGCGCTTTACGCGGGGATATCGGGCGGTGCGGAATACGTTCTCGTTCCCGAAATACCTTACGATCTCGACCAGATAGCCGCTTCGATAAAGAAAAGTTATCTGCGCGGCAAGACTTCCAACATGATAATTTTGGCGGAAGGCGCGGGCAACCGCGACGAAATAGCGGCGTATATAAAGGAAAAGAGCGGGATAAGCGTTAAAGTTACCAACTTCGGGTATATCCAGCGCGGCGGTTCGCCGAATATGCAGGACAGACTTCTCGCCGCCCGTTTCGGTTATAAAGCGGTGGAACTTCTTTTAAACGACGCGGAATCCTGCGCCGTCGGAATAAAGAACAACAAGATAATAACCGTGCCGTTTTCGGAAGTGAACGTCGGCAGTAAGTTCGACAAAGACCTGTACGAGATAGCGCACATTTTAAGTCTGTAAAAAATTAAAAGCGGATAAAATTTCAAGGAGACACTATATGAAAGGACTAAAAGGCGCGCTTATGTTCGCGCAGTCGGGCGGACCTACTTCCGTCATCAATTCCAGCGCGGCGGGGGTATTCTTAGAAGGCTTGAAGTCCGACGCGATAACCGCCGTTTACGGCGCGGCGCACGGCATCAGGGGTATTCTCAACGAAGAATTCTACGATATCGGCAAAGAAGACGAAAAGGAACTTATGCTTCTTAAAAACACCCCGTCTTCCGCTCTCGGCTCGGTAAGGTATAAACTTAAAGACGCCGCCGTGGACGATACCGATTACAGAAGGCTTTTAGAAGTATTCAAAAAATACGACGTGAGATATTTCTTCTATAACGGCGGCAACGACAGTATGGATACCTGCAACAAGATAAGCAAGTATATGGCGAAGTCGGGTTACGATATGAACGTTATCGGCGTTCCCAAGACCATAGACAACGACCTTTTCGGCACCGACCACTGCCCGGGGTTCGCGTCCGCGGCGAAATTTATCGCGACAACCATAATGGAAATAAATCTGGACGCCAAAGTATACGACACGGGTATGATATGCGTTATAGAAGCGATGGGCAGAAACGCGGGCTGGCTTACCGCCTCCGCCGCGCTTGCCAACGCCAAGGGCTACGGCGCCGACCTTATCTATCTTCCCGAAGTCGATTTCGACGTAGATAAATTCGTCGAAGACGTTAAGGCGGTATTAAAGAAAAACAACGACAAGTGTATCGTATGCGTTTCGGAAGGTATCCACGATAAAAACGGCACGCTTATAGCGGAACTTCTCGGCAAGACCGCCGCAAGGGACAGTTTCGGACACGCGCAACTCGGCGGCGTGGCGGCTAACCTTGCCAACGTCTTAAAGGAAAAGACGGGCATCAAGACGAGAGCCATAGAACTTTCGCTCATGCAAAGGTGCGCGGCGCACTGCGCGAGCAAGACCGATATAGAAGAAACTTTCGAAGCGGGCAAAGTCGCCGTAAGGGCGGCGGTATCGGGCGAAACCGACAAGATGGTTTGCTACGCACGGGCGAAAGGCGATAAATACGTCTGCGAATACGAACTTTTGCCTTTGGAACTTGCGGCAAACACCGAAAAGACCGTTCCCAAAGAGTGGATAATAAACGACGGCACGGGCGTGTCGGACGAGTTCGTAAAATACGCGCTTCCGCTTATTCAGGGAGATCCCGAGTGCCCGAAGGAAGACGGACTTCCGAGATTCGCTAAGCTTAAAAAAGTACTCGTAAACAAGAAATAATTTTATTTATGCTTTAAGTCCCCGAACGCGTTTCGCGTTCGGGGACTTATCATATTTGCCGCCTTTTTCAAGTATATTAGTTATATACTTTAAAATCGGGTTATCAACAAAATTTCGGCATAGGCGCGTCTTTTTTGTTGATAACCCGTCAAAAACGGGGGAGTTATCGACATTATGGCGGTCATAAAGAGAAGGAGCATAGTTATATTTTCGGCTATATTGCTTACGGTTTTCACATTTTTACTGTGTTTCGTCGCACTGTCTGATAGCGCGGCGGTAGTCGGTACGGGGATAACGGTGGTGCTGGACGCGGGACACGGCGGTATAGACGGCGGCGTTTCGGGGGTGAAAACGGGGGTAAAGGAAAGCGAGATAAATCTCGACGTCGTTAAAAAACTCGCCGACTACTTTTCCGACGCGGGCATAAACGTCGTGCTTACGAGAAAGTCGGAAGCGGGGCTTTACGGCGTGGCTTCGGCGACTCTTAAAAGGCGGGATATGGAAAAGCGACGGGATATAATAAACGCCGCGAAACCCACGCTTGTCATCAGCGTGCATATGAACAAATACGCGTCTTCTTCCCGCCGCGGACCGCAGGTGTTTTTCAAAAAAGGTTCGGATTGCGGGGAAACTCTCGCCCGAAATATCCAGAAGCACTTAAACCTTCTCTACGCAGACGTAAAGGACTATTCGCCGCTTGCGGGGGATTACTACGTATTAAACTGTACGGAATACCCCGCCGTGATAGCGGAGTGCGGATTTTTGTCTAACCCCCAAGACGAAGCGCTACTTATCACCGAAGAATTCCGCTCGGAACTTGCCTACGCGCTGTTTACGGGGGCGATAAATTACCTTACCGAAGAAAGTATCGCATATTTTTGACGCAGGGTATTGTGTTTTTTCCGATTTTGATATATAATGTATGCGGGGACTTGTAGGGCGTACAGGCGAAAAAGGTGCTTTATGTTCAATCTCGGCGAAAAAATGGATAGGGCGAAGGCGAAGAACTTAAACCCCGTTGCGCTGGCTTTTTTAGGCGACGCGGTATATTCGCTTTTCGTAAGGGAAAAACTCGTGTTCGGCAAAGACTGTAAGACGGGCGAACTCAATAAACTCGCGGTTGCCGAAGTAAAGGCGACGGCGCAGGCAAAATTTTTCAAAGACATAGAAGGACTTTTAACGGAAGAAGAAACGGCTATATACAAAAGGGCGAGAAACGCCAAAAAGCCGACCAAGGCAAAGAGCGCGAGCGTTGCGGAATACAACGTTTCGACGGGATTAGAGGCGGTAGTGGGGTTTTTATATCTCACGGGCGATACCGAAAGGCTGAATTTTCTTCTCAACGCGGGAGAATCGGAGAGCAAATGAAAGTAGAAGGCAGAAACGCGATATACGAATTACTTAAAACGGATAAAGAGATAGACAAAGTGCTGGTAAGACGTGATATGGAAGACGAAGCGTCGAAACGCCTTATCAACGTGATAAAATCGCACAGGATAAAGATCCAGACCGTGGACAAGTACGTCATAGAAAAGGAAAGCGAAAGTAAAAGAAGTCAGGGCTTTATAGCCTTTACTTCCGACTATAAATATTTCGATCTGGAAGATATCATAGACGCCGCAAAAGATAAGGACGGATTTATAATACTGTTGAACGAAGTATTAGACCCGCACAATTTAGGCAGCATAATAAGGGTTGCGGAGTGCGCGGGAGTGGACGGCGTAGTGATAAGTAAAGACCGTTCGGCGGCGGTCAGCGACACGGTGATGCGGATATCGGAAGGGGCGCTGAATCACGTCAAAGTGGCGCGGGTAGTCAATATCAATCAGGCGATAGATAAGTTAAAGGCGAACGGGTACTGGATATTCGGCGCGGAACTCGGCGGCAGCGATGTCTACAAGACCGATCTTACGGGTAAGATATGTCTTATTATCGGCGGTGAAGACAGCGGGGTAAAACGCCTTACGAAGGAAAAATGCGACGGTATAATATCTATTCCCATGTTCGGGAAAGTCAATTCTTTGAACGCTTCCGTCGCCTGCGGCATAGCGGTTTACGAAGCGGTCCGTCAGAGAAGAGAAAAACGGTAAGGGGATAAAGGTGATAAATTATTCCGAAATGAAAGACGAAGAACTGGTCGATCTTTCAAACTCCGACGAAAGGGCTTTGGACGCGATACTTCTGCGCTACAAAAAAGCCGTCGTGAATATTGCGCGGCAGTATTACATAATCGGCGGCGAAGAAAGCGACCTTATACAGGAAGGCACGCTGGGACTTTTCAAGGCGGTAAAAAACTACAACGGCAAGGCGGCGTTTAAAAATTTTGCGCTTACCTGCATAAAAAACAGCATAATAACCGCCGTCAAAAGGGATAACAGGCTGAAACACCGCCCGCTTAAATTTTCCGTTTCCATTTCGGGCGAAGACGGGGACGACGAGGATAAGAATCCCGCGTTCGTGGACGCCGCGGCTAACCCCGAAGAAAAATACATAGATTCCGAGCGGGAAACGGAGTTGAAAGAAAAAATAAAAGACGCTTTGAGCGACTTCGAATACAGGGTTTTATTCCTGTCGCTTGCGGGGTTTTCCTACGCGGATATCGCCGAAAGAGAAAAAAAGTCGGTGAAATCGGTGGATAACGCCGTTCAGCGTGTAAGAAAAAAGATAAAAAGCATCGAACTGTAAGGGAGATAAAATGTCGTATCTTGCTTTGTACAGAAAATACCGTCCCGTAAGATTTCAGGACGTCATAGGGCAGGACCACGTCGTCAAGACGTTGATAAACCAGATAGAAAACGACAGGTTAGGCCACGCCTACCTGTTTACCGGCACGCGCGGTACGGGTAAGACCACCACGGCGAAGATATTCGCGAAAGCCATAAACTGTCTGCACCCCGTAAACGGTTCGCCCTGCGGCGAGTGCGAAGCGTGCAAGGCGCTATCCGGCCCGTCCAACATAGATATAATAGAAATAGACGCCGCGTCCAACAACGGCGTAAACGAGATAAGGGAACTTCGGGATAACGTGCAGTTCGCACCCGCGTCGTGCAGGTATAAAGTGTATATCATAGACGAAGTGCATATGCTGACGGGTGCGGCTTTCAACGCGCTTTTAAAGACGCTGGAAGAACCGCCGAAACACGCGGTGTTTATCCTTGCGACGACGGAAGCGCACAAGATACCCGCCACCATACTTTCTCGGTGTATGCGGTTCGACTTTAAACTCGTGCCCACCGAAAAGATAGCGAAACTTATCGCGGACATCTACGACGAACAGGGCAAAAAGTACGAAAAGGAAGCGGTAGGGCTTATCGCGAGAGCGGGGGAAGGCAGTATAAGGGACGCGCTTTCCATAGCCGATATCGCCGTATCCTACGGCGACGGTACGCTTACCTATAAGGACGTAACGGAAATATTAGGCTCTGCGAACTACGAAACCACGGCGGAACTCGTCGAAAGCGTGATAGACGGCGATACGGGCAGGGTGTTCGGGCTTACCGAAGAACTTGCGGCGATGGGAAAGAGCATGGGGGTATTGATAAAGGATATAACGTCTTTCGTAAGGGACGTGCTCGTCGCCAAGACGTGTAAAGACGCGAACTCCATATTAGGATTGCCCGAATCTCGGTTTAAGACGATTGCGGATATAGCGGCAAAGTCGGAAGAAAACAGGCTTTTAAGGATACTCGAAATCTTTGCGGAAGCGGAAGGCGACCTTAAATATTCGACGCACCCGAGAATCGTGTTCGAAACGGCGGCGGTAAAAGCCGCTTCTCCCGCGTCGGACGGGGATATATCCGCGCTTTTAAGTAGGGTGTCGGCGATAGAAAAGGCGATAGCGGAAGGGAAAGTTTCCGTAAAATCCGATAAAAAAGCCGAAGACAAGGTCGAAAAAGAACCGCCGAAGGCAAAAGAGAAGACTTTCGGGGAAGACGAGATAAAGGGTAAACTTCTTTTCAATCTCGGCAGTAACGGTTCGGAAATGCTGCGCAGCACCTTGCAGGACGTAAAGATAACCCTTTCGGACGACGAAATAACGATAGTGTCGGAAGACAAGGGAGTTTACGACATAGCGGTGATCCCCGAAAACTTCGAAAGGATAGAAAACGCCTTGAAAGAATTCGGCAAAAAGGTAAAGATAGCCGAATCCAAACGGGAAAAGATACTAAGTGAGATAGACGCGGCGACCGAGCGCATGAAAAAGATATTCGGCGAAGAAATAGTCATAGTCAAAAATTAAGGAGAGAACTTATGAGCGGATACAGAGGAGGTTTCGGCGGCGGATTCGGCGGCGGCAACCAGATGCAGAGCCTTATGCGTCAGGCACAGAAGATGCAGGAAGAAATGCAGAAAGCACAGGCGGAACTCGAAGAAACGGAAGTAATCGGAGAGTCGGGCGGCGGACTCGTTAAAGTTACCATGAACGCCAAAAAGACGGTTACGGGTATAACTATAAACGAAAACGCCGTGGACGTAGAAGACCTTACCATGCTCGAAGACCTTATCGTCGCCGCACTTAACAACGGCTACGAAAAGGCGGATAAGATATATCAGGAAAAGATGGGTGCCTTCGGCGCGATGGGAATATAGGCGATGAAAGTATTCATAGAGCCGATAGGTAAACTCGTGAACCAGTTCGCAAAACTTCCCGGGGTAGGTATGAAGACGGCGCAGCGGTTCGCGTATAAAGTTATCAATATGACGGACAAGGAAGCGGAAGAGTTCGCCGACGCGATAATTAGCGCCAAGAAAAACGTGCGTTATTGTAGAATATGCGGCAATTTTTCCGAAGGCGACGTATGCGACGTGTGCAAATTGAGATCGGACGAGATAATCTGCGTCGTAAAAGAGCCGAAAGACGTTATAGCGATAGAAAAGCTTAACGAGTTCGACGGGGTTTATCACGTTTTGCACGGCACCATATCGCCCATGCAGGGGATAGGTCCGGACGACATAAACATAAAGGGGCTGTTGAAGCGCATACAGGGCGGGAACGTCACGGAAGTCATAATGGCGACCAATCCCGACGTGGAAGGGGAAGCCACCGCAATGTATATAGGCAGTCTTTTAAAGCCGCTGGGAATAAAGGTAACGCGGCTTGCGCACGGACTTCCCATCGGCACGGATCTGGAGTACGCCGACGAAGTTTCGCTGGCGCGGGCGTTCGTGGACAGAAAAACCATTTAAGGCGGAAGGGAAATGAAGATTTCGGTTTTGGGTTGCGGAAGATGGGGTTCTTTTATAAGTTGGTATCTTGCGCGACAGGGGCATGAAGTTACGACGTGGGGCACGGAAGGGCACCCGTCTTTCGAAGTGCTTAAAAACACCGGAAGAAACGAGTACGTCGTGCTGGGAGACAAAGTACGTCTTACTTCCGACTTAAAGAGCGCGACGGAATCCGCCGAAATAATAGTGATATCCATAAGTTCGCAGTCTTTGCGCGAGTTTATGGCAAGACTTACCGAACTGCCCGTGAAAGACAAGATATTCGTTTTATGTATGAAAGGCGTAGAAGAAACGACGGGCAAACGGCTTTCGGAAGTGGTCGCCGATTTCGGCATAAGTAAGGACAATATCGCCGTATGGGTAGGTCCCGGGCACATTCAGGCTTTCGTGTCGGGAAAACCCAACTGTATGGTCATAGATTCGGAGAATAAGTCGCTGGTAAAAAGGCTGTGCGACGAGATGAGAAGCGACCTTATCCGCTTTTATTACGGCGACGATATGATAGGCAGCGAAATAGGCGCGGCGGCGAAAAACGTGATGGGGATCGCCGCGGGCATGCTTGACGGCGGCGGGTATTCCACCTTGAAAGGTCCTTTGATGTCCCGCGGGGCAAGGGAGATAGCACGGCTTATACAGGCTATGGGCGGCAACGAACTTTCCGCCTACGGGCTGTGCCACTTGGGCGATTACGAAACCACGTTGTTTTCGGAATTTTCCAACAACCGCGCCTTCGGGGAAAAGTTCGTAAAGAAAGAGCCGTTCAAAAAACTTGCGGAAGGGGTTGCGACCACCCGCGCTTTGAAATTTCTGGGCGAAAAATACGGCGTCGATCTTCCCATAACCAACGCCGTGTATTCTATACTGTTTAACGGAAAAGAGCCGATCAAGGTCTTTTCGGAACTCTTTTCGAGAAGCACGAGAAAGGAGTTTTAGCGGTAGTTCGCCGCGATCTTTTCGGCGGCGGTCTTTACCTTTTCTATAAGCGCGTCGGGCGCTAATATCTTAACCCCGTTGCCGTAACTTATTATTTTACTTACCAGCCCGTCGTCAAACGGAAGTTTGGCGCGGGCTATATTTTTGCCGTTTTCCTTTTTCACGTTTTCTATCCCCAGCCACTCTTCTATATCGGAAAGCACCGATTTTCCGACTTCCATTTCCACCGTTTCGGTTATACTGCCGTTGTGCCAGAAATCCAGCGGCAGGTTCATTTTGGAAAGGTCTTGCCGCACGAATTTTCCCGGCAGGAGATTAGCGTATTCTATTCTTCCCGTCTTAAAAAAGCGGAAACCTTTTCTCAATCTGCAATAGGCGTAAACGTACCAAAGCCCCTGCTTAAAGACTATGACGTGCGGTTCTATTATCCTTTCGGAAATTTCGCCGTTACGGTCGTGGTATTTTATGGCGAGCGGGGAAAGTTCTTCCATACTCTTTTCTATTATTAAAAGTTTGCTTTTATATCCTTCGGTATCTCCCCAGGGTCCCGCGTCTATTATGAGATTTCCGCTTTTTATATCGAACCCGCTGTACTCGTTTTTCACCGCGCTTTTAAGCTTGTTTATCGCGCTTTTAAGCGTCTTGTCCGGCACGCTTTTCACTATCGCCGCAAGGGAATTTATCACCTGTTCGTATTCCTTTACGGTAAGAAAAGTGGAAGAAAGCCTGAAAGTATCGGTTATCCGTATCCCGCCGCGATTTCCCCTTACGGTGTAAAGCGGCACGCCCGCGGCGTCCAGACAGTCTATGTAACGGTAAACGGTTCTTACGCTTATGCCGTATTCTTCCGCAATGCTCTTTGCGGTCATGGTCCTATTCGACAAAAGGTCGAATAAAATTTTCAAAACGATCTCGAATTTCATACCTATCCCGTACTCCTTTATCATATTTTATGACATACCGAAAAATTAGTCAATTATTTTGAAAAAATTTTTCAAATATGACAGGCATATGGCACAAACGTATATTATGATGTTATCGTAAACAAGGAGAAAAAAGGTATGTTTGACAGAATATTGAAGACGTTTTTCTGCAAAAGGGAAACAAAGAGCGATATTTTATCGGTAACCAAAAGGCGTGAAAAAGCCTTGGGGCAATTCACGCCGATAACAGAAAAGAGAGAAGATCTGGCTTTAATAATCGCCGCGGTAAAAAGGCGGTTTGCGTAAAAGTTATTTTTCGGGGCGGTTTATCTGGGCGCGCAGTATTTCGGCGATCTTCGGCGACGCGTTCTTTACCGCGTGAAGTTCGAGATTTTTTCTTAACTTATCCCTTTTAAGGTAAACGCCGTTTACGGCGCGGATAAACGATTTTTCATCGAGTTTTTCCTGTGGGAGAACGGCCACCAGCCCCCGTTTTTTGAAATACTCGGCGTTAAGCACCTGATCCCCGCGGGAAACGCCTTTCGGGAGCGGGATGAGAAGACAGGGGATAGCAAGGCTTAAAATCTCGAAAAGGGTATTCGACCCCGCGCGGGAAACGCATACGTCGGCGGCGCGGAAAGCGTATTTTATATCGCTTATATATTCTATCTGACGGTAGCCTTTGCCGAAATCTTCCTTCGACAGGTTGCCTTTGCCGCATATATGGATAACGTCGAAAGTCGGCAGAAGTTTGCCGAGCGATTTGCGGACGACTTCGTTTATCGCCTGCGCGCCGGAACTTCCGCCGGTAACTAAAAGCACGGGTTTTTCGCCCGAAATATGAAAGCGCGCGAGCGCTTTTTCTTTCGTTACTTTAAACAGGTCGTCGCGGAGCGGTGCGCCGACGTATTCGCCGTTTTTAAGGGTTTCGGCGGTTTCGGGGAAAGACGTGAGCACCTTTTTGCACAGTCTTGACGTTATGGAATTTGCAAGCCCCACGGTGTAATCGCTTTCGTGCGATATCACGGGCACGCCCCTTTTCTTTGCGGCAACGACCACCGGCACGGCAACGAACCCGCCTTTACTGAATACCACGTCGGGCTTTATTTTATCTATTATCTTTCCCGCGGCACGTATACCCTTAAAGACTTTAAAGGGGATAGCGAGATTTTTAAGGGTGAATTTTCTTTGCAGTTTGGCGCAGGGCACGGAAAAATACGGCACGCCGGTCTTAGTTATAATCGTTTTTTCTATACCGTTTTCGCTGCCGATATAATAAATCGCGTCGAAGTCTTTTTTTAAGTAGGGCATAAGCGCGAGATGCGGGGTAACGTGTCCCGCCGTACCGCCGCCTGTAAGCATTATAGTAGCCATACGACATAATATGCGTAAAACGCGGCGAAGGTATACAAACAACCGAGCCGTGCGAAAAAAATAAGGAAACAAAAATCTGCCGCTATTTATCTCTTTATAAATTGTAAATGTTTTACGCCCATATTAGCCACAAAAACAACTCTTAATGCCCAAATTGCAATTAAATATAAACCATCTTATAAAAAAATACTGAAAACATTTCAGTATTTTTTATCTGTACAATTTAATTTAAATATGCGTAGAAACATTGAAGTGTTATTATATCTTATCAATTTCCATTTGAATTTTCTTTTTTAATTCATCAATATTGACATTATTTATTGTTGCCCAATCAGCAAGTGGCGGGCGACCGCCTGTTCCACCATGATGACAAACACCCCCATGGGGATATTCCATATAATTTTTCCCATAATAGCACTCCATAAACTTTGCATAATTATTAGGAACAGGAAACTCCTTATCTTCAAATAACATATAATTTAGCGGAAATAAATCTTTCTTGGAAAACGCAAATAATTCTCTGCAATACATTTCGGGAGAGGTAAAAAAAACATTTTTTTCGGTGTTTACACCAAAATGTTTTGAAAAGTACGTTTTCGTTTTTTCTCTGCTGATTTTTTTATGACTTAAACAGTAATTGTGCATTTTATACACTTTATTTATAAGTGCTCCATTATTGATATCTTCTGAGTTTTCGCAGTAACACGAATCATAATAAAAAATATCACAAAAAATACCGGTATGTTCGTGATCTATTCCTATCCCAACAGCATTGGTTCCGGAATTAATGGAAAAGGTCATTTTTAAATCCATTTTATTAAAATATTCGGGTAACTTAACAAGCATCTTTTCATAATCTTCTCTCGGCATACTTATATCCATATCATCATCCCAGGGAATAAACCCTTTATGTCTGATTGCCCCCAAAAGTGTGCCATAATCAAGCCAATACGTCCACCCTTCTCTATTTGCTATTTTATCAAACATTTTCAGCAATAAAAGATTATTTGCCTGTAACTCCTTCAAATTTCCTTTTGCTTTTGGGAAATTAGATATATCGGTATAGTTATTCAAAATATAATAAATTGTTTTAATTTCTTCGTCCCGTTTTCTTTTCCCAGATTTTACATAAAAAAACAACTTAAGAGACTTAATTAACCCCCCATGCCTTTTTATTTCTCCAAATATTTTCATATAATTAATCTCCGAATATTATATCCGTTAAGATTATATTCCCCCCTTCCGATTTTTGTCAAGTATTTAGCAAAAATTAATAACAACAACGATTTTTTGTATAGTTTTATCCTTCCTGATAAGAATAAGACAATACAGTTCTTTTTGTTGGGTAATACATTTAGTTTATTATTGACATTGTACATACAGTAGTGATATAATAATACACATAGTAAAATAGGCGAAGAGCGACTTGTTGATTCATAACGTTGCGGAATTTGAGGGAATAGCGTGTACAGACATTTTTTTAAGAGACTGCTTGATATTTTTTTCTCGTTGATATTTCTCATTATCCTATCTCCTTTATTGTTACTGATCGTCGTTTTGGTCAAAATCGATTCGAAAGGACCTGCTATTTTCAAACAGGAAAGAATAGGTAAGGGCGGTAAAGTTTTTTATATACACAAAGCACGGACGATGTGCGTCGGTGCGGAACAGCAGGAAGGCGGCGTTTATTCCGACAGCAAGGATACGAGAGTAACGAAAACAGGTAAATTTTTGCGAAAAACTTCGCTTGACGAACTGTTTCAATTATGGGACGTATTTATCGGGAAAATGAGTTTTATAGGGCCGCGCCCACCGCTTACTTACCATCCGTGGACCATAGATAAATATACCGAAGAACAGTTGAAAATGTTTAACGTCAGACCGGGGATAACGGGTTGGGCGCAAGTTCACGGCAGGAAAGAAGTGGAGTGGCATAAGCGCATACAGCTTAACGTTTGGTACGTTGAACATTTATCGTTTTGGTTAGATATCAGAATCTTTTTTATGACCGTTTTCAAAGTGTTCACTAATGCGAACAACGAGAATAAAGGCACGACCGTCGTAGCGGACAAAGACGCAGACTCTTTGGAAGAGGTGAAAGATGGCTCTCAAATTGATGTACATAACGAATAGACCCGAAATCGCAAGAATTGCCGAAAGCGCGGGGGTTGACAGAATCTTCGTCGATTTGGAGTATATAGGGAAGGACGTAAGGCAAGGCGGTCTCGATACCGTGCAGTCGCACCATACTTTGAAGGATATCGTTGATATTAAAAAGGTCATTACAACGTCGGAACTTCTGGTAAGGTGCAATCCCATACACGATAAGGGCGACGAATATTCTTCTTCGGAAGAAGAAATCGAGGCGGTTATTAAAGACGGCGCGGATATAGTTATGTTACCGTATTTTAAAACCGTGGCGGAAGTGAAAAGGTTTATAGATTGTGTCGGCGGCAGGGTAAGAACGATGCTTTTAGTGGAAACACCCGAAGCCGTTTCCGTAATCGACGATATTTTGGAAATAAACGGCATAGACGAAGTGTTTATAGGACTTAACGATTTAAGTTTAGGATACGGGAAAAAGTTTATGTTTGAACTTCTGGCGGACGGCACCGTTGAAAGTTTATGTAATAAATTCAGGGCAAGAGGTTTGTCGTACGGTTTCGGCGGTATCGCGTCTTTGGGGCACGGGACTTTGCCGTCCGAGTTGATAATAAAAGAACATTACAGACTTCACTCGTCGGAAGTTATTTTATCGAGAAGTTTTTGCGACGTAAGTCATATAGACGATTTGGACAAGGTTAAGACGGTGTTCGTAAACGGAGTACGTGAAATACGCGATTTTGAAAAACAGTGTGAAAAAGACGCCGTTTCATTTGCGGAAAACCATAAACAGGTTGTAAAAAAGGTCAAAGAGATCTTGGAGTTCTGAAATGAAATTACTTGTAACGGGTGCGTGGCATTGTTCCGAAGAGCATGTAACGGCTTTACGTGAAATGGGGCACGACATAATATTTCAGCAACGGGAACAAGACGAACTTCCTTGCGCCGCGGCCGAAATCGAAGGCGTGATTTGTAACGGTCTGTTTCTTTATCACGATATCGGGGAGTTTAAGAAGTTACGGTTTATTCAGCTGACGAGCGCGGGGCTTGATCGCGTGCCGTTGGATTATATTGAATCGCACGGCATAAAAATTTATAATGCGCGCGGCGTATACAGTGTACCGATGGCGGAGTTTGCCGTAGGCGGCGTTTTAGGGCTTTATAAGAAAAGCAGGGTTTTTTACGAAAACCAAAAACTTAAAAAATGGGAAAAACAGAGAGATCTGCTTGAACTGAACGGCAAAACGGTCCTAATAATAGGTTGCGGGAGTGTCGGAACGGAGTGCGCGAAACGGTTTAAGGCGTTTGATTGTAATGTTTGGGGCATAGATTTATTCCCTTACGAAAGCGAATATTTTTCGGAAATAGCGGGACTTAACGGGTTAGACGGGAAATTACCGCAGGCGGACGTAGTCGTTTTAACGTTGCCGCTTACCGAAGAAACGAAAGGTTTATTCGATAGCGAGCGTTTCGGGAAAATGAAAGACGGCGCGGTTCTGGTCAATATTTCGCGCGGTGCCGTGGTTAATGAGAGTGCGCTTGTAAACGCACTTGATACAAAATTATTCGGTGCTGTTTTAGACGTTTTCGAAGAAGAGCCGTTAAGTAAAGAGAGCGCATTATGGGAAAAAGAAAACGTAATAATAACCCCGCACAACAGTTTCGTCAGTGACGGAAATAATAAAAGATTGTCTGACGTTATCATAAGAAATTTTGGTGGAAAATGAAAAAAGTTTTATTAGTGGCTACCGTACAGAGCCATATTTGTCAATTTCATAAGCCGCTTGTTGAAATTTTGCATGAGCGCGGGATAGAGGTACACGTTGCGGCAAGGAATAACCTTGCCGAAAAAAACGGCTTACAACTCGACTTCGTCGATAAAGTGTTCGACGTTCCGTTTCAGCGGTCGCCGATTTCTTTCAGAAATATAAAAGCGTATAAGATGCTTAAAAGAATAATAAACGAAGGCGAATACGACATTATTCACTGCAATACGCCCGTGGGCGGAATACTAACGCGTATGGCGGCAAAAAAAGCACGCAGAAAAGGCGCGAAAGTATTTTACACGGCGCACGGTTTTCACTTTTACAAGGGCGCGCCTTTGAAGAACTGGTTATTATGGTATCCTATTGAAAAGCATTTTGCAAAAAGGTGCGATAAACTTATAACTATTAACGAAGAAGATTGTAATTTAGCGAAAAAGAAATTTAAAGCCGAAGTTGTACATATGCACGGCGTAGGAGTGGATATTAAAAGGTTTCACCCGATAGCCGATACGGAAAACATAAAATTAAGAGAGGCGGAAGGGTTATCTCAAAGCGATTTCGTTATTCTGTGCGTGGGCGAACTTAACGCCAACAAAAACCAAAAGATGTTGATTTCGGCGGCGGCACTATTAAAAGATAAAATTGCCGATTTAAAAGTTTTATTTGCAGGTAACGGGGATAAAGAACGGGAATTAAAAGCGCAAACGGAAAGTTGCGGGCTAAACGGTGTTGTAAAATTTTTAGGGTACAGAAAAGATTTGGAGAACATAATTCCGTTTATCGATTTAGGGGTTTCTTGTAGTAAGCGCGAAGGGTTAGGATTGAATTTGATTGAAATAATGCTATGTAAAAAACCCGTTATCGCTACGAAAAACAGGGGACATAACGAATTGATTGAAAACGGTGTAAACGGATATTTGGTTGACTCGGGTAATGTTTCAGATATGGCTGAAAAAGTTAAAGAAATCTATGAAAACAATGGTTTAAGGTCGGAAATGGCAGAAAACGGATACGAAGTTGCACTCAGATATTCAAAAGAAACCGTAAATGAGGAACTTGTTGATATTTATGGATTTTAATGGGGAGATCGAACAACAATCGAAACAAAAGCCGCTTGTTTCTATCATTATTCCGGTTTATAACGGCGCGAATTATATGCGTGAAGCGGTAGACAGTGCCATTTCTCAAACGTATGAGAATATTGAAATATTAGTTATAAACGACGGTTCAACCGACAATACGGAAGAAATAGCGTTATCATACGGAAATAAAATCCGCTATTTTTATAAAGAAAACGGCGGCGTTTCGTCTGCGTTGAATCTCGGCATAAAAGAAATGAAAGGCGAATATTTTTCCTGGCTTTCTCACGACGATAAATATACGCCGCATAAGATACAAAATCAAATAAAACTTATAAAAGGTTATAGCGGGAATACGATAGCGTTATGTGCTACGCGGCAAATTGATAAGAATTCGAATTCTTTTCATAAGCAAAAAGGTAAAAACATAAGCAAAACACAACTCTTTACTTGGCAAGAAAGTTTAAAATCTTTGATATTACACGGTTCTTTTAACGGTTGTGCGTTGCTTATGCCGAAATCGGCTTTTGATAAATGCGGTTTATTCGACGAATCTTTAAGATATAGTCAAGACTTATTGATGTGGATTAAACTGTTCATAAATAAATATGAATTGATTTGTTCGACCGATTGCGACGTTTTAAGTAGGGTTCACGATAAACAGTTGACGCAGACCGGCAAAAGCGTTTTTCACAAAGATTGTGAATATATGGGGAATTTGCTGATTGACGACTTGGCGGAATCTTCAACAAAACGATATGATTTTTTATATTATTATGCAAAATTTAACGCTAAATATAATAATCCGCAAGTCGTAAAAAAATATATAAAAAAAGGCAAACAAGAGAAACTTTTCGGTTTAAATAAAATTTTGAAATTAAAACTTATGTGCTTTTACGGCAAAATAAGGCCGTCGATAAGAAGAATTTATTATAAAATATTCAAAAAGGTAAAAACGCAGTAGTTTTTGTAAATATGATTCCTTATTACTTGTTATTCATTATACCGATTTTTACGTCTTTTATCGAATCGGGAACAGCAACTTATCAGAAAAAAACGAAAAATATTACAATTTCCGTTTTTTTCTTGATGTTTGTTGTTATGCTTGCGTTGCGCAGTATTGAATGCGGGGTGGATTTAACGAACTATAAATCGTACTTCGATTCGGTTCGGAATATGTCCTGGCAAGGCATTTTTGATCAGGACGTTGAAACGGGATACTGGGTTTTTCAAAAACTCATATCATATTTGACGCAGGATTTTAACGTCTTTCTTGCCATCGTGGCAATAATCTGTTTATTACCCATATGGCTTTTATATAAAAACGAATCGGAATTTTCGCTTTTAACAATTGTTTTATTTGTAACCGTTGCACCGTTTTCAATGTTCTTTTCAGGATTAAGGCAATCTATCGCCATGGGGCTTGGAATAGTTGTTTGGACTTGCGTTAAGAGAAAGAAATTTATTTTATTTATAATAACGACTTTGCTTGCAACTGCGTTTCATCAATCGGCAATAATTTTACTGTTTTTATACCCTTTGTATTATATCAAAATAACCAGAAGCTGGATTATCCCCGTTGCTTTGGTTATGCTTTTGATATTGGCATTTAACGAGCAGATTTTTTCTTTCCTTATTGCTTTTTTTGAAAGATACGATGAAAGATATAATAATCTTGAAACGACTGGGGCGTTCGGCACTTTGGCGTTACTTGTAATTTTTGCCGTATATTCTTTTATTATTCCCGATGAAAGGAAAATGGATAGGCATACGATTGCTTTAAGAAACGTATTATTGTTTTCTATTTGTATTCAATGTTTTGCGCCTATACACAGCTTGGCGATGAGAATGAATTATTACTTTTTATTGTTTATTCCGATTCTTATTCCGAAGATAATAGAATACAGGAAAGACGGGTTGTTAAAATTAACGCAAGTTTCAATTTGGGTGATGATGATTGTATTTATCGGAATATTTTTTTATAAGGCATACTGGGGGGCAGACATTTTACAAATATTCCCGTACGTTCCGTTTTGGGAGTGATAGAGTATGAAAGTCGCTCAGATTAATGCCGTTTGCGGTAAGGGCAGTACGGGTAAGATATGCGTAGAAATCAGCAATATGCTCGACAAAAATAATATAGAAAATAAAATTTACTTTACGTCAGGTGATACACGGTTTAAAAACGGCGTGAAATATGCAAATGATTTTTATATAAAATGCATGGCAGGATTGTCGCGCATATTCGGTAAAAACGGTTTTAATTCGAAATCGGCTACGTTGAAGTTAGTAAAAAAATTAAAGGAATTTGACCCCGATATAATTCATCTGCACAATCTGCACGGGCATAACATTGATCTGAACGTACTATTTACTTATTTAGGCAAAAGCAATAAAAAAGTTATCTGGACTTTTCACGATTGTTGGGCGTTTACGTCGTATTGTCCGTATTTTACAATGGCAAAGTGCGATAAGTGGGAAACGAGCTGCTATAAATGTCCGCAAAAGAAAGGAACTACTTGGTTTTTTGACAGGAGTAAAAGCCTTTTTAAGCGCAAAAAACGCTTGATAACGGGCGTTAAAAGTCTGACTATCATAACACCGTCAGAGTGGCTTGCGGACTTGGTCAAACGGTCTTTTTTGAAAGATTATCCCGTACAGGTTATAAATAACGGTATAGATTTATCCGTGTTTAAGCCTACGGAAAACAATTTCAGAGAAAGATACAATATTCCCGCCGAAAAATATATTTTGCTTGGCGTGGCGTTCGGTTGGGGGGCAAGAAAAGGACTCGACGTGTTTATCGAACTTTCCAAACGCTTGCCTGATAATTATCAGATAGTTTTGGTGGGGACTAACGACAAAACGGACAAGCAGTTGCCGAAAAATATCATTTCTATACACAGAACGCAAAATCAAACCGAACTTGCGGAAATTTACACGGCGGCGGATCTGTTCGTAAATCCGACGAGAGAAGAAGTGTTAGGTCTTGTAAACGTAGAATCGCTTGCTTGCGGAACGCCCGTTTTAACTTTCAGGACGGGCGGAAGTCCGGAGTGTATAGACGAAACGTGCGGTAGCGTAGTCGATTGTGACGATATCGACGGGTTAGAAAACGAGATAAAACGCATTTGTGAAGAAAAACCGTATTCAAAAGACGCGTGTTTAACGCGTGCAAAAGCGTTCGATGTAAATAAAAAATTTTTGGAATATATAAAAACATATCAAAACATTTACGATGATTAAATATATTGTACATTACGATTGCCCTGATAAACCGAAAGAAAGGAATTATTTTTTGTCGTGTGTCAACAAGGTTTCGTATATATTAAAGTCTTTGTCTTATCAAGGGCAAAAAGTGGAAGTAATATCCGCAAGTAATTCTTCAATAAACAAAAGTTTGCCCAAACGGGTCATATCTTTATTTGATAACGTAAAGTTGCGATTACTGCACGGTTTTAAACGCGGGAATGTACTAAGAAACAAAATTTCGACATTTATGTTCAGGATATTGTTTTTTATGTATTTGTTGTTTCATTTGCATAAAAAAGATACTGTTATTGTTTATCATTCGTTGGCATACTTAAAACAACTCTCCTTTTTAAAGAGAATAAAAAAATTCAGATTGATTTTGGAAATAGAAGAAATATATTCTGACGTTAAAGGTGGTATACAAAAAAAGAAAAAAGAATTAAAGTTCTTTCAACTGGCTGACGCATATTTGTTTCCTACTGCCCTGTTGAACGGACTTGTAAACGTAAAGAATAAACCGTACGTTATAATTCACGGGACTTACAATATTGAAAAAGACTATGGAGAGAAATTTAACGATGGCAGGATACATTGTGTCTATGCGGGTACTTTTGATCCGAGAAAGGGCGGTGTAGCCGCCGCCGTCGCCGCACAGTTTCTTAATGAGAAATATCACGTACATATTATAGGTTTTGGCAGTAAACAAGACGAAAAATTATTGATAAATCAAATTGATGAAATATCACGAAATACAAAATGTAAAATTACTTTTGACGGTTTGAAGTCGGGGGAAGAATATATTAGATTTATTCAGAAATGCGATATAGGTTTAAGCACTCAAAATCCCGACGCGGCGTTCAACGATACTTCGTTTCCGTCAAAGATTTTATCATATATGGCTAACGGATTGCGAGTTGTCAGCGTAAGAATTCCAGTGGTAGAGCAGTCGGCGGTGGGGCAATATATATATTATTATGACGAACAAAAACCTGAAAAAATTGCCGAAGCGATTATGAAAGTTGATTTAAATGATGACTATGATAGTAGAAAAACAATTAAAATTCTTGACAAGGAATTTAAGGATAATATAAGAAATCTATAATGAATACAGATAATAGAAAAGTAAGTATAATAGTTCCTGTTTACAATACTGAAATGTTTTTATCAAAATGTATAAACAGTGTTTTAGAACAATCTTATTCAGATTTTGAGTTAATTTTAGTAGACGATGGTTCTACAGATAACAGTAGCCATATTTGTGATGAGTATGTCAAAACAGATAATCGTATAAAGGTTATTCACAAAAAAAATGGCGGCGCTGGTGATGCGCGAAATTTCGGGTTAAATATTGCTACAGGTGAGTATATTTCTTTTTTAGATAGTGATGATTATTGGGATAAAGATTTTTTATTTAATGCTATACAGAAAGTTCAAGATGCGGACATATATATAAGCGGTATAAAAATGTACGGCGATGGCGCGGAACAAGAATATGCGTCTAAAATCGAAGGTTTTTTTTCGATTAGAGAGATGTACGAAAAGATTTTTAGCGATATTCCTCAAATATGTGTAAGCGGACCGTGTTGTAAATTATTTAAAAGAAGTATTATCAGTGATAATGATTTAAAATTTGATATAGGGATGCGGTGTGGAGAAGACACAGATTTTATATTAAATTATATTAGAAAAGCAAAAATAGCATATATTGATAAAAGCATTTTTTACAATTATTATAGGGGAAATTCGAAATCATTATTTAGTTCTTATAATCCACAATACTATCAAGATCATGTAAAAGTTTTTGATAACTGGCTTAAACTTATAATTAGTTTAGGGTGTACAAAAAAAGTTATTGCTGATTTTGAAAGTATTTATATAAGGACGCTGATTGCTAATATATATTCTACATTTTATCATAATTGTGAAAAAGCTGAAAAGAAAAGAATAATAAAACAATTATCGCAAGACAAAATGATTAATTCTAAAATTAAACTTAATGATAAAAAAGCGAACATAATTAAGTGTTTGTTAAAAAATAAAATGATTTTTACTGTATATATACTATTCCAGATTTTTTATGGAAAATGTAGACATGTTTAAAATAGGCATCTTAACACATTTTTATAAAAGTAAAAACTATGGCGGAGTATTGCAAGCATACGCCTTGGTAAGTTATGTAAACGCAAGTTTTATGAGAACAGAGCAGATTTGTTATAAGTCTAATACTGTTAATTTTAGCTTGCCACATAAAGAAGATAACAAAAAAATTTTTCTAAGATATTTTAGTCCTAAAAAAATATTGCGGAAATTGGTTTTTTTTGCAAAAAAGAATAAATTAGCGTTAAGATACAATGCATTTGAAAAATTTTATGAATATATTCCGCATAGTGAAAATGTTTTCAATAAACACAATGTAAAAAATTCTACAAATAATTACGATATCTTCATAACCGGTAGCGATCAGGTATGGAATATGACTTGGTTCGATCCGAATTATTTTTTGGAATTTGTTCCCGATGAGAAAAAGAAGATAGCTTATGCCGTTAGTATGGGGCATAGTTCGTTAACGGAAGAACAAAAAGATTATCTGAAAAGAGTTTTGCCTACGTTTACCGCGATTTCCGTAAGAGAAAAAGATATGGTTGACTTGTTGCAACCTTTAACCGATAAAAAAATAGAGTGGGTGTTAGACCCGACGTTGCTTTTGGATAAAGGCGATTGGGATGAAATTTGCCCCGAAAGAAGAATAAAAGAAAAATATTTGTTTTGTTATTTTTTAGGACACGACGAGCGTATTCGTAAACTTGCAAAAAAGCACGCTAAAAAAAATAATTTAAAAATCGTTAATTTGCCGCATTTATGCGGAATAGCGAAAGCGGATATAGGATTTGGAAATTATAAATTATACGACGTTGCGCCGAACGACTTCATCTCTCTTATTAAATACGCCGATTGCGTATTTACGGATAGTTTTCACGCCTGCGTGTTTTCTGGTATATACAATAAAAACTTTGTAGCGTTTAACAGACATGGTATGGAAAGTATGGCGACGCGCATTTATTCTTTATGTGAACTTTTTGAGTGTCGGGACCATTTTTGCGATTGTGAAGAGAAATTTAATATAGATTATATCGGGCGTTTAGAACCGATAGATTACAACAAAGATTTTACTTTGTTAAAAGAGATGAAAGAAAGGTCGATCGACTTTTTAAAAAATAATTTAAGCTGATAAGGTAATGAATAAGCAAATAAAATACGGCATAGTCCTTCAATACGTTCAGATGGGTTTAAGTATAATCGTTAATTTGATTTATACGCCCATCATGATACGCGTTTTAGGTAGTAGTGAGTACGGAATTTATAGTTTGGCGGCGTCTATCATTTCGTACTTGAATTTATTTACGCTTGGATTCGGCGCAAGTTATATAAGGTTCTATTCTAAATATAAAGTTCAGGGCGATAACGAAAGTATAAAAAAATTAAACGGACTGTATATTTCCGTATTTTTTATTTTGGGAATCGTAGCACTTACCACCGGTTTGATTTTAGCGAATAACGTAGGCGTCTTTTTTAACGACACTTATTCTGAAAACGATTTAAGCCTTGCGAAGATTCTGATGATATTTTTGTCGGTAAATCTTTTCATCTCTTTTCCGGCAAGCGTCTTTACTTCTTATATAACCAGTCAGGAAAAATTTATTTTCCAGAAAATCGTTAATATGGGCAAAACGGTATTAAGCCCGTGCCTTTGCATCAGTCTTTTATTTTTAGGTTACGGGTCAATAGGTATGGTTGTTGTCACGACCGTAATTTCTATTTTGATTGATATCATAAACCTGTTGTTTTGTATAACCAAATTAAAAATGAGATTTTCTTTTGGCCGTCCGAATTGGATATTATTGAAAGAAATCGCCGTTTTTTCCAGTTTTATTGCACTGAATCAAATTATTGACCAGATAAATTGGCAAACTGATAAAATTATACTCGGGAAAATGATAAACGCAACGGCGGTTGCCGTTTATGCGGTCGCGGCTAACATCAATACGATGTATATAAGTTTCTCTACAGCGGTTTCAAGCGTTTTCGCCCCGCGGGTGAATAGGATCGTAATGCAAAATGAACCCGATATGAACGAAAAATTAACGGCATTGTTTATAAAAGTTGGGCGATTGCAGTTTTTTATAATGATGTTAGTTTTAACCGGTTTTATATTTTTCGGGAAATATTTTATTATAAGGTGGGCAGGGGAAACGTATTCGGATGCATACTACGTTGTGTTATTGTTGATTTGCCCTGTCACCGTGCCGCTTATACAAAACGTTGGTATTGATATACAGCGCGCAAAAAACAAGCATAAATTCAGGAGTGTTGTTTACCTTATAATGGCAATATTGAACATAGGGATAAGCATTTGGCTTTGTTATTTATGGGGAATAATAGGCGTTGCGGTAGGCACTACGTTATCACTGGTGATTGCAAACGTAATTATTATGAATATTTATTATCATAAGCAACTCGGGATTGATATTATAAGGTTTTGGAAAAATATTTTAATAGCACTTCCTGCATTTATACTACCCGTTATTTTCGGAGTGTTATTGCTTAAATTTTACTCATTCAAAAGTTTAATAGATTTTGGTGTGTTTATAATCTTTTACACAATACTTTATGTGTTGTCGATATGGTTTTTAGGGCTAAATAAAGAAGAAAAGCAAGTTTTAATCCGTAAAAGAAAGGCGTCCGGGGAATTGAAATGATAAGTGTGTGTGATAAAACCAACTGTACGGGATGCTTTGCCTGCGCAAATATTTGTCCTAAACAATGTATAAATATGACTGCTGATAACGAAGGATTTTTATATCCTGTCGTTAACGTCTCACTATGTATAAATTGCGGGCTATGTGAAAAGATTTGCCCTTTATTAAACGCAAAAACGGCGTCAGACGGACGAGAAACAAAAGCGTATGCGGCTATAAGTAAGGACGAAAAAATAAGATTAGCAAGTTCGTCAGGCGGGTTATTTACGCTTATTGCCGAAAGCATTTTAGATAAAGACGGAGTAGTGTTTGGTGCGGCGTTCGATGAAGATTTTAACGTTATACATACTTATACGGAAGAAAAAGCGGGATTAGAACTGTTTCGCGGCAGCAAATACGTTCAAAGCGTTATAGGTGAAACTTATAAGCAAGCCAAGGAATTTTTGGAAAACGGCAGGACAGTGTTGTTTACCGGTACGCCGTGTCAGATAGGCGGATTATATGCGTATCTCGGCAAAAATTATGAAAATTTAATCACGCAGGATTTGATTTGTCACGGTGTTCCGTCGCCCGCAGTTTGGCGTAAGTATTTGGAATATCGTGAGTGTGTTTCGCGTGCAGGCGCGCGGGGAATTTCTTTCAGACGTAAAACTTGCGGCTGGAAGAAATTCTACGTATCATTCGAGTTTTCAAACGATACGGAGTATGTGTCAAAACTTACGGACGACCCTTATATGCAAGCGTTTTTGAGTAATCTATGTCTGCGTCCGTCTTGCTATGATTGTTCGTTTAAAACAAAACATAGACAAGCGGACATAACTCTTGCTGATTTTTGGGGAATACAAAACTTTTTGCCTGAGATGGACGACGATAAAGGCACGTCTTTAGTGGTGTTGCATTCCGATAAGGGTATAAACGTATTTGAAAAAATAAAAAACGAAATTACATTTAAAGAAGTTCCACTTGATAATGCGATTGCTTATAACTCTTCGATGGTTAAATCAGTCGATATGCCTAAAAAACGTAAAACCTTTATGAACGATATACAAATCGGGCCGTTTGATAAAGTAGTAAAGAAATATCGTTCCGTGTCTTTTTACGGTAAATTAAAAACCAAATTAAAAACTATTTTACGAAAAATAAGCAGGGGTATATAATTATGTCATTATTTACAGGAAAAACTTTGATGATTACGGGGGGAACGGGGAGTTTCGGTAACGCCGTATTGAACCGCTTCTTGAAAACCGATATCGGAGAAATTCGCATTTTTTCCCGCGACGAGAAAAAACAGGACGATATGCGCCACGAATATCAGGCAAAATATCCGAAAGAGTGCGGCAAAATAAAATTCTATATCGGCGACGTACGCTCTTTGGAGTCTTGCCGTAGCGCCATGCACGGCGTGGATTACATATTCCACGCGGCGGCGTTAAAACAGGTGCCTTCTTGCGAATTCTTCCCGATGGAAGCGGTAAAAACCAACATAATCGGAACGGATAACGTTTTAACCGCCGCAATAGAAGAAGGCGTTAAGTCGGTTATTTGCCTATCTACCGACAAAGCGGCGTATCCTATCAACGCGATGGGGACGAGTAAGAAAATGGAAGAAAAAGTCGCCGTTGCGAAATCCCGTTACAGCGGAAAGACGAAAATCTGTTGCACGCGTTACGGTAACGTTATGTGTAGTAGGGGTTCGGTTATTCCTTTATGGATAGACCAGATAAGAAACGGACAACCCATAACCGTTACCGAGCCCACTATGACGCGGTTTATAATGAGTCTTGACGAAGCGGTCGACCTTGTGTTATTCGCCTTCGAACACGGCGAAAACGGCGATATACTCGTTCAGAAAGCGCCCGCTTGCACGATCCGGACGCAGGCGGAAGCGGTCTGCGAACTTTTCGGCGGCAAAAAAGAAGATATAAAAGTTATCGGAATCCGTCACGGCGAAAAGATGTACGAAACGCTACTTACCAACGAAGAGTGCGCGCAGGCTATCGATATGGGGGATTTTTATCGCGTACCTTGCGACAATCGCGGGCTTAATTACGACAAATATTTTAAAGAAGGCGACGAAAAACGCAACACTCTTACCGAGTTCAATTCAAACAATACGAAACGTCTGACTTTGGAAGAAACCAAGGCAAAGATTGCGAGTTTGCAGTATATCAAAGAAGAACTTGCAAAATTCGGCGATAAGCGTTAAAATAAACTTATGAAGATATTAGTTACGGGGGCGAAAGGGTTCGTCGGCAGAAACCTTTGCGAAAATTTAAAAAATATCAGAGACGGCAAAAACAAAACCCGCCCGAACTTAAAAATCGAAGAAATTTATTGCTACGATATCGATTCGACGGAGAGAGAGTTAGAGGAGTACTGCAAAAACGCCGACTTCGTGTTCAATCTTGCGGGGGTGAACCGCCCAAAATCGCAGGAAGAGTTTATGCAAGGCAATTTCGGCTTTGCGGACAAACTTTTAGATACCCTTAAAAAACATAAAAATACTTGTCCCGTGATGCTGTCGAGTTCCGTTCAGGCGACGCTGATAGGCAGATACGACGGGGAGTACGGCAGAAGCAAAAAGGCGGGCGAGGATCTTTTCTTCGGTTACGCGGAAGAAACGGGGGCGAAAGTTTTGGTTTACCGTTTTCCGAACCTGTTCGGTAAGTGGTGCAGACCGAATTACAATTCGGCGGTAGCGACTTTCTGCAACAATATCGCAAACGATTTGCCGATAACGGTAAGCGACAGAAATTTTGAACTTGAACTTCTGTATATCGACGATTTAGCCAACGAAATGCTTGACGCACTCGAAAACAAGGAACACAGGGCGGAGTTTGACGGGATAAACGCCGTCATCACCGAAAACGGAAAATTCTGCGCCGCACCTGTTACCCATAAGGTAACGCTCGGCGAAATCGTCGATTTATTGTATACGTTCCGCGACCAACCGAATACGCTTGTTGTTCCCGAAATACCGAAAGACAGTTTCGCAAAGAAACTGTATTCGACCTACCTTTCGTATCTGCCGAAGGAAAAAGTTGCGTTTCCGTTAAAGACCAACGTCGACGACAGGGGCAGTTTTACGGAACTTATAAAGACCGCAAACTGCGGACAGGTTTCGGTCAACGTAAGTAAACCCGGCATAACCAAAGGTCAGCACTGGCACAACAGTAAGTGGGAGTTTTTTATAGTCGTAAAAGGGCACGCCCTTATTAGGGAAAGAAAAATCGGCACGGACGAGATAATAGAATTTGAAGTCAGCGGCGATAATATTAAGGCGGTGCATATGCTTCCCGGGTACACGCATAACATAATAAATTTAAGCGACACGGAAGAGTTAATAACGATAATGTGGGCGAACGAGCAGTTCGACAAAGATAAACCCGACACGTTCGGAGAAAAGGTATAAAGGGGTAAAAATGTTTAAAGAGAACGGAAAATTGAAGTTACTGATAATAGTGGGCACGCGTCCCGAGATAATACGGCTTTCGGCGGTAATAAACAAGTGCCGCGAATATTTCGATTGCGTACTTGCGCACACGGGACAAAATTACGACTATACACTTAACGGCGTGTTTTTTGAAGATCTGAACATAGCGAAACCCGACGTGTATATGGACGCCGTCGGAAAAGATCTCGGCGAAACCATGGGCAACATTATCGCGAAATCTTACGCGCTTATGGTAAAAATACAGCCCGACGCGGTGCTTGTTTTAGGGGACACCAACAGTTGTCTTTCGGTGATAGGCGCAAAACGCCTGCATATTCCCATATTCCACATGGAAGCGGGAAACCGCTGTAAGGACGAGTGTCTGCCGGAAGAAACCAACCGCAGGATAGTAGATATAATTTCCGACGTGAACCTTGCTTACAGCGAGCACGCAAGAAGGTACCTTGCGGACTGCGGGCTTCCGAAAGAGCGGACTTACGTTACCGGCAGTCCCATGGCGGAAGTTCTTACGAACAACTTAAAACAGATAGAAAACAGCGACATATTGAAGAGATTGAACCTCGAAAAGGGTAAATATATATTACTTTCGGCGCACAGGGAAGAGAATATCGACACCGAAAAGAATTTCACATCGCTGTTTACGGCGATAAATAAAATGGCGGAAAAGTACGATATGCCGATACTCTATTCCTGCCACCCGCGTTCCAAAAAAATGTTAGAACAGCGCGGATTTAAACTCGATAAGCGGGTAATTCAGCACGAACCTTTGGGCTTTAACGATTATAACAATCTGCAAATGAACGCTTTTGCGGTGGTGTCCGACAGCGGAACGCTTCCCGAAGAAAGCAGTTTTTACGCGGGGATAGGTAAGCCTATCGCGGCGGTATGTATAAGGACTTCCACCGAACGTCCCGAAGCCTTGGACAAGGCGTGTTTCGTGCTTGCGGGGATAGACGAGAAGAACTTGTTGCAGGCGATAGAAGTGGCAAGGGCGAATAAAAACGGTTGCAAGCCCGTAGCCGATTATACCGACCTTAACGTTTCCGACAAGGTTGTGAAGATAATACAGTCCTATACGGGCGTAGTAAATAAAATGGTCTGGCGAAAAGATATCTGATCACGGAGTGAAAATGACTGCGGAAGAGATATTATTCTGTTTATTGCGAAACGAAATTTGCGGCACCGATCTGCCGAAAGATTTCGACTTGTCGGATAAAACTGCCGATCTGTACCGTCTGTCGAATCGGCACGATATCGCGCATCTAACAGGCGACGCTTTATTCCTCAATAAATTGATATCCGAGGGCAAGGCGGCGGATTTTTTCAGGCAACGGATCGTTATGGCGGTTTACCGTTACGAAAAACAAGCCGCGGAACTGAAAAGGATAAGCGACGCTTTTTCCGCAGCGGGGATAAAATATATTACGCTTAAAGGTCCCGTGATAAGAGAACTTTACCCCGAACCCTGGATGCGCACGAGTTGCGATATAGATATTCTTATCCACGAAGAAGACGTGGGAAAAGCGACGGAAAGCCTTTCCGAAATCGGTTTTGAAACGGACGGCAAAAAAAACTACCACGATATTCATTTTTATTGCGGCGATATCCATCTCGAACTTCACTTCAATATATGCGAAAATAAAAAGCAGTTGGACGTAGGCTTATCGAAAGTCTGGGATTATGCCGAAAAAGTCGGAGATTACGAGTACAGAGAAAGTCCGGAATATTTTGTTTTCCATCATATAGCGCACATGGCGTATCATTTTCTTGCGGGCGGGTGCGGAATAAGACCGTTTATCGATTTACGGATATTAAAGCAAAAAGGTTTTTACAGCGAAGAAAAACTATTGCCGCTATTTAAAGAAAGCAATCTTATACGGTTTTATAAATCGGTATGTAAACTGGCGGACGTCTGGCTGGGCGAAGGCAAGCACGACGATCTGACCTTACAGATGGAAAAATATATAATAAGCGGCGGAGTGTACGGTAATGCGGACAACGCGAACGCCGCAGGCGCGGCGGAAAGTAAGGGCAAGCGGAAATATCTTTTAAAAACGGCGTTTCCGCCCTATAAAACGATGTGCATAATTTATCCGTCGCTCGTTAAGCGTAAACTTTTACTGCCTTTTTACTATATTCACAGAGTCTTTGCAAAGACGTTCGGTAAAGACAGAAAACGCGTAAAGGCGAAAATAGACAGCACCATGTCGCAGTCGAAAGACAACATTAAGACGGTCGACGAACTGCTCAAAAATCTTGAATTGTACGATGAACGATAAATTCGACACCCTGATAACCGCGAAAAGCAATCCTTTTAAGCTTAACTTAAAGGAAACGGCAAGGTATAAAGACCTTATATGGCTTTTCGTACAAAGGGATTTCAAAACCAAATATAAGCAAACGATTTTAGGTCCGCTGTGGTTTATAATCCAGCCGCTACTTACTACTTTTATATTTACGATAGTTTTCGGCTATATAGCGGGCATACCCACGGATGGCGTGCCGCAGTTTTTATTCTATCTTGCGGGAAACGTGCCGTGGCTTTTCTTTGCGGCGTGTCTTAACCATACGTCTTCTACTTTTTACAATAACGCAAGGCTGTTCGGAAGAGTGTATTTCCCGCGCATAATAACGCCGATCTCGACGGCTTTAACCTGTTTTTTCAATTTCCTTATACAGTTCGTTATGTTCGTTATAATAGACG
>JAEEGH010002285.1_pt1 | contig 52034 bp, 44 predicted proteins | sample 9134181 | NCBI WGS metagenome assembly JAEEGH01 (sample SAMN16246544, study PRJNA631951) | gut metagenome | biome: gut microbiome; feature: rumen; material: DP-attached | host: Bos | place: Iran: Karaj | collected 2018-10 | reverse complement strand
ACTTTGACATTGATTTCTTGCTTTATGTTTGGCGATATAAAGGTACGAAAAATTTGTCAAATATCCTAATATTTTTGCATTATAATATATTGATTATTAATTAAATAAATATAATTAAAAGTGTCTGCAATATTGACAATTTGATAATTTCCGAAACGCCCTTCCATGGACTATTCTCTATAGCCTACATATCACAGCAAAGCTACTTAAACTTAAAATGCATTATCCTCAAAAGAAAAACCTCTTCAACTAAATTGCAGAAGAACCACCGAAATTAGGAAAAGACATCTTGGCGTTGCAATGTTGCGGTGTTGCAGTATATTTTTATGCCTATCCCCAGACTAAAAAATATGTCTATATATTATATATATAAATATATATAAATATATAGTGTATATTTTCCATATTTGGGAGGATGGAAAATTTAACTGCAACGACGCAACGCGCAACGGGGACTGAACGAAAAACGTGAAAAATGTGGGTTGAAATGGCACCATTTGAGAACGTGTCTTTTTTCGTGTCTTTTTTGCGATTCAATTTGCAAAACACATGATTTTTTCGTACCTTTGCATTGTCGAAAGGAAAGGTTGGAGAGACGGACTTTAAGGATAAAAATTGTGACCATTAAATCTAAAAATTGCGCGCATTAATGGTAGCAACAATTTCTCTTAAAGGACTTGCTGGAAGGGATTTTCAGTGATATGGAAATTATTAATAAATAATTTAACAAACAGGGGGTGAAGTCCGCAACGTGAAGGCGTGTAAATTCTGAAGTTTTAACCGAAAAAATTTGGTGGTTTATAAATAAATATGTATCTTTGCAGGCAGTAAAAGACTTACTAAAATAATATTCACTACAAGCAATCATCAACTCTATGACGAATCAGATAGATAGCAAAAAACAAAAAGCCCGCCTGGCGCTGATCATGAAGACAGGACGACTGCGGCTGTGGTTCTATTACCCGGCCACTCGCCACTATCGCTACCTCTCGGAAGCAGGCGAGTTCGGACAGGAATTCAACCCCTCCGAATTTGGCCAGGCCTTCCACCCCACCGACCTTGAGGTGTTGCGCAGCCTCGTCTTCGACATCTGCGACGGCAAGCAGGACAGCGGCAAGGTGAAACTGCGCAGCAGAGCCGAGAAGGAGTCGGAATGCAAGCACTATGAGGAAGCCATCACCGTGATAAGCCGCGACGAGAACGGCCTGCCTACCACGCTGATGGGCATCCAGCACGACGTGACCGACGAGTACCGCCGACAAGAGAAGATCAAGAAACTGCTCATACGCTATCAGACCATCTTCAACTCATCGCTGCTCGACAACCTCTACTACGACAGCAAGGGCGTGCTTCGAGAGATCAACGAGCGAGCCTGCGAGAACTTCAACATCAAGAACCACGAACAGGTGCTCGACGGCAGCTTCATGCTGAAGAACAACCCATTCTTCAACCAGCTACAGTTCGACCAGATAGAGGACTCGTACACAGGCAGCATCGTCGACTTCGACAAGCTGACGGAAGAGCGATACCGCAATGAAGAGATTGGACTGACGGGCAAGATGTACTACGAATCGGCCATCAACCCCATCCGCAACGAGGAGGGCAAGCTGGAGGGCGTCTATATGTCGGGGCGCGACATCACCGAGATGGTCAACTCGTTCCATCGCCTGCAGAAGAGTGTCGAGAAGCTGCAACAGGGCACCGACAGCATCAAGCAGTATCTGGCCAACATCGACTACGCCCTGAGCGTCAGCGGTGTGCAGCTGGTGAACTACTACCCCCACTCCTACACCTTCGAGCTCATCAACAGAGAGACCCGCCAAAGGCTCCGCATGTCGCAGCTGCGCTGCATCCGCCTGGCCACGCTCCGATTCCGCCGTACGGTGAACAGCGCGCTGAACAGGATGGACCACCTGACGAAGCGAGGCATCGTGCAGGCTATCGAGATAGAGATACGCGACAAGAAGGGCCGACAGATATGGCTGCTGTTCAACATGGTGCCTATGTTCGACGCAGAAGGCCGCGTGGAGCGCTACTTCGGCACCTACCGCGACATCACCGACATGGTGGAGACTGAGAAGCAGCTGGCCATAGAGACGAAGAAGGCTCAGGAGACGGAGCTGCTGAAGCAGACCTTCCTGACAAACATGAGCTATGAGATACGTACACCGCTGAACAACATCGTAGGCTATGCAGGCCTCTTTACGGGCGAACACGATGTGAACGACGAGCCCTTCTTCATGGAGCAGATCAAGCGCAGCACGGGCGAACTGCTGCTGCTGGTGAACGATATCCTCTACATCTCGCGCCTGGAGGCCAACATGGAGGAGTACAAGAAGGAGACCGTCGACTTTGCCACAGCCTTTGAGGGCTATTGCCAGAACGGCATGGAGGGCATCAACCCAGACGTGCAGTCCGTCATCGTACAGCCTTACAACCGTCTGGTGGTCGACATCGACAGCCGCCATCTGGAGATGATTATCCAGCGCCTGTGCAAGTTGTCCTGCCTGATGACCACGCATGGTTCCATCACAGCCAGCTACGAGTATCATGGCGGCGAGCTGACCTTCCGTCTCGAAGATACGGGAAGAGGATTCACAGAGGAGATGATGTCGCACATCTTCGACCACTTCACGCGCGATGAGAAAGGCGAACTGATAGGCTCGGGACTCGACCTGGCGATTGTACAGCTGCTGGCACATCAGATGGGCGGTACCATCGATATCCAGTCAGACTACGGAAAGGGCACGAGTGCATGGATGTCGATCCCCTGCACCGCCTTGGTGATCGATAAGAAAAGGAATCTTGAACATTAATTTGAGGTATGGAGACAAAGAATATGTTTGACGAGCAGCAGGCGATGCAGATGGCACTCGACATCAGCGGCAACCACGTGGTGTGCCTTGACCTGAAGGATAACCGCGTGTACGACCTGTTCGGAAAGGCTGTGTTTGGTGAGGAAATGGGCATCGAGGCGTATTACGCCGGCCTCCATCCCGACGATCTGGAACAGTTCCGCGCTATGGTTGAGCGCATGAGAAGCGGCAGCGAGACAGAATCAGAATGGCACTACCGCTGGAACGCCAACCTTGGAGGTCAGGGCGCCCCTGTATGGCGCGACATCCACGGGCACGCCCTCACCGAGTTTGAGGACGGCAAGCCCGTGAGCATCATTACCACACTGATCGATGAGACAGAAACGAAAAGCAAGGAGCGCGAGATTGAGCGGCTGTCGAAGCGATACTGGACCATCTTCGAGAATTCCATCATCGGGCAGTCGTTCTATACACCTGATGGCTGGCTGCTCGACTCCAACCGCATCATGCGCAAGATCTGTAACTTCGAGGAAGATCTAGACAAAGAGTTCTACTATAAGGTGAACCTCTTCGACATAATGCCGTTCAACGAGGTGCTCGACCGATACCATCCCGAAGACTACTGGGCCTGCTCGCTGAGTATCGTACCCGAGAAGAGCATGTATGTGTATCTGGAAATCAGCGTTCACCCCATCTACGACGAGGACGGACAGCTGATGTATCTCTCAGTGACGGCCAACGACATCACGGAGGAGCGCAACATGTATCTCAACGTGATGGAGAACGACGCCAGGATGCAGAAGATGAACGAGTCGATCAAGAACTACGAGGCCGAGCTGCGCTACATGCTGGAGGCCTCGAATATGCAGACGTGGCGCATCAGCCTCGACCGCAACGTCCTGGAGTTCTACAGCGGCCTGGACACCGTCGAACGCTCTTTCGACCTGAAGCAGATGCAGAAGTTCTTCGTCAATCAGGAGGATGACTTCGTGAAAGCCCTGTCGAACCTGGAAGAGACCCTGCGCGAACCGCTGGTGTACGTAGGCCAGATGCATCCGATGGTGACCCTGAAAAACACCGAGCCGCAATGGGTACAGATCAACTGCATCCCCGAGTTTGACAAGAACGGACGGCTGAAGGGCGCCTTCGGTGTATGGCGAAACATCAACGACCTGATGCACAAGCAGGATCTGCTGCGCCAAGAGACCCAGCGCGCCAAGGAGTCGGGCAAGGCGAAGAGTCTCTTCCTGGCCAACATGACGCACGAGATACGTACCCCCATCAATGCCATCGTGGGCTTCTCGGAGGTGCTCTCGATGCTGACGACGTCGGAGGAGAAGAAGGAGTCGATACAGATCATCAAGAACAACTGCGACATGCTGCTGCGACTGGTGAACGATATCCTGACGGCATCGTCGCTGGAGACAGGGCAGATCAGCATAGAGCCCGTCGATGTCGACTTTGCCAAGTCGTTCAACGAGTGGTTCGAGTCGCTCCGCCCCAGAGTGCATACATCGGGAGTGGAGTTCATCAAAGACAATCCCTACACCACCCTGCCTATCAAGGTCGACCCGGGGCGCGTGTCGCAAGTCATCACCAACTTCGTCACCAACGCCGTGAAATATACCCATCAGGGACATATCAAGCTGGGCTACCGCCTGGAGACGAGAGACAGCGACGGCGAGCAGCGCAACGGGCTCTACATCTACTGCGAGGACACGGGCGAAGGTGTCCCCCAGGAGATTCAGCCGAAGCTCTTCGAACGCTTTTACAAAGTGAACGACTTTATCCAGGGAACCGGTCTGGGACTGTCGATTTGCAAGGCTTTCGCCAATGCCAGTCACGGCGACATCGGCATGACGTCTGAGGGCAAGGACAAGGGCTCGACCTTCTGGATGTGGATCCCGTTATAACATTTCATCAGAGAATGATTCAATATTTTAAACAAATACTATTATGAAAGAATTAAAAGGAACAAAGACAGAGAAGAACCTGCAGGAAGCATTTGCAGGCGAGAGTCAGGCACGCAACAAGTACAGCTACTGGGCATCGAAGGCCAAGAAAGACGGCTACGTACAGATAGCAGCCATCTTCGAGGAGACAGCCAACAACGAGAAGGAGCACGCCAAGATGTGGTTCAAACTGCTGGAGGGCGGCAGCATCAAGTCGACGCCCGAGAACCTCGAGGCAGCAGCCAACGGCGAGAACTTCGAGTGGACGGATATGTATGCCCGTATGGCAAAGGAGGCTCGCGAGGAGGGCTTCGACGAGATAGCCGAGAAGTTTGAGGGCGTAGCAAAGATCGAGAAGGAGCACGAGGCGCGCTACCGTAAGTTGCTCGACAACATCAAGAAGGAGCGCGTGTTCTCAAAGGACGGTGATGTCATCTGGCAGTGTGCCAACTGCGGTCACATCGTCGTAGGCAAGAAGGCTCCCGAGGTATGTCCCGTCTGCGACCATCCCCAGGCCTACTTCCAAGTCAAAGCCGAGAACTATTGATGGTTTTTCAGACAGAAGAACTTTTTTAGACAGAAGAACATAAGAACATATTTATTTTAGATAATAAGAACATAAGAACATAAATTTTTTAGGAAGAATAGCTATAAAAAATTAAGGCTGCGCATTTTGAGGGCGTAGCCTTATTTTTGTTCTTATGTTCTTATTATCTTATAAAGATAAAAATATGTTCTTATGTTCTTATGTCTAAAAAAGTTCTTCTGTCTAAAAAGTTCTTATTATCTAAGAAAGGAGGATCTGGAGGATGCGGTCGGCGGTGCGACCGTCCCAGCGATCAGGGAGGGCAGACCTCTTCCAGGTGCCAGCCACCATCTGAGCGACAGCAGCGCGGAGTTTCTCAGGATCCTCGCCCACAAGGACATTAGAACCCACAGAAACCGTCTCCTGATGCTCCGTGTAGTCGTTGAGCGTGATGCAAGGCACGCTATTGAACGTAGCCTCCTCAGCAACATTGCCCGAGTCGGTGATGATGCCCTTGGCGTGAGCCGTCAACCAGCCGAACTCCAGATAGCTGAGCGCACCCATCAGTAAGAACTTAGAATCCTGAGGCACGAGAGTAGAGACCACCTTGGCAGTTTCCGGACGCAGAGGAGCGATGACGGGCACGTCGCCGGCAGCCTCGCTGATGGCCTTGAGCATACGTCCGAGATTCTCTGTGTCGGCGATGAGCGCCTTACGATTGAGCGTGAATACGATATACGCACCCTCACGGATATCAGGCAGCGCAGCAGGCCGCTTGAAGCGCCCATAGTTGAACCGCAGCGTATCCATGAGGATATTGCCCACCATAAAGGTCTGCGACTGCTCAGACTGTTCGCGCGTAGCCACACCCGTAGAGCGGACACCTGCCGTGAAGAGGTAGTCGCTGAGGGCATCGATGACGAGGCGGTTGATCTCCTTCGGCATATTGATATTAAATGAACGCGTGCCCGCCACGAGGTGAGCCAGACGGATGGCACGCTTCTTCGTAACAATCGCTGCAGCCATCGTCGAGGCCAGATCATCGACCACAATCACCACATCGACAGGATGATCATTGAGGAAGGCGTCGAACTGAGCCATCACCCGACTGGTGATCTCATTGAGACTCACGGAGTCGACACCGAGAAAGAACTGCGGACGAGGCATCTGGAGATCGTCGAAGAGCGAGGCTTCGAGCGTGGGATCATCCTCACAGCCCGCATAGACGAGCAGGCACTCAGCCTCAGCAGAGCCGCTGATGGCCCTGACGAGAGGCGCCACTTTCACAAAGTTCGGTCTTGCACCTGCAAGTATACAAATTTTCTTAGTCATAAGGCATTCTGATATTATTTCATGCAAAGGTAAAAAGAATTATCGGAAAATGCAAAAATAATCGACGAAATATTCTTTTATTAGAAAAATTTTTCGTAACTTTGCAAAGTTATTACTTGATAGAGCTAAACTTACAAGATGAAAAGATATCTATTAACAATTAGCCTCCTGGCATTAATCGTGACCCATGCCAGCGCCCAGCAGATCAAGGCCACCAGAGCGCACTACTCTACCGACGACGGTCTCTGCAGCAACGTCATCTCAAGACTGGAGCAGGACAGCTATGGCTACCTGTGGATCGCCACCTGGAACGGGCTGTCGCGCTTCGACGGCTACCACTTCTTCAACTATAAGACAGGTAACGGCAGTGGTGTGAAGAACCTGCACAACCGCATCTCGGAGATGGCCATCGACCAGAGTCAGAACATCTGGCTCGACATGTACGACCACCGTGTGTTCGTGCTCGAACGCCAATCCGACAAATTCATGAATCCATTCGACGGCGTGAAAGGCTCTGAGGAATATCGCACGAACAGTCCGCTGCTGGTGACAAGCTCCGGCGACGTGCTGGTGAGCGTCGAGGGCATTGGTCTCTACATCTTCAAGCTCGACCGTAAAGGGCTCAGCCGTAACCTCGTGCCCATCGACGGGCTACGCATCACAAGTATGGCCGAGGGCTATCAGGGCGACATCTGGCTGGGTACCGACGACGGCATCCGCAAGCTCGACAAAAACAATCTCGCGCTGGAGAGCAAAGGCATCCTCGCCGGCGAGAAGATCACCAGTCTCGACTCGAACGGCTTCAACATCTACGCGGCTACTGCCGACGGCAAGATCTTCTCGTATGCCTACGGACAGGAGCCCAAGACCATCAGAACAGCTACCGGGCAATCGATCATCACCGTCTACATAGATAGTCAGGGACTCATCTGGTTCTGCGACACACGCCCAGGAGCCTCGTGCCTGAATCCGAAGACGGGGAAAGAGAAATTGTTCCGACAGGTAGTGCCAGGCCCAGAGCTCGACGGGCGCGTGGGTAAGTTCACCGAGAACAACGGTACGGTGTGGGTACGCATGAATCACGGCGGCTACGGCTACTACAACCGAGAGACCGACGAGGTGGAGTATTTCCACAACGACCCCAGCAACCCCTGGAACCTCTCGAACACCGTCTATGCAGCCTTAGAGCTGCCCGAAGGCGTGGTATGGGAGTCGACGAGCCGACGCGGACTGGAGAAACTCGAGTTGCAGAAAGACAACATCGTGCGCATCAGACCTGTGGCCAATCCCACCTACCCCACTGAGAACGAGATCAGAGCCATGCTATACGACACGCAGCGCAAACTGCTGCTGATCGGCAACAAACACAGCTCACTCTTCCTGAACTATGATGACGGGCGTCGCGAAGTGATCACGAAAGACTCTGACGGCAAGCCGCTGGGACGCTTCTACGGCATATCGAAAGACTCGAAAGGCAACTACTGGCTCGCCTCGAAGGACTATGGAATCTACCACATGACACCATCGGGCAACGGCTGGACACTGAAGAACTACCGCCACGAAGTCGGCAACGCCCAGAGCCTGAGCCACAACGGTGCCTATATGGCCATCGAAGACAAATCGGGCAACATCTGGATAGCCACCTATGGCGGCGGTGTGAACCTGCTACCTCGCGAGGCCAGCGGCAACCCCACCTTCCTGAGTCCTGACAACGGAATGAAGGACTATCCCAAGAGTTCGCACAAGAAGGTAAGGACCATCGCCATCGACAACGAGGGTAACGTCTGGGCAGGAACGACCGACGGCATCCTCATCCTCTCCTATAAAAATAATAAGGTGAACGTCGAGAAGCTGAAGATGCCAGAAGAGGGTAACCAGATGCTGATGAGCAACGACATCGTCTGCATGAAGTGCGACGCGAAGGGTACGATGTGGCTGGGTAGCAATGGTGGAGGCCTGTCCCACACCATAGGCAAGAAAGGCGACACCTGGCTTTTCGACAATTACGGCGCGCATGACGGCATCCCGTCGGAAGAGATACGCAGCATCACCTTCGACCAGAGGGGCAACCCCTGGTTCGCAACCGAGCACATCCTCTGTTCGTTTGATATCGCCACGAAGGTCATCACCCCCTTCTCTTATCTCGACGGCGTCGACGAGACGGTGATCTCAGAGGGCGGAGCCGTCACGATGGGCAATGGTGACTTGCTGTTTGGTACACTCGACGGCTACTACCTGGTAGATCTGAAGAAGCTGATGGCTTCGAGCGGATCGCTGCTGAAGCTGCAGATTACCGACTTCCTCATCAACGGCGACGTACAGAGTCCGCGCCTGAACAAGACCTTCGACTACTACGTGCCCAGCAGAAGAAGCGTGAAACTGCCCGACCGCAACGGAGAGATCACCTTCCGTTTCGCCTCGCTGAACTATCAGCTGCAGCACCGCGTTCACTATCAGTATATGCTCGAGGGCTATGATAAGGACTGGATGAATGCCGACAGGGAGCGCACGGCCACCTATAGCGGCTTGCCAGCAGGCACTTACACCTTCAAGGTCAAGGCCTATCTGCTGGAGTCGCCCGACCAGTACGACATCCGTACGATGGAGGTCATCGTGCCGTCATTATGGCTGTTGTCGACGCCTGCGCTGATCGTCTATGGGCTGCTGCTGATAGGGCTTGCGCTGTTCATCTACTACCGGATTCGCTCAAAGGCAGCCAAATAAAGAATAAAAAAAGCTAAAAGGTTTGGAGGATTAGCGATTTTTGCTTATCTTTGCACCAAATAACGGGTCGTGCCGCATAGATCGGGATACTCTACATTAAAATAAAACTTTGGGACCGTTTCCCTTGCCAATGGCGGGCCACGATGATCCTCCAGGAGGAGAGCAGCAATGCCGGTGGATTACAACAGCAGGGAGCACCCATATCTTGTGAAACAGGAGTTTTCACCAAATCATCGGCACGTACCCGTTTTTTACATTAAACATTTATAATTTAAGATTAAACATTAAAACATTATATTTCAGGTATGTTTTCTGGGATTATTGAAGAGTTTGCTACCGTTGTAGCAATTAAGAAAGACCGCGAGAATATTGATTTTACGTTGAAATGCTCTTTCGTCGACGAACTGAAGATCGACCAGAGCGTGGCTCATAATGGTGTCTGTCTGACTGTTGTGAAGATCGAGAACGGCACGTATGTGGTAACAGCCATGAAGGAGACGCTCGACCGCTCGAACCTCGGACTGCTGAAGGTGGGCGACAAGGTGAACGTGGAGCGCTCGATGCTGATGAACGGCAGGCTCGACGGTCATATTGTCCAGGGGCACGTCGACGAGACGGCTAAGTGTATTGACATGAAGGATGCCGACGGCAGCACGTACTTCACGTTTGAGTATCCTGAGGATCGCGAGATGGCCAAGAACGGTTATTTCACGGTCGACAAGGGTTCGGTATGCGTCAACGGCGTGTCGCTGACAGTCTGCAACCCCACGTCGAATACCTTCCAGGTAGCCATCATCCCCTACACCTTCGAGCATACGAACTTCTGCGACATCCAGATCGGCTCGGTAGTCAACCTGGAGTTCGACATCCTTGGGAAATACATCGCAAGGCTGCAGCAGCTTTAAGAGAATGACGATTAAAGAGATAAGAGTTCTGATGGAGCGGAGATGAAAGTCTTCGCTCCATGCTTTATCAGGAAGTCGCGATCGCGGAAGCCCCAGAGCACACTGATGCAAGGGATACCAGCATGGCGAGCAGTCTCGATATCCACATCGCTGTCGCCGACGTAGACGGCGGAAGACTGCCTAGGCTCTCCTATGTTGCTCCCAGGAGAGCCTAGGGCGTTTAGGGCATTTAGGGCAGCAAAGACGGTATCGGGCGCAGGCTTCTTACGGATGCCCGCAGCCTCGTTCTCGCCTATCGCCACCTCGATGGTATCGGGGAAGAAATGCTGGCAGAGCTCCTGTGTGGCCGCCATCATCTTGTTGCTCACCACCGCCAGACGGCAACCACGCGCCTTGAGGGCTGCGAGCGTCTCGGGAATACCCTCGTAAGGACGAGTGGTATCGAGAGAGTGAGCCATATAATACTGTCGGAAGGTAGCGAAGGCGGCATCGAAATCTGGATTCTCAGTACCATCAGGAACAGCGCGCTCCATCAGTTTACGAACCCCATTGCCCACAAAACGACGCACATCGTCAAGAGAGTGCTCAGGCATCTCGTGTGAGCGAAGCGCATAATTCACAGCCGCAGCCAGATCACTTAACGTATCGAGCAGCGTACCGTCTAAATCAAAAATATAAGTCGAAAACACTTTTTACTATTTTACCTTTTTACTTTTTTACCTTTTACTCCGCGTAATCATCGTACGTACCTTATTATTATATTTATCCGCTTTCAACAGCTCCTCGATGGTAATGTTCATGCGATATTTCCACTGGTTATAAGGATCGCTGGGCACGTTGATGCGCTCCTCACGGGGATTCTTCGAGCGCAACTCACTGTCCATTGCCAGCCAATCCTGTATGGACAGCAGACAGAACATCGAGGGACAATAGAGGTGACGGGCAATCATCTCCTCAGCCAGATGGGCAGGCAGATGCTCTGGGGCACGCCCCTGCTTCTGCAGCATCGTGACATAATAACGCTGAGTGCGCTCAGGACTCTCCTCCCACCAGAGCCGTAGAGGCGGCATATCGTGAGTAGAGATGGTGGCCACACTGCGATAAGGATTGCCGTCGAGATGGGCGAACTCATAGCCACTCTGCTTGGGCATCGACTGAATCTCAAGTGTCAGGATACGCAGACTGTCGAGCACAGACGGCACACAATCGGGCAGCATACCGAGATCTTCAGCACAACAAAGCATGCGGCTATCACCGAAGACATCCGTCAGACGGTGCATCGCCTGATCGCCCCAGAAGAAGTTATGGCGCTGGAAATAATAATTATTGTAGAGTCGCATGAAGGCATCTTTATCCTCATTGTTGAGAGCCTCGTAGACAGGTTCGCCAAAGACGCCGATACGCGGATGATACATCTCAGGCTGCTCAGGATCTTCGAGGAAGAGCACATCGCTGATGAGCCGATAGAGACCGTCGCGAATCCAAAGGCTGTTCTCATCGTTCTTACCCTCGAAGAATCGGCGCACCTTCAACTGGGTGTCATACTCGGCCTTGAGGTCATAGAGCCCATAGCCTCGCGGGATGAGGAAGTTGTCGCGGACATAAGGGGCATGCATGCCGAAGAGGCGCTCCAGCACACGATCATTGATAAACGGACGGGTAAAGAGATCCTTGCGGAAAGGCAGCCCGAAGTACTCTATCTCGCCAACGGTCATCGGGATGGCAGGCGAGAAATGTCCCAAGAGCCCGAAGACAGCATCCACCGGAATCTCCCAGATACGGAAGAACCCCAGCACATGATCGATGCGGATGGCGTCGAAATACTGCTCCATCCAGCGCAGACGGCGGTGAAACCAGTCTATCAAGTTCAGAGTTGACGGCTTAGAACTCAGAGACGATTTGCGTGCATTCATCTTTAAGCTCCAATGATAGGTGGGGAAGCCCCAGTTCTGACCATTCGGCGAGAAATTGTCAGGAGGTGCGCCCGCCGAAGCATTGAGATGGAAAAGCTCAGGATGAGTAGCCGTCTCGACACTCTCGCGATTGACACCAATAGGTACATCGCCCTTGATGAACACCCCATGCTGGCGCGCATAATCAGCTGCCGCCTTCAGCTGGAGGTGGAGGTGATACTGAAGGAAGTAGATGAGAGAAGCGTGAAGCGTGAAGAGTGAGAAGTTTTCTGCATACCACTCGGCATAAGGCTCAAGCCAATCCTGATTATCCTCATACCACAGTTTAAACTCCTTCGAGTCGAGCGTCTGCTGTCCACGCTCCTCAAAATACTCCTGGACATAAGCCAACTTCACGCGATCGACGGCTTCATAATCACTATAGACAAGCGCATTAAGTTCCTGGCGCTGACGGAGATAGACCGTCATACGAGCTTTGTTCTTCAACTTGCCCAGTGCCTCAAGATCGATGTAATGTGGATGAAGGGCAAAGGCCGAAACGATGTTATAGGGATAAGAGTCGCTCCAGGTATGACTGACTGTCGTATCGTTGACAGGCAGTATCTGAATCACCTTCATTCCCGTAGCCACAGCCCAATCGACCATCCTGCGGAGATCGCCGAAATCGCCAACACCATAGGAGTGCTCACTGCGAAGTGAGAATACAGGCACGACGACACCAGCTGCGCGCCAAGTCTGTTCCTTGAGTCTGAGCGCCTCACCATAGGCCACGAGTACTGTGCCGTCAGGAATCTGCATCTGATCGGGTGGCAGCATACCCTCCGTCGTGCGGTTATCGCCTTCCTCCCAAGCGAGCAAAGCATGGGTCGCATCATCGATTACCACATATTTATATTCTATAGGCAGGAACACAGCGTCGACATTCACAGACAACAGCCACTCGTAGCGGCCGATATACTCCATCTTCAGGTATCGGGCCACATTCCAGCTACCTATGGCAGGATGATTGCCGATGACGGCCAGCGACTGCCCTTTCTGGAGTTGAGGAGCCGACACACGGAAGAGAATGGTCTTGCGGTAAAGGGGGACACGCAGGGCTTCGACTTGTTCGTCTCTGGCGCGCTGCATAGTCGTCAGATAGGCATTGGTATAGAGATGATACTGGAGCGGAATCTCACGCCACTGGTCAGCCATCACGTAGTTCTTGGAGGAATCGAAGTAATAACAACGTGGAATCACCGTCCACTCACGACGCAGCACACGCTCCTCAGCATCCTCCACCTGATAATAATAGGAGAAAGAGGAGATGGGATGATGGCGCGACTCAAGGGCTGAAGCCTCCAGTTCCCAATGCCAGCCATCAGAGGTTGCCATCATCAGGCGATTGGATTTCTCAGTCCCGTCATTACTCCTGTAAGTGATACACACATAGAGGTTTTCACCCCACTGAGTGCCATATTGGATAGTAAACTTCAGTTTCATAAGCAATGAATTTGCCACAAAGGTACAAAAAAATAGTCATTAAAAGGAAAGAGTAGAGAGTTTTTTCATAACTTTCTTTGTTTTGCGCCCGACTTTTCGTAACTTTGCAGCAATTTTCCAAGAATCAGAAAGTCAAAACATGAAGAAGAAGCATTATCTGATAGCCATAGCAGTCTGTCTGCTGGCTGCCGTTGGAGTGTTCTATTATTATCTCATGAGCGGTTTCTCGACATCAGAGGACACCCAGTACGTCTACATCGACGACAACGACAATCTGGACTCCGTGAGCAACAAGCTGCTGCCCATCGCTTCGGAGCCAGCCATCACGGCCTTCAAGATGCTGGCCCGCCACAGTGGCTATGCCGAAAAGATCAGAAGCGGTCGCTATGCCATCAAACCAGGCGAGAATGCCATCACCGTATTCCGCAACCTGAAGAACGGTCATCAGGAACCCGTCATGCTGACGATTCCGGAAAGTCGCACGATGGATCGTCTGGCTGGTTCGCTGGGCAGGAAACTGATGGTAGACAGTACAACAATCGCCATCTTGTTGCAGGACAACGACTTCTGCCAGCGCTACGGATGCGACACAGCCACTATCGCTTGTCTGTTTGTACCCAATACCTATGAGGTCTACTGGAACACCAGCATCGAGAACCTGATGGAGCGCATGAAGAAAGAGCATCAGCACTTCTGGAATGACGAGCGCACGAAGAAAGCCTCAGCCATCGGACTGACCCCCAACGAAGTGTGTACACTTGCCAGCATCATCGACGAGGAGACAGCCAATAATGCAGAGAAGCCCATGATAGCAGGCATGTATCTGAACCGCATCAAGCAGGGTATGCCCCTACAGGCTGACCCCACCGTGAAGTTCGCCTTGAAGAACTTCGCCCTGAAGCGCATCTATCACGACATGCTCACCTTCGACAGTCCCTATAATACCTACCGCAACGCAGGTCTGCCCCCAGGCCCCATCAAGATTGCCTCGATCGCTGGTATCGACGCGGTGCTCAACAGAGTACCCCACAACTATCTATATATGTGCGCCAAGGAGGACTTCTCGGGAACACATAATTTCGCCGTCAGCTATTCAGAGCATCTTCGTAATGCCGCTCGCTACTCGAAGGCTCTCAATGAGCGAGGCATTAAGTAAAATGTAAAAATGTAAAAATGAAATAATGAAATAATATAAAAATGAAAGGAGTTTCAGAAAAAAATAGTAATTTTGCAGCCACAAATATAATCATGCAGATTTATGGAAGAGAAAATCATAAACGAAAGTGAGGAGAAGAAGTCAGTGAGTTTCATTGAGCAGAAGGTCATCAATGACCTGGCTGAGGGTAAGAACGGAGGTAGAATGCAGACCCGTTTCCCACCAGAGCCTAATGGCTATCTGCACATCGGACACGCCAAAGCCATCGCCATCGACTTTGGACTGGCCAAGAAATACGGTGGTCAGTGTAACCTCCGTTTCGACGACACCAACCCCATCAAGGAGGATACCGAATATATCGAGAGCATCGAGAACGATATCAAGTGGCTGGGATTCCAGTGGGCCAACATTTATTATGCCAGCGACTATTTCCAGGAGCTTTGGGACTTTGCCGTATGGCTCATCCAGCAGGGACGTGCGTATGTCGACGAGCAGAGTTCGGAGGTAATTGCCCAGCAGAAAGGAACGACCACAAGTCCAGGAACCAATAGTCCCTATCGTGATCGCCCCATCGAGGAGAACTTGAAACTCTTCGAGTATATGAACAGCGGTAAGTGTGAGCCAGGAACCCTCGTGCTCCGTGCGAAGATCGATATGGCTCATCCCAATATGCTTTTCCGCGACCCGCTGATCTACCGTGTGCTGAACATCCCCCATATCCGTACAGGCAACAAGTGGAACGCATACCCGATGTATGATTTCACCCACGGCCAGAGCGACTATCTGGAGGGCGTCACCCATTCCTGGTGTACACTGGAGTTCGTGGAGCATCGTCCCCTTTACGACCTGTTCGTTACTTGGATGAAGGAATGGAAAGGTGAGACAGATAACATTGAGGACAACCGCCCACGCCAGACGGAGTTCAACAAACTGAACCTGAGCTACACACTGATGTCGAAGCGCAACCTGCTGGCACTGGTGAACGAGAAGCTCGTCAGCGGATGGGATGATCCTCGTATGCCAACCATCTGCGGCTTCCGTCGTCGTGGATACAGCCCTGAGAGCATTATTAAGTTTATTGATAAGATCGGTTATACCACTTATGACGCTCTGAACGAGATGGCGCTGCTGGAGAGTGCTGTTCGCGACGATCTGAACAGTCGCGCCATTCGCGTGTCGGCAGTCCTCGATCCTGTTAAGGTGGTCATCACCAACTATCCTGAGGGACAGATTGAGCAACTGACAGCCGTCAACAATCCCGAAAACGAGGCAGACGGCACCCATACTGTTGAGTTCAGCCGTGAAATCTGGATTGAGCGCGACGACTTCATGAAGGAAGCAGAGAAGAAGTTCATGCGACTGGCTCCAGGCAAGGAGGTACGCCTGAAGAATGCCTATATCATCAAATGCGATGAGGAGCATCCTTGCGACGAAGATGAGAACGGCAACGTAACCACCATCTACTGCACCTATGACCCAGAATCGCGTAGCGGTATGCCTGGTTCAAACCGTAAGATCAAGGGCAAAACGCTCCACTGGGTGAGCTGCCAGCACGCCGTGAAGGCTGAAGTACGCCTCTATGACCGTTTGTGGAAGGTGGAGAATCCCCGCGACGAGATGGCTGCTATCCGTGAGGCACAGAACTGTGACGCTGTGACAGCCATGAAGCAGATGATCAACCCCAACTCGCTGAACATACTGAAAGAATGTTACATTGAACCCTATGCTGCCCAGATGAAACCACTTACCTATCTGCAGTTCCAGCGTATCGGCTACTTCACACCCGATTCAGACTCCACACCAGAGCATCCTGTCTTCAACAAGACGGTAGGTCTGAAAGTTTGATCATCACACATGCAAACAGACGATCTCGAATATTTCAAAAGCAAGGATTTCCAAAAGATCCTGAGACAATACGAAGAGTCAGTCAAGTCAGGGCATCCGATTTATATGGATGCCGATGACTTGGCTGACATCGCTGATTGGTATCAGTATAACGGTCATCAGGAAGAAGCCGATGAGGCAGTGAACCTCGCTTTGGAATTTAACCCCGATGCCGTCGGGCCTTTACTCTACAAAGCGCGTGAAGCTTTGTCGGTGAGAGATTACGAGACCGCCAATGACTATGCAGATCGTATCGAGGCTGCCGACGCTATAGAGGCCTTCTACCTGAGGAATGAAATCCTCATCTGCGAGGGTAAGGAAGAAGAGGCCGACGAGCATTTCCGCGAACGGATGAAAGAGGTGATGCCCGACGAACAGATGGACTACGTCTACGACGTGGCCAGTCTCTACTCGGAATACAACGTCTATGACAAGGCCTTCGAATGGATTGCCCGATCGCAGGGTGACGACTCCGACGAGTTCAAGGAACTGATGGCGCGCACGCTCTTCGGATTAGGGAAATATCAGGACAGTGAGCGCATCTTCAACGAACTGATAGACCACAACCCCTACTCCACCCGCTACTGGAATGCTCTGGCCAGTGCACAATTCATGCGGGAAGACTATCACGCAGCCATTACCAGCAGCGAGTTTGCAATCGCCATCGATCCCAATGATCCCGAAGGACTGCTCTCAAAAGCCAATAGCCTGTATAATCTCGAGAATTACGAGACCGCCCTTTCCTACTTCCAGAAATACTCTGAGAAAAGTGGAAACGACGAGTTCGGCTATCTGCATCAGGGTACCTGTCTTGTCAATCTGGGACGCTATGAAGAAGCCATCAATGCATTAAAGAAAGGCGAGTCCATATCAACGCCCGACTCCCAATATCTCCCAGAGATCTATCAGGAGATGGGCTTCGCCTATAGTGAACTGCACATGCCAGAGACCGCTATCTTTTATCTCGATAAGACCGACACTTTGGACTGCGACCATATTAATGTAGGAATTATCAAAGGCCATGTGCTGCTTGCCAACAAACGGCCGAAGGAAGCTGAAGCGGCTTTCAGAAATGCCTTGTCGAAATCGGGCAACGCACCAAGAACGATGCTGCGCATTATCGTCTCGCTCTATGACAACCGCTACGTGCAGTCTGCGTATAGGCTATTGAAAGGATTTTTCCTGCTCGTCGACAAAGAGTGGAAAGACGGTTACTCTTATATGGCGCTCTGTTGTCTGGATTTGAAGAAAGACGATGAGTTTATGAAATACCTCAAGCTGGCAACCGAGAAGAATCCCAAGGAAGCCCGCCTGGTTCTTGGCAGCTGTTTCCCCAAGGAGATAGAGCCCAAGGACTATTATGATTATGTAAAGAAACAATTAGAAAAGCAAGACGAAACATGAATTTCATTACCAATATTCTTAACAGTCTCGGGTGGTATCCCACCATATTCATACTGATGTTACTCGAAAGTACGGTGGTACCTGTACCTTCTGAGTTTGTAGTCACCCCCGCAGCCTATCATGCTGCCAGCGGTTCACTCAATGTGTTTCTGGTCATCCTCTTTGCCACCCTCGGTGCAGATGTCGGTGCCAGCATCAACTACTTTGTCGCCCTCTATGTAGGTCGCCCGGTCATCTATAAGTTTGCCAACAGCAAATGGGGCAAGATGTGTCTGCTGAATCAGGAAAAGGTGGAAAAGAGCGAGAAGTATTTCGATGATCATGGTGTAGCAGCCACACTGACGGGGCGCTTTGTCCCAGTGATCCGTCACCTGATATCCATCCCTGCCGGACTGGCTCGCATGAACTATGGTAAGTTCATCCTCTTCACGACCATCGGTGCTGGTGGATGGCATAGTGTGCTGGCTGCTATGGGCTGGTATCTGCACGCCATCGTGCCCGAAGATCAGCTGAATGAGAAGATCAGCGAATACGCAGAATACATCAAGATCATCATCCTTGCTTTGGTCATAGCAGCCATCGTTTACTTCGTCGTGAAGAAGAAAATGGGCAAGAAATAAGAAAATTTGCGTATCAAAAACGGGATTTTTCCTCATTTATTCTTTTATTTCTAAAATAATGTGTATTTTTGCCGATTATTATCAGCAAACAAAGTGATTATGGCAAAGACAAACAATCATCTGGTTATTATGGCTGGCGGCGTGGGGAGCCGTTTCTGGCCGATGAGCACTTCTGAGAATCCCAAGCAGTTTATCGACGTATTGGGTGTTGGCAAGACACTACTGCAGTTAACCGTCGACAGGTTTGGCGACCTGGTATTACCCCAGAACACCTGGGTGGTTACCAATCAGAAATATGCAGCTATCGTTAAGGAACAGTTGCCGAATATACCAGAAAACAATATTCTTTGTGAACCATGCCGAAGAAACACAGCTCCTTGTATTGCTTATGTCAGTTGGAAGATCAAGTCGAAAGATCCGAAGGCCAATATCGTCGTGACCCCCAGTGACCATATCGTCACCGACAAGGCCGAGTTCCAGCGCGTTGTCAAGGAGTGCATGCTCTTCACCAGTGAGACCGATGCCATCGTCACCCTGGGCATGAAACCGAATCGTCCTGAGACCGGCTACGGCTACATACAGGCAGACCTCAGCACCAGTTCGCTTCGCAACAAAGAAATTTACAGAGTGGATTCGTTCCGCGAGAAACCAAATATCGAGACCGCATTGGGATATATCCAGAAGAACAACTATTTCTGGAATGCAGGCATCTTTATCTGGAACGTCCACACCATCGTCAATGCTTTCCGTATCTACCAGCCCTCAATGGCTAAGATCTTTGAGTCGTTGCTCCCCATCTATGGTACGGATAAGGAGCAGGAGGTTATCAACGAGCGCTTCCCCGAGTGCGATAATATCTCTGTCGACTATGCCATCATGGAGAAAGCAGAGGAGATATTCGTCTGTCCTGCCGACTTTGGCTGGAGTGATTTGGGCACCTGGGGTTCTCTGCGTGAACAAAGCAAGAAAGACCTTTACGGAAACGTGTGCATCGGCAACGAGATAGATATCATCGAGAGTCATAACTGTATCGTCCACACCACTCAGGAGAAAAAAGTGGTCATTCAGGGGCTCGACGGATACATCGTAGCTGAAAAGGATGATGTTCTGCTCATCTGCAAATTGTCAGAAGAACAGCGCATCAAACAATTCTCTGGAAACAATTAACACAAATATGGATAAAAAAGTTGCTCTTATTACAGGTATTACTGGCCAGGACGGATCCTACTTGGCCGAATTCTTAATTGAAAAAGGTTATGAGGTGCATGGCCTGATGCGCCGTTCTTCATCCTTCAACACCGCTCGTATCGAACACCTTTATCTCGATGAGTGGGTACGTGATATGAAGAAAGCCCGTTTGGTGAATCTTCACTGGGCTGACATGACCGATTCTTCATCATTGATTCGTGTCATTTCTAAAGTCCGCCCCACGGAGATCTATAATCTCGCTGCTCAGAGTCATGTAAAAGTATCGTTCGATGTTCCGGAATATACTGCAGACACTGACGCCAATGGCGTGCTCCGTTTGTTGGAAGCTGTTCGCATCTGCGGTCTTGCCGACACTTGTCGCATCTATCAGGCCTCTACCTCAGAACTGTATGGTAAGGTACAAGAGGTTCCTCAGAGTGAGACGACTCCCTTCTACCCTCGCAGCCCGTATGCAGTTGCCAAACTCTATGGTTTCTGGATTATGAAGAACTATCGCGAGTCGTATAATATGTTCTGCTGCAACGGTATCCTCTTCAACCATGAGAGTGAGCGCCGAGGTGAGACCTTCGTGACCCGTAAGATCACACTGGCTGCCGCCCGTATCGCCCAGGGCTATCAGGACAAGCTCTATCTGGGTAATCTGAACTCTCTGCGCGACTGGGGCTATGCCAAGGATTATATCGAGTGTATGTGGCTCATTCTTCAGCAGCCCGAACCCGATGACTTCGTGATTGCCACTGGTGAGTATCATACCGTTCGTGAGTTTGCTACCCTCGCCTTCAAGGAGGTAGGCATTGAGCTCGAGTGGCGCGGTGACGGTGTCGACGAGAAGGGTTATGATAAGGCTACGGGCAAGTCGTTAGTCGAAGTTGATCCCAAATACTTCCGTCCTGCAGAGGTTGATCAGTTGCTGGGTAATCCCGCAAAAGCAAAGGCGAAGCTCGGATGGAATCCACAGAAGACTTCTTTCGAGGACCTTGTAAAGATTATGGTCCGTCATGATATGAAGTTCGTCAAGAAGCTCTTCCTTAAAGCTCACATGGACGATGCTGAATAAAGATTCAAAGATTTATGTAGCGGGACACCACGGACTTGTGGGTTCCGCTATTTGGAATAACCTCCTTCAGAGGGGCTATACGAATCTGATTGGTCGTTCTCACAAAGAACTCGACCTTACAGATCAGATAGCCGTCAAAAAGTTCTTCGATGAGGAACGCCCAGATGCTGTGGTACTCGCTGCAGCCTTCGTGGGTGGCATCATGGCCAACTCGCTCTATCGTGCTGACTTCATCATGATGAACATGAAGATCCAGTGCAACGTTATCTCCGAGGCATACGCCCACGGGGTGAAGAAACTGCTCTTCTTAGGCTCGACCTGTATCTATCCAAAGAATGCGCCTCAGCCCATGAAGGAGGATTGTCTGCTGACATCTCCCCTGGAATACACCAATGAGGAATATGCCATTGCGAAGATTGCGGGACTGAAGATGTGCGAGAGCTATAATCTGCAATACGGCACGAACTATATCGCCGTGATGCCTACCAATCTCTATGGTCCCAATGACAATTTCCATCTGGAGAACAGTCATGTGATGCCAGCCATGATGCGCAAGATCTATCTTGCGAAGCTGATTCACGATGGCGAGTGGGATAAGATTGCCATCGATTTGGATAAACGTCCCGTTGAAGGTGTTTCCGGTTCTGCATCTCAAGATGAAATATTGACCATTCTCGCCAAGTATGGCATATATAATAATAAGGTGGTACTCTGGGGAACAGGTACTCCCTTGCGAGAGTTCCTTTGGAGCGAAGATATGGCCGATGCCTCTGTACACGTCCTGTTGAACGTGAACTTCTCTGATATCATTGGAATCGAGAATTATTCATCCGTTCACTTTGGTGCCTCTACCGATGGAGCCGTAGATCGCAACCACTCAGCAGGACGCGGTGGCGCCATCCCCAAACTGGGCGAGATCCGCAACTGCCACATCAATGTAGGAACAGGTAAGTAACTCACCATTCGCGAACTCTCAGAACTTGTTGTCAAAGCCGTCGGTTTCGAAGGCGTTGTGGAGTTTGATGCCTCTAAACCAGATGGCACCATGCGTAAGCTCATCGACGTATCAAAACTTCACTCTCTCGGTTGGACACATAAGGTTGAGATTGAAGAAGGCGTACAGAAACTGTTTGAATGGTATCAAAACAGTTTGTCATAACTACCAAATAAAAAGCCCGCCGATTGGCGGGCCTTTTTATTTAGATTTTAGATTGAAGCGTTTCCTTCCAACGGGCATAAGCCTCAGCATAAGCAGCACGATCTGCAGCTTTTGGCTCAATAACCTGCAGTTTGTCAAGCGAAGCAAAGGCCTCGTTATTGTCCTTATAGATACCAGCACCGATACCAGCACCCTTAGCAGCACCTACAGAACCATCAGTATCATAGAGTTCGATGGTAGCGCCACTGACACCAGCCAGCGTATCGCGGAACAACGGACTCAGGAACATATTGGCCTTACCAGCGTGGATATTCTTGATCTCCATACCCATCTGCTGCATAATCTCCATACCATAGCAGAATGAGAAGACGATACCCTCCTGGGCAGCACGAACCAGATGAGCCTTGTTGTGCTTATTGAAGTTCACGCCGTTGATAGAGCAACCTATCTCCTTATTCTCGAGCACACGCTCAGCACCATTACCAAATGGGATTATCGTGACGCCCTCACTACCAATAGGCACCGTAGCTGCCAGATCGTTCATCTCAGCATAACCTACATCAGGTGTAATGTTGCGATGTGTCCAGGCATTCAGGATGCCAGTACCGTTGATACAAAGCAATACACCCAGACGCGTCTGATCTGCCGTATGGTTCACGTGAGCGAAAGTGTTCACACGACTCTGCTTGTCGTAGTTCACTTCACCCAGCACACCATATACCACACCAGAAGTACCACCCGTAGCAGCAATCTCACCTGGATTCATCACATTGAGTGAGAGAGCGTTGTTCGGCTGGTCACCACCACGATATGTAATCGGTGTACCTGCCTGAAGCCCCATCTCGGCTGCAGCCTCAGCACTAACCACACTCTGCTCAGCAAATGTAGGAACGATGTCTGCTATCAGAGAACTATCGAAACCATAATACTTCATCAGGAAGTCAGCCACCTGATTGTTCTTGAAATCCCAGAACATACCCTCAGAGAGTCCGCTGACAGTTGTATTCACGGTACCACTGAGTCGCATAGCGATATAATCGCCAGGCAGCATCACCTTATATATATTATTATAGAGCTCAGGCTCGTTCTCCTTCACCCAAGCCAGTTTTGCTGCAGTGAAGTTACCGGGAGAATTCAGCAGATGCCCCAGACACTGGTCAGCCCCCAAGTCCTTGAAAGCTTTCTCACCATAAGGAACCGCACGGGAGTCGCACCAGATGATTGCTGGGCGCAGGGCCTTGAGATTCTTGTCCACACACACGAGACCATGCATCTGATAAGAGATACCGACGGCCTTGATTTCCTCAGCCTTGGCTCCCGAATCAGCCATAATCTTCTTCAGACTCAGCTTGGCATTCTCCCACCACATCTGGGGATCCTGCTCAGCCCATCCAGCTTTAACAGCCATGATGGGTGCTTCCTTCTCAGGATAGAAAGCTGATGCTACACACTTGCCGCTATCGGCGTTAACCAACGATGCCTTCACTGATGAGCTACCGACATCAAAACCTAATAGATATCTGTTTGCCATAATTTGTTAGAATATGTTTCTATTTATAATACGGTTTTCTTGCAAATTTCCCCATTTTTTTCGACTTAAACAACTTTTTTTCGAAAAAAAGTGATTTTTTTACGTTATTTTGAACACAATTAAAATATTTTGTTTACCTTTGCACTTTAGAATAACGTTATTATCGAATAAAATAATTCATATATGAAGAAAAAAATACTAATACTTGACGACAAAGAGACCATTGCGAAGGTGCTCTCTATCTATCTGATGAGTGACTACGATGTTCAGTGGTTGCCCGATGGTTTGCAAGGAGTTAAATGGCTTCAGGCTGGGAATACGCCCGATCTGATTATCTCGGATATCCGTATGCCTGGTATGCGAGGTGACGATTTCCTGGAGTGGATCAAGCAGAATGAGCTGTTCCAGCATATTCCCGTAATTATGCTTTCCAGCGAGGACTCTACCAGTGAGCGTATTCGCTTGTTGGAGATCGGTGCCGAGGACTATATCGTGAAGCCCTTCAACCCGATGGAATTGAAAATCCGTGTCAAGAAGATTATCCCCTAAGATAAGCAGTCAATATGATAGGCGTTGTATATCTTGGTAGCAATCCCGAAACTGAGGAACGTCTGAAGTACATTCCCGGTCGTCTGGTGCAATATACAAAGAATTACAAGGAGGCAGCCGCAGCCTGCTCTACCCATGTCCGTAATGAGCACTTCATCGTGTTCTTCGAACAGGCTGTGCTCAATGAGGACATCACTGCCATCACCTATCTGAAGAAGAAGAGCAAGGGTGTCTATATCATTTTGCTCACTCATGAGTTGTCAAATGAAGACAGAAAGATGTATCAGAAGTGCGGCATCAACGATACCGTTAATTCAGCATCATCTATCACTGATCTCAATAAGAAGATCACCTTTATTGCCGACCGTGAGAACATTCTCTTCGACGATGCCGTACCTAAATACCGCATGTTGAAGTTCAAGATTCCTGTTTGGAAACGCCTCTTCGACATTTGCGTCTCCCTGTTGGCCATCATTCTTTTATCACCGGTATTCCTCCTTACCGCCATTGCCATCCGTCTGGAGAGCAAGGGACCAGTTATCTTCAAGTCAAAGCGTGTAGGTACCAACTATACCATCTTCGACTTCCTGAAGTTCCGCTCTATGTACGAAGATGCCGAGAAGCGTCTGAAGGATGTAGCCAAGGAAGAAGGCAACCAATATGCTGAGAAGAAGAAGGAAGAAGAGCCTGAGGAAGAGCATGTTATCACCGCACCATTAGGCGATGAAGCCGAGATGATGATGATGGATATGGGCATGGAGTCCGATATGATGATCAGCGATGATGAGGTCATGCTGGTAGGCGATGATTACGTCGTAGCCGAGAGCGACTATGCCAAGGAGAAGAAGGAAGAGATTGAGAATGCCTTCGTCAAGATCGAGAATGACCCACGTGTTACGAAGGTTGGCAAGTTCATCCGCAAATACAGCATCGACGAATTACCACAGCTCTTTAATATATTAAAAGGTGACATGTCAATTGTTGGCAACCGTCCTCTCCCCCTCTACGAGGCTGAGAAACTCACGGCCGACAAGAGCATCGACCGCTTCATGGCTCCCGCAGGTCTTACAGGTCTCTGGCAGGTCGAAGAACGTGGCAAGGGCGGCATGATGTCAGCGGAAGAGCGCAAGCAGTTAGACATTGAGTACGGTCGCAACTACAGCTTCAAGATGGACATGCAGATCATCTTCCGTACGCTAACAGGCTTCGTTCAGAAACAAAACGTATAGAAACATAAACCATATAGCAATGAATAAGTTAAAAAGACTATTATTTATTGTAGCCATCGCAGGAACAACCACCTCCGCCTTCGCCCAGTTCGACGAGAGCGGAATTAGTGCAGGATTCTTCGATTCCAGCAAGGATAAAGATATCAATTTCTCTGAGTTCCATCTGCCACCATTGTCGGTGTTGTTGGAAAATGCGAAGTCCACGCCAACTATTCTATCTTTGGAAAAAGCTCGTCAAATAGCTCAGGCAGAAGTAGCTAAGCAGAAGAGACACATTTTCACTTATTTAAGTGCTCGAGGTAGCTATAGTTATGGTAAGGGTGACATGTGGGGTAGTAATAGTGGTGCTTATTCGCCCATGGTAATGCAATATCAGGGTACAGAATCAAACTACTGGAATGTGGGTGTCAGTTTGAATTTACCATTAGAAGATATTTTAGATTTAACGGCAGCTGTAAAACGTAAGAGGTTAGAAGTTGATCAGGCTGTTATTGCAAAAGATATCGCTTACGATCAATTAAAACTTCAAATTGCATCTTTATTTATTAAAATTACAAATAATCTTGTAACATTAAAAACCTTAGGTGAGGCCGCTGCTGCATATCAAGGTGCTGGTGCATTAAATCGTGAAGATTTTGAAAATGGTAATATGGGAATAGAAGATTTTGCTGCAACAAAAAGATTTGAAAGCGGACAAGTTCAAGGTTATCAGTCTCTTCAAACGGAAATCACGACAGACATCATTACTTTGGAGATCATAACACATACCCCTATTATTACGAATTCCACCACAGAAATTACCCTTGACGAGAAATCGCACAAAACAGATAAAGAAATTGCGAAAGAAAACAAGGCGGTAGAAAAGCGTATTAAAAAAGCTGTAAAGGAAGAAAATAAACAAGAAAAGAAATTGGAAAAAGCTGAAGCTAAAGCTGCCAAAGCTGCTGCCAAAGCTGAAAAAAAGAAAAAGAAATAACTTAAAACGAGATTCGATATGGATTTATTCAGATATATAGTTAGATTTTTATATAAGATTCGTTGGTATTTAATCATTCTACCATTAATTGCATTAGTGGTGGCATGGTTTTCAACTCGCCACATGGAGCGTATTTACAACACGAATACGACCATTTATACAGGTATGATTACCGCTTATAATATTGAAGGAGGTTCTGGTGTGGCAGGTGGCCAGGTTCAAACAAACATGACCAACTTATTGTTATTAATTACGACAGATGTTACTATTCACGAGGTTTCTTTAAGGCTTTTTGCGCGTTGTATGATGTATGGAAACCCCAACAAAGACAATAACTATATTTCTGCAGAACATTATCGCCAATTAAGTAGTAGTGTTCCTGCTGAAGTAAAAGCCCTTATTAATCATAATAGTGAAAACGCTACTTATGCAAATTTAAAAGCTTATGAGAAGCCATCTGCAGACAACTATCTGTTTGGACTCACGAATTACCATCCATGGTTTGGCATTAACAGCATAACTGGACGTTTAAAAGTTGTGCAATTAAATAAAAGTGACATTATTGATATTGGTTATGCATCGAATGATGCGGGAATTGCATATAATACCCTAGACATTCTAAATGAAGTATTTGCTCGTCAATATGCCCAACTTCGCTATGGCGAAACAAATAATGTCATCAAGTTTTTTGAACGTGAAGTTGCTCGTTTATATCGTATTCTGACAAATGCAGAAGACGATCTGATTCGCTATAATGTTGAAAAAAGAATAATTAATTACGGTGAACAGACGAAACAATTAGCAGGCCTGGATGCAAGTCAAAAAGTATCTGATAATAATCTTCTTATCGATAAAACAACAACACGCGCTTTGATGGACTATTTGGAACGACAATTAGGAGATCGCGCGAAAATTATCAAGGCGAATAAAGAGTTCACAGATCAGGTTACTGATATTTCTAGAATTCAGTCTCGTATTTCCAATCTTCGACTCATGAACAGTGAAGGTGGGGGTACTGGTGTTGAATCACAATTAGAGTTAGCTAAAGCCGAACGTATGTTACAAGAAGCGACAAATAATGTCCGTGGACTTGTAAAAGATATAGAAGCAGGAACAACCAGTACAGAAACGGGTGTAAAAGCTAATGACATGATTCAAAGGTGGCTAGAGCAAGTATTATTACTTGAAAAAACCAAAGCTCATGAAAGTGCCCAAGACATCATGCGCCAAAAACTCGATAAAGAAATACTCTATTATGCCCCTATTGGTGCAACTCTTGGTCGTAAAGATCGTCATATTAGTTTTATTGAAGGCAATTACATGGAGATGCTAAAAGCCTTAAATGCAGCTCGTCTTCGTCAAAAAAATCTGCAGATGACAACAGCTACACTTCGTGTGCTTAATCCTCCCATGTTCCCCATGAATGCTCAACCCACTAACCGTATGATGATTTTGTTGGGTGCATTCATGCTCACATTTGTATTGACAGCAATGTATTTCTTTATCATAGAATTGCTGGATCGTACATTGCGCGATCGTATGCGTTCTGAACGTATTACCAAGATACCTGTAATGGGATGTTTCCCTAAGGAAAGTACATTGCGTTACCGTCGTTTCAATAAGACTATTGCAGATTTGGCGTTGCGACAGTTAAGCAAAACTCTACTTCCACATTTTAAGGAAGGTCAACAGAATGTCCTCAACTTATTGTCTACTGATGCTGCTAATGGTAAAAGTTACATAGCTCAGGAATTAGAGAACTATTGGATTTCTATTGGTTTACAAGTTCGTCGTCTAACCTACGATGAAGATTTCCTGGCAGAAGACAGCCGCTTCATTATGGCCAATGACATTAAGGACATCTGCCCAGATATTTTACCGAATGAGATAGCAATCATTGAGTATCCAAATCTTGATGATAATTCTATTCCATCAGGTCTACTCAACATGGGAACAATTAATTTAATGGTCACCCGTGCTAATCGTACATGGAAAGATGTGGATCAAAAAGCACTAAAGGAACTTCAAGAACAATTGAAGGACAAAAACACACTATTCATGTATCTAACAGAATGTCAGCGTTACGCTGTAGAAGAATTTGTTGGTCAATTACCACCATATACAAAATTCAATAACTTTGTATATCGCATGTCACAAATGGGTATAACTGCTGTGGAGAATAATCATGCGAAGTAAATGAAAGTCAACTATTCTTATAATATATCAGGAGATATTCGTGAAAACGGAGGAAGAGTTTTACTACTCTTTCTCCTATTTGCTCTTTCAATATACGAAATTATACATGCCGGGTTTAATACATTTGCCATCATATGCATATCCCCTTTTATAATACTTTTTGTTTACGCAGCATTTACATGGAAACATTTTGTATTTTGGGTTCTTATCTTGGCAAATTGGTTTATTCAGTTTAAAAACATCAATTGGCATGTTCCACTGTCTCTCATTGATGAAATGTTGGAATTAACTTTGATTGGTATTGCAATTATAGATGCTCGCCATACGCCACATTTCGAAAGAGCTTGGAACATAATGTTTTTAGCTATATCAATATGGCTGGGGTTTTGCTTTGTCGAAATTTTCAATGACACATGTGGATTAGGCATAAACTTTAATGCATGGTTTACTGGAGCTAGATTGATGGCATTACATCTCGTATGGATTCTATTAGTCTTTTCCTTATATATTACAAGTCCTGAGGTTTTAGTGAAATATTTACGAGTTTGGGCTGGCTTATCACTCTTTTCTGCCTTTTGGACATGGAAAATGATTAATATAGGATTTACTGATTCAGAACGCAGTTGGCTTTATAGTGTTGGTTATGTTACACACTTACTTAATGGTGGAACACTTACTCGATATTGGTCGACTTTTTCGGATGCAGCTAATTATGGATGTAATGCAAGTGCATCAGCTGTTGCATTCTTGATTTTTGGTATAACATCAAAAATAAATAAAGATAAAATCTTTTTTTTACTAACATTTGCTGTAGTGACATGGGGCATGTTCCAATCTGGCACAAGAACAGCAATCTTTACATTAATGGCAGGATTTGTAGTATTTCTAGTTTTAGCGAAATCATTTAAAATCATGGTTCCAAGCGCCATATTTGGTGGTTTTTTCATGTTTATCCTAATTTTCACTAATATTGGTAATAGTAACCAACAAATTCGAAGAATGAGATCTGCCTTTGATAGTAAAGACAAATCTGCAAATGTTCGTGATATTAACAAAGCATCGATAGCTAAGTACATGAAAGACGCTCCTTGGGGAATTGGCATTGGAATGTTCACGGAAAACATTCCCTCTTGGAATAGATATAAACTTCTTTCAGAAATCCCGCCAGATTCTGAATATGTCTTTATCTGGGTAAGAACAGGCCCTATTGGAGTAACCGTTTTTACATGTTGTATGGTTATAATGCTATTAGGTGGATGCATTATTGTGTTATTCCACCTTAAAAGTCCTTCACTAATTGGAATTGGAGGTGGGTTTTGTAGTGCATTTGTATCCATACAATTAGGTGCATATGCTAATCAGGTTCTATATCAATACCCAAATGGATTAACTTTCTTTGGTGGTATGGCGATAGTATATCTACTACCATATATAGAGTCAGAATGGATAGAATACGAAAAGAAGCGTTTAGCCATACAGGAAGAGAAGAAACGCCTAAAACTTGAAAAAAAACTTGCAAGACGAGTATAAAATTTCCATAATCACAGTCAATTACAATGGTCTAAAAGACACCTGCGCATTGATTGAGTCTATCCCCTTCAATAATAATATGGAGGTGATAGTAGTTGATAATGCCTCTAAACAAGACGAAGCAAGTATCATCGCTCAACGATATCCATACATTAAAACCATTCGCACAGATAAAAACTTTGGTTTTGCTGGTGGCAACAATGTTGGCATAAAAAAAGCAAAAGGCAAATACATATTTCTGATCAATAATGATACTATTTTTAAAGAATTCAATGTGGATTCTTTGATAAACAGATTAGAGTCTTCCCCTAAAATTGGAATAGTTTGTCCCAAAATTCGTTTTGCATGGGGAACAAATCAAATACAATATGCTGGCTATACACCACTTTCTAAAATAACTGCTCGTAATCAAGCAATTGGGTTTGGCGAAGAAGATAAAAGTCAATTTGATATAGCCCACCCTACTCCCTATGCTCATGGTGCTGCTATGTTGATTAAACGAGAAGCAATTGAGGAAGTGGGTCTCATGCCCGAAGATTTCTTTCTATATTATGAGGAAATCGATTGGTCTATGATGTTTACCAGAGCTGGCTACGAGATATGGTACGACCCTTCCTGCACTATCGATCACAAAGAAAGTCAAAGCACAGGTCAAGATAGCCCTCTACGTACCTATTATATAATGCGTAATCGACTCCTTTTAGTCAAACGTAACTGGCAAGGAATATACAAATATATAGCCTATTGTTATCTGACCTGCATTGTCGCCCCTCGAGATATCATAAAACATTCTTTAAACGGCAGATTTGATCTAATAAAAGCTGTCTACAGAGGAGTTTGGGATTTCATGTTCAATATTCAATATTCAATATTCAATAAATAAAATGGATTTCTGGTTAATACTATATATCATTGATTGGACGCTCTTCGCGTTTGTTGCAGGCACAGTACTCTACTTGGGGGTGTATGCTGTAGCTGCTTTATTTGAAAGAAATACGGTTGTTAATAAAGCAAAGACTCAAAACCGCTTTGTGATTCTCATTCCTTCTTATCAGCAAGATGAGGTAATTGAACACACGGTTTTATCTATTCTAAGTCAATCATATCCACAACGTATGTTTGACGTAGTGGTAATTTCCGACCACCAGAGTGAAATGACAAATATGAAATTGGCTCAGTACCCCATTACCCTATTAACGCCAGACTTTGAAGTAAGTACAAAAGCTAAGTCATTACAATACGCCATTTTGAATCTACCAGAATTCAAGATCTATGATATTGCCCTCATCTTAGATGCAGACAATATTGTGGGACAGGAATTCCTCACAGAGGTTAATGATGCCTTTGAGACCGCTGCCACAAAAGCCATTCAGTTTCATCGTATAGCACGCAACAGAGATACTGCTGCCGCTCGTATGGGTTCTATTTTTGAAGAAATTAATAACAATATCTTCCGCCGTGGTCATATCAATTTGGGGGTTTCTGCGGCTTTGGCAGGATCTGGTACAGCATACGATTTCAATTGGTTCAAGACCAACGTCATGAAAGCCAAAACAGCGGGTGAGGATAAAGAAATGGAAGCCTTATTACTTCGTCAAGGTATATTTATTGACTATTTTCACCACATTTTAGTATACGGTGAAAAGAAGCGAACAACCACAAAAATGAATGAACAACATGGACGCTGGGCAACACAGCAAATTCAGAATTTCTTCCGTAATATCAGGTTCCTCCCTGGAGCGATTTTCAATAAGCAATACGACTTGGCAGACAAAATTATCCAATGGATGCTGTTACCAAGAACGACGATGGTTGGTATTATTATTCTAATGAGTCTGATTCTTCCATTTATATATTTGACATTGGCACTCAAGTGGTGGATTCTAGGTTCTATTACCCTATTCATCTTTGCGATAGCCACTCCTGACTATTTGGTAGATGAGATGTGGGATAAGACATTCCTCCGTGCTCCCCTTGTAACATTCTGGGGTATCATCAGTACAAAGCTGTTAGGAGGCAGATTCAATTTCAAATCTAATAAAGTTCGCAAATCATGATGTGGCAGATTTTACATATTATTGACTGGGTTGTATGGTTTATCATATTGGGATCAGTAGCTTATGTGGCCTTCTTTGCCATCATTTCCCTCTTTTACGATAAAGAAGATCTGTTTGCCACACAAGCTGCAGCCCTAAAGGATGAGTTGACAAGGTTCCTGATTCTTTATCCTGCCTATAACGAAGACCGTGTTATCATCAATGCTGTAGAGCAATTCCTCTTGCAGGAATACCCAACATCGCATTATACATTGGTGGTTATTTCTGATCAGATGCAGCCTGAAACGAATAATTATCTTCGTTCATTACCCATCACCTTGTTGACACCAACCTTTGAAAAGAGTTCCAAGGCAAAAGCCATGCAATATGCCATGACTGAAGTCACTGGTAAATTTGATAATGTGGTGATTCTTGATGCCGACAATGTCGTACGTCCTGATTTCCTGTCTCAATTGAATATTCTCTGCTCTATTTATGATGCTATCCAATGTCACCGTTGTGCTAAAAATGCCAATAACGACGTAGCAGTATTGGATGGAACCAGTGAGGAGATCAACAACACCATCTTCCGCAAAGCACACAATCGTCTTGGATTATCCTCCGCATTAATTGGCTCGGGCATGTGCTTCGACTATGAGCTCTTTAAAAAGAACGTCTTTCAGCTTTCTACAGCAGGTGAAGACCGCGAAATGGAAGCCCTCCTACTCCACCAGGAAGTCTTTATCAAATATGCCCCAGATATCCATGTTTTCGATGAGAAGGTAAGTAGCCAGGATAATTTCCAACGCCAACGCATGCGCTGGATGACTGCTCAGATTCAAAGTCTGTTTAGCAATTTGCCCAAAATTCCTGGAGCCATAGCTCATGGAAAAATAAACTTCATCGACAAGACCATTCAACAAGCGCTTATTCCACGCTCTATTCTGATTGTATTATTGGGGGGAATATCGATCATCATAACAATATTCATGCCAGTTTGGTGTGAAAAATGGTGGATACTTCTTGGTATATTAGCTATATCATTATATATTGCCATCCCAAGACAGTTGCGTTTACGTTCCTTCAGTAAAGTTTTGGCAATTCCAGGTCTTGTATTAAGAATGCTCAAAAACATTCTTCATATAGATCGAAAGAATACGGATTTCATTCATACCCAACATGGTTAGCCTATGAGTAACATTAAGATATTTGTCTGTGCCCATAAGGAAGTGCCTCTACCTCTGCACCCTTATTTCCTACCTATTCAGGCAGGAGCTACATTACACGAGCATATTGCAGGGTATCAGCCTGACGATGAGGGAGAGAATATTTCCGCTAAGAATCCTCACTTCTGTGAACTCACATGTCACTATTGGGCTTGGAAGAACCTAAAGAATGTCGATATAGTAGGCCTAAATCACTATCGTCGTTACTTTGATTTTCAAAAGAAATGGCCACAATTCTCTGCTGATAAACGATTTGTCTCTACTCAGGATTTCTTAAGTCGAGAATACATATTTCCTGATCTGGGAAAATATCTAGAGAAATACGACATCATCCTTCCTACAGCCCGCCATTGGCGTGTCAGCAATACAAAACAATACGGAAATTACCATATAGCTAAAGATTGGGAGATGCTTCGTCAGATTATTAAAGAACGCAGCCCACAATATATACCTGCCTTTGAAAAGACAATGGACCATAGCAACAAATCTGTAGGCTATAATATGTTTATTACCCATTGGAAGCACTTCGATGCTTATTCTAATTGGCTATTTGATATTCTTTTTGAAGTGGAGCGAAGGGTACCGCCAATTGACGATCCCGTTCAAAGCCGTATATATGGCTATATGAGTGAACGACTAATTAACGTTTTCTGTGAACACTACAAACTTCGAATCAAACATATTCCACTCATAATGCCACTTGACAACTATCAAAAAGGTAATAACATTAGTAATTGGCATTCCATATATCGCAGGGTTATCAACGACCTAATATTCGCGATCTAAATACTATCTTAATGGGAAATCGGACAAAAAAGAGTATTATTAACGCCGAGGTGGGATTAATCAGTTATCTCATCAGTCTCTTCCTTGCTTTTTTTTCCAGAAAAATATTCCTTGATAATCTAGGGGCAGAATTTATTGGACTTACAGGTACATTAAGCAACATATTGGGACTGTTGAACCTTTCCGAGATGGGAATAGGCTTGTGTATAAGCTACTTCCTATTTAAACCCATAGCAGACCAAAATCATGAAGAAATTAACAACATTCTTTCGCTATTAGGATATTTATATAAACGAATCGGACAATTTATTGTTGTAGGTGGTATTATTGTCAGCTTATTCTTTCCTCTCTTCTTTGAAAAAACTGATATGAGCTATGGTATCATTTACTTTTCTTTCTTTTCTTTGTTAGCATCTAATGCCATCGGATACTTCATTAATTACAAACAGATACTATTAGGTGCTGACCAGAAAATGTATATAGTAAAAATATACTATCAAGGTTTTGCTTTGTTTAAATCCATTTTACAAATCTATTTGGCATATTATTATAAGAACCTCTATGTCTGGGTAGCTATTGAATTTATATTTAGTCTGATATACTGTATCATTTTGAATTGGAAAATAAAGAAAGAATATCCATGGTTAGAATCTAATAAGCAGAAAGGGGCTACCTTACTAAAACAATATCCTGATGTGATAAAAAAGACCAAACAGATTCTCGTCCACCAGATGAAAGATTTTATTTTAACAAAAAGTGACGAGATTATGGTCTTTGCATTTGTATCATTGAAAATGGTTGCCTATTATGGAAACTACACATTGATTATTGGGAAATTGACTGCTGCTTTCTTTACGATGTTTTCGGGGATTTCTGCTGGCATTGGCAATCTTGTAGCAGAGGGGAACAAGCAGCATACACTCGACATATTCTGGCAATTATCCTCTCTAAAATACTTTATTACTGGTATTTTAATATATACTCTTTCATTTCTCATTAATCCATTTATCGCATGGTGGCTTGGTGAAGAGTATCAACTATCCACATTTATAGTGGTTTTATTTATGATCAATCTATTTATCATGCAGACTAGACAATTTGTAGATTCTTTCAACCATACCCATGGACTATATGGTGATGTATGGGCTGCATGGGCAGAAGGCATTATAAATATTGCCGTGACCATTTCTATAGCCATCAACTGGGGAATCATTGGTATCCTTATGGGAAAAATCATTAGTTTGATTATCATTGTTGTTATATGGAAGCCATATTATTTATTTACCAAAGGCATCAAAGAACCAGTGTCTACTTATTGGAAAGGTGTAGGCAAATACTATTTATGCTTTTTTATTTCATTAAGCTATATGATAGGAAGTATATACCTTTTTAAAGTAAAACTATCTCCAGATATTATCTCAATGAGTCTTTTTGGTATAAAAGTTGTTATTCCAACAATTATTCTATATGCGATTCTCCTTTACAAGCTTGGTAACGGCTTCCGAGAAATAACAAACAGAATTCCACTTGCAAGAAAATTGCAAAGAAAAGATTATTAAAATAATTGTGATAATATATGTTCGAGTCTATAATAGAAAGAACGAATATTAACTTCATAGATTCTTGTGTAGAAATAGTTCATATAATTATATAACATAGGAAAGTGCCAAAATATAAATGAAATAAACTTTTGCTTCACATTATTTGAAAAATATAAATCGGGAGCATTTTCTCTTAATCGATTAAATACGATTTCTCTCTCTTTGAAATCCTTTGATAGAAGAGAAACCCTTATGGAAAAATTGGTAAAATTGGTAAATACATTTTCCTGTAGTTTTTTCTTTATTTCACCAGTAAGCTGATATCGAGAAATCAATTCCCATGTTTTAGCTATGGCTATAGTATTTTCACAGCTTTTGTTGAAACTAAATTCGTGGGTAACAGGAACATTCCTTTTCCTATATATATAAAATAATTGCGATGCCTTATAACATTTTCCCGCAACAATATAGCATTCAGTAGTAAATGGTATGTCCTGGAAATGAATGCCTGGCACAAATGAAATATGATTCTGAATCAGAAATTTCTTCCTGTATAATTTACGCCAAACGTAGCATTCCGAAGGGTGAAGATCCATTAGGAACATTTCCCTACCCGTTGTTTCTTGAAATGAAAGGGAGTGATGACTGGCGGTGAGAAGAGCTACTTTCAATTCCGTTATATCTTTATCAACAACCTCTATAAAATCTGGCACAACAATATCTGCCTTCATTTCGACAGCCTTTTCAAGTAACAGTTTTAATCTTCTTTCTATCAGCAAATCATCAGCATCGACAAGAAGTATGTATTCTCCATTTGCCATGGCGATACCCTTATTCCATGCTACAGATGAACCTTGATTTTCCTGATTGACAATTATGATATTATGATGTGGGCTAATGATGTCTGATATAACAGTCATACTATTATCCTCAGTTCCATCGTTAATGATGATAACTTCGAAATCATCATCTTTTAGATTTTGTCTGAAAATACTATTCAAACAATCTCTGATATAATTCTCGACATTATATACTGGAACAATGATACTGAGTTTTAAACCTTCCTTCATAAACAAATATGTTTGTTAAGCCTATTCATCTGTACTCATAGTTAATCCCACAATTTATAGGTTACCAAATGAGAATTCCTCTTGTCCAATGGAGGTAAATTCATATAGTCATGATACAATATCTCACAAAATCTTTCTGGATTTGCTGGCCCAGGAAGTTCATGTCCCTCAAACAAAATGGACTTATGCGGCAATAAAACACTTTTAGGAAATCTGCATGGAAATCCTTCGCCATAAGAATGCATATACATGTTCTTGTCTCCAAATAATCGACTGACTATATGAAGTATTGGATTACAAAAATGCTTTCTTATCAAATGTAACGCTCTGGCTTTCGAGAAATGATGTACCACATTGTAGCGTTCTTTTCGGCTTAGTTTTGCATATTGGAAATATAAGTAAGGTATTACACCTGCCTCATAAGGGAAAATATCTATTTGTAATCCCCTATATTTCATCTTACTATCTATAGCACGTTCATAAGGGTCTGAATGTACATATTCACTTTTCAAATCCCTAAGTGTACTCCAATACTTGATACACCCTTTATCTGTTTCATCATTTTGCAAGACGTACTGCGGATGAGGATGATTCTTTAAATAATCACACAATCTATTATAATCTCTTGAATTTTCTACAACCACATCAACATCATCATCCCAAGGTATAAAACCTCCATGACGTACTGCGCCTAAAACTGTTCCACCATCTATACGATAGTCTATTCCATTTTTCTTACATACCTCATCCAAATATAATAACATATCCAACAAACGTAATTGGATACGCCTTTTAAGACTACCTTCAGGATTGTACTTCTCTTTAAGATCCTGGGGGGGCTCTCCAGTATTAAAAGCTTTTATCTCTGCCATCTTTCTCTTTCACTTAGAATCGTCTTTCTTATTTTCTCTTCCATACTACCACTAACCGACCATCCTAAAGATTCAAGTTTTGTAGTTGAGAAAACAGAGTTGGTTACGACATTATACCCTTTTGACTCCGAATCTGGAGGAACGACGATATTTACTCTCTTCCCCTCGCTTTTCGCAATCATTTCCGCAAGTTCTCTTATTGTTACACATGAATTCTTATCTGCAATATTATATGCATGTCCTTTCTCACCTTTTAGTAAAATATAAAGAAGGGCAGAAACACAATCAATTACATAACACCACGAGCGTAATTGCTTACCATTACTTTTCATTATGATATTTTTACCGTCAAGAACGTTTCGTATAAACTGTGCGTATACTCGGTTATCGCTATCCGTAAAATGAGGCCCATATACATGGCACGGTCTGGCAATTACGGCATCTGCTCCATATTCTTCAATATATGAAATACATAACGTTTCTGCTGCACGTTTTGATGAGGGATAGCACGAACGCAGCTTCAGGCAATCAACATAGCCACTATATTCTTCATTCAAAACACCGCCATTACCCTCACCATAGATTTCACCAGAAGATACATACAGAAAACGCTTCATATCATGAGCAAGGCCATATTCCATCATATTTATAACCCCATTTACATTAGCTTTCATCACTTCAACTGGTTGAGTTGCATAGAATTTTGGATTTGCGTCGCTGGCAGTATGAATGATGTAATCGAAACGTATATTTTTGTCAAATGGCTTAGTAACATCGAACTTTATAAAATGGAAAGCTTTATCATTAGAAAACTCTGAGAATCTCTGATGTGCTCGGCATTCATTACGTCCTAAAGCATATACATTATAGTTACGCTTAGGATTTTTCATAAGAGACTCAACCAAACAACTGCCTATCAATCCTGTAGCTCCCGCTATCATGATATTAGTCCCTAACAATTCTCCCCAAGGCAAATTGAGGTGATATAAATCCAAAATATCTTGCTCGTAAGTATTCATTTAATCCAACATTCTTTTGAAGAATGTAACAATGCCTTAAACAATTCGATATCTCCAGGATTTGTCAATTTCAATCCATTCTGCTCAGAGCCTTTCACTAAGTGCTGCTCTTTAACACCTATAGCAGAGAACAGTGTACATGAGGCAACCGTATTGAAGATTCCTTTTTCTTTCGCTTCTTGATGACCCTTTAACAATGTTCCTAAATGATATGTGTGGGGCGTTTGGGTTTGAACTAAACGTTCACGCGGTATGGATATTTCGCGAACAGTATCATCCACCTGTTCCATGATTGCTTCTTTACATATAAGACCTGTTACAGCATAACCATATTTCTTACACACAGCTATATTATCACTTATAATTCTCTCTGACACCAAAGGTCTCACGCCATCTTGTATTAAGACAATGTCATCATCTGAACAGCCAGCATCTTTCAAACCCGTTAAGCCATTATTAATAGATTCCTGATTGCTCTCACCTCCCTTAAAAATCCATTTAAGTTTAGTAATATTATACTGATTAGCATAAGACTGTAGAACTATCTCCCATCCCTCCAAACATACCACAGCAATCGCATTAATCTCGGGATGACATTGGAACGATTCGAGAGTATAAATAATAACAGGCTTATTATCGATTGGCATAAACTGCTTGGGAATGTTTTGCCCCATTCGATTCCCAGTTCCACCAGCTGTCAACAAAGCTATATTCATTTTCTTCTTTTTTTGTTGCAAATATACAAAAAATATGGCCTAATAACAAGAATTACCTTATTTTTTTTAAAAATCTTCGTCTATTTGTACAAAAATTACTATCTTTGTAGGCAATTAGTTAAACAAAAATGTCATCGTATGGAGCTTGTTATGTGTACAGATAAAAATTACGTGATGCCTTGTGGCGTCATGTTATATTCAATCTGTCAGAATAACCAAGATGTTGAAATCACATTCCATATCGTTATTGATGAAAGCGTTAACCCATTAATGCAAAAAAGTTTAGAAAATACGGTATTTCCTAAATCATCAAAAAAAGTACAGTTTTATACGGTTAATGGAAATGACTATAACCATCTTCCCCGATTAGACAAGACCAACTCCAAAAGCTATATCACAAAAGCGGCATATTACCCTTTATATCTAACAGAGATATTACCCAAGAATTTAGATAAGGCATTGTTCTTGGATTGTGATATTATTATTAGGCACTCTATAAAAGATTTTTGGAATACAAATCTAGGCAACTATTCTGTAGGAGTTGTCCCTGACGTGGGCGAAGGCGTAATTGACAAATATAATCGGTTAAGATACCCGCCACAAAAAGGATACTTCAATTCTGGAGTCTTTCTTATCAACCTAAGAAAATGGCGTGATGACCATATCTTTGTAAAATTTACAGAATTCATGCGAAATCATTCCGACTGGATAAAACTGCATGACCAAGATGTATTGAATAAGGTTTTCTGTGACGATAAACTAATTTTGCCCATTACCTACAATTTCCAAGAAGGATATCTTTGGAATGATCTTTTCTACGATTATTGGAAATATGAAAAGCAAGTACTGGCAGCAAGGAAGGATCCTGTTGTCATCCACTATACTGATTCCAAGCCATGGATTGAAGGTTGTGACCACCCATTTAAAAATGAATTTTACAAGTACCAAGCAAATACCATATGGGCTCACACTCCTCTCATAAAAAAGGAACATACACATAGGATAGGCTTTACTATTAAAAATTCCATCAAACAATTTTTCAGACAAATTGGTATTTTATCTCCTTTACCGACATATCCACCAAAGTATATAGATATTGAAAACTTATGATTAATATTTCTATTATTATTGCTGTCCATAACTGCGAGAAATATATAGAAGTATGTGCCCGCTCATTATTTGAACAGACACTTAATGATATTGAATACGTTTTTGTTAATGATGCTACACCTGATAATAGTATCACTATTCTTGAAAAAGTCATAGAAGATTATCCGACTAGAGAACCATTCATCAAAATCATCAACTTAGTGAAAAATAGCGGTGTTTCGAATGCCCGGAGAATAGGTATAGAAAACGCCACTAGTGAATATGTTATTCATGCTGATAGTGACGATTGGGTTGATAAAGATATGTATGAACGGCTTTATAGAAAAGCGAAGGAAACTGATGCAGATATTGTTGGTTGTAATTTTCGTCATGAATTCACTGATATACAATATGATTTTCACCAGCAATATGCCGATACCATGGAGGAGAATATCAGCCGATTGATTAACGGAAAAATATTTCCATCTTTATGTACATCCTTAACTCGTAGAAGTATCATTGAAGACAACGGAATAACTTTTCCTGTTGGATTGAATATGGGTGAAGATTTGTTTTTCAATCTTCAATTGTATCTTCACGCCAAAAAGATTGTAAGCATGGATTGGGCACCATATCACTATCGGCATACAGAAGACTCATCGTGTGTACAACGCACCAAGAAATCCATTGACAGCGATATTGCTATAGCTGGTTTGATTGAGAAACTCATGAAAGAGCATCATTTATATGAGAATTATGTTCAGGATATCGAATATCGGAAATTCTTCTCTAAACTTCCACTTGCACAAGACTTGGACAATAAGGATAACTATCAGGAATGGCTCAACATCTATCCAGAAACCAACAAAAATATATGGCAATATAAGCTGTTGAGTTGGAAACAAAAGTTAGAGTTATGGTTTGCAGCAAATAACATGTTACCAGCAGCAAAATCTTTTAAACGAATGCTTGAATGGCAGCACAAAATCAGGCACCTTTAATCTTCAGTAATTGACGAGCCAACTTTATAATTGCATTCTGAATTGTCTGGGACTTACTAATTCTTGGCGCGACTTCTAATATTTCAGGATGAATGGAGGCCAAAAGTTGATAATCTTTTAAAACTCTTTCTGGGAAGAGTTCCTTTAATACAGTCTCTCGCTCCTGTTTATCTAATTCAAAATTGGTATTACTGATGCCCTTCATATCCACATCCACCACAATCGTGTCTGTGTAATAGAAAGAACAATTATCAAAAACCAAAGCCTCAATAAAGAATTTCCAATCTGAGACAATTCGATATTTTTCGTCATAGGGATGGCGAAGAGCTACTTCACGACGGATGAAAGAAGCCTGATGATCAATAGCCCATTTATACAAATCGAGCATAGTAACTCCGTCCTTCCCTACATTCCGAACTCCATTCTCAGAATGAGTTCCCGTAATGATGTCAGCATCCGTCTCCAAAGCAAAGATTTTTTCAAGAACGTCTTCTGAATGGTAACAATCCCCTCCATTCATAAAGTTCAGATATTCACCTTTTGCCTGACAAAGACCTTTGTTCATACCTAGATAAATGCCACCATCCTTTTCTGATATCCAATAGTCAATATGGTTTTCATATTTCTTGATAACATCAACACTGTCATCTGTCGATCCACCATCAATAATGATAAATTCATAATCATGAAAGGTCTGGCTGATAACACTCTTTATCGTGCGTTCCAGTCCCTCTGCATCATTGAAATTTACTGTAATAATAGAAAGCTTCATCGACATTTGAATATTTATTTTGCAAATATAGCACTTTATTTTAAAATAAATCGTTTTTTTGCAGAAAATATCACTTTTCACTAAAAAAGACGAATTCAAAAAAAAAATATAATAAGTTCACGTAAACCGTTTTTTTCTTTGTCATTTTTGAATATAGTTCTCTCGAAAAGATGGTTAGCACTTCAAAGTTACTAGATTACCGTGACATAGGGAAATCCAGTGCTCTTTTTTTACCCCACTGTGTGGGCTGGTCTGTCCCCTCTGTGAGGTTTCTTTTTAATTTCAATTAATCTTTTCGATATTTTGGGTACCATTAATGCTAATGGTATTGTCATTAATGGAAGTAAGATATACATCCATTGTCCTATTTGTTTATCAAGGCCATAAAACTTAAGTATATGTAAGGTCATAATATGAACTAGATAAACCTCTAAGGATATTTCTCCTAACTTGTTGAAATAATAACGCCCTCTAGCAGGCATAACGGAAAACAATCCATTAAGAACCCATAGCGATGGGATTACAGCTATCGCGTATTGCATCCAACACCAGAAACCAGAAAAATGCCCTTGTATGCATAAAAGACCTATTATTAAAGCCAGGGTAAAACACCACGTCATCATCTTGCTACACTTAAAATCAAAGTGAGGACAATGACTTGCCATGATAATACCGATGACAAAAATGGGTAGGCGAGTCCACGCAATCACACTTGGTCCTATATATGGGAAATAATAATATGCTTTTATTAGCAGTACGTAAACGATAGCCAAAAGGACTAATGATCTTACAACACTCTTTCTTACAATATGGTATATGGGAGGGGTAATAATATAGAATAAGAGAATAGCTTCAACGAACCATGCATTCTGACACCCATAAATCCAAAAAGACAAGCCTGATAAATCAAAGAAAAAATTAATAAATTGATGTGTTGTTATTTCTTCAAGGCTCTTCCAAATGAAGAATGGTACAGAGATGATAAGATAGGTAACAACAACCCTTTTGAATCTCTTTGTATAGAACCTCTTAATGTTAGAGTCCCTATTAAGGGACAAACATAAACAATAACCAGAAAGAAAAAGAAATACATCCACGCAGAAATTTCCTTTCACGACAAAAGAAGTCAAAATTGGAATGTTTACATCCATCCCAACCCAAATCTCCACATGGAAAAATAATATCCATAAGGTTAAGAAACCATATATCTCGTTTCTAAACTCTAGTACCTTGTCCATAAATGGTAACAATCCCCTCCATTCATAAAATTCAGATAGTCACCTTTTGCCTGACGAAGACCTTTGTTCATACCTGGATAAATGCCACCATCTTTTTCTGATATCCAATAGTCAATATAGTTTTCATATTTCTTGATAACATCAACACTGTCATCTGTCGATCCACCATCAATAATGATAAATTCATAATCATGAAAAGTCTGACTGATAACACTTTTTATCGTGCGTTCCAGTCCCTCTGCATCATTATAATTGACCGTTATAATAGAAAGTTTCATTGACTTATTATTTTTATTTTGCAAATATAGCCAATAATTTCCAGAAAACTTGTATTTTTGCAGAAAATATGATATACAGATGGGAATAATTGGTAAAATTCAGCATAAATTTGAGAATTTCTATTGGCAAAAGATTGTCAAGGTTCAATATTCTATGCTAACTTCTTTCAGTAGAAATAGACTCTCAAAGGAGGGGGCTATAGGTCTCGTCTATATGCTTCATCACATCACAGAGAAGAATCCGAATGGCATCCCTACTAACGAAGACCTGAAAGTCTCGCCACAATTCTTAGAGAAAATCATAATCAAATATAAGAAACAAGGATTCTCATTTGTTTCTCTTGATGAATTAAGCGAAATCATTGCTTCAGAAAAGAAACCAGAACATCCTTTTATCGCTTTCACCATCGATGATGGTTATTTAGATAACTACACTGAAGCACTTCCTGTTTTCGAACGTCAACAGGTGCCTTTTACTATCTTCGTGGCCACAGACTTCATCGATCAAAAAGCTATACTCTGGTGGGACATTTTGGAAGACTTAATCCTCAAAAATGACTCAATACATATAGGAGGAAAAGAATTTCGCTGTCGTACATTTCAAGAGAAATGGGATGTATTTCGTATTCTGAGAAAAATCATCCTTTGTTTTGATCCCAAGAAACTCAAGGAGGCGCTAGTAGAGTTATTTTCATATTATAGTATTGACTGGTACGAACCTATAAAACGTCAGGCTATGACCTGGGAACAAGTAAAGGTCATCAGCCAACACCCTCTATGCACAATTGGCGGACACACAGTATCCCACACCGTACTAAACCAATTAAATGAGAAGGAATTCCATCAAGAGGTTTCTATAGGAATAGAAAAGTTACAAGCTGTCATAGGAAAGCCGATTCATCATTTTGCCTACCCCTATGGTTCTCCAAATGAAATAGGAGAAAGAGAATATCAACTCATCAGCGAATTCGGATTCAAAACCGTTTTTTCTTCTTATGGTGGTTGTATAACTAACAAGAACAAGCATAACACGACCCACCTTCCAAGAGTATACTTGCATGAAAAATAAAGAGTATAATTTACGTCTCTCAGAGGCTATCACTTGGCTACGCTTTCCGTTGATATTCCTCATTATCATGTTGCATTGCTATTCAGTGCAGAGATTAGAGGGGAGTCATGAAACCTACTTCAAGGTGCTATATACCTTTTATAACTGGCTAGGAGAGACGGGAGTCCCTGGATTCTTCTTTATTTCTGGTTTCCTGTTCTTTTTGAGCAAAAAAACTTATTCGCAGAAGATTAAGGCAAGAGTTCACACATTGTTGATACCATATATTCTGTGGAACTTGATTATGTTAGCTCTATATGGCATTACCTATGCTATCGGCTATCCTCAAAATATTAATGGTGGTAGTCTGGCTGATTTCCATTTTACAGACTATCTGCGACTCTTTTGGGATAGGGGTTCCTATGATAATGGCAATTTTGTTCCTATACTATGCCCATTATGGTATATCCGTAACCTACTTATCATGTCGTTACTTTCACCACTTATATATTATATTATAAGGTACGCGCGCGAACTATTCCTTATTGCTATTACCTTCTGGTGGGTAACGACATATCACAATGCTTTTATTCCACAGACTATCCTATTCTTCAGCCTTGGTGCATACTTTTCGATCTTTGATATCAATCCGTTGAGAATTGTTTCTGAGAATAAGGCTCTAATAATTATTCTGTTTGGCTTCTTTGCCGTTGGAGATATATTTTCACATATAGTGATTGGAACTCCTATTAATCTTCAGCTTCATCGCTTTTCTCTTATCTTAAACATTCCTGTGTTACTATTATTGGCAGATTGGTGTGTAAGACATGAGTATACTAGCAAATTATTACCCAATTCTGCATTCATCGTGTTCTGCGTTCACTACCCAATCGTTGTACTACTACGCAAGATCTGTATATCAAAATTCAACGATTCTCCTGATTTTATTCATATCCTACTCTATTTCGCATGTGTCATCATTGCCACATTATTGAGCATTGGATTCTATTGCCTTCTTGAGAGATTATTTCCCAAGGTCAAAAATATATTATCTGGTAATCGATGAGAAAAAAGGTACTTTATATTTGCATTTTCATTGCTATATGCATCATTATCGGAATTGCATATAGCTTTTATCGCTATTACGCCCCACCCAAGCTCAGACAGCCGTATCTAACAAATGCGACTCCAGATGACACTCTGAGGATCGCATTTATAGGCGACAGCTGGGCTTTCATGCATAAGGACCACGAATGTATGATTTCACAATTGCTGCAGGATACACTTCATCGACCTGTTAAGGTTCATTCATATGGTGTCTGTGGCCTGACCAGTAAGGAGATATATGAAAACATCTTTGACAATAACGATTTCAAGCAATTCTTATCTAAAAGACGATATGCGTATTGTTATGTATCTGCAGGCATTAATGATACATACAAGAAGATGAGCACCTCATACTATCAGCAGAGCATGGATGGCATCATTCAGTTCCTTCTGTCCAATCATATTCATCCCATCATCCAAGAAATACCTGACTACGACATCAACCTATCTTTCAAAAGGCAGAAGACATCCAGGAAGATATTGCGCCGTTTATCCATGGTGATTAATAACACGCCATTGGATTGCAAACAACAATTTCGTGATGCACTTGATGAGTTGATTCATGAGAAAAAGTATTCAGACAAGGTCAGCATCATCAGATACAAATCATGGAATGGAAATGGTGATAAAGACCTGGATAATCTCTATCGCAGTGACAGACTGCATCTGAATGACAATGGTTACGTAACCTTAGACAGAGCGATTACCAAGGAAATCCTAAACCAGATAGCAACTGAACATAGTACTGAGTTCCAGCAGGAGTCAGATGCAGACCATCATAGGTAATGAAATGATGATCAGGAGTAAAGACGGGGACTGTGCTATCTGATTGTAATGTCAGAGTGAGGAGATCGACATATTTATCCTGCCACTCGGCTTTGAGTTTGCGATTGACAGTGTGGAAATCATCGCGTCAACACTCATCGTCCAATCAAAAACCGTAATCTTGAATGAAGAATCAATTCATTAAGAGGATAAAGAAATACTAAAATTAATGAGAGTGAAACTAAATCACGAATTAGCAAAAGAGAGGAAGATAATGTTGATTGAAAAAAGCCCAATTGGGAATAAAGGAATCTAATAAAATCATATACCATTAGATGCAAAGCAAAAATAATAAGGGAATTTCTACCGATATACTGAATTATAATTGATTTCTTTAAAGTCGATATAATAATAACAAAGAATATTCCAAATACAATTTCTAAATAAGCTAATGGTAAATAGCCAAGTGTATTATTAAAAAGATCAATCATTTCACCTGACATCATGTAATTAATACCTCCTATTACAATATTTAAAATAAAGAAACTTGATAGAATTAAATACTTATTTGTTTTAATTATATAATTTAATAGATCATATTTTTTAGCATAATTAGCAATAAGCATATATGGAATGACAAATATACTGATATCAGCATTCCAAAACATAGAATAGTTTTTATCATGCCAACAAGCAACAATAAGTATGGATACAAATAAAGAGATCAAAATCTGATAATAGATATTATGAAAAATCTTAAGCAAGAAGTAAAACAGAATATTTGCTACAAAAAGACAGGATATAAACCATAATGGAGTATAACGCTGTTGCAAAACAAAATCCGCACAAATAGTCTTCAAACTATAAAATGAAATAACAAAATTCTTATCAAAGCAAATATAAAGGAAAGAAAAAAAGATATAAGGAATCAATAGCGTTTTAATCTTTTTTCTTAGGAAAGGGATAAAAGGTCTATTTTCATTAAACAAGTAACCAGACAAAAAGAAAAATAGAGGTATATGAAATGAATAAATCCATATAGATAAACTGTGAAAAGATATGTGTCCTAAAATAACACATAAAATTCCATATCCTTTAGCTATATCTATCCATTCAACTCTATCCATAATTAAAAAAACAAAATTTGACTACAAAGATACAATAATTAGAGCAAATAAAGATGTTTTTCAATTCTTTTTGTTTATCTTTGCATAAAAAAAATGAAATATTTAAAAATAGTTATATTGAATCTGGTTTTTCTATCGTTGATTGTATTTGCTGTATATACATTAACATGTTATTATTCGCAACCATCTTTCTCAAAGCCCTATTTGATAAACAATCAAGATAGTATGCTCAATATAACATATATTGGAGATAGTTGGGCTTTTATTCATCAAAGACATAATTGTATGATTCCATCTATAATAGAAAAAGAAACACATCAACCTGCCAATATATATTCTTATGGAGTTAATGGTCTTACAAGCAAAATAATTTACAGGAACATCTTTACAAACGATTATTTAATGCAATTTTTAAAATCTAGTAAGCCAAAATTCTGTTTTATTACTGCGGGAATCAATGATTGTAATAAGAAGATGGGTATAAATAATTATAAGAAGAGTATGGACTATATTATCCAGTTTTTTCTATTTAATCATATAAGACCTATTATCTTAGAAATACCGAATTATGATATTGACAAATCATATGCAGACCAAAGTCCATTCCAAAAAATCATTCGCAGAATCTCAATGTTTGTTACAGACACCCCCATGGATTGTAAACAGATGTTTCGTGATGCACTTGATGACTTAATCAGAGAGAAAGGGTATCATGATAAGGTTAGCATTATTCGATACAAGTCATGGAACAATGATTATTCCAATGATATAAAACAACTATATTTAGATGACGGATTGCATTTGAATGAACAAGGTTATGCTAAACTGGATAGCGCAATTGCCAAAGAAATCATATCATTGATAGCTCATGAACAATAATTGAACATAATAGAGAGTCCCTGTTGGAGTCAGATGCAGACCATCATAGGTAATGAAATGATGATCAGGAGTAAAGACAGGGACTGTGCTATCTGATTGTAATGTCAGAGTGAGCAAATCGACATATTTATTCTGCCACTCGTCTTTAAGCAAGCGATTGACGGTGTGGAAATCTTCGCGAATGATTGTTCGCTGAGCGAAATAATCTGGGCGATGGCGATTCTTATAGAAGATGCCATTGCTGGTGCCATGATTCTTGGTGCCAATGCCCCAAACATCTGCGCCTCGTTTGAGGTTTTGCCAAATTTCATCAGAAACCTGGTGTTTCCATCCAAAGAAATAAATCCTGTCACATTGGCGAACACGACTTATGGGACAATCTTCAATGCCATAGTGATATGAGAGTTGGATGCTATCACGTTGGGGGTATTCGAGCAGGATATTGGCGAAATCTCTGGCAAAACTGTTGCCAATCACCAGAATCTTCTTCCTTGACAAATCTGGGGAAAACTCGCGATCATATTGATAGATACGATCCGTGTAACGCTCAAATGCAGTAGGATTTGCGGAACCCTCATAAATATCAAGCTCTGGTACATCTCTGACTACCCCACCCCGTTGGTAAATACATAAAGCAAAGGCATTTACAACAAGGAAAACGATAACCAAACAGGTTCTTGAAATATTGTTGATGCTAAGTCGACGCTCTATTATAAAATAGGTAAATACAGATAACATCAAGGTGACTATCATCAGAACAATCAATACAAATAAAGACAACTCATCAGCAAAGAGATATCGATAAAAGGCAAACAGGGGCTGGTGCCATAAGAAAATACTCAGACTCATTCGTCCTAATGGAGCAAGTATCTTTGAACGCTTGGCAAATAGCGAGAATTTGCATTCTTGATTTGACGTGAGAAGATAACCTACAACAAATAAGACAGTCAACAACAGCAACACCTCTCTTGGCAAGAAACTCTCGCGAATTGTATTAGTGCCTCCCACCAGATTATAGGGCATCGCCCTTTCACCAATGGTAAATGCGCCAAAGAACATCATCGAAAGCAAAAAACCTAGAGACAGATAACTCATACTCGGATTTCCTTTTCGAGAATGAATGGCAACGATGCCTCCAATTGCGATTTCGAAGAAACGATAAGGTAGCAGATAATACTTATCCCCAATAGAATCAATAGGCAGTAGATATATCAGAAGCGACAATAACGTCAGTATTACAAGTGCCAACTTCATGCGACTTTGCATCAAGAACATCAATAATGGAAAGACGATATAGAACTGCATCAATACTCCCAAAAACCATGTGTGCATCAGCACTTTATGATAGATAGCCGCCCAGTAGTTCTGAGTCGTCAAAGCCTGAAGAATATTGTTCCCAAAGACGGAAGAAGCAACAGCCTCCTCACTCAAAAAGCGAAAGTCGTTTGGCAGCATACCCCAATAGCCAACGGCAAGTGACAGTCCGCAAATCAATAGCACCAGAGGCAGCAGTCTGAATATCTTCTTTTCCAAGAAGGCGAAATAGTGAAAACGCTTTTCCTCAATCTGTCTCAAGACTTGAGGCACCACGAAATAACCATTGAGCACAAGAAACACATCTACCCCAAGGTAGCCGTTCTTGCACCACCCTGCATGATAAAGCACCACAGCCAAAATGGCCAGACCCTTCAATGCATCCAAATCGTGACGATAACTCATTCTTTACAGATAGATAATCACAAAGAACGAGGCGATCCAGCCTAGGATGCAGAGCTGGATGAAGTGGTCCTTGACGAGAGATTTTGTGGGGGAACCGCTAAGGCCGAAGACAATCATATTCTGGAGATAGCGCAACAGGCCTGCGAGAACCCAGCCGCTGGTGAGGTAGACATAACGGGTGCCCATTCGTTCGATAACCTCTGGCGACATGGTGTACATGATGTAGCAAACCAGAGTGACTGAGGCGATGATGGCTGTGGCCTCGTTGATGAAGGTCTTGTTGTAGCCAGTAATCGAGACGCGAGGCTTGGTGCCAGTCTGTTCATAAATGCGATAATCGTCGTTACGTTTGGTAAATGCCAGGAAGAGCGCAACGAGGAAAGTCATCATCACCAGCCAATGGGAGATCCAAATGTCTGTAGTGACACCTCCAGCCAACACGCGCATCACAAATCCGACGGCAATAATCGACACATCAAGGATGGCAATCTGCTTCAGACGGATGCAATAGCCGATGTTCATCAGCCAGTAAGCCGCCACTATTATATATAAATAAGGTGTATTGGGGCTCATCGCCAGCGGAATCAACGCGAAAGATGCAATCGTACAGAGTAGCATCATCACGTAACCGCCTCTGACTGAGACCTTTCCAGATGCAATCGGGCGATGGCATTTCTTGGGATGTTGACGATCTGCCTCGACGTCCCTCAGATCATTGAAGCAATAGATGGAACTCGAAATCAGACAGAATGATGCGAACACTACAAGCGTGGGCCAAAAGTAATCGGGCTTCAACAGATTGTTGCTGAAGAAGATCGGCGCAAAGACGAATATGTTTTTGAGCCACTGCAGCGGGCGAAGCAATTGGATGTAGTGTATCATCGCTGCAAATTTACGAGTTTTCTGCGAATTTTCCAAGATAGAGGATAGAAAAAATGATTGTCATGATTATATATTCGATTTTTAGATTCTGCATACACTGAATACACCAATGGCTAACTATCTGACAACCAGTTTACAATTTAGTGTATGCAACCAAATATTAAGTGTATGCAAGAAACAAAATCTCAGAAAAATCGTGAAGAAGTTTGCATATCGTCGAAAAATGTACTATCTTTGCACTATGTTTGATTACGAGAAAATTCCAGATTGGTGGGCATTGTGCCCCAAAAATAATTGTGAGATGGCAAAGACTTGTCTTCGCCATCAAGTTTGCATGCAGGTTCCACAGAAATATAAGCTGTGGACATGTGTTCTTCCTAATGCCATCGAGGATGGCAAGTGCAGATTTTATCAGAAGGCTGAGAAAGTGACAATGGCTCAGGGTATCGCTGCTGTCTATAAAAATGTGCAGTCGCGCGAGGCCCGTTCCCAGATACGCTATGGACTGACGGCTCATCTTGGCAGCAAGGGTACATATTATCGCTACAAGAATGGCGAGCGGCTCATCAATCCTCAATTACAGCAGGAGATTATCGACATCGTACATCGATATGCGCCTGGTGTGGAGGTCAACTTCGACAAGACGTTTGAGGACTATGACTTTACCAGGAACTATTAGCAAGCCAGCAGGAAGGGCGCGATTTGTCCCACCC
>JAEEGH010002282.1_pt1 | contig 52069 bp, 42 predicted proteins | sample 9134181 | NCBI WGS metagenome assembly JAEEGH01 (sample SAMN16246544, study PRJNA631951) | gut metagenome | biome: gut microbiome; feature: rumen; material: DP-attached | host: Bos | place: Iran: Karaj | collected 2018-10 | reverse complement strand
AGCAGGATCAGTTCTCTAATGCCGTCGGTGGTATCTCTAATATCAACCCCAACGATATTGAGAACATGACCGTGCTGAAGGGTGCTGCCGCTACAGCCCTCTATGGTAGCCGTGCTGCCAACGGTGTGATCATCATCACTACCAAGACAGGTAAGAAGCAGGGTGAGCGCAACTTCCAGATCTCTTACGACGGTAGTGTTTCTTGGCGCAGTGTAGCTACGCTGCCTAAGATGCAGAACAGATTCGGACAGGGCTGGAACGGTACGCAGACTTTCATCGAGAACGGATCTTGGGGTCCTGAGCTCGACGGAAGTACGCAGGTCTATGGTCCTATCTGGAACCACCAGCAGCTGATCCACAAGTATGAGGCTGTTGAGAACAACATCAAGGATTTCTTCGAGGCTGGCGTGAACACTTCTCACAGTGTATCTCTGAACGGTGTCAGCGGCGACCAGAAGATGACCTACTATCTGAGCTATTCTTATACTGCAGATAACGGTATCCTCCCTGGCGACAAGGACACTTACAAGCGTAACACCATCGCCTATCGTGGTAGCTATCAGGCTACTGACTGGTTCAAGCTCTCTGCTAACATGAACCTTGCCAAGACCAACACCAATACGGTGGCTGCTTATCAGGGTACTTCTTTCATCGATGGTATCATGGAGTTCCCACGTGATATCTCACTGGTTGACCGCAAGAACCTCAACACTGCTTTCGATACACCTGAGGCTTGGTATACACCTTATGGTATCACCAACCCATACTGGGCTATCGAGAACAACTATAACCACAACGACGCTAAGCAGGTATTCGGCAAGATCCAGGCTGACATCAACCCGATCAAGCAGTTGACCCTGACTTATCGTTTCGGTTTCGACTACACAGACTATGACCATAAGCTCGGCTATCCCCAGATTGCCCTCGACGATGCCTTGATCAATGAGGACTATGGTTATGCTCCTTCTAACATGAACCAGTCTGGTTATGTTTCTAGTTTGTACTATCGTAAGTATGAGATCAACCACGACTTCCTGGCTAACTTCGCCGACAAGTATGTTGACGGCAAGCTCGACCTGAATGTGAACGTGGGTGTGAACATGAACGAGCGTGGACGCAACTATATGGAGGGCCAGACTGATGACCTGACATTCCACTCTGGTTTTTGGATGCTGAGCAACGGTGCTACCAAGACTACCCTTGAGGAGTACAAATACAAGCGCCGCCTCGTAGGTCTCTTCGGTGACGTTTCTATCGGTTGGGACGAGATGATCTATCTGGGTCTGACCGCCCGTAACGACTGGTCGTCAACTCTGCCCAAGGAGAAGAACAGCTTCTTCTATCCTGGTGCTACCCTGAGCTGGATCTTCACACGTCTGATCCCAAAGAACAATGTACTGACCTTCGGTAAGGTACGTGCCGCTTTCGGTAAGACTGGTAATGACGCTGATGAGTATCGTGTATATCCTAACTTCGTACAGGCTTTCTCTAACGGTTACTATGGATCCGACCTGACTAAGTTCCCATTCCATGGTGTGAATGCCTTCCAGGCTTCTTCTACCATCGGTAGCAATGAATTGAAGCCTGAGATGACGACTGAGCTTGAGTTCGGTCTGAACCTGGCTTTGTTCAACAACCGCATCAATATCGACTTCGCTTGGTATAACCGTAATACTGACGACCAGATCTTCACCCTGCCTGTAGATCCTTCAACTGGTTACTCTAGCATGGTAACTAACTTTGGTAAGGTTCGCAACCGTGGTATTGAGTTGCTCGTCAACACTGTTCCTGTTCAGACCAAGGACTTCCGCTGGGAGTTAGGTTTCAACTTCTCAAAGAACAACAACAAGGTTGTATCAATGCCTGAGAGCCTTGATGGCGGTATGGTTAACATCAACGGGTTCTCAGCAGGTAACGATGCCGTTTACATGCGTGCCGTTGAGGGTCTGCCTATGGGTGAGCTCTTCACTTATATGCCCCAACGCACTGCTGATGGAAAGATCATCGTTGACCAGAACGGTCAGCCTCTGCTCTCTACAGAGGTACAGGATACTGGCAAGAACGTGAATGCTGACTGGACTGGTGGTGTTACCACATCATTCTGGTACAAGGGTATTAGCCTGAGCGCTGCGCTTGATGTCCGTAAGGGTGGTTACATGTTCTCTCGTACAAAGAACCTGATGCAGTTCACTGGTAACGGTGAGGCCACTCTCTACAACCAGCGTCGTCCGTTCGTCATCCCCAACTCTGTATATGAGGATGGTACTGAGAACGTTACTCCTATCTATTTGAGTGACAGCAGCTACCAGAACTGGTTCAACAACTTTGGTGCCAACGAGGGTGGCGAGTTCTACCTGATCGACCGTTCATACGTGAAGCTGCGTAACATTACGCTGGCTTATCAGTTGCCCAAGTCTGTTGTCAGCAAGCTCTACCTGAGCGACATCACGCTGTCACTGTTCTGCAACAACGTATTCACTTGGACCCATAAGGCAAACCGCTACATCGATCCTGAGGTCAGCTCTTACGGTAACGACTTGGAGGGTATGTTCGGTGAGCTCTACAGCAACCCCGCTTGCCGCACCTTCGGTTTCAATGTAGGTCTTAAATTTTAATTAAAGGAGGACAGAACATTATGAAGAAATTAGCAATTATAACAACAATCGTCCTAGGACTTGCCGCAACCTCTTGCGACAGCTACATGGATATCAATGAGAGCCCGAACTCTCCTAAGGAGAGCGACTTGAACTCTTCCATCCTGTTCCCTGCAGCCGAGATGAACCTCGCTGCAAGCTACGGTGACTATCTGCGCATCGTGGGCGGTTACTTTGCTCAGTACTATTCTCAGTCGTTCGGTACAAGTAACTACCTGGACTATAGTCAGTTCCAGATGAGTGCCACACGTTCAAGCTCTACTTACACACAGTTGAATACTCGTGGTCTGAAGACTTTGCAGCTCGTTCGCAACTACGCTGAGAAGCACGAGGAGTGGGGCGACTTCCTGGCAGCTACCGTACTGCGTGCCTTCATCTATCAGGCACTCGTTGACTGTTACGGAGAGGTGCCTTACACTGAGGCTCTTGACGTGAACAACGCCACTCCTCATTATGATAGCGGTGAGACCATCTACAAAGGCATAATTGCAGAGATTAATGACGCTCTGAGCAGGGCAAAGGCTACAGACCGTGTCTGCACTAACTTCCTGTTCCCCGGACAGACAGCTGATCCCTGGATCAAGTTCGCCAATGCTCTGAAGCTGAAGCTCTACAGCCGTATGGGTGGTTCTGACGGTGAGATTGCTGCCCTGCTCGATGAGGCTAACTTCCCCGAAGCTGATGTCGCATACGAAGGTTGCTGGGCTAACGAGAATGGCGCATTGAGTCCCTTCTATGCAGAAGAGATTTCATCAAGCTGGGGATCTACTCAGATCAACGTGGTTGCTAACGTCGCCATCATCGGCTCAATGCAGGTGAAGGATGCTGATGGCGGTCTCGTTTACGAAGACCCACGTCTGCCGTCATTCTTCCTCAAGAACGGTTCTGGCAACTACACTGGCGGTATCTCTGGTTCAAACTTCTCTACATCAGCATCTTATAAGGCAGCTTACTGGTGCCGTCCTGTAGGTAGCTACGACATGCCTGTATACCTGCTCACCCGTTCTGAGATTGCCTTCTTCGCTGCAGAGTACTTTGCGCGCAATGGTAGGGCTATGGAGGCCGAGATTGCTTACAATATGGCTGTTGCTGAATCGTTCGCTACTTGTGGCGTAGATGGTGCTGATGGCTTTGTTGCACAGTGGCCTTACGACCAGAACAACTATAAGAAGTCTATTGGTATCGCTAAGTGGATCTCTCTGGCTGGTGTGAACCCATTCGAGGGTTATTGCGAGCTCCGTCGTCTGAAGTATCCTGCCTTCGGTACAGTCAAAGGTACGGATATGTACAACGAGAACGACGATGCTTCTTATCAGCCTGGCAAGTACGTGGCTGGTACGCTTTACACACCTATCAAGGTGTTCGGTCCTGTTGGCGACAACCAGCTGCTGCAGCGTTTCCCCTATGCTGAGAGCTCTTCAGCCCGTAACAGCAATGCGCCTGCATTCCCTGGCTATACGACCCCGATTTTCTGGGCTCAGTAATCAGAATGTCTAAAACAAAAAAGAGAAGACAATGAAAAAGAACATTTTATATACAATGCTATTCGCCCTCGTCGCACTTGTGATGACAAGTTGCGGTGACAAGAAGTCTGAGGGCCTGTCGCGCATCACCTATTATCCCTCTATCCAGCTGAAGGGCGACTCCTACCTGGTATGGGAGAAGGGTGTAGCCTATGAGGAGCCCGGCTATGTGTCTGAGTTGAACGGCGAGGATGTCACCAGTCAGGTAACCGTTTCTGGTGCAGTAGATGTCAACAAGAGTGGTATCTACACCCTGACCTATACGACCGTCAAGAACTCAGACGGCTTTGATGCTTCTGCTTCACGTACTGTTGTCGTACTCGACTCAAGCAGTGCTATTGAAGGCTTCTACATGAATCAGGCTACCAGTAACCGTAATGGTACAGCCTACGGCAAGAACTTCCAGGTTCTTGTTATCGACAATGGCGACGGCACCATCAGTGTAGACGACCTGCTGGGTGGCTGGTACTGCCAGCGTGCCGGCTATGGTACAAAGTATGCTATGTCTGGTGTCCTCGGCGTTGCAGAGGATGGTACGCTGACACTGATTGAGAGCTACGTACCTGGCTGGGGCGACGGTCTTGACTCATTCGAAGGCAAGTTCGATGCTGCCACAAGCACCATCAACTTCGTATGTGTCTATGCTGGTTCATTAACGTTCACAGAAACTTGGGTTAAACAATAAGAGATTATGAAGAAAGTATTATATTTTGCAACACTGCTCCTCTGCATGGCCTTCGTTTCATGTCAGAAAGAGGAGATTGGTGGCACTGCCACAGAGAACCTTGCTGGCGAGTGGTATGTTCAGGCAAATGTGGTAGAGAATGGCGAGGTTATCGAGGATCCTTACGGACTTGGTCGCTTCAAGATTATGACCTACAATACATCTGCCAACAATGCCAACGAGATTTGGATTGATGACGTCAAGAATTTCTGGAACTTCAAGGTAAAGGCTACAGCCGATGCTAACGGTCTGACCTTCAGTGCCTCTTCAGCACAGAACCAGCGTGGTGATGAAATTACCGTCAACATTACTAACGGTAAGATCAATAAGAATGGTGGAGCCCAGAACAACGGTTCTCCTGCCGACTATATCACGATGGATGTTGAGTTCAGCGATGATCCCGGTACAATCTACCGTCTGGAAGGTGTTCGCTACTCAGGTCTTGTTGAGAACGACTAATCTGGATAGTTTGACTATCATAATAAGACGGCCCTTATGGAGAGACACCATAGGGGCCGTCTTCGTCAAGACAAAATGAAATTACTTAAGACGTACAGGACATTTATTCGCAGCTATCTGCTTTCGTTGACTGTCGTATTGATTGTTGCCCTTGGCGGCTGTGTAGCCGACGAGGTCGGAGGTGTCTATATCGTTTCCGATGAGCCTGAAAGTATGTACCCTGTAGCCAATCATATCGTGGAGATATTCTTCCAGGCAGGAGGCGACTGGACGGCTACGACATCGGAGGACTGGCTTGAGGTATCGCCTAATCACGGGGAAGGGGGCAGGAATGCCGTCACCGTGAAAACTATTGCGGCCAACAAGACCAAGGCTGAGCGCACAGCCCTGCTGACAATCTCGTCGGGTGGTAAGCAGGAGTCGCTGACCATCCGCCAGAGTGGCGACTATGCCATCTTTGACAAAAAGGAATATGTGGTGGATGCTGAAGGCGGTCCGTTGTCGATCAGCTTTACCTCGAATATGGACAGAGAGAATCTGTACGTAAGCTATCAGAAACTGGAATGGATCAGTTGGACACAGCCTGTCAGCGAGACTCGTGCTGACTGGCAAGGGCGACTGAAGGAACTGACTGTCTCGCCTAATCCAACAGGAGAAGAGCGTCAGGCCATCTTCATTCTCAGCACCTACAGCAGACGGAAGGAACTGTTTGGACTCGACACGACCTGGGTCAGACAGCTGGGTGCTTCAGCGCCTTGATCTGAAGAATTCCTGCATCAACTGTCGACATTCCTCTTCGAGCACGCCTGTAGTGATGGTGGCTTTTGGATGCATGGCCTTGGGAGCATATTCATGGAAGCCGCGTTTCTCGTCGGCTGCTCCATAGACAATACGGGGTATCTGCGCCCACCCAATAGCGCCTGCACACATCGTACAGGGCTCAACAGTGACGTAGAGTGTACAATCAGTCAGATATTTTCCTCCTAAAGTGTTGGCAGCCGATGTGATGGCCTGCATTTCTGCGTGGGCTGTGACATCGCAGAGCGTCTCCGTCAGGTTGTGGGCGCGTGAGATGACACGATCCTTGCAAACCACAACGGCTCCGATGGGAATCTCGCCTGCCTCATAGGCCAGATGAGCTTCGTCGAGAGCCATGCGCATATAGCGCTCGTCTTTTTTTTGCTGTTCTTCGCTAATCATGTTGCAAAGATACGAATTAGTGAGTAAAATGCCAAAGATAAAAACAAAAGAAACATAAAAAATAGGTCCTGATGATCTTTTGTCTGAAAAATAGTGTATCTTTGTGGTCAGTTTTATGGAGTTTAAGATAGTACACATCGACGAGACCGATTCTACCAACCGTTGGCTGAAGGACAACGGCGAAGGTGACATGGTGGTAGTGGCCAGCTATCAGACAGCAGGAAAGGGCTGTGGCACGAACTCGTGGGAAAGTGAGCGAGGCAAGAACCTGACCTTCTCGCTGCTGATACATCCCGAGGGAATGCCTGCTAACCGCCAGTTCCATATCACAGAGGCGGTATCTGTAGCCCTTTGTGAGTTGTTGGAGGGCTATATATATAATAAGGTGGAAATCAAGTGGCCGAATGATATCTATGTGGGCGATCAGAAAATCTGTGGGGTGCTGATAGAGAATCGCCTACAAGGCTCAGACATCAAGGACTCTATCATTGGTATCGGTCTGAACGTGAACCAGACGGCATTCGTGAGCGACGCTCCAAATCCAGTCTCGCTCTATCAACTGACTAAGCTGAATACAGATCTTGATGAATTGCTTGTCAGGTTTCTGACTGAGTTTGACAGTGCCTACCAGTGTGTTACGACTCCTATTGCTTACCGCCAGCGACTCTATCGCAAGGGGAAGGAAGGGCTATATAAAGACGGAAATGGCGTTTTTACGGCCAAGTTGGAGAATGTTTTTTCTGACGGAAGACTTCTGCTGGTGGATCAAGACGGTAGAGACCGGATTTACGCTTTTAAAGAAGTACAATTCATTATATAAATAACAAGGTTATGGCAAGATTTAAAAGAATTCTTTTGAAGCTCTCAGGTGAGAGTCTGATGGGCAAGCAGGGTTATGGTATTGATCCAGAGCGTCTGAGCGACTATGCCAAGCAGATTAAGGAAGTGGCCGAGATGGGCGTGCAGATTGGCATTGTGATTGGTGGTGGTAACATCTTCCGTGGGCTCTCTGGCAGTCAAAAGGGCTTTGACCGTGTGAAGGGCGACCAGATGGGTATGTGTGCTACGGTGATCAATTCGCTGGCATTGAGCAGCGCGCTGGGTGCTATTGGCGTGAAGAACAAAGTGATGACGGCTATCCGTATGGAGCCTATCGGGGAGTTCTACACCAAGTGGAAGGCTATCGAGGCGATGGAGCAGGGTTATGTCTGCATCTTCTCGGCAGGAACGGGTTCTCCTTACTTTACGACGGATACGGGCTCATCACTTCGCGGTATTGAGATTGAGGCCGACGTGATGCTGAAGGGTACGCGCGTGGATGGTGTCTATACCGCTGACCCCGAGAAGGATCCTACGGCTACGAAATTCCAGGATATCACCTATCAGGAGGTGCTGGCACGCGGACTGAAGGTGATGGATCTGACGGCCATCTGCATGTGCAATGACAATCATCTGCCTATCTATGTCTTCAACATGGATATTGTGGGCAATCTGAAAAAGGTGATGGATGGCGAGCAGATCGGAACGCTCGTTCACAGTTAGACTTGCATGGTCCTCGTTTAATCGCGGACTTCCTCGAACTCTACGTATTCGCCGTCATCGTGGTTGAAGATCTTCTGCTTGTCTTCTGCACGCTCGTCGATAATCGTTACACCACCGTCTGTAGTCGTTCTACGGGCGGTGTCTTCTTTATTGCTTGCCGAACTTGTCGAACCTGCAGCATTGGAACTGGAACTTGTCGAACTGGATTTGCTGGCATACTGTGACTGCTGGCGGCGGTTGTTTTCTTTCTTACTGCTGCTCTTGAAATAGTCCTCGCCAAAGGGGTTCTTTTCTTTCTGTTCCTTGCGCTTTAGGTTGCGGTAGTATCGCTCTTCTGCTTCTTCTCTCAACTTTCTGACGTTCTTGTACACGAAGTTGACCACTATCATGGCAATGACAGCGAGCAGAATAAGACCAAAAATAATAATGCCAAAAATGACTTGCATATCAAAGGGTTTTAGTTTGTTTTGCTTGTAATAACGGATAATATCACATACCATGCGATGATGGCAGCGAAGCCGCTGACTCCTAAGAACAGCAGCAGTGGTATACAGGATAAAATGAAAATGTATTTGACTTCATTGCCTTTCCATCCCCAGTGCTTGAACTTCAGGGCGAACATGGGAATCTCGGCAATCAGCAGGTAGCAACTGATCAATGAGCCAATGAGAATGGCCCACTCCATACCTTCGAAGGAGATGCCGTGCTGTTGCAGTCCCACGATAAGTGAACCCCAGAAGAGGGCATTGGCAGGGGTAGGGAGTCCGATGAATCCTAATGCCTGTCGCTCGTCAAGATTAAACTTGGCCAGTCGGAGGGCAGAGAAGGCTGCCATGATGAAGGCCAGGAAGGGCAGTATGAAGATGTGGGTGTGGAAACTGCAGAGATATCCGAAGATAATGGCTGAGGGCGCAAATCCGAAAGTGATGTCGTCGGCCAGTGAATCGAGCTCTTTTCCGATAGGGGAGGATACGCCCAGCAGTCGTGCCGTCATACCATCGAAGAAATCGAAGACAGCACCGATGATGATGAACAGCAAAGCCAGTTCGAACTCATTCTGGAAAGCATAAAAAGTAGCAATACAACCTGAGATGAGGTTGCAGCAGGTAATCGTGTTTGGGATATGCTTCTTCACTTTTTACTTTTTATTTTTCACTTTTCACTCCTCACTCCTCACTTCTCACGCCAGTTTGGCAATCACCGTCTGGTCGCCTGTAGTAGGCTGATCCATGGTGACACAGGGCTTTGCTGTCAATGGCAGAAAGACATCAACGCGAGAACCGAGCTTGATGAACCCCATGTGCTCATCAATATAGCATTCTTCTTCCGGCTTGGCATAGGTCACGATGCGACGAGCCATTGCTCCAGCAATCTGTCGCACCAGGATATCTGTACCGTCGGGGGTGGTAATCATGATGTCGGCATGCTCATTCTCCTCGCTGGCCTTTGGAAGCCATGCCTTATGATAGTTGCCGTTCTGGTGGTGCACAAACTTCACCTTGCCGTCGACGGGGAACCAGTTGGCATGTACGTTCAGCGGGCTCATAAAAATGGATATCATCAGACGCTTATCGTGGAAGTACTCGTTTTCCTCAGCCTCCTCGATAACCACGATCTTGCCGTCGGCAGGAGCAACCACCAGTTTGTCGGTATCTCCATTGAAATATCGGATCGGACAACGATAGAAGTTGAGTGCCATCAGCCAGGCTGATCCAAAAATGACAATGAATATCCAAAAAAATATGGTAGAACTGATGTAATGCCATAGTACATAGCCAATAATGGCTATAGCAAGAGCACTCCATGTTAGTTCATGAGTACCCTCACGATGTATTCTGATTTTCTTCAGTTTCTTAATCTTTTCTCCCATGGGTAATAAAGAACAATCTGTAATTTGGGTGCAAAGGTACATATTTTTTACGTAAGTTACAAACTTTTCACGTTTTTCTTTTGGTTTTTCCAAGAAATAGGTGTAACTTTGAACTCGAAAAATGATAAGAATCAGCTAAAAAAATGGAAGATTTCGTACATCTGCATGTACATACATACTACTCGATCCTGGATGGTCAGTCGAGCATCAAGAAGCTAGTGAATAAAGCTATTGACGATGGCATGAAGGGTATGGCTATTACCGATCATGGCGACATGTTCGGCATTAAGGAATTTCACGACATCTGCATGGGCGTCAACAAGCAGCGCAAGAAAGACGGTCTTGATCCGTTCAAGCCCATCTTCGGCTGTGAGATGTATGTGGCTCGTCGTGGTGACAAGAGTCTGAAGGAAACGAAAGAAGACCTTGGCGGATACCACCTCATCGTGCTGGCTAAGAACCAGAATGGCTATAAGAACCTCATTAAGTTGGTGAGCAACTCGTGGGTAGACGGTTTCTACAACCGTCCGCGTACAGACCATCAGGAACTCGAGAAATATCACGAAGACCTAATTGTGTGCTCTGCCTGCATCGCAGGTGAGGTGCCTGCGAAAATCCTGAAAGGTGATATCGAGGGAGCCCGAAAATCAATCGAGTGGCATAAGAACCTCTGGGGCGATGACTACTATCTGGAGCTTCAGCGCCACGAAGTCACCGATCCTACTATCCGTGCCAATCGTGAGACATTCCCTCTGCAGCAGCAGGCTAACAAAGTGCTGATTGAGCTGGCGAAGGAATATGGTGTCAAGTTGGTTTGTACCAATGATGCCCATTTTGTGGACAAAGAGAATGCTGAGGCTCACGATCATCTGTTGTGTCTGGCTACAGGCAAGGATCTGGACGATCCTACCCGTATGCTGTACTCCAAGCAGGAGTGGTTTAAGACACGACAGGAGATGAATGATATCTTCAGCGATGTGCCTGAGGCAATGGCAAACACGGTGGAGATACTGGATAAGGTGGAGATATACAGCCTTGATGCCGATCCGATTATGCCTTTCTTCCCGATACCTGAGAGTTTCGGTACTGAGGAGGAGTGGCGGCAGAAATTCACAGAGGAGGATCTCTACAAAGAGTTCACCTGCGATGAGAACGGCGAGAACCAGCTGTCACCAGAAGACGGTGAGAAGAAAATCAAGAAACTGGGCGGCTACGACAAGATCTATCGTATCAAATTCGAAGCCGACTATCTGTCGAAGCTCGCCTACGAAGGTGCCAAGCGCCGCTATGGCGATCCCGTTCCTGCCGATGTGGTGGAGCGTGTGAAGTTTGAACTCCATATCATGAAGACGATGGGATTCCCGGGCTACTTCCTGATTGTGCAGGACTTTATTAATTCTGCGCGTGATGAGCTCGATGTGATGGTGGGACCTGGCCGTGGATCGGCAGCAGGAAGTGTGGTGGCTTATTGCCTGGGTATCACGAAGATTGATCCGCTGAAGTATGACCTGCTGTTTGAGCGTTTCCTGAATCCAGACCGTATCTCACTGCCTGATATCGATACCGACTTTGATGATGACGGACGTGGGCGCGTGCTGAAGTGGGTGATGGATAAATATGGTCATGAGAACTGTGCCCACATTATCACCTATGCCACGATGGCCACGAAGAACTCTATCAAGGATGTGGCGCGTGTGGAGAAGCTGCCGTTAGCTGAATCGAACGCTCTGTGTAAGGCGATTCCTGACCGTCTGCCCGACGGCATGAAGATGAACCTGCCGAACGCGATCAAGTGTACACGGGAATTACAGGAAGCTGAAACGTCGAACAATCCACAGCTGGCCAATACCATCAAATATGCGAAGATGCTGGAGGGAACAGTGCGTGGCACAGGTATCCACGCCTGTGGCTTTATCATCTGCCGTGACCCGATATCCGATCATGTGCCCGTATCGACTGCCGACGACCCTGACTTCAAAGGTACCAAGACCAATTGTACGCAGTATGACGGACACGTGATAGAGTCCACAGGACTGATCAAGATGGACTTCCTGGGTTTGAAGACGCTGTCGGAGTTGAAGGAGGCTTGTGCGAACATCAAGCGTACGAGGGGCATTGATGTCGATCTCGACACCATCCCCATTGATGATCCTAAGACCTACGAACTCTATCAGCAGGGTAGCACTATCGGTACCTTCCAGTTTGAGTCTGCTGGTATGCAGAAATATCTGCGTGAGCTCCATCCGACGGTGTTTGAGGACCTCATTGCCATGAATGCCCTCTATCGCCCAGGACCTATGGACTATATCCCCTCGTTTATCGCCCGTAAGAACGGCCGTGAAGAGATCAAATATGATATTCCCTGCATGGAGAAGTATCTGAAGGATACCTATGGTATTACGGTGTATCAGGAGCAGGTGATGCTGCTGTCGCGACAACTCGCCGACTTCACCCGTGGCGAGAGCGACGCCCTGCGTAAGGCAATGGGTAAGAAGAAGAAGGATATTGTCGACGCGATGAAGCCGAAGTTCATCGATGGTGGCAAGAAGAATGGTCACGACCCGAAGATCCTTGAGAAAATATGGGCTGACTGGGAGAAGTTCGCCTCCTATGCCTTCAATAAGTCGCACGCCGCCTGCTATTCATGGGTGGCCTATCAGACGGCTTATCTGAAAGCCAACTATCCTGCTGAGTTCATGGCAGCCATCATGAGTCGGCGCAGGGATCAGATTACGGAAATCACCAAACTGATGGACGAGTGCAAGCGCATGAAAATCGATACCCTGGGTCCGGATGTCAACGAGTCGTATGAGAAGTTCGGTGTGAACCATCATGGGCAGATCCGCTTCGGGCTCGGTGCCATCAAGGGTATGGGCGACTCTGCAGCTAAGGCGATTATTGAAGAGCGCGAGAAGAATGGTCCTTATCAGTCGATTTACAACTTCGCTGAGCGTGTGAATATGAGTAATGTCAACCGTAAGGCATTTGAGTCGTTGGCTCTCAGTGGCGGTTTCGACAGCTTCGGCATCCGCCGTGAGGACTTCTTCGCCGAAAATGGTAAGGGAGAGGTGTTCCTCGACCTTTTGGTACGTTATGGTCAGACTTATCAGCTTGAGAAGGCACAGTCCCAAAATACGTTGTTCGGAGACTTCGGTGCCGTAGAGATTGCTACGCCTCAGATACCTAAGTCGGATATCCGTTGGAGTGACATTGAGCGACTGAACAAAGAGCGCGAGCTGGTGGGTATCTATCTCTCTGCCCATCCACTCGATGAGTTTAAGATGATTCTCGACAACCTCTGCAACGCGAAGTGTGCCGATTTGTCAGATATCCAGAACCTATCAGGTCGCGAGGATGTCATCTTCGGTGGTATTGTGACAGCAGTCCGTCAGAAGTTCACAAAGCGAGGCGAGCCTTGTGGCTTCGTAACGGTGGAGGATTTCGATGGCAGTGGTGAGATTCCTCTCTTCGGGCGCGAATGGGGCCAGTGGAGTGGTATGTTTACAGAGGGGGCTTCTGTCTATGTGACTGCCAAACTGCAGGCACGTTTCATGAACAGCAGCCAGATGGAACTGAAGGTTCAGAACGTGGAGTATCTGCAGACGATCAAAGAGAAGGCTATTGATCGCATTACGATAGAGATGGTGACAGATATGCTTGACGAGCAGATTGTGGCAGACCTGACGGAGATTATCAATGAGAATCCTGGTTCCACAAAACTTTTCTTCCAGTTGCGCGACTCCGCCGGGAGTAATCATGTGCTGCTGAGGAGCAAGTCATCAGGTGTTGATGTCCGTCATTCACTGATTGACTTTATTGAGCATCACGAGATGTTGTCGTATAAGATTAATTAGTGGCATGATATTTGCAGAGTGAGATAACGAGACATAGTATTCATTTAAAACTAAAAAGACAATGGAAGTAACAATCACAAATGAGAATTTTGCAAGTTTGAAAGATGGCAATCTGCCTTTTGTAGTGGATTTCTGGGCAACTTGGTGTGGCCCCTGCCGCATGGTGGGTCCTATTGTATCTGAGATGGCAGAGAAGTATGATGGCAAGGTTGTTGTCGGCAAGTGCGATGTTGAGGAGAATGAGGATCTGGCAGCAGAGTTCGGTATCCGTAACATTCCTACCATCCTGTTCTTTAAGAACGGTGAGGTTGTCGATAAGCTGATCGGTGCTCAGTCAAAGGAGAAGTTTGTAGAGAAATTCGAAGCTCTTCTGTAATCTATGGCCAATAATAAAGGAGGTAAAGGCGGAGGTATGTCATTCGAAGACGAACTGCGCTTAGACGAAGAGGAGAATCTGCGTGAAGTAGAATTCATCCGCTCTCAGTTGCCTGTTGATTTCAAGAAGATCTATAGCAAGTCTGACATCCTCTGGATTATGGATGCCATCGTGGATTATTATTACACTAGTGGCATTCTGGAGAGCAATGACGAAGAAGTCGATATCGACATGGAGGCTGTTGCTGAGTATGTCTGCCAGAAAGCAGTGAGCGAAGGCGTCAGCAAATCATTCAATCCAGAAGAGGTGTTCTTTATTGTTCAGGCTGATTTGGATTTCCAAGAACAGAATCTATAAGACAGTTTAATCCCCGCTCATTGGCGGGGATTATTGTTGTCAGAAGTTTATGGTTCGTGTACCGTCTACCTGTTCTGTTATGGTAACCTTGACGGCATCTTCTGGCATAACTTCTTCAATCAGCTCCGGCCACTCAATGAAGCAGAGTGCACCACTGTAGAAATAGTCCTCATAGCCCATGTCGTAAACCTCCTCCAGCTTCTTAATGCGATAGAAGTCAAAGTGGAATATAGGGGAGTTTGGTGTGAGGAGTGGGGAGTTTGGGGTGTACTCGTTGATGATGGCGAAGGTGGGTGAGGTGATGACATCTTCTACGCCCAGTTCCTCGCAGATGGCCTTGATGAAGGTGGTCTTGCCTGCCCCCATTTTACCATAGAAGGCAAAAACCTTGCGGTCGCCTATCTCGTTGATAAAGCTTTTGGCTGCCTCGCGGATATTCTCCAAGTTGTCAATTCTGATTTCCATATTTACTTTTTTACCTTTTTACCTTTTCTTTCCTGTGAGTGTGATCAGCGGTATGATCATCTCCTCCATCGAGATACCTCCGTGCTGGAATGTGTCGCGATAGTAGGATACATAATAGTTGTAATTATTAGGATAGGCGAAGAAAGAATCGCCTGTAGCGAAGACATAGCTAGTCGACAAATTGGGCGAAGGTAGCAGTGCCTTCTGGGGATCCTTTATGACGAACAGGCTCTTGTCATCGTATGCCAGGTTCTTGCCCAGCTTATAGCGCAGATTGGTGTTGGTGTTCCTGTCGCCAATGATTTTCACTGGCTGTGTACAGCGGATACTGCCGTGATCAGTCGTCACCAGGATCTTATAATCGGTCTGTGCCAATTGCCTGAAGAAGTCTGAAATGACAGAATGGCGGAACCAAGAGAGGGTGATGCTGCGATAGGCACTCTCGTTATTGGCCAGCTCTCTCACCATCTTCGACTCTGTGCGGGCATGACTGAGCATATCGATGAAGTTGAACACGATAACGTTCAGGTCGTTCTTTTCCAACGAATTGAATTGTTGCAGTAGTTTGTCGGCATCAGTCTGATTGTTCACTTTGTGGTATGAGAAGGTGTTCTTACGCCTGTATCGTTCCAGCTGCGTCTGAATCAGAGGCTCTTCATTCAGGTTCTTGCCTTCTTCCTCGTCTTCGTCCACCCAGAGATCAGGGAACATCTCTGCAATCTTGTTGGGCATCAGTCCACTGAAGATGGCATTACGGGCATATTGGGTGGCTGTTGGCAGGATGCTGTAATACAGATCCTCTTCCAATTCATACTGTTCACTGAGCTCAGGAGCCAGTACGCGCCATTGGTCATAGCGGAAGTTGTCGAGCACCACGAGGAATACTTTCTTTCCCTCGTTGAGCAGTGGGAACACTTTACTTTTAAAGATCTCTGGTGATAGAATCGGGCGGACAGACTCTTTGGTGTCTTTAGGATTCTTGGGGCTGCTCAGGTCTTCAACCCAGTTGAGATAGTTTTTCCTGATGAACTTAGCGAAACCGTTGTTGGCCTCTTCCTTCTGCATGTGGAGCATCTCTGTCATGCTGCTGTCGGTGGCACTCAGCTCCAGTTCCCAATGCACCAGACGTTTATACACGCTGATCCAGTCAGTCCAGGTCTTGCAGTCCATAATCTGCATGGCTATCTGCTGGAAGTTCCGCTGATACTGGCTTTGCGTGACTTCGGTCTCAATCGCCTTGCGGTGAATGTTCTTTTTCAGAGTCAGCAGAATCTGGTTGGGATTGACGGGCTTGATCAGGTAATCGGCTATTTTCTGTCCGATGGCCTGCTCCATGATGTTCTCCTCCTCGCTTTTAGTTACCATTACGGCTGGTAGCGAGGGCTGCAGTTCTTTCAGCTTCTGTAGTGTTTCCAGTCCACTCAGTCCTGGCATCTGCTCGTCGAGGAACACAAGGTCGAAATTGCGCTCCTTGCACAGATCGATAGCGTCAGTACCATTGCTGACGGTCACCACCTCATAGCCTTTCTTCTCGAGAAACAGGATATGTGCCCTTAGCTGCTCGATTTCATCATCTACCCAAAGTAATAGTCCGTTGCTCATATTTCACTTTTCACCTTTCACTTTTCACTTCTTACCAAAAGTCGTCTCCAAAATCAAAATCCTTCACTTCCACTTTCTTTTGCCCGGCATTCGGCAGGATGAAGTCGTCATCGCCTTCCTCCTCTTCCTCGCCAGACTCCTGTTCTTCATTAGGACTGCCGATTTCCTCGATGTCGGGTTGCTCTATATCTTCAGGGATAATCAGCAACTTTTCTGTGCTCACCTTCATCGGCACGAAGATCTTTTCGTAGAATTGCTGATAGTCGTCATAGCTGAAATGCGTACCGATAAGTCCCAAGTTGCTCTCACTGATGATGAGGTTCTGACAGGGCTTCAGACGCTCAGTGAGACTCTCGTTCTGATAGAGCTGACGGGCATATTGCAGTGCCTCGTCGTAGCTGAGGAATCCACTGGTGATCATTCGGTGGAGCCCGTGATCCTCGTCTATCTGTATCTCGAAGTTACGCACCAGGAAGTTGGTGAAGTTGTATTTCGCCATCTCAAACAGCAGCTGGTTCTCGTTCACGGAGTCGGGTTCGTAGACGAGCATGAAGAGGAACTGCTGGTTGCGCTCTGCACTGAGCGTGTCGCTGACTGTCGAGTCTTTGGTGAGCGTGATGTCGCGCATGGTCCATATATCGCCGATGTCGAACTTACCGCCGTGAAGTCGGCGACCTTCCTGCACACCACGGATAATCATACCTGCCAGCGGACTGACTTCGCTGTCTGGATATTTCTCGACCACTTCTTGCAGACGTTCCATGCAGCCGTCGCCATCACCTGTGTTCAGAAGGCTCAGACCGTCGATGAAGATGAACTTCGCACGGTTTGCACCCAGTGGGAAACGGCTTTCCGACAGTTTGGCGTTTGCGCTGACGATATCTGCGCGGTCAGTCTTGAAGGCCTCGTAGGTGGCTGTGTAGAGCGAATCCTCCAGATGTTCGCCGAACTTGGCATTCTCAATATAATAAGGATCAGCTAGCAGGATGGTCCATTCACTCTCTGGATGGTTTGTCTTCAACTGACTCAGGCAGTAGTCGGCCATATCCATCCTGCCTTGTCGCGCATAGAGCAGGTAGAGGTGATACCAGGCAACGTCGAGTTGCTCGTAGTCGGGATAATTGTCTGTCAGTCTGCGCAGGTATTTCTCGCCCAGTCGCAGATTGTCCATCTTGTCCTTCAGAATAATGCCTGCCTGAAACAGTGCCTCCTTGATGATTTGGTGACTGGCCTCCTTTTGTTCATCAGTAAAGGGAATCTGTGCCAGATAGTACTCACGCTCATGAGGATCGTTTGCGGCCTCGAGTGCTACAGGGTCACTGAGCTCGGGATTTTCCTGGCTTTCAAGATTGACTGAATCTTCTGGATTTTCCGCATTCTCTTGATCTTCTGGCTTTTCAAGACTGATTACCGTCTGATTGCTTCGCTGCCAGTTGTCTGCGTTCTCACGCTTACCCCATTGTCTTTGGAAAGTCGCTTTTCCCTGACTGACAGCCGTTGGGTTATAGAAATACCATTGTCCGTTGCCGGCGGTAGGCATAGTGGGAGTTGTTGGAGTAGACGGCCTCATGTTTGTATTACCTATGTCCTGACTTTTTTGCAGTGCTTCGGCCTCTGCGTCGAGCATAGCGTCGCGCTCTTCCTTCTCTTTTTTCTTCAGGGCATCGATTACCCTGTCGATGGCTGCGTTTCGCTCTGCCTCGGGCATATTGGCAAGTGCCAGCAGCGAGTCTTGCAGTTCTATGGCGCTGGTGTGGGGCACGAGTTCGTCGAGCACTTTCGAGCGGAATGCCAATTCCTCATAGTCAGGACGCTCTTTGTCGAGTAGTCCGATGGCTTCTCCATAGCACCGCTGGGCATCGGCAAAGCGTTCCTTCTGCCAATAGATGTTTCCCAGTGTCAGCAGGAGCACGCCTTTTTCGATGCCGTTACGTGTTGATAGCTTGTTGCCCTTTTCGTAAGCGGCAATGGCTTCAGCCGTATCGCGCTGCAGCAGATAGGTATTGCCGATGGCGTAATACACTTGGTCGAGATATTCCTGGTTATTATCTGATTTTGCCATCCGCCTCAGCTTGCTGATGATCTGGCGACTGTTTGTGCTGGCCATCACTTCTGTCTGTGCGATGCGGGCATTGAACTCAATTTCGTAGGGCGGGTGACAGCCGATGACCTTGCCGAAGGCTTTGTAGGCTTCATCTCGATGACCCAGCTGCCGTTGTATCTGCCCCATCAGATACCACTCTCTGGCACGCTGCACCTTTCGACGCTCATGCTTGATAACCTTTTTTAAATAAGGTATGGCCTTCTCGTATTCCTTCGTGTGGATGTAGTAGTTGGCATAGGTGTAATCCCAGTCTTTCACAGCTCTGTAATGCATCGAGTCACGGCTCATGTTGCGAATCACGTCCTCTGCATCATATTTCCAGTCCAGTTCTGTGTAGCACTTTGCCAACCAGGCTCTTGCCAGTCCGTTCATGAGGGGCTGAGTCTGGTAGAGACGGCTCATATAACTAAAGGTGGCAGCAGCTTCGTCGAACTCTCCTTTCTGGAACTGCGACTTTCCCAACAATAGCCAGGCTTTCCAGAGAAATGGGTTGTACTCCCTGCGCCCCAGCCACTCACGGTCTTTGGCAGTCTTTCGCTTTGTGCTCTTCCATACAGGTTTGGCCTTGATACTATGTCGCCTGATGGCTTTCTCGCTCTTCTCGATGGCACGGTCATACTGACCTTTACCGATATCGCGACTCTGTTTGTTGCCCACCATGTAGAGGGGGAGCATCTCGGTATAGTTGTCCTTGTTGCCTTTCTCCTTCTCCAGATTTCCTTCTATAAAGGCCTGCGAACCGTTGAAATATACGTTATAGCGTGTATTGAATGAGTGCCACCATCTCGACTTGGCTGTATTCTTCTGAGTGGAACAACCTGCCAGTATCAGGAGTGCCGAGATGATAATGGTGAGCTTCTTCGCTTTCTTGCAATGCTCCATGAGTTCGTGAATCTTGCAGTTGCCTTCGTCTGCTTCCGTACAGGTGGAACAGTCGTGGCCCTTCTTGATGGTGTCGTCTTCCTTGTCAAACAGGTTGGCTACTGCGGCAACGATGCCCAGCACCACGATCATCCCTATGCAGACAATAACGAAACTCATCCTTCACTCGTCACTCCTCACTCCACACTTCTCACTCCACACTCCTCACTTCAACACCAAATCCTGCCCGCTGCAGATCGTCCCAGTAGCGGGGATACGATTTCGTTACCACCTGTGGATGATTGATGATGAGGCCCTTATGTTTGCAAACATAGGGCGCGAAGGCCAGTGCCATACGGTGATCTTCGTAGGTGTCGATACCCTGGCTGAAGTCAGGCTCACAGCGCTCACCATCCCAATAGAGTTCACAACCGTCCACGTCGTGCAGCACGAAGCCCAACTTTCTCATCTCAGTCTTCAGCGCCTCTATGCGATCGGTCTCCTTGATCTTCAGGGTAGAGAGTCCTGTGAATCTGAAGGGGATGTTCTTGGCGGCACAGGTCACTACGAAAGTTTGTGCCAAGTCTGGCGAGTTCACAAAGTCATATTCCAGTTTTGGCACGCAGCGACCATTCTTCCTGATGGTAATCGTCTGTGGCACCCCCTGTTTCTTAGTCTCAAACGTGGTCTTCACGCCCAGAAGACTGAAGAGGTAACGTACCACCGAATCACCTTGCTTCGAGCCGTCCATCAGTCCTGTCAGTCTGATTTCCGAATCAGGGTTATCGTTCATGGCCATCATTTCATACCAATAGCTGGCTCCGCTCCAGTCGTTCTCGATGAAGTAGTCGCGGATCGTATAGGGCTTTGCTTTCACCTCAATGGTATCGGCAGAAGTCCACTCTGCGTCTGCTCCAAATTCGCGCATGGTCCATAGAGTCAGGTCGATATAGGGGCGTGAGATGACGTCGCCTGTCAGACGTAGCGTCATACCCTCATTAAGCATCGGACCTATCATCAGCAGAGCCGAGATGTATTGCGAACTCACATTGCCTGGAATCTCCAGCAATCCGCCTTTGAGCGACCTGCCCGTGATGCAGAGTGGGGGATAGCCAGCCTCGCCGGCATAACTGATGTCGGCACCCAGTTTGCGCAGGGCGTCTACCAGTATTCCGATAGGGCGATGCTTCATGCGCTCCGTTCCTGTAATCGTGTGCGTACCTCTCATTACACTCAGATAGGCAGTCATGAAGCGCATCGCTGTTCCGGCAGCCTTGATATTGATTTCCTTTGGCATGTAGCGCAGGGCATCGATGATAACCTCCGTGTCATCACAGTCGCTCAGATTCTGGGGCAGATTCCTGCCACCGCTGAGGGCATAGATGATGAGAGCTCGGTTCGAGATGCTTTTCGATGCAGGTAGTCCGATGGTGCATTTGAGCACGCTGGGAGCCGTAAGTCTATATTGTTCCATTCTATGTAGCAAATTATTAGCATGCAAAGGTACGATTTTTATTTTAATTACATCATAGAATTAAGCTAAAAAAGGGAAAAAGATGAAAAAGTTGCTCAAAAATTTGGTTAGTTCGCAAAAACTATGTACCTTTGCACCCGCATTCGACAAACAAAGGTCGGTGCTAAGCGAAAAGTGTTCGGGATTTAGCGCAGTTGGTAGCGCACACGTCTGGGGGGCGCGAGGTCGCTGGTTCGAGTCCAGTAATCCCGACAGAGGTTAAGAGCCTGAGAATCAGTAGATTTTTAGGCTCTATTCTTTTATAATGCTCAAAACAGCGTAAGTGCGGTTGACGTGCTGGTTTACTTCAAAAGTAAACCGAGAAGTAAACCAAAGATTATGGAAGCTACAATTATACACAGAGGCATATTTCATCTATACAAGGTGATTTATGCCTTTTTTTATAATAATTGTCCCAAAAGTTTCCATATTTCGAAACTTTATATTATCTTTGCACCGTTCAAACAAATAAAACGATGGAATTGCAACCCAAATATATTACGCTCGAAGAATCAAAAGATCAACTCATTGGAAAGGTTGGTACTCCTAAGCGAGACGAATATGAGGAAGAACTTAGGCTTTATGCCATAGGTGCAGCTATTCGTGAAACTCGTAAACAACAGAACTTGACTCAGGAGGAACTGGGACGCATGGTTGGCGTTCAGAAAGCTCAGATCTCCCGAATTGAGAATGGTAAGAATCTGACGTTTGCCACAGTTCTGAAACTTTTCAAGGCAATGAATATCAGTGTTAAACTTGATATAGACAAGTTAGGAAGAGTCGCACTTTGCTAAATAGATGAGTTCCTGTCCTAATTGGGAATATGGAGGAATTATATTTCTCTGATAATCATCGACGGTGGGCAGTCGTACATCACTTTGGCATGGTTGGTGCGGATGAGTTGGCTTTCAAGACGCTGGCCTGACACACGGTCTATGATGTCGCGATAGACCTCACCGTTGCGATAGACCACACCGTCCTCACGCGAAAAGTATTCGTTCTCGGCATGGATGTGGAAGGTGTGGGGCTGCTGTAGCGTGGCCCGCAGTTCACCGCACAGGTATTCGTCATTCGTCCAAAGGTGGAGTTGATAGGTGTTCTGGGTGTCGTTGCGAAACCGATAGTCGATATAATTGTACGAGATGCTGGTGCCAGTGCCGAAGGGAATCTGACGGCCGAAGTCGGGGAAAAGATCGAGCCCATCGTGGTGATGATGCTCCGTGATGGTCAGTTCGCTGTGCAATACGAGCCAGTGGATGAGGTTCGACAACTGACACATGCCGCCGCCGATACCCTGCGAGGGCTTGCCCTTGGCGATGATCAGTCCCTCCTTGTACCCCTTCTGCTTGGTAGTCCGTCCAACGAGTTTCCAGACGGAGAACGTCTCGCCGGGATGGATCACCAGTCCGTCGATGTGTTTCACCGCCAAAGCCAGATTCGTTGCCTTGTTCTCCTGCAGTTGCATGTTGACGTTGCCAAGACGCCTACGGATCAGCGAGTTGTGACGATAGACGATGATGGGCAGCAAATCCTCTGTCCGCTCCTTGGCAAATTGTGTCTGATGTAGCATGTCCTGAATGTGGCGCTTCAGGATTTCCTTCTCCATCGACAGCCGATAGGTGAAAGGCGAAATCTCGCAAAATAGTTTCCGTTTCATGTCATTTCAGATAATCACGCTCGGGCAGAACCTGTACTATACTTCTGTCCAATTTTGTTGCAAAATTAGTCAAATCTGCTTAATTACGGATAGAAAAGCACAACTTTGTGCCTGTTTTTAACAAAAGTTGAGTCCCGCCACAAGCTGAAATGATAGATGGATTAGAGATGTTGTTATCATTTTCTTACTGAATTATTTGCAAAGTTCAGAAATTCTTTCTATTTTTGCGGAAAAATAGTATATTATGCCAACGATATTTATATTCTTTGGATTTAGATTTATGTTCTATTCAAATGATCATGAACCAATTCATGTTCATATCTTGAAGGATGGTTGCGAGGCAAAATATAATGTCAGCCCTGTTGAGCAAGTTTATAATCATGGCTTTAAGAAACAGCAGATAGCAATTATAGAGTCCATTCTTGAGGAGAACGTTGAGGTGATCATAGAAAGGTGGAAAGAATATTTTAACAAATAAGATGTATGGAACAGATGAAAATATCAAGAGTGTGGGTTGATGCCACTCATGTTTACGCTGAGACTACAAGCGGCATACGGGCAAGCTATGCTTTTTCGGATTGGCCTCGTCTGGCTAATGCGACAGAGGAAGAAAGACAAGATTTTCATCTTTCCTATTCTGGTATTCATTGGCCACAGATAGACGAAGATCTTAGCTTTGAGGGAATGTTTGAGGATAATCATCTTTGCAAGCGTTCTCCCAAAGAGGAGGTGGTTTGCTATCCATAATCGCATACCTGCAATGCAGCTATCGTGATCCTAAGTTTTTACTGACTATAAAAGGCACAATTTTGAACTAGCCAAACAGATGGAATGGTATTTGGTCTCTTAAAATGCCTTAGTAGATGTGGATGGACATGTTTCTAGTAGATGATGAGATAAAACAAGTGGGTTTTAGTCCTCAGAGTTCTAATATAAAATAGTTTCTGCTTATGTATCCTTATGATACTATTTTTAGTATATATAAAAGAATCGGACTGAGAGTTCCTTTTCAAGTAAAAAGGTCACATAAAGGTAAGGGCGTGACAGATATAAAGTATCGCTATAGTAAGGAAGGCTATACCTTTATGGTAGAAAAAGTAGCAAAGGAAGATGGTGAATATGAGGCATATGGATATTGCTTGGTGGATGGTGTACGCGACGATCTATGCGTAAAGAAGTTCTATCCACAAAATATGGGCGAAATACCAAATGCTAGAGCTAATGGATGGGTACTGATAGACGTTCCAGGCGTTGATATGAATGAATTATTCCCAATTCATTCTGTAGATGAAGTCATAAAATCAGGGAAGCATAAAGGTAAGACGTTTGCAGAAGTTTATAGTATTGATCCTAAATACATTGACTGGTTGAAAAATAGTAATCCATATTTTAAAATTGATCTGTCAAATTTATCAGACAAGACATCAAGCAAACACATATCTTTAGAAAATTTGTTAGATGAATGTAGTAAAACCCGTCCTTTGACGAAGGTTAAGGATAAAATTCCGTTTGGCAAGTACAAAGGAAAGACTTTTCAGGATGTATATTCTGTTAATCCACAATATGTCAAATGGCTGTTAAATAACTGTGATACGATTAATTTTGATACCGTCTCGTTCAATTCTTTGTTTCGTGAAAAATGAGATGTCTCATTGAGCCAATACAACATCTATTAAAAGGACGGCGTATTCAGACTCATCTTTTGGAGCATCTTTTGGCTTCCATGCTACAACAAATCGCACAGATGCGGAACGAACACTATATCCCTTTTCTTTCCAAGAAGCTATAGTAGCTTGCATTCTGGTAGATAACTTGGCAATGGCTCTATGTGTATAAGGAGCTAAAAAATAATTATCTTCTAAAATTAAAGGGTCACCACTCCTTAATGCTAAAACTTCTTTCTTAATATTTTTGAAGAAATCTAAGAACACATCTTTATGTGACAATTGCAATACGATTTCTTCTGGCATGGAATATTGTTTGTTGTCATTATTCACTATATCAACAGGTAACTTTGAGAATAAATCACCATTAGTATGAATAAACAAGCGATTTTTGGCTCGAGTTATGCCGACATAATATTGACGGAACAATTTTTCATCCTTATAGGGATTATCGAAAATGAGCATATACACATCATCAAACTCACGTCCTTTCGCTTTGTGAATAGTAGATACCACAACTTCTGCATTAGATACATCGCAGAAGTCCTCAACAGATGATTCAAAGACAAACTCCCAAAGGTCTGTACGGTATTTGGCACGATATGTTTGTTCAAATAACTCGATACAACGCCTTACATATGATAGACATTGACTTCCATCATAAATCTCGTAGGTTGCTCGTTTTGCCTCCTCCCAAATATCATCAGGTATGAGCGGGGAAGTAACTTTTTTTGAAATATACTTCAACAGATATTTTACCTCTGCAAGATTAGAGAAACGGAAACCTTCTATAGATTGGATCAATTTGCTCTGTATACCATACTTTCTCAATAGAGCAACAATAATAACAGCCTCTGCATTTGTTTGTGTAAGTACACAAGATGTATGGCTGCCTTTATGAGCAATCAGATTTTCAACCAAAGGTTGGTATAAATATTTTGAGGCATGACGGTTTATTTCTACCCAGCCTTTCTCTTTGCGAACAGGAACAATAGGTGTGGACTTCATCCTTCTACTAATGAAATTTGCAAAAGTATTTGAAAAATGTACCACATGTTCTGAACTGCGATAGTTCTCTGTCATCTCGATGAAACGGCTATCAGCTTCTTGAGATAATTGGTAAAGATACTGAGAATCAGAACCACGAAACTCGAAAATATTTTGATCATCATCACCCACAGCGATTACACGCATATCCTCATTGTTGCTCATCAGAGCCTTTATTAATGCATATTCTTCAGAACTCATGTCCTGAGCCTCATCGATGACAAGAACCGTTTTCCCTATTTTGTTGGGTTCAACTTCTCCCTGGTTTATCATGTCGGCAGCCCTTGCAACTACATCTTTCACGTCTTCAAGATTGCCTACTCTCCCCAGAAGATCGAAACTATATGAATGGAATGTCTTAATCTCTACATAATGGGCAGCTTCGCCAATTAATTCAATCAATCTTTGTTTAAACTCTGTAGCAGCAGCTCTTGAAAAAGTGAGCATCAGTAGCTGTTCGTGCTTGACATCCTCGAGCAATAAAAGGGATGCCAATTTGTGTACTAACACTCGTGTTTTCCCACTTCCAGGTCCTGCTGCTACAACAATGCAGCGTGATTCCTTGTCTGAAATGATTTCCTTCTGCCTCTCAGACAATTGTGCAAACAATTTCTGATATTTTTTAGGTGTGATATTGCGTTGAATCTCACGGGCTCGTTCACCTTTAAAATATTGGGAGATAAAACGTTTGTAGTCCATTTGGAAATAATCCTGTACGAATTGTTGGGCTGCAGCATAGTTTCGTACCATCAGATTTGCATATTCACCTACTATGTGTACTTGCTGTATTTTCTGCTTATAGAATTCGTCAAGAACCCGATAATCATCCTGTTTATAGCGTAGTTTTATGTCTTTCAGACGGTGTATAGACAATGCATTGTAAAGAATCATGAATCCACCATCCAGTTTCAATGCTTCGATATTGGAAAGGAATAAGAGCGATTCCTCTACATCTTCTATCTGGACATTGTCTAGCGCCCCAAAAAGTGATTGACCTTTGGTATTGATATTTCCTAACAATTCAACTATTGAGAATTGTATCATCTTGTTAGTATTGTTGTTAGTGGATGATTTGGGCATTTGGTCATACAGCCATTCCAGAGCAAATCGGCATATTTCCCATTTCTTCTCACAGCGCTTGATAGTTGTATTTATATCTGCTTGAAGAGTCAATTTAATATTTCTTGCAGGATCCTCTTGTTTATGGATATAGCCTTTTACTGTGAGGAAATATAGTAGAGTTCTGATGCACTTTTCGCTAGATGTGGTGATACCACTGTTTACAGCATCATCATTGAGTTGCTTACAGGATATGAGTAAACCTTCGTATGGTATACGTTGGAGGATGTACTTTTCAAGTTTCGCAAAACGTTCAAGTAACATAACAGATTTGCGTTCAGTTGAATCCTCCATATAGGCAGAGATATCTTTGCTGTCAGCCAAGATTCCTTCTTGTTTCATTCTGGTAACAGCAGAAACCACTTCGCTTTTTGTTAATCCCAAGATATCAGCGAGATAGTCTATTCGGGACTCCGCCTCTGAGTCTTGCGCTTTGGCGATATGTTTTTGGGAGATCAGTGATTTGATTATCCTGATAGCTTTTTGGCGATCCTCATTGTCGAAAAGCACAGACTCGGTGATGCGTTGACGAGCCTCGTCCATATTTTTAACAGTGATACCTGTAGCAAAGATGCGAGGCATGTTAGTTCCTCGTTCAAGATAACCTGCTTGTTCTAATGCTGCAATAGCTGTCCGAACACGAGTTTCAATGTCAGCTCCCGAATCATTCCACCCTGCCATTCTTGCTATTTCTAAAGATGAACTACTAGCCTGAGCGCGTAGCTTTGTCATTTTCTTAACAGCCGTCCATACTTGCTGAATTTCACTGATACTGAGTTTCGTCTGATTTAGTAGCACAAAGTGCTTGTCAAGATCGCTATCACTATAAAGTACATAGCAACGCGCACTTAGATTTGGATCTCTGCCCGCTCTTCCTGCCTCTTGGACATAATTCTCTAATGAGTCTGATATATTGTAATGAACGACTAAGCCCACATCACTCTTGTCTACACCCATACCAAAAGCAGAAGTGGCTACAATAATACGAACTCGACCAGACATGAATTCGTCCTGATTTGCAACTTTTTCATCTTTGTCCATTTTGCCATTGAAAGGTAAGGCGCGATATCCGTCTCTAGTCAGTCTTTCAGACAATTCTTGTGTACGACGCGTTCTAGCTACATAGACAATGGTAGGGCAATCGAATTCTGATAATAAAGCTCTCAATTTTTGGTACTTTTCTTCATCAGTATCAGCATGAATAACTGAGTACCTCAAATTTGTCCGGGTGGCTTTTGTTGCAAATATATCAAGATTCAACCAAAGCGTTTGCTTAAAGTAGTCGCAAATATCCTGGATGACCTTCTGCTTGGCAGTTGCAGTAAAGCATGATACTGGAATTGCTTGCTTACACCCCTTTTTCTTTTGATACTCGCTAATAAACTTACCTATGTAAAGATAATCTACTCGGAAATCTTGTCCCCATGCCGAAAAGCAGTGCGCCTCATCAATGACAAAACGCACAACATGACGTGATAATAGAATTTTCTCAATAGTTTTCGAGCGAAGCATTTCTGGAGCTATATATAATAAAGAAGCCTCGCCATCCTGTACTCGTTGAATAGCCAATGAGCGTGTGATGGGGTCTAGAAGTCCATTAATAGTGACTACATCGGTGATGCCTCTGTCCTTAAGACTGTCTACCTGGTCTTTCATCAACGACTGTAAAGGTGAAATGACAACTGTAAGTCCATGAACAGTATGCCCAGACATCAATGCTGGTAATTGGAAAGTTAGTGACTTACCGCCACCTGTAGGAAAAATAGCCAATAAAGATCGTCCTTCTACTGCAGCCTTTGCAGCCTTTTCCTGTAAGGGCTCACCTTCGTAAGTTCGAAAATCGTCATAGCCGAAGAATGCTTTCAGATTATTATGAAGGTCTAAAAGATTGTTACAGTATTCACAGTCAGGTTCTGTGCAATGTCGTTGTCTTAAGACTCCCATTACATATTCTACACCCGGATAATTGTGGAGCACCCATCCAGGAGTAATAGAACGCTCATCAGACGTGTCAATTAACGACAAAGCGTATGCTAACTCACATGGAGATTGCTCTACTAAAGCGACAATGTCTGCATATTGGCAAATACGCCCTTTATACTCATTCCATATCAGAGCAGGTAGATTGCTGGCAGGTGTGTCTGCGCCAACTATACTCAGGAAACCTGCAAATTCGTTTTTGTCATTGATTAAAGATGATAGGATTCTGCGCTTCCTTTCTGATAATTCGCCCCAGCGAGCTATCTCGTCCATCAACAAATCACGTGCTTTCTCACAGTCATTAACTGGGTTGTTCATCTGCTCACTGATCAATTTGTCATCCTTCAGTAGTCTATGATAAGGTCGCTCAGGAAATAAAAGTGGTGACATATAAAGGGTGTCAACTAATGCCCATTTACATGATTCTTGGCCAAATAGGTATTTTGCATCATGATTTATAATATTATGCCCGCATAGGTAATCCACGTTGCGAAGAAAAACCATTAATTCCTCCTTTTTGCATCCGTGATAGATAGCTCCATCATATCGTAAAGCTCCGATATCATGTATTTTGTGGTCGTTAAGACTGACTTCAACATCCACAATTGCCCAATTGCATTTACAGAGTCTATCTTCCATGCAGATTGTTTTCTTTGGGTGCAAAGATAAGTAAAATTTTGCAATTATCAAACAATTTATATAATATAATAAGATGATATTATATAAAATTAAGCACCATTTATTTAGAGATAAGTGTATCTTGCTACCAGATAAGTGATGCTTATTTGCGGAGCGAGGGGACAAACGACAATACGACACGAGCGGTAAATGAATTGACCATTTAGGGCTTTGCGGCAACGATAGTTGGATAGATAATGTTTCTATAGAATTATATATTATATATATTATATTATAATATAATATATATAATATATAATTTATATGTAAATAATGGTTAAATAATTGTATATTCGTGTCGTATTGTCGTTTGTCCCCTCATAAAATTTGCACAGTTCAGAATTTTTTCGTAACTTTGCACGTAAAAATAAGAAAGAACAAAAGATGGAAGAAACACCACAGACAAAGGGCCAGCTGATGGAGCAAAGACTCGAACAAGCTGGCATCGAGATTGAGAAGCTGATGGGGGACTTCCCCTGTCTTCGCGAACTGTGTCATTTGCTCAAGCCTGCTGCTTATCCTGCTGCAGTCTTTACAGGGGCAGCACTCTTTGGTACGCTCATGACACGCACCTATTACCACTTCTACCACCGTGCCCATCGGGAACGACGGCTGAACTATGGTATCTACATTATCGGGCATCCTGCCACAGGGAAGTCGTTCGCAGAAAGGCTGTATAATGTCATTGCCGATCCTATTGAAAGACAGACAAAGGCCAGTCTGAAAGAGTGGAATAACTACAAGCGCAGGCTGAAGAGGTGGGAAGACGGAGGCAAGAAGGGCGAGGGGCCAGTAAAACCTGCCTTCCTGATACGCAGCCATCCTGCACGTACCGCTAATCGGGTATTCATAGAGGATATGATGAATTGCGTTGAGATGGTAGACGGTAAGGAGATGAACCTGCATCAGCTGTCCTTCGATTCGGAACTCGACAACGTTACTACCCAGAATCGTGAGCACTGGAAGAATAAGGACTACATGGAGCTCAAGTCTTTCCATAACGAGACAGACGGAGAGTTCTTCCTGAGTAATGATACGCCATTAGGAAATTTCAGGGTTTACTGGAATTATATCTATACAGGCACCCCTCTGGCGCTCAAGAAAAAGATTAATGCCGCGAATATCGGAAGTGGCTTGGCTACCCGTATTGCCGCCATTCCCATGCCGAAAACGCATTATGAGATGATGCCTATTGATGATTACGACCCAGAAAAGCCAATAGATGAGCTGACACCTGAGGAGCAGACATTGCGCGCATGGGCAGAGCGTCTCGACAAGGTGCATGGCGAGTTGTCTATCAGGGAACTGGTGCTGTACACGTATAATTGGGTCAAAATGCGTATGGCCGAAGCAAAGGAGGAAGACTCGGAAGTAATAGAAATGATGATCAAGCGAATCCCGTATTATGGTATCAATATCAGTATGCCCTTTATCTTGATGCGGCATTGGCATGAGTGGCAGGAACGAGGTACCATCAGCATTGACGATACTGATATCCGACTATGCCAACTCGTCATGAACATTCAGTATATGTGTCAGGACTATTTCTTCGGTGATCTTTGGGAAGATTACTTCAAAAAGGTAAATTCAGATGATACACCTCCCAAGAAACGCCATACGGAACTGTCAAGGATTCGTTTCCGCAGGCTTCCTTTAGAGTTCGATGTCAATATGGTCCAAGAGCTTTGCGATGTCAAGAAGCGCAATGCAGATAAGATGATTGAGCGCTGGTGCGAAGAGCATTACATCGATCGCATCGGAACTGGTATTTATCGCAAGCTTTGCCTTGAATTGACGTAATGCTACATGACTCCTAGCGATAGAGGGTGATGGTGCCACCGTCGCTTTGGCAGTATTTCCTGAGCAGCTCTTGGATGAAACGGGCGTTCTCCGCGACGCGCTGTTCGTTGCCGTCATAGCCATTGATGAGGACGACGAGGTGAGTGGTCTCGATGGTCATCTTCGTGCGCTCGTTGTCGCTGGTAGGAGTACCTACACCGCCCTGGGCGTCGCGATAGACGGGGAGCCCGGCGATGTTGAGCATCCCTCGCCCGATGCCTTCATAGGGCTCACCTTCACGGCCTATACCGAGTGTCAGTGTGTCGCCCACGAACTTATCGGCATCGAAGCCTCCGATGCTGTAGCCGTATGCGATGGATGCGAGATTGACGAGGTCGACGAGGGTGTCGATCTGATAGAGCTCCTTGCCCTGCAGCATGCGGCGGATGAGCTGCTCGCTGGCTGGACGATAGCGCGAGGGATCCTTGCCACAGGCTTTGTATACACGACGGGTGGCTGCTATGCTCGTGAGCTCTTTGAGACTGTCGGTGGTCAGTTCCTGACGAAAGCGGTCTTCGAGTGCATGAATCTCATCCCAGAGTTCTTTGCAGTACTCTGAATTGACAACACGAGCCTCCACGTCTGCCCCAACAAAACTGGGGCAGACGCTCTTGATCTCCTGCGAAACGATGATATTCATCAGTTGTCGGGGTTACGCTTATAGTGGAACTCCTGGATATTGGGATTGCTACCGAGGTCGGGCTCTGGTGCAGTGGGTTGGATAATCTTCTGGTTGTAGCCCTTATGAACAGGACCTACATCGAGCAGAATGTCTTTATAGATAACAGTGGGTATGATCAGTCCGAACAGTCCAACGCCGACGTTCACTCCCTCGGGATGCAGGTTATTGACCAGACGTGCAGTGGCATAGAATGTGTGGCGATAAGCCTCAAGCTTGTTGTACGTGCGATAGGCCTTCATGACATCTTCAGAAACCAGTGTAGTGTCTGCATAGGTGAAAATGGAACTCATATTGTTGACATAGTCGTCGATGGGGTCGCCCTTGATGCTGTCGTTGGCAATAAGGCACTCAATGATACCATCGTCAGTCTCTATCAGCATCTCTTTCTCCGTAGGCGTGGTGAAGTAGGCCACGAAGAGTGCTATAAGGAGGAAAACGCCCAGAATGACGAGCTTTCCGAGGCAACTGTGCATGAATGCTTTTCTGATGGGTTCGTTGGTTCTATAACCTCTGTCTTGCTGATACATAATAAATTAGATTTGATTGTTATGGATTAAGTTCATGAATTCCTGGCGGGTCTTGGCCTGGTTGAAAGCACCACTGAAGTCGCTGGTGGTGGTAATGGAGTTCTGCTTTTCGATGCCCCTCATCTGCATGCACATGTGCTTGGCCTCGACGACCACCATAACGCCAAGAGGCTTGAGCGTCTCTTGTATGCAGTCCTTGATCTGTTGGGTCATGCGCTCTTGTACTTGCAATCGGTGGGCATAGATATCTACCACGCGGGCAATCTTCGAGAGGCCGGTGATGTAGCCGTTGGGGATATAAGCCACATGGGCTTTGCCATAGAAAGGAAGCATGTGGTGCTCGCATAACGAGAAGAAATCGATGTCCTTCACGATGACCATCTGCGAGTAGTCCTCTTTGAAGAGGGCGTCGGTGAGCACTTTGTGGGCATCCATCTGATAGCCTCTGGTAAGCACTTGCATGGCTTTAGCCACGCGCATAGGCGTCTTGAGCAGGCCCTCGCGCTCCGTGTCCTCACCCAGAAGGGTCAGCACCTGTTTGTAGTGTTCCGCAAGTTCATCAAGTCCTTCGCGGTAGGGTTGAAATTCAGTTTCCTGACTCATGGATATTGAACGGTTATTTTTCCTTTGACGATAATAGCCGACTGATAGCCCATGTCCTTCACTCTGTTCAATACTTCATGGGCTTCTTCATAGGTACGGTAGTTGCCCATGCGACAGATCCATCGCGGACTATAGAAATGTACATAGACAGGTACGCCTGGGAAGAGTGACTTGATTTCACTGCCAGTCTTTTCGGCCTTAAGACGGTCGTTGCGTGAGTTTCCGCCTGCAAACACCTGAACGCGGTAGCCCGTGACCTTATAGCCGTTCTTGATCATCTTCCTGTGATCAGCGGTGTCGGGCACAATGACTGTGGCTTGTCCTGCTGTGTCTGAGGGCTTCTCTGTGGTCTTGTCCTGCTTGCTGGCCGTTTCGTTGTCTTTCTTGTCGGCTGGTTTTTGTGGAGTGACTGTCGTTGTTGTAGCTGGCTTCGTGGGCTGAGTCTCGGTGGCCTTGCCGTTGACGAGCTCGTCGATGGCCCTGCTTTCATGCACAGTCACTTTGCCTTCACCTGCCTTGCTTTTCTGCAAGCGCTCGGTAAAAGATGATTGTGCATTGGCTGCAGTGATGCAGCCAACACACATCATCAGTATCATAACAAGTCGTCTCACGATCTTACTTCTTCCAAGCATCGATGATACCCTTGAAGTCAGCGCACTTCAGTGAAGCGCCACCAATCAGACCGCCGTCGATGTCGGGCTTTGCGAACAGCTCAGGAGCGTTGCTTGCCTTGCAGCTACCACCATAGAGGATCGTGGTGTCGTCGGCAACAGCCTGGCCATACTTCTCAGCGATGATTGAACGGATGTAAGCGTGGATTTCCTCAGCCTGCTCAGCGGTAGCGGTCTTGCCAGTACCGATAGCCCAGATGGGCTCGTAGGCGATGACGATCTTGCGGAAGTCCTCCTCAGAGAGGTTGAATACGCTGCCCTCAAGCTCGGCCTTTACAACCTCGTTCTGCTTGCCAGCCTCGCGCTCCTCGAGTGACTCACCAATACAGAAGATCACCTTCAGATCGTTCTTCTGAGCCAGCAGCACCTTCTCCTTCAGAATCTCAGGAGTCTCCTTGTAGTACTCACGACGCTCTGAGTGACCCAGGATCACGTACTGTGCACCAGTGCTCTTGACCATCTCGGCAGAAACCTCACCAGTGAAAGCACCCTTCTCCTTGTCAGCACAGTTCTCAGCACCAAGGCCGATGATGTCCTGATCGAGGAACTGTGCGATTGATGCGAGGTGGATAAACGGTGTGCAGATAACTACACCACAGTTGGGCTTGTCAGCCTTCAATGTCTCATTCAGCTCCTTTGCAAGAGCGATACCATCCTGGAGATTCATGTTCATCTTCCAGTTTCCTGCTACAATTTTCTTTCTCATAATTCTATTTTCTTTGTTTAAAGGGTTATTGTCTTTGATGGCCTTCTTGGCCTTGTCTGCATATTTTTTGTTACGCTTTCTGACCCATTGGCTCCACGCCCATAGGCGATCTGCGATGGTAAGGAGTACTAGCGGCAGCACAAACCAGGTGAGAATCCACAGGATCTTGCTGGCTACATTATCGGAGGGCAGCTGTCCTAACTCGGTATCTTCGAGGCGACCGCTGAACGCTTGCTCATCGGGGAGTGCGTTATGACTCCACTTACGGATAATTACACCGTCTTTCAGCAGGATGAGACCTGGATTAGAGCGGATGATGGTCTTCAGCGTGATGTCATCTGTCTGGCAGAAAGGGTATTCTGCGCCTGTCATGTCGCACCAATGATTGATGGCTCTCGCCGGACTTGCAGTCAGACAGTAGAATGGATAGGCATTCTCGAGGCAATATTCGTAGATCTGATTAAGCTCGTCGAGTTGTGAGTCGTCTGCCTGTTCCAGGTGAGGGGATATTAATAAGAAGGTGTATCCCTTGTCGTTAAGCACCTGTTCTGTGATGTCCTCCCCATCGTCGCTCGTCTCGATGAAGAAATCGGCGTAAGGAGAGTCCTCTCCATCCATCATCCGCTGCCAGCCTTCCCTCAAATTGGTTCCGATATGATAGGGTCGGAAGTCGAACTGGGGTAGGGTATAGAGGCTGCGGCCTGAGATGATCACCAGGATGAAAACAGCCGAATAGTTCATGACGATCCACTGGTTTGGCTCGCTGATGAGTCGTTGCATCTCCAGAGGCCATCGCCATACGATAATAGCCAGGAGCAGCAGGATGACATTCTTCCAGAAGGTCTGCCAGTTGGTGAGCACCAAGGCATCACCGAAGCAGCCGCAATCGTGGATAGGGTCTGCGAGCGCCAGCCAGAGCGTGAGCAAGGTCATCGCTGCGAGTATCACCAAGACCATCTTCGAGACGAGTCTGCGCCTGATGGCGAAGAGCAGGCAGATGCCCAGGATGAACTCTGTTGCCGAGAGCAGCACAGAAGCCGAGAGTGTCATGAAATCGGGCACATATCGGCTTAATCCCATTGCTGTCAGATAGTCTTGTATCTTATATTGCGTACCTAAAGGATCGACCGCTTTGACAAATCCGGAAAGGATAAATGTCACGGCGAGTATCAGGCGGCAGATATTGACAGCGAGTTTCTTCACTCCGATAATTTAATTACTCCAAAGACCGCGTAGTTGATAATGTCCATATAGTTGGAGTCGATGCCTTCGCTGACTTTCAGCTGCTCGCCGCGCTCTTCGAGATCCTCGATCTCCTTGATGCGCTCGATCTTGGTGAGTATGAGGTCAGTGTAGCTGCTGACACGCATGGAGCGCCACGCCTCGTCGTAGTCGTGGTTCTTCTTCTTCATCAGATCAAGTGCTTCCTTGGCAAACTGGTCGTAGAGCCGCATCGCCTGATCGTTGGGCATGTCGACGGTGTCGGCAAAACCTTTGCTGAGCTGGATGAGCCCCACAATACCATAATTAATCAGTGCGATAAACTCAGGACGTATGCCTTCCCCCACTTTCGATTCTTTCTTGATTTCGAGTGAACGGATGCGCTTGGCCTTGATGAAAAGCTGATCGGTAAGAGCTGTAGGGCGCAGGATACGCCAAGAGGCTTTATAGTCGTGAAGCTTCTTCTCAAACAATGCCCTGCATTCAGCAATAGCCTGCTCAAATTGAGCGTTTGTCTTCTCCAAATAGTCCATATCGGCTGCAAAGTTAATAATTTTTAGTGAATAACGAATAGTGAATAGTGAAAAGTTGCTTTATCTTCTACATTTATTAACAATGTGGCACTGCTCACTATTCCCTAATCACTCTTCACTTTTCACTTTGCTTCTGGTGGATGTATCTGATCTTCATACCCAGTGCCTCGAATTGCGTACGGATGGAGTCACGCTTCATGCGGGTACGCGTCAGCAGCGTCAGTTCTTCAGGCGTAGCCTTCAGTGCTCGTTTGTGCTCATCCACTTGTGTCTGAAGGGCTTCAAGTTCCTGATTTGCAGCTTTCAGCAGACTGTCGGTAAGGGCTAATTCGTCTTGAGCTGCCTTCAGTTCAATGTCCTGATGCAACTTCAGGGCACCCTTACGGGCTTCAACGATATTGGGATAGGTATGACGCAGCGAATCGATATCCTTGCGAGCTGCATCCAGATCGCCTTGCTCGAAGTGGGCGCGGGCTTCGCCTAATAAATTCAGAGCTTCCTCCTTGGTGCTGTCGCCACAGGCTGAGAGCGCGAGGATAGCTGCCATGATGATAATCTGTCGTCTCATAATAAGCATTTCTTTGATGCAAAGGTACTCGTTTTTTTAGTTTTATTAGCATAAATAACGTTTATTTTTTGTTAAGTTGCAATTATTTTTGGTTTTTCGCCGATTTTACACTATCTTTGCAGTCTAAAATGTCATATAAGAATGAAACTATACTCTGACGAAGAGCTGGCCGAGATACTGGATCAGGGCATCTTTCACCAGATTAGTGAGGCTGCAGACCATCTGGGGCTGGAGTGCTATGTGGTGGGAGGATATGTCCGAGACATCTTCCTCGAGCGCCCATCTAACGATATAGATGTGGTGGTCGTAGGCAGTGGTATCTCTGTGGCTGAAGAACTGAAACGGATGGTGGGCAAGAAGGCGCATCTGTCCGTGTTCCGCAATTTTGGGACTGCTCAGGTTAAGTTCCGTCAGCAGGGCATAGAATATGAGGTGGAGTTTGTGGGCGCCCGCAAGGAGAGCTACAGCCACGACTCTCGTAAACCTATCGTCGAAGACGGTACGCTGGAGGATGATCAGAATCGCCGCGACTTTACCATCAATGCAATGGCTATCTGTCTGAACAAGGACCGTTTCGGTGAATTGGTAGATCCCTTTAACGGGCTTGCTGATCTTGAGGATGGCATTATAGCCACTCCGTTGGAACCTGGCATTACTTTCTCTGACGATCCTTTGCGTATGATGCGCTGCATCCGTTTTGCCACCCAGTTGAACTTCCAGATTGAAGAAGAGACGTTTGTGGCTCTGGAGCAGATGGCCGACAGAATCAAGATCGTCAGTGGCGAGCGCATTAAGGACGAACTCAATAAGATTCTCCTCGCACCAGTCCCGTCAAAAGGTTTTGTGGATCTCCAAAGATGCGGTCTGCTGAATATGATCCTGCCAGAACTCTCAGCACTTGATATTGTGGAACAGAAAAACGGACGTGCCCACAAGAATAACTTCTACCACACGTTGGAAGTTCTCGATAATGTGGCTCGCCATTCAGACAATCTCTGGCTGCGATGGGCAGCACTGATGCACGATGTCGGCAAGACGAAGTCTAAGCGTTGGGACCCTGCTATCGGCTGGACCTTCCACAATCATAATATGATAGGTGCGAAGATGGTGCCTCAGATTTTCCGTCGCCTGATGTTGCCGATGGATATGAAGATGAAATATGTGCAGAAGCTTGTGGATCTGCACATGCGCCCCATAGCCATTGCCGATGACGAGGTGACGGATTCTGCTGTGCGTCGTCTGCTGAATGACGCTGGCGAGGATATCGAAGACCTGATGGTGCTTTGTGAAGCTGATATCACTTCGAAGAACGAGGTGCGCAAGAAAATGTTCCTCGAGAATTTCCGTATGGTGCGCGAGAAACTTGCAGACCTCAAGGAAAAGGACTATGTGCGCCTGCTGCAGCCTGTCATCGACGGCAATGAGATCATGGAGATGTTCCATCTGAAGCCGAGTCGTGAGGTTGGTGTCCTCAAGCAGTATCTCAAGGACGCTGTCCTCGACAACAAGGTTGAGAACGAACGGGAACCGCTGATGGCGCTCCTCATGGAAAAAGCAAAACAAATGAAACTGATATAAATGATGAAACGATTACTGCTTATTTTATTCACTGTTCATTGTTCACTTTTTGCATTGTCAAATCCTGTGGATGAACTGTTGGAAAGGATCGATAAAGGTGCTTCGGCCAAGTTCAAGATCGAAAAGGTGAAGAGTCAGAAGGATTTCTTTGAGTTGGATCAGGCTGGCAAGAAGGTCGTGGTGCGAGGGAATACCTGGGTGAACATCGCCTCGGGTGTGAACTGGTACCTGAAATACTACGCAGGCATTCACCTCTCGTGGAACCAGATGCAGGCCAAACTGCCTGCCGTATTGCCTGCGGTCACGAAGAAAGAGCGCCATGAGACTGATCTCACCCTGCGTTACGACTTCAACTATTGCACCTTCAGCTATTCGATGCCTTTCTGGGGCTGGGAGCGCTGGGAGAAAGAAATAGATTGGATGGCGCTGCATGGTGTGAACCTGCCGTTGGCGATTGTTGGCGAAGAGTGCGTGTGGCGCAATATGTTGCTGAAGCTCGGCTATACGGAGAAAGAGGTGGGCGAGTTTATCGCTGGTCCTGCTTTCCTCGCCTGGTGGGAGATGAACAATCTCGAAGGGTGGGGTGGACCATTACCGCTCTCATGGTATGCCCGTCAGGAGAAGTTACAGAAACAGATCCTGGCCCGTATGAAGCAACTCGATATGCACCCTGTGTTGCCTGGTTATTGTGGCATGGTGCCTCACGATGCCAAACAGAAACTGGGCCTGAATGTGGCTGATGCCGGTCTTTGGAATGGATTCCAGCGCCCAGCGAATCTGCTGCCTACGGATGCTCGCTTCTCTGAAATCGCCACCTTATATTATAATGAACTCACCAAACTCTTTGGGAAGGCCGATTATTACTCCATGGATCCATTCCATGAGAGCAACGATGATCCTACGATCGACTATGCCAAGGCTGGTGAGGCGATGATGCAGGCTATGAAACGTGTCAATCCCAATGCCGTCTGGGTGATTCAGGGGTGGACAGAGAATCCCCGTCCACAGATGGTCGATGGCATGAAGCCTGGCGATTTGCTCGTGCTCGACCTTTTCTCAGAGTGTCGCCCTATGTTCGGCATCCCTAGTATCTGGAAACGTGAAGAGGGCTATAAACAGCATGGTTGGCTCTTCTGCATGCTTGAGAATTTTGGCGCTAATGTGGGTCTGCATGGCCGCATGGATCAGCTCTTGGATAACTTCTTCTCGAGGAATGTGAAAGGAGGAAAGAGCAATGAGGATACCTGTAAGGGTATAGGTTTCACGATGGAAGGTTCGGAGAACAATCCCGTGATGTTCGAGTTGATGAGTGAACTGCCCTGGCGCCCTGAAAAGTTTACGAAGGAGTCTTGGGTAAAGGCTTATGTGAAGGCTCGCTACGGTGTGGAGGATGCGACGATAGAGAAGGCTTGGATGATCCTTGCCAATAGCATCTACAACTGTCCGGCAGGTAACAATCAGCAAGGCCCTCACGAGAGTATCTTCTGCGGACGCCCCTCATTGAATAACTTCCAGGCCTCGTCGTGGTCGAAAATGAAGAATTATTATGATCCTGCTGATACCAAGGAGGCTGCACGCCTGATGAACAGTGTGGCTGAGAAGTATCGCGGTAACAATAATTTTGAGTACGATCTGGTGGATATCACCCGTCAGGCACTGGCAGATCAGGCTCGTCAGCAGTATCAGCACACGATAGCAGACTATAAAGGCTTTGCCCGCAAGGCATTTGATCAGGATACTGCCCGTTTCCTCGACATGTTGCTGATGCAAGATAAACTCCTGGGCACACGTTCAGAGTTCCGCTTAGGTCACTGGACGCAGGATGCCGTCAATGCTGGCGTGACTCCCGAGGAGAAGAAACTGTATGAGTGGAATGCCCGTGTCCAGATTACCACATGGGGCAATCGTTATTGTGCCGACACGGGCGGACTCCGCGATTATGCCCATAAGGAGTGGCAGGGATTGCTGAAAGACTTCTACTATCCCCGTTGGAAGGCCTACTTCGATGCCCTCGCTGCCCAGATGAAGGCTCAGACGGCTCCGCAGCCCGAGCTTTTAGGTGGTGGCCCGAATGCTACGAAGACGGCAGCAGAACTCTTCCAGATGGCTCTGCCTCAGGAAGTGCAGATTGACTACTATGCAATGGAGGAGCCTTGGACTCTCCAGCAGAATCCCTACAGTGCTGCCCCAGAGGGCAGTCCTGTCGATGTTGCCAAGGAGGCCATCGATTTAATGTTTAATTATTAATGTTTAATCTTTCATGGCAAATAGTCAACGTCTTCTTTCACTGGATATCCTGCGTGGTATTACTGTGGCAGGTATGATTCTCGTCAATAATGGATGGGGCGAGTCTTTCGAGATGCTCGGGCACTCTGAGTGGAATGGCATGACGCCCTGCGACCTCGTGTTCCCCTTCTTCCTCTTCATCATGGGAATCTCGTGCTATCTCTCGCTGGTGAAGTCAGAGTTCAAGCCCACCCCCAAGGTGATACGCCGAATCATCAAACGAACAGTACTGCTTTTCGCCATCGGTCTGTTTATCAATTGGTTTGATCATGCCATCGAGGGCGATCTTCTGTGTTTCGGACATCTGCGTATCTGGGCTGTTATGCAGCGCATCGCACTTTGCTATGGCATCGTGTCGCTCTTTGCCCTCTTCTGCAACCATAAGTACACCATTCCGGTGATTATCGGCTTGTTGGTCATTTATACGGCCATTTTGGTCTTTGGCAACGGTTATGTAGAAGATGCCAGCGTGAATATCCTGGCGCAGGTGGATCTGAATCTCTTCGGGTATGACCATGTATATCATAAGAGTCCTGTGGATCCTGAGGGATTGTTGGGCACCATATCTTCTGTAGCTCATGTACTGTTGGGCTTCTATTGCGGCAAACTCATTCGCCAGAAGGAGACGATAGAACAAAAGGTGATAGCTCTATTTGTTGTTGGAACGGTACTTGTTATTGGCGGTTATCTGTTGTCATACGGATTACCACTCAATAAGCGCATCTGGAGCCCCAGTTATGTGATGGTGACCTGTGGCCTGGCCTCTTTGTTACAGGCGTTCCTGATGTATGTCATCGATATTCAGAAGAAATCCAAGTGGACGACATTCTTCCACGTCTTCGGCGTGAACGCGCTCGCTCTCTATGTGTCGAGTGAACTGTTGGCTATCTTTTTGGGGAATATCGGTTGGTCTACGGCAGTTTATGACGGCATCCACGCTGTCATCTCACCCCTGAAGTGGGCTTCGCTGGCTTATGCAGTCTACTTCGTGCTGCTTAATTTCGCCATCGGCTACGTACTTTATCGTAAGAAGATTTACATAAAACTATAACTCTGAAATGAAAAAACTTCTAGACACAATGATGTTGGCTGTGGGATTGTTGTTCCCCGCCACGCTGGCAGCAGAGGCGCTGCCCCTGATTCAGAATGTAAATGCCTATGAGAGCATGTCACTCAATGGTGAGTGGAATTACATTGTCGATGTACAGGAAGAGGGCTACTACGACTATCGTATGAAACCCATGCGCAATGGATTCTTCATAAATGCCAAACCCCAGCGTCCTGAGGACCTGATAGAGTACGATTTCGATAAGTCGCCGACCATGCAGATTCCTGGTGATTGGAATACGCAGGATGAGCGCTTGTTTTTCTACGAGGGCACCGTTTGGTTCAAGAAAAGCTTCCAGGCTGTGCCGATGAGCGACTACCGCACGCTGCTCTACTTCGGTGCTGTCAACTATGACTGCCGGGTGTGGGTGAACGGCAAGGAGGCGGGTCATCATATCGGTGGCTTTACGCCTTTCAATTTCGATATCAGCGACCTGCTTCGCGAGGGTGAGAATGTCGTCATTGTGAAGGTCGACAACAAGCGTCACGCTGAGGATGTGCCCACGCTGATCTTCGATTGGTGGAACTATGGCGGCATCACGCGCGATGTGAAGTTGGTTAAAGTCTCGCCAGTGTATCTGGAGGACTATAACCTGCAACTGACCAGTCTCGAAGGGCGGCAGATCTCCTTCAGTGTCAAGCTGAACAAGCCAGAGGCCAATCACCAGGTGACGCTCAATATCCCTGAGCTGAAGATCAAGAAGACGCTCACAACTGCTGCCGACGGAACTGCTTCTGTGAGCATGAAAGCCAAGCCTCAGTTGTGGTGTCCGGAGAACCCCAAGCGCTATCAGGTGGAGATCAGTCTCGACAATTCTACCATTGCCGACAGTATCGGTTTCCGTAAGATTGAGACGCGCGACAAGCAGATCCTGCTGAATGGAAAGCCCATCTTCCTGAAAGGTATCAGCATTCATGAAGAGAAGCCTCATGGAGGCGGACGTGCCAACTCTGTAGAAGATGCACATACGCTCCTCTCGTGGGCCAAGGATCTGGGATGCAACTTTGTGCGCCTGGCTCACTATCCTCATAATGAATACATGGTGCGCGAGGCTGAGCGCATGGGTATACTTGTGTGGTCTGAGATTCCTTGCTACTGGACCATCGCCTGGACTAATCCTGCCACCCTCGATAATGCCCGCCAGCAGCTTACCGATATGATCCGTCGTGACCATAACCGTGCCAATGTCATCATCTGGAGTATTGCCAACGAGACACCTCACTCTGCTGAGCGTGATGCCTTCCTCGGCAAACTCGCAAAGCATGCGCGCTCGCTGGATGATACCCGACTTATCTCGATGGCTATGGAGGTGACAGGTGCCTCTAACTATAAGAATATCCTGAACGACAATATGAACGAGTATGTCGATGTTGTCAGCTTCAATCAGTATATCGGCTGGTATCGTGATGTGAATGATGCCCCGAAGATGACATGGGAGATACCCTATAAAAAGCCCGTCATTATCAGCGAGTTCGGCGGTGGTGCCCGTTATGGCTACCACGGTGCCAAAAACCAACGCTGGACTGAAGAGTTCCAGGAGAATCTCTATCGCGAGAACACAGCCATGCTTGACAAGATAGATGGATTGTCGGGCACCACGCCTTGGATCCTGAAGGATTTCCGCTCACCTCGTCGTGTGCTGCCTGGTGTGCAGGATTATTATAACCGTAAAGGTGTGCTGAGTGACAAAGGCGAGCGTAAACTGGCCTTCTATGTACTCAAACAGTGGTACGAGGGTAAGTGATTGCAAAGAAAGACGATATGAAATATGCCTGCTATATAGCCTTGATGGCCATTCTTCTCAACTCGTGTATCAAGGACGAGCCGAAGAATATGGAATGCGACATCCTTGAAGCATGGATCGAGGGCGATGATCTGGCTCAGTACTTCAGCCAGACTACCGATATGCGTATCAGCGATGTGCCTTCTAGTACAGACTTACTGACGTTCATCGTCAGGCAGCGTGCAGCATTGCCGCCAATGCCCATCAATTTCAAGTTGACGCCAGGTGCAACCATATCGCCTGAAAGCGGTAGCGTGCAGGACTTTAGCAAAGGCCCAGTTACTTATACGGTGGCATCCGAAGACGGTCAGTGGTACCGCATCTATCAAGTGGATTTCCGTGAGACAGTGCTGCCCAGCAGCAAATATGATTTCGAAACCTTTGAGCTGAGTTCTGGCAACAAGTATTACGTCTGGTATTATAGGAATGCTGACGGTACGAATGATTATATCTGGGCATCGGGTAATGAGGGCTACATGATAGCCAAACCTAACGCCCCTGCTGAGGATTATCCGACTGTGCCTGATGCGAATGGGCTCGATGGCTATTGTGTCCGTCTTACCACACGTTCCACAGGCTCATGGGGCAAGACCTTCAAGAAGCCTATTGCTGCCGGTAATTTCTTCTTGGGAGCCTTCGACAGTCAGTATGCACTGACTAACACGCTGAAGACAACTCAGATGGGCATTCCCTATACCAAAGAGCCAGTGAAGATAGCTGGCTACTATAAGTATGCCCCTGGTGAGGTGTTCACCGATAAGGATTTCAATGAACTGAAGGATCGTATCGATGAGCCTGCTCTCTATGCCGTGCTCTATTACAACCACGATGAGGCGGGTAACGAAGTGATGCTCCACGGCGACGATGTGCGCACCAGCCGTTTCATCGTGCGTATGGCAGAGGTGACTTCGGCTCCTCCTACCGATCAGTGGCAACATTTCGAAATGACATTCGAGGGCACCACACCTATCGACGCTCAACTGCTTGCGAATCGTGGCTATAATCTGGCATTGGTGTTCTCGTCGAGCAAAACCGGCGATACGTTCGAAGGAGCTGTAGGGAGTACACTATTAATAGATAAGGTGGAAATCACATTTAAAACGGAATAAACGACACAAGGACAATGAAACTGAAATACCTCCTACTATCGCTCATCGGCCTGGCCCTGATCACGAGCCTTCCATCCGCAGCTCAGACAGACACTCGGAAGTTGCAGCTGAAAGCTCGTGTGGGCTATAGTATTGGTGGAACAGCTCCCTTGGGCTTGCCTGCCACCATCCGCAGCATCGAATCGTTCAGGCTGACGCCCAACTTCATGGTGGGTGTCGACGGTATGTATCGGCTGTCTGAGAAGTTCGGATTGCAGGCTGCCCTGCATTATGAGATCAAGGATATGGACGGCGAGGTGACTACCAAGGGCTATCACATGAAAGTGAAGATGGACGAAGACGAATTGGAAGGACTCTATACCGGCCACGTTAGTCAGACTGTACGCCAGCGCATGATAACCATTCCTGTGCAGCTGACCTATGAACTCGGCAAGAGCCTGCAGCTGAAAGCGGGTCCCTACCTGTCACTGCTGCTCAGTAAGGAGTTCTATGGCTATGCCTCCGACGGTTACCTGCGCAAAGACGATCCGACGGGTGTCAAGGTGGTAATGGGTAGTCAGGAGGGCGAATGGGCCACCTACGACTTCAGCGATGACATGCGCTCCTGTCAGATGGGAGTGGCTGTAGGCATCGATTGGGCATTCTACCGCCGTCTGGGCTTGTCTGCCGACCTTTCATGGGGGCTCACGGGCATCCATCGTGGTGATTTCAAGACCGTGGAGCAGACACTCTTCCCTATCTACGGAACGATTGGCTTCTTCTATAGATTCTACTGACGACATGTTTCAAATCATTTTATATAACACTTAATCAAAAACTAAAAGCGTATGAGAAAGTTTTACACATTACTCATTGTTGCCATGACAGCCATCGCTGCCCGCGCAACTGATTACAAAGTTCCTGTAACAGTCATCGTAAACGGTGTGACTTCAGAGCAGACAGGAGATTTTACGGTCGTTGAGAACGACGGATTGTATGACATCACTCTGAAGAATTTTATTTTGCAGAGCGAAGATGGTCCCATGGGTGTTGGTAACGTGGAACTCAAGGGCATCGTTCCTTATAAGGATGGTGACGCCACACTGCTCGTCGCTACCGATGAAGTTAAAATAACCGATGGCGATGATCCCAACGTGCCCGTCTGGATGGCAGGCATGCTGCCTCCTGTTCCTGTGGAGTTGCGTGGAAAGATAGTAGGCGACCAGTTGCGTTGCTATCTCGACATCAACTTGATGGAAAGTTTGGGACAGATGATCCAGGTGGCCATTGGCAGCGGCTATCAGCTGCCTAACCCAAGCTTCGAGGCTTGGCATGCTTCGACGGAGGAATATGTGGAGCCTAATGGCTGGCATTCGTTTGAGAGCGCCACAGGCGACTTGGCTCTGGCTGCTGGTCATCACGTAGAAAAGTCGAAAGATGCTCATTCTGGCGCAGCCAGCGCTCGGATTTTCTCAACATCAATCTTTGGAATCATTGCCAATGGCACAATGACCACAGGTCGTATGAATGCAGGTGCCATGAGCGCTATCGACCCTGCCAACAATGCTTATCTCGACATGAGCAAGACGGATGTGGACGGTAATGGCGATCCCTTCTATGTCCCTCTCTGCTCTCGCCCCGACTCTGTAGCCCTTTGGGTGAAGTTCAAGCAGGGTACGCCTAACAGTGAGCATCCTTATGCAACTGTCAGCGCTGTCATTACCGATGGCACCTATTATCAGGATCCGGAGGACAAGGATTATACCAACGTCGTAGCAAAGGCTAAAGACAATAAGATTGCCACTACCGATGGTAAGTGGGTGCGCATCTCTGCTCCTTTCGATTACACGAAGAACGCTGTTGATCCGAAGGCCGTGCTGGTGACCGTTTCTACCAATGCCGATGCTGGTCAGGGCAGTGGCGAGGATGAATTGTTCGTCGACGACATCGCCTTCATCTATAATGCCAAGGTGACCAGCCTGAAGATTAAAGGCCAGGATGTTCCAGGCTTCAGCTCTGATAAGAAGACCTATGAGATGGAGATTAACGAGGTTATCAAGGCTGAAGATATTGAGGTGACTGTTGAGGGAAAGTGTCCTCACGTCGTTAAGGGTGTCCAGGCTATGGGCGATTACTATCTGTGTGCTGTCTACGCTATCGGTGGGGATATGTCGACCGTATCTGTTTATGCCGTCAGTGTGAAGAGCAGTGCTGCTGGCATCCGCAACTTGCAGTCTGCAACAAACCAGCCTGCTACCTACTTCACCCTCGATGGCCGTCAGACCAAGACGCTTGTACCTGGCAGAATCTACATCCGTCGCCAGGCTGATGGCACTGTTACGAAGATACGTCCGTAACTAGGACACAGAACTCAAAGGGGACGGTTCCAAGTGAGTTGCAACTCACTCGGAACCGTCCTTTTAACCGCCAAAATCAGAGAAACGCCCCCGCGATGCAGATTTCTTGATAATCACACCCCATTCTCCCCAGAAATGCCTACCTTTGCGCCAGCATAGAAAACAAGAATGTTTAAAGAATCCTAATTCTTCAACAAATCTTGCAAGGTTTCAAGCTGCGCGCGACTTGTCCCACCCCTTGGGATGTTTTGTCCCAGGCCATGGGACAATCAGTCCCACCCCCTGGGACAATCAATAAGCCCTTATTGTCACGAAACAAATTGCCGTTATCATGAAGCAATCGGTGTAGGCACAAATTCTTGCTTACACTAAAAATTCAGCTGCATACACCAGTATTATCTGTTGAGTATCAGAGTGTTAGGCTCTTGGTGTATGCAGTGTATGCAAAAACTAACAGAAAAGTATTTATATAGTACTTATGATCAAGGCGTAGCAGGGTTAGGATGCGCCTCCATGAGCGTATTGTAGGGAGTCTGACAAAGCATCATAATGGGGCGTATAAACATAGTAATAAATGATTAATAGTGGACGCAATGGGGCCAGGAACCTTCGCGCCCTTTCCCTTTGCCACGGCATAGAAAACAAGAATGATTAAATAATCCTAAATCTTCGCCAAATCTTGCAAGGTTTACTGAGCTTATCAGTTATATAAGAAAAGAAACAAATTTGAGCAAACATGAAGAAACTGGGAAGAATCATGAGAGAGTTGAGACGCTTCTGGCGCGTACTGCCAATGGTGGGTGTGGCCTGTATGATGGCAGGGTGCGACGATAGTGAAAACAATGTCTCGCCTGAGGAAAACGAACGGAAATCTGTCAGTCTGACGCGTTCTGAACAAGAGCTGGTGACTGCGAATAACGACTTCGCTTTCAATCTGTTCCGTGTGGCAGACGCTCAAAATAGTACCATTCTCTCACCCATCAGCATCACTTACGCACTTGGCATGTTGAACAATGGGGCTGCTGGTGAGACTCAGGCACAGATTAATAAGGTGTTAGGCTTCGGAGAGACTGGCGCTGAAGGTATCAACGCCTTCTGTAAGAAAATGCTCACTGAGGCTCCCAACCTCGACAAGTCGACGAAAGTGCTGATTTCCAATACCATCTATATGAATAAGGGTTACGAACTGAAGCCCCTCTTCGTATCGAAGGCCAACGACTGTTACCATGCAGAGCCTGAGACGCGCAACTTTGCTGATGGTAAGACGCTCGATGTCATCAACCAATGGGCCAGTGATCATACGGAGAAGATGATCGAGAAGGTGCTCGACAAGGATTCGTTCGATCCATCGGCAATCAGCTATCTGCTGAATGCCATCTATTTCAAAGGTGCTTGGACAGAGAAGTTCGACAAGGAAAACACTCGCGACGAGGCTTTCAAGATGGAGACTGGCGAAGAGAAGCAGTTGCCCATCATGCATCAGGAGCAAGAGTTTTACTATGCGGAGGACGATGACTGTCAAGTGCTCCGTCTGCCCTATGGTAATAAGGCCTATAGCATGACCATCCTGTTGCCAAAGGAGGGTAAGACCGTCCGTGATTTGGTGAAGACACTGAATAAGGACACTTGGGAGCGTTACCAGCAGATTGGCAGTGCCATCGTGGATGTGAAGTTGCCCCGTTTCGAGTCGAATACGGATTTGACGCTCGATAAGATCATGGTTACATTAGGTATGCCCAACGCCTTTAATCCCAACTTGGCAGAGTTCCCTGAGTTCTGCAATGTTCCTACCTATATCGACATGATGAAGCAGGTGGCTCGTATCAAAGTCAACGAGGAAGGTACGGAGGCTGCTGCAGTCACAGTGATATTTGTGAAACTCGCGAATGCAGCACCACGTCGTGTCAGTTTCCACGCCACTCGCCCGTTCCTTTACATCATCAGCGAGCAGTCCACAGGTGCCATCTTCTTCATTGGCCAGTTTATGGGGAATTAATAAGATAAAATATGATGCCCTGCAACTGGAATAAGCAATAAACTTTGTTAAAAACACTTTGCGACGATATATCCTTAGATATATTTTTCGTAACTTTGCACCCCGAAAACTAACTGATGCTCTCTTAGTTTTCGGGGACTTTTGGTTTGATTAAGTATAAAATTACAATATTTCGAAGTATGAAGAAGAACAAGATTATGATGTTTGCTGCTGCAACGATGCTGTTGGCTTCGTGCGGTGGTGGCGGTGGTCGCCCGACTTTTGGCGACAACGAGTTCCCGGTGGTAACGGTGGGAACATCTAGTACGACGATGCAGTCAACTTATCCTGCTGTGATTAAGGGTGTACAGGATGTGGAGATTCATCCGAAAGTACAAGGTTTCATTATCCAGATTAATGTGAAGGAAGGCCAGACGGTAAGTGCAGGACAGGTATTGTTCGTATTGGATAATGTGACATATCAGGCCCAGGTGCGTACAGCACAGGCTCAAGTCAATACGGCTGCAGCTTCCTGCAACACGGCAAAGTTGAACTTTGAGAATTCTCAGAAACTGCACGAGAACGGTGTGATCGGTGATTTCGAGCTCAAGTCGGCCACTAATCAGTATGAGCAGGCAAAGGCAAACTTGGCCTCTGCCGAAGCTGGCCTGGCTTCAGCAAAAGAGATGCTGAGCTTCTGCTATGTGAAGAGTCCTGCTGCAGGTGTCGTTGGTTCACTACCTTATAAAGTTGGAACTCTTGTAAGTGCTGGCAACACGCTGACCACTGTTTCGAACATCAGCTCTATGGAGGTTTACTTCTCTATGACAGAGAAGGACGTGCTCGAGATGGGCAAGAATGCCGGTGGACTCGCTGGCGCTATTGAGGCGATGCCTGCTCTGCAGCTGAAGCTTGCCGACGGCTCGATGTATGGGCTGGAGGGTAAAGTGACAAAGATGAGTGGTGTGATCGATCCTACTACTGGTTCGGTACAGATGATTGCCGTGTTCCAGAATCCTGAGAAGTTGTTGAAGAGCGGCGGCTCGGGTACGATCATTATTCCTCACAGCAACAGCAATGCCATCATCATTCCTCAGAGCAGTGTGTCTGAGGTACAGGATAAGCTCTTCGTTTACCTGCTCGGCAAGGACAACAAGGTGAAGTATTCTGAGATCAAGGTTGATCCGAAGAACGATGGTAATAACTACATCGTGACTGAGGGTCTGAAGAATGGCGATAAGTATGTGACCAATGGTATCACCAAACTGAACGATGGTATGGAGATTGTGCCCATCACTCCAGAGCGCTACCAGCAGAAGATTCAGGAGCAGAACAAGGCTATGAGTGCAGGCGATATCGTGGGAGCGATGAAGAAATAGTAAATCGTAAATTGTCAAATCGTAAATTAGTATGACTTTTACAACATTTATCAAACGCCCAGTGCTCTCGACGGTGATCTCTATCCTCATCGTGCTGCTGGGATTGATCGGTCTGGTGTCGCTGCCTATTGAGCAGTACCCCAACATTGCGCCGCCTACGGTCGTGGTGCATACCCAGTATCCGGGTGCCGATGCTGAGACCGTGAAGAATTCCGTCATCACGCCGCTTGAGGAGAGTATCAACGGTGTGGAAGGCATGGACTATATGACCTCTACGGCATCGTCGGGTTCGGCTCAGATCACGATCATGTTCCGTCAGGGTATCAATGCTGATATGTGTGCGGTGAACGTGCAGAACCGTGTGTCACAGGCTCAGGCCCTGCTGCCTGCCGAGGTAACGCGTGTGGGTGTGACGGTGATGAAACGTCAGTCTTCTCAGGTGATCATGTATACCCTGACCTCTGACGGTCGTTACGATGACCAGTTCCTGACGAACTATGCCAACATCAATATCATTCCGGCTCTGAAGCGTATTCAGGGTGTGGGTGATGTGCAGAGCCCTGGTATGAAGACCTACTCCATGCGTATCTGGCTGAAGCCTGACGTGATGAAGCAGTACGGTCTGATGCCGAGCGATATCTCTGCCCTGATGGCAGAACAGAATATCGAGGCTGCTCCTGGTACCTTCGGTGAGCAGAGCGATGTGGCTTATGAGTATTCGCTTCGTTATACAGGTCGACTGAAGACCGCCGAGGAGTTTGGCAATATCATTGTTCAGAGCAAGACCGACGGTTCTACCCTGAAGTTGAAGGATATCGCCAAGATTGAGTTGGGCGGCCTGATGTACAGCGTCTCGATGAGAAATAACAACCTGCCTTCTGTACTGGGTATGGTACAGCAGATTCCTGGTTCTAACGCCAACGAGATTGCCAAGCAGTGTAAGGCCGAGCTCGAGGAACAGGCCAAGCTCTTCCCCCCGGGCATGATCTATAAGATCAACTACGATGTGACGGAGTTCCTCTATGCCTCAATTGAGGAGGTGGTGTTCACGCTCTTCATGACACTGGCACTGGTGTTCCTCGTGGTATACATCTTCCTGCAGGATATGCGCTCTACGCTCATCCCGCTGATTGCCGTGCCTGTATCACTGATTGGTACGTTCTTCTTCCTGAATGTGATGGGCTTCTCCATCAACCTGCTGGTGCTCTCGGCCTTGCTGCTGGCTATTGCCATTGTGGTGGATGATGCCATCGTGGTGGTGGAGGCCGTGCATGCCAAGTTGGACCAGGGCTATAAGTCGCCGCTGACGGCCTCTATCGATGCCATGAACGAGATTTCGGGTGCTATCATCTCTATCACGCTGGTGATGGCTGCTGTGTTCGTGCCTGTGTCATTCATCGGAGGTACCAGTGGTACGTTCTATCGTGAGTTCGGTGTGACGATGGCTGTCTCCATCATTATCTCGGCTATGAACGCCTTGACGCTGTCGCCAGCCCTTTGTGCCGTCTTCCTGAAGCCTCACGATGCTGAGGGACATGAGAAGAAACTGTCGCGCGTGGATCGTTTCCATCAGTCATTCAACGTGGCTTTCGAGACCACGACAGGTAAGTATAAGAATCTCCTTGAGAAGCTGGTGCGCAAACCGCTTGCTATCATTCTGACCGTTGTCATCGGTATTGTTGTACTGATAGTGACCATGTTCACCACGAAAAGCGGTCTTGTGCCTGATGAGGATACGGGTACCATGTTCTGTACTGTTTCTATGCCGCCTGCAACCTCTGTTGCGCGCACGCGTCAGATTATCAATGAGGTAGACTCTATCCTGGCTGCCGATCCCGCTATCCAGAGCCGTGAGCAGATCCAGGGATATAACTTCATCGCTGGTGCAGGTTCTGACCAGGCAACATTTGTCATTA